>Ga0308176_10002744_pt1 | contig 11167 bp, 8 predicted proteins | sample PhyCR2_3_FD_203890 | JGI IMG/M metagenome (GOLD analysis project Ga0308176, IMG submission 203890) | Soil microbial communities from UC Gill Tract Community Farm, Albany, California, United States - DLSLS.C.R2 | ecosystem: Environmental > Terrestrial > Soil > Agricultural land | place: USA... | reverse complement strand
CAAACATAAAGGAATTGAAGTAGAAGATACGGTAGTTGCTACTTTAAAATTCAGGAACGGAGCATTAGGGTTAATAGAGTGTTCGACTGCTGTTTTTCCGGGTGCTCTTAAACGGATTGAAATAATGGGTACAACAGGTACGGCCATTCTCGAAGAGAGTAACCTCTTAAAATGGCAATTTGAAAAGGAAGCCAGCGACGATGAAATCCTAAGACAGCACTTGTCAGCAGGAATTGTTGCTCATGGCGGTGTTTCCAATCCTGCGGATATCAGCTTTGCAGGACATCAAAAGCAACTGGAAGATATGATACTGTCAATTGAAACTGGCAAAGAACCATTAATTGATGCAATGGAAGGTCGTAAATCGGTAGAAATTGTTCTTGCTATATATGAAAGTGCACGTACCGGGCAAAAAGTTATATTACAGAACTCCTAACCGTTCTAACCTGTTTTGCAAATGAATAGCACTGTTTTTTATATTCTTCAAGGGAAATTGACACCTCTCATTATCCTGACGCTGGTAATTATTTTTAGTCAGGGTTGCAAAAATGATAAAGTGAAAGAAACTACAAAAGCTCCTGCCTTGGTTCATTTAATCACCTTAGCGCCCGGACATTTTCATGCTGCATTGCTACAAAAATCAATGTATAATGAAGTAGATTCTACAGTTTATGTATTTGCTCCTGAAGGACAGGAAGTAAAAGCTCACCTTGCTTTGATTGACGAATATAATAACCGCAAGGAAAATCCGACTGCCTGGAAAGAGAAAGTGTATACCGGCAAAGATTACCTGGAACAGATGCTAAAGACAAAGCCGGGTAATGTTGTGGTGATAGCGGGCAATAATCAAATTAAGACGGAATAAACGATCTATAGATGCTGGATTAAATGTTTTGGCAGATAAGCCAATGGCAATCTCCACAGAAGATTTTGACCAATTAAAAGATGCATTTGCAGAAGCGGAGAAGAAAAAACTATTATTATATGATATCATGACCGAGCGTTATGAGATCACCAATATTTTACAGAGGCAGTTTGCACAGCTTCCTGATGTTTTTGGTGCTCTTAAAAAGGGAACATTGAAAAATCCTGCAATTACCTCAGAAAGTGTACACTATTTTTATAAGGAAGTTTCGGAAGCGCCACTTATTCGTCCTGCCTGGTATTTTGATGTAAACCAGGAAGGTGAAGGCATCGTAGATGTAACTACGCACTTGGTAGATCTGATCCAATGGCAATGTTTCCCGGATGTTGTACTTGATTACGAAAAAGATATAAAGATGCTTAGGGCTAAACACTGGGCAACTGTATTAACTCCTTCACAATTTTATAGCGTTACAAAACAAAATACTTATCCAGGCTTTCTTCAAACAGTTGTAAAAGACAGCTTGTTGAGTGTATACTCAAATGGCGAAATGAATTATACTATTAAAGATATTCATGTTAAAGTATCAGTTGTCTGGAACTACAAAGCTGCAAATGGCGCCGGCGATACTTATTATTCAATGCTTAAGGGCACGAAAGCCAATCTTATAATCAGGCAAAGTAAAGAACAGCAGTATAAGCCAACCCTATACATAGAACCAGTTGATAAAAATTTAAAAAACTGGAACGAGGCAGTACAAGCAGGATTAAATGAGATATCAAAAAAGAATCCCGGCATTAACCTTAAAAGGAGTAACAACGGATGGGAGGTGGTAATACCTGAAAAATATAAAATAGGTCACGAACAACATTTTTCGCGGGTTGTAAAGAATTATATACAATATTTAAAAGAAGGCAGGATGCCGCAATGGGAGATTTCTGGTATGTTGACTAAGTACTATACTACTATCCAGGCATTGGAAAAGGCTATAAACAACAAGTGATAAAGAGATTTAGATAAAATATTCTTATGAACATTCAATACAAGATCTTATTATTTCTTACAGTAATTATATCAGTTGCTGCCTGCAGATCCGGTAGCAATAAACATCCTGAAATTTCTTTTAACACCTACAAAATTGCTGATGGCTTTGAAATACAATTAGCAGCTTCAGAACCTTTGATACAAGCTCCTGTTGCAATGGATTTTGATGATAAGGGAAGAATGTGGGTAGTTGAAATGCGTGGCTTTATGCCTAACCTCGCCGGCACTGGCGATAATGCTCCAAATGGCAGAATTAGTATTTTAGAAGACTCAGATGGTGATGGTGTAGCAGATCATTCCACAATCTTTTTAGATAGTTTAGTATTGCCCCGTGCAGTAAGCCTTGTTTATGGTGGGGTTTTATATACTACTCCGCCCTTTCTATGGTTTGTAGAAATCAATAACGATAAACCTGGAAAAAGAACGTTGGTTGATTCTACGTATGCTGAAGGTGGCAGTCCCGAAGCACAACCCAACGGATTGATGATGAATATTGACAACTGGATCTACAGCGCAAACTCCCAATACAGGTATCAGCTTAGAGATGGAAAATGGATAAAAGAACCTACCTCATTCCGTGGCCAATTTGGAATTACAAAGGACAATATCGGAAGGCTTTATTACAATTATAACGAGGTACAAATTGCAGGTGATTATGTATTACCCAATACCCTTATTGGTAATCCTTATTTTAAACCAAGAAAGGGTATTAATGAACTGCTTACTGAAAACCAAAGAGTGTATCCGCTACACCCTACTACTGTAAACAGGGGTTATGCAAACGGTATCCTCAATAAAGACAGCTTATTGGTTAATGTTACTGCAGCATGTGGACCATTAATTTATCGTGGAGACCAGTTTCCCGGCAATTACTATCAAAATGCATTTGTTTGTGAACCCCAAGCTAACCTCGTAAAACGTAATATTCTAACGTTTGCAGATGATAAGACAACAGCCGTACAGGCTTGGAACGACCGGGAATTTCTTGCATCAACAGATGAGGGTTTTCGTCCGGTAAATTTATTTAACGGCCCCGATGGTGCAATGTATGTCGTTGACATGCATCGCGGGGTAATGGAATACCGTGCATTTACTACCCCCTATTACAACAATGGAATAGCTCATAAAAAATTGGATACGCTGTTGAATGCAGGCCGGATATTAAGAATAAAAAGTAAAGGAAAAGAGATTGATAAAATACCAGATTTTACAACTGCATCAGGTACTGAATTGGTCTCTTTACTAAAAAGTTCCAATGGCTGGATTAGAGATAGGTCACAGCAATTAATAATATACTGGCAGGATAAATCGTTGGTTCCGGAATTAGAGAAGCTGGTTAATGATTCCAGCAATACAATTACGGCCATACATGCTTTACACGCTTTAGAAGGACTAAATGCTTTGTCTTTTGAATTCCTTCAAAAAGTTGCTGCTTGGGGAGAACCTATGCTTACAGCACATGCCTTGCTGCTCCTTGAAAAGTACAGCGCTGTTAATAATGTTAAGGCTATGGAGGTGTTAGTGAGGGATTTATTAAACAGGAATAATCCTGCAATAAATCTTTATCTCACCTTGTCACTTGGTCCATGGAACGAAGTATCAAATGGAGCTTTTTTGCCAATACTTGAAAAAATATCTAAGACCTACCCGGCTAAAATCATCTACCAGGAAGCAATCGTAAGTAGTTTGAAAGGTTTTGAGAACAATTTTCAAAAAGCCATTAATAAAGCTGCTCCACATAAACCAACTATTTTAGATACACTGTTAGATCAAACAATTAAGAATAAGCGCGAAGGAAAAATGAATTCGATTTATGTACAGGTAAAGACTCCATCTGATGCAAGAACAAATGGATTGGCCATTTTCCGTAATACATGTGCTACTTGCCACGGTACCGATGGTGACGGTATCGAACACGTGGCTCCGCCACTAAAAGGTTCTGAATATGTAGATGGATCCCCCCAAAGATTAGCAATGATTATTTTAAATGGTTTGGAAGGACCAATTCACATCAATGGTAAGCTTTATAACTTCAATGGTACCATGCCCAATTTTGCAAATAACTATACTGATAAAGATATAAGTGACGTAATTCAATACTTACATAATGCATATGTTACCAAGCCTGTCAAATCAATAGAAGCTGAAAAAATAAAAGGGCTTCGAAATAAAAAATCAGGAACACTACAAGAAAAGGATTTATCGGAGATGGCTAACCTGAGCAATTAGGCTAATTGGAGGTATAATACGAGATTCAAATAGGTTAGCTGATATAAGCTGTAAGCTATCAGCTACAAGCTGTAAGCAGAAATTATTACAACCTTGAGTAAAGAGTATATAATACTATTTAATTGAAATGATATTAAATAAAGGAATGTCGACATAAGCTTGCTTCATCCAACTTCGCACGAATAAATCAAATTTCAAAAGGTAATGTATACAACTTACTTTACCTGGCATAAGGCATTGGTACATTCACCAGTATATTACTAATGCATGCTACCAGCTTCCCTGTTCATCACACCCGTAAAAATATTCTCTTCTTATACAATACATACAGGAAAAGCCACTTTATAGATATAAGACAACAGGCCATAATCACTACATTGAAAGGTTCTCTTATCAATTGATTAAGCCATTTAAAAAGCCCATTTATCGTATATTCCCAATCAATAAAGCGCCCTGAAATATAGATGAGTATGGAATTCATACTGATCACTCTAAAGAAGAATGCCCAGCTTCTATAACCAAGTACATCAATAACATAATAAAAAGCTGCTAATAAGATCAAACTAAAGCCACTGGTATACAGTACAAAAGAGCTGGACCACATATTCTTATTAATTGGAAAATCCAGGTTCCATATTTGAGCAAGAATGAGGAAAACAACTCCTACGCCGGCTAACAGACCTGCTTTTTTAGCTGGTGCCAAGGAATTCTTTTTCAAGAATGTTCCTGTTAATATACCAGACAAAGCTGTACTTATAGCAGGGATATTATTAAAGAATCCTACTGTATCATGAATACCTAAAGAAAGCTTCCCCGGTAATATTGTTCTATCAACATAAGAAGCAAAATTACCTTGCATCGTAAGGTCTCCGGGTGGATAGCCAGGCGCCGAAGTAAACTTGAGTATGAGCCAATAACCTATTAGTAACCCTGCAAACCATATAACCTGTACCCATTCTTTTGCATATAAATAAATGATATTCGCAAGCATATATGCTATGCCAATTCTTCCCAACACACTGGAAAAACGAATGTCTGAAAGCGGACGTAACTGAAGACCGTTATTATAAACGATACCCAAAATAACCAGAATAAGACCTCGCCTGATAACACGTAACATTAACAGCTGCCTGCTCTTTCCTTTTTCCAATTCCCGCCCTACGGAATAAGGTGTAGACACACCTGCCATAAATAGGAAAAGGGGAAATATTAAATCGTACACATGAAAGCCATCCCATGCCGGATGTGTAAATTGTATAGAAAGTGCCTCCCAGAACGGCGATCGGGTTGCTTTGGCAAGACCATGAAAGATATCTTCTGCACCCATGATCCAAAACATATCGAAACCGCGTAATGCATCTAAAGAATAAAGCCGTTGCGGCTGGATAGATTCCGAACTTTCCATATACCTCCTTTGAAATAATTACTAAGATTATTTTATCAGGCAAATTGATCCAGGGAAACATTACTATGAATACTTTTTTACTTTCTCATTGCTGTCTTATTACCTTTTAGTCTTTTAAAAATAATAAGAAGTACAATCCCTCAGTAAGATCCACTATTGAGTTGACAAATGACAGTCCACAGGATCTCGCAGAGTCTGTGACCTGCGGATTGAGAGATGACAGATGGAATAAGTGCTGGTAAGGATGAGTATAAGATTTTACCGACTGCCGTCTTCTGTAACGAAATCCCGAATTTAATAAACAGTTGGTATTAAGTATTCGAACATTAAATGCACTACCTGGTTATTTAAACTCCATTCACCCTCAGCCTTTCATCAAGAAACTGTTTTGCACGGGGCACATCACTTTCATCGAGATGTTCTATTATGATTGGAATATTCGGATGATGTTGAGACAGGCGTTTCAGATACAGATCATAGTTAAGTGATCCTAAACCAGGAGCCGGCAATTCAATAGAGCCTACACCCCGCAAAGCATGTGCTTCACTTGCATCAATATCTGCCATTTGAACGCCTTGTGCTGAGGAAGCCCGTTTTACATCTTTTGCATGTGATATTTTTATTTTGTGTGACAAAGCATTAAATATCTGGTTCAATGTTTTGTCCATCTGTTCTATGTTATGCTCTTCAAAATAATTAGTAGGGTCCATCAGCAATCCTAAATGTGGATCATCAATATCAGCAAATAAACGCAGGGTTTCTTCTATCGAACCAATTACGTTGTTTACATAGGTTTCGACAAGAAATGTCACCCCATGTTCACGTGCAAAATCAACAAGTTCAGCTATAACATTCCGGCAATCTTCATAACCTTCTTCGGTCTTATTTTTTGGATGATGCACCCAATCACTATCCGGATCAAATGTGCCTGACTCACTGATAACATAAGGGCTGCCTAATTCAAGTGCGAACCTTATTAACTGTTTAAGGTGGTCTAGATTCGCTTTACGCTTTGCAGGATCCGGATGTACCAGGTTTGTATAACCCGATATGCAGGAAACAGGCAGGTTATAACGCCTGAAAGTATCACGTATGGTATGGCACTTTTGTGTAGTGATCCCATCTGTAGTAAGATCCATGTCTTTAAAACTAACGTCGAGCTGAACAGTATTAAAACCAATGTCGCGAATGCGTTTAGCTGTTTCCTCTAAGCTGTAAGGAAAGTAACCGGTGAAGATGCCAACCTGTATCATGTTATATGGAGTTTTAAAATGATTAAATGAAAAGACGTGCAATATCAAACTGCTAAAATTTCTTCTATCTCAACTGCCCTGTGTTCAGCGTAAGAACGATAACAGGCTTCTACAAGCGCCATTGTTTTTAAGTTATCTTTCCCGCTTATCGCTGGCTCTGTTTTTTCTTCCACAGCACATAGCAGTTGTGCCATTGGCCCAGCAAAAGCATCAGGAAACCATACCTCGTTCCACCGTGGCTGAAACCATTTGCCCGGGTGTTTAACACTCGCAAAGTCAAGTGTGCTTGGCGTTGGTGTTGGATAAAAAGGCCAGCCAATAGTTCCTTTTGCAACACCTTCTGTTCCTTCTACACGCCATTGAATATAAATATCACCCTGTCCACCTTCACGCACAGGTCCCGACCACACATCATCCCATGCAGACGCACGGAAACCATTTTCATATTCCAGTATATACAGCGAAACACCATCTTCATGCTTAAACTTCTTTGCAGTACGCGGATCTTCCGTTACACTGCAATATACCCGTACCGGATCGCCAAACCAATAACGAAAAGTATCCAGGTGATGAATGCTCATGGTGCGAAGCGTAGCATATCCCAGCTCTTCCTGCCATGGCGTCCAATGCGGAATCGCACGCATGTCTACTGAAGCAAAAACGGGCTTTCCTAATAACCCCTGGTCCAATACAGATTTACAGGCTCTCACTGATTGATCATATCGCATATTCTGGTTTACACCAAGTGTAATACCTGCATCCGTACATAGTGTTACTATCTCTTTTGCCTGTGCATAGTTTACTCCTAAGGGTTTTTGTGCAAGTATCCCTTTTATGTGATCTGCATGTTTAACCGCTTCTCTGATGACCACTAATTCTAACTGTGGCGGAACAGCGATGTCTATGATACTAATGGAAGCATCAGCAAGTAATTCCTGGTAGGTATCATACACTTTGCCTATGTTATGCCGGTCTGCTACAGACTGGCTGTTTGCCCTATTGCGCGAGGCAATGGCAACCGGGTTGAAACCTGATTGCCGGTAAGCTACCAAATGACAATCAGCCATAATAAATCCTGAGCCTATGCAACCAATTGGCATTGATTTGTCCTGTGGCATCCGTGGTAAATAATCTAACTGAATAGCCGCCGTAGTATTTATTTGTTCCATGGGTTTATTAGTATTATGCGTCAAACTTTATTGCAGTTATGAAGCTACTGTTGCGTTGCACGCCTGCACAGTAGAAAGCCATAAACTGCGGGTATTGCTCACAGCTCATGACCCGAAGCTCTTAGCTCCATGACGTATCAAACGGACAGGTGACACCAACCGGTTATCAGGGTGAGTATTGTATTGCACAATAGCGTATGCAGTGAAATCCCAAACTATTCACTATAAACAACTGCAACCTATATTCCCTCTGTCAACTATCAATCCGCAGGTCACAGACTCTGCACATCCTGTGGACTGTCATCTGTCAGCCCGATAGTAACCTGGCAGGAGGCACCACAACGAAGATGTCATACATTCAAAAGATGGTGACAAAAAAGTTGTTATGGTATCAGGAAGTTGATTGCTACTTTACATTAAGTGTTATCTCATTTTCCTTCCTGAGAAAATCAGTTTGCTCTGTTAAAGTTGCAGTATGGGTAGCTAAGATCGCCTCATCAGGCACTGTCTGGAGCGGCGTGATACAGGAAGTGCTTTTCTCGCGGAACGGCACATTGTAACTTAAATTATAAGCGGAAATAAATGACCAGCGCGGCTTGTCAGATAAGTTGCCTTCAGACATGTGCAGGATGTTGCTATGAAAGAAAAGTACATCGCCGGGGTTCAACTCTGCATAAACCAGCTCGCATCTTTTTAATGCTTCTTCCACAAAGGGCATGTCTGCGCCTTGTTGCTCGCCAACAAAATTATGTTCAAACCTTCCCATCTTGTGCGAGCCTTTCAATACCTGCAGGCAGCCGTTTTCTTTTGTTGCCTGCGTAAGTGCAAGCATCACACTAATAAGCGCATCGGGGTAAAGAAAACCATTCTTATACCAGTAACCGTAATCCTGGTGCCACTCCCATGCGCCACCAACCCTTGGCTCTTTCTGCATCAATTTTGAATGAAAGTGGCAAACCTCGCCTTCGCCCAGCAAAGCCTGTACAGCATTCACCATACTTTTACTTCTAACCAGCAATCCAAAATTGTCATCGCCGGGGGTGAACCATAGTGTTAGCCTGGTACTCCTACCGGATTGATCATTGAAGTCCCAGGCATGACTAAGGAGAGCGTCATCTTTGGTCGCATAATCGTATAGCAGGCCTACTTCTTCAGCATCAAGGAATTTGCGGATGATCAAGTAACCATCCTCATTATACTGCGCCTTCTGAGAAGGCGACAATTGTATGTTGTTCATATGGCAAGTTTTCAATATCAAATGTATATTTCTCTTTTATCAATAAAAAAATAAATATTGAATTTTATTTATTCCCTGAATATGATATAATAAAGGCAATCCCATGTGCACGTTACCCCAAGTATAGAGAAAGTACAGGAGAAGACCGGGTATGGATCAGGAGAGCAGCGTTGCTACGGAGCAACATCGGAGCAACTACCGGGCAACTCAAGTATAACTCTAATTGTTCCAGTAGTGGGATTAAAATTTTTTAGGACAGGAGGAAGTACTACAGTAGAGAACTTTAGAGAGCGCCATTGTGAATAGTGAATAATAGGTACAAATCAAAATGGTCGCAAGCCGTTAAACTTAGCCATCAAACACTACTACAGAACAAAGAGGCAGAAAAGCCAATACTCTTCAACTAACGAAGGGCTCAATGGGATAACTAGTTACAAGTGCAGCCAATTACAATTTTATTGATTGGTTCCGGAGCGAACCCTTGTATGTAATGGTAGTAGCATACAAAGCTATATTTATATGCGTATAGCATTATACCACCCTGTTGACTAAACAATTCCCGAAGTCAACTAAAACGATATAGGAATATACCGGTAATTTGGTGTTGTGGGAATATGTTGCTCTTTGTAAGGTAGTATGCAGAAATCTGGGGTGAACAGGCTTTGTACGGAGTCATCTTAATAAATTTAAGAACTATGCCATACATCAAAGTTTATTTAAACGATGGTTTTCTACTACCCACATATTCCTCCTTCGCTGGAATGACAAACTCTGAACTTGACCTACAACTGAAACAAACTTACCTGCCGGTGCATTTAGCTAGACGAAAGTAAAAAGCCGCTGATTTACAGCGGCTTTTTACTTATTCTTGCGGACTAGAAGGGCTTTTCTGCATTGCGTTATGATAATTTTCTTCAATCACTTTAATGCATCATACAGAACTTCAATTGTATGCAGGGCTCTTCTCCCCGTTCCATCTTTTATCTGGTGGCGACAACTGGTTCCAGGTGCAGCAATTATGACGTCATCTGCCTGGCTGCGAACAGCAGGTAACAATACCAGCTCACCGATCTTCAATGAAATGTCGTAGTGCTCTTTCTCGTAACCAAAAGATCCCGCCATTCCACAGCATCCTGAAGGTATTGTTTCAACAGCATAATTTTCGGGGAAGGTCATCATTTTTACCGATGGAGCTACAGATGATAAAGCTTTTTGCTGGCAATGCCCATGCAATTTGATCAGCCGTTTCTCTTTTGTAAACAAACCCCTGTTGATCTTTCCTTTGTCCATTTCAAGGGCTATAAATTCATCTATCAAAAACACATTTTTGGCTAATTCCTTAGCTGCTCCATAATTTTCATCATCAGCTAGGTCAATATATTCATCCCTGAAAGTAAGGATGGCACTTGGCTCTATGCCGATCAAAGGTGTTTCTGCACTCACCAGGCTGCTCAATAACGAGATGTTTTTATTGGCTATTTTCTTGGCATCTCTTATCAATCCTTTGGATAACCATGCTCTGCCGCTTTCCTCATGCTGAGGAATGATTACCGTATAACCTAGTTTTTCTAATAAGAGAATAGCCTTTATACCAATTTCAGTATCGTTGAAATTGGTAAATTCGTCACAGAACAAATAGACGATTTTGTTAGTATTTGGGTTATTGCCCCTTGTATTTTGTTTTCTTTTTCTATGCCATTTTTCTAAAGTTGTTTTATACAGGGTTGGCATAGAACGTTGCACTGCAAAACCTGACAGTCGCTTGATCATAGTGCTGACCGGCGCGGTAGTCATCATAAAATTATACATCCCCGGGGCCAATGCGCCCAATTTTGCTGATTTATTAAAGTTCGCGATCAGCTTCGACCGGAAGGGAACACCATTGGCATCATAATAATGCTGAAGGAACTCTGCTTTTAACTTGGCCATATCAACGTTTGACGGACATTCTGATTTGCACCCTTT
>Ga0308176_10002743_pt1 | contig 11168 bp, 6 predicted proteins | sample PhyCR2_3_FD_203890 | JGI IMG/M metagenome (GOLD analysis project Ga0308176, IMG submission 203890) | Soil microbial communities from UC Gill Tract Community Farm, Albany, California, United States - DLSLS.C.R2 | ecosystem: Environmental > Terrestrial > Soil > Agricultural land | place: USA... | reverse complement strand
GGCCCAGCGCATAGGCAATCCCCCACCAGCACATGGCACAGGTCGAGTCCTGACTGATGCCTTCGGTGTACGACTTGACCGCCTCGTCGTGGTTGAAGCCGTAGGTCAGCCGAAGGCCCTGATCGAAGTACTGCTGGGCAACGGGCGACCGGACGGTGATCGCCATGTGGTAGCTGCCGAGGTTGTCGTAGATCGGCGTACGGCCCGGGGCGGCAGCATCGGCCACGGGTGTCGTGGTCCCATGCTCGTGTCCCGGATGATCCTGCGCCGCCAGCGTGCCGGCCGCCGCGGCGAGCAACGCGATCGCGACAAGGGTCGTCCCGCGCATGATGATCTCCTGTTGGCCAGGTGGAGTCCGAAGGTCCGGGGACAAGGAACATACCGTGGTGACGCGGCTTACGGCATAAGGGCCGGGCGGCCGCCAGATTGGCGGGTCCATTCACCGGAGAAGCTCATGGCTGGCCGAGCAAGACGACTGGTAAAGGCGGTGGCGGCGGTTGCGACCAGCGCGGCGGTGGAGCAGGCGGTGCGCAAGGCCGCGGCGAACCCTCGGGTTCGGAAGAAGGCGGTCGAAGTCGGCAAACGGATGCGGTCGAAGGCGACCTCCGCGGGCAAGGCGATGGCGCGAGAGGCGGGGAAGCGCATCGGCAAGCGCCTCTCAGGCTCCCGGAAGGCTGCCGGCAAGAAGATCAAACGCCTGGGAAAGCGAGTGGCCGGCTAGGTAGCGTCGGCTGAACGTGCAGCATGGATCGGGGCGGGCTTTGGCCTGCCCCGATCGTTCGTCAGGCCCGGGCTACCGGTCCAGTCCGAACAGCTCCCTGTCCGGGTTGGCGCGGCCGAGGAAGAGGTCGAGCAGGAGATTGGCGGCGATCCAACCGAACGTGATCCCGTTGCCCCCGTACCCCAGCGCGAAATAGCCGTGAGGGAATTGCCGGGCGGTGCCGATGTAGGGGAGCCCGTCCCGGGTCGCGCCGAACGTGCCGGCCCAGCGCCAATCGGCGCCGGCGGTGATGCCCGGGAACAGGCGCCGGAACTGCGCCTCGAGGCGCTGGCAGCGCGCGGCCAGCACGATGTCCCGTTTGTGCGCGGTGGCAAACGGTAGATCGGCACCGCCGAAGATGGCGCGTCCGTCGGCTGTCGTCCGGGCGTAGAAGTACGGGCGGGCCGCCTCCCAGATGAGGCAGTGGTCTTCGCCCCAGCCGGCCAGGCTTTCGAGCGGCTCCGTGGCGACGGCGAAAGTGCTGAGCAGCCGCACCAGCGATCGGCCGAGGACCTTCGGCGATTCGTACCCGGTGGCGAACACCGCCTTTCGCGCCCGGATGCGCGCCCCGTCCGTCACCTCGAGCTCCACACCCGATCTGCCGCTCGTGTATCTCACCACCCGGGTCCGGTCGTACGCCTCGAGGCCGTGGCCGGCCGCCTCGCCCAGCAGCTTGTGCGCGAGCAGATAGGTGTCCACCTCTCCGGCCACCGGTGAGAGGAGCGCGGCGGGCCTGGTGAAGGAGAAGCGCTTCCGGATGTCGCGTTCGGACAGAAGCTCGGTCTCGATCCCGGCGGTGCGGCGCGCGAGCCATTCTCGCTCGAGCGTCCGGCGGTCGCGCCGCCGCGAGGCGAGGTACAGGCTTCGCGTGGCGCGCCAGCCGCAGCCGCCCCCTCTCGCCACCGCGAGCGCCTCAATGCCGCGCACGGCGTCGAGACACAGCCGGTAGCTCCGCACTGCGCGATCCGCGCCGAGCCGGTCGATCAGGTCGATGAGGTGCGTGTCGATCTCGTACTGGATCAGGGCGGTGCTCGCCGCGGTGCTCCCGCGCGCCATCTCTCGGGCCTCCACCAGCACCACATGGATCCCTTCCCGCGCGAACCGGTGCGCCACGAGGGCGCCGGTGATCCCCCCGCCGATGACCGCGACGTCGCACCGGCGATCGCGGCGGAGCCGCGGGTAGGCCGCCGGGAGGCCAACCAGGGTTGGCCAGATGGGTGTTCCGCTGGTGAGGTCCACGGCGCAGGATATCGCGGCTTGTCCGGTTTTGCGGTGACGCGGCTCGTGCCACGCCGGAATAGGGACCTGGACAGGCGTAATTGAGGAGGTTCGCCGTATAGCGAGCGCCGACAAGGAGTCGTGACCAAACGCCGTCGAGGAAGGCGGCGGAAGGAGGGAAGCGGGACGTGACGGCGGAAGCCGCTGCCCCGCAGGCGCTTACCCGGCTGATGGCGACCGGCATGGAGGGCCTGCGGGGGCCGCCGAAGCGTTGACTCAACTCCGCCCGGCCGCTAGTTTTCGCGCCTCGCGGGACGAATCTCTGGGGCTGTAGCTCAGCTGGGAGAGCGCTGCAATCGCACTGCAGAGGTCAGGGGTTCGATCCCCCTCAGCTCCATGGTGAATACAAAAACTGCCCCTTGGTGTAACTGGCAACACGCCTGACTCTGGATCAGGAGAGTCCTGGTTCGAGCCCAGGAGGGGCAATGGCCACCGTGAAAACGGTGGCCATTTTTTGTTGGGCTCGGCCTGTGGCTGAAGCCCAGGAGGGGCAATGAAGCCCGATAACGGCCTTCGGTTGTGGCGGGCTTCGTTCGTTGGCCATGTCAGTGCCTGGAAGATCCTGTAGCGCTATCGGCCTTCTGCGGTTGGTTAGCGCCTGACCTCCACCTTGAGTGTTAACGACGTGGCATCCCTGGAATCGAGGGCAAACCCGACGGAGGCGTCGGTCTTCGATGCGTCAAACTCCCTCGGCGATCTGGGGACAAGGTCAAGACTGACAGCGCCAACTCCGGCACTCGGGAGCGCTGACGTTTCTCGCGCCCTTCAGTGGCGACGCCTGTCGCGTGAGGGTCAAGGGCGACCCGCCAGCATGAGCGATCGGAGCAGCTCCAAGGCCTCACTCCGCGCGGGCCCGCGCCAGCCCGTCACGCGCTTCCGCTACGAAAGGCAGCAACTCCCGATCAGGTCGGTGCCACGCCGCCATCACGAAGCCGTAGCACTCGGCCGCTTTGCGCCTGTCGCCCAGCCGTTCGGCGATACGGCCCAGCTCGAGCGTGGCGAGCACGAACGACGGCGTGCTGCCACCGCTCCACCGCCAGTGTTCCAGCAACGCGCCGGCGCGCCGATTCTCACCGCGAGCCGCCAGGAGGCGTGCCAGCGTCAAGTTCAGGTGGAAGCAGGTGGCAGCGTCATCCGCCAGGCAAAGTGTGTCCGGGATCGCGCTAAGCTTCCGACCTGCCGCGATTGAATCGCCCCGCGCCAGATCGAGGAAGGCGAGGCTCGTCTCTTCGAGCAGCCGAGCCCGCAGAGCCACGCGTGGCGTGGGTGGGGGCCGCACCCTGTGGGCCGCGAGGGCAGCGAAGCGTGCCAAGGCCACTGTGTCGCCCCGGGACAGCCACCACGGTAGTCCCCTCAAGTGACGTGGCGGGGGTTCGTCGGCCCAGCCCGCGGCTGACTCCAGGGAACGTCCGAAGGTAGCGCGAGCCAGCGAGTCCGGGATGATACCGAAAAGGCTGAGGTCGTGGAACGTATCGAACCAACGGCTCCAAGCCGAGGCGGAAGGCTCGCGCAGCAGACGCTCATTTACCGCGAAAGCCTCGCGCAGGTGGCCCCGGAACGCTAGCGCGCGAGCCAGGTACTTCGGCCACGAGACCGAATCGAGGATCCACGGAGCGGCTCCACCGGCTCCCCGGCCGGGCGCGCTGAGCCGCCGCAGGACCCGGATCGCGGTCTCGGCCGTATCGGGCCAAAAGACGAGCTCCTGATTGAAGACGGCCCCCCAGAGGGTGAAGACCGAGGCCGTATCCAACATGCGCTCTGCCTCGGCCTTGCCGACCTTGCCAGAATCCAGCAACAGCGCGGCCAACCGGGTGCCGGATCTGTTGGGAGAGGTCGAGTCGAGGGTCTGGTAGGTAGCCGCGAAACGCTGGGCCTCTTCCGGGCGTCCCAGCAACAGGAGCAGCCCCGACATGTGCTCGTAGGGTGGCGCGAACCCCGGATCCAGGGCGATCGCGCGGGAGAAGGCCTCGAGTGACGCGGCCGGCGGCTGGGCGATGGGCCACGGCTCGTGGCCGCCGTACATGCGCAGTTCGCCGAGTGCGTACCAGGCCATGGGGTCCTCAGGGTAGCGCCGGACCGCTTCCTCCACCGCCGTCACCCTTCGAAACTTCATGCGGACCAACCCCTCGGGCTCGGTCATCTCGTCCGCCGCGAAGTCGAAGGAGTCGGCAACGATGAGGAGGCTATCGCGCGCGGGAAGCCCGTGGTTGTGCAGAGCTGCACGTCGCTTGTACCCCTCGGCGGGCTGGTACCTAGCCGCTGTCGGGGGATACCAGCCGAGTACCTCCGCCATCCCGGCCAGCGCCAAGGCGAACGTGGTGTCGGCCGCGATCGCCTCGTCGTATCGCGTCAGCGCCGAGTCCCAGAGCCCTCGCCGGTAGAACTGTTCGCCCTGGAGGAACGCCTTCAGCGCGGGCAGCGATTCCGAGCCGATCGAGGTCCGTCGCACTGAGCCGATTGCCCGGCTGGACGAGAGTACCCGGAGCGCCCGAATGCCGAGCGAGTCGGCGAGCTCGCCGATTCGGGCCGCCTCACCCGAGACCTCGATATCCGTCTTTCCCATGCCGCTGCGATCGAGCAGGGCGGCGCGGAGCGTGACCGAGTCACGCCCTCGTGGCGTCACGGCACCATAGACGACCAGCCCCGCCCCGGTGCGGCGCCCCAACTCCTCGGCGGAGGCCCGATCCGCCCGACCGCTCCACCGTCGCAGAACCACGCTCGGTGACACCGTGCGGATCGGGCCCGCCCCGTCCAGCGTGCGGGAGAGCACGTCGCCCATGCCCTCCCGCCAGACCTGGAGCGACGGCCCCAGCACCTCGAATGGGGCGACCGCAAGCAGGTCGGCATCGCGGGCGTCTTCGGCAGGAGGCCGAGCGCGCAGCCAGATGGCGGCGCCGGCGAGCGCGACCAGGAGCACCGCCGTCGCGGCCAGCAGACCCCGAATGGCGCGGCTCGCGGTCACGCCGGGCGCGCTTGCCGCGGCCTCCAACGCCCGGGCGAAGGCCGGCGCGTCCGCGAACCGGTCCGCCGGCGCGCGGGCCAGCGCCTGTCTGACGGCTTGCTCGACCTGCCGGGGGACGTCACGCACCGTGCAGAGGTCGGGGACGGGATCCGCCAGCCGGCGGGCGATGAGGGCCTGGGCCGTCCGCCCGGTGAACGGCGGCTCGCCCGCCAGCATCTCGTACACCACGCACCCGAGCGAGTAGATGTCGCTGCGAGGGTCGAGATGGCGGTCGGCCGCGGCCTGCTCCGGACTCATGTAGGCGGGTGTACCCAGTGCGAAGCCGGTCTCCGTCAGGCGCTCGCCGGCGGCGTCCACAGCTCGAGCCACGCCGAAGTCGGCGAGCACGCATCGCTCGCCCTGGAGCAGGATGTTCTCCGGCTTGACGTCGCGATGGATGACGCCGTGCTGCTGGGCGTATCCCAGCGCGTCGGCTACCGCGCGGGTGATTCGCAGCGCGTCCGCCAGCGGGAGCTGCGGCTCGCGCACCAGCCGCTGCCGCAGCGACTCCCCGTCCACGAACGGCATGGTAAACCAGAGTCGGCCGGCCGTCTCGCCGGAATCGTACACGGGGAGGATGTGCGGGTGGTCGAGACGCGCGGCGAGCCTGATCTCCCGAGTGAACCGCTCCGGACCCAACACCTGCGCCAGCTCAGGATGAAGGACCTTCAGGGCAACCTGGCGGTCGTGCCGGAGATCGCGGGCGAGATACACCGTGGCCATGCCCCCACGGCCGAGCTCGCGCTCGAGCACGTAGCGGCCGGCCAGGGCGGCCTTGAGATTTTCTACGCTCTCGCTCAGAGAGACCTGTCGGACTGGGGTAGCTCTAGGCTATACCCGCCGTCGTTCTTGAGCCAGCCTCCGCCGCGGATTGCTACCGTTTCTGCTACCGTTTCTGAGGGCAGGACCGGGCATTTCGGGGCAGGAAAGCGGGCACCGATGCTCGGTATGTGACCGTTTCCGGGCAAGTTGGCCGGAATCGCTGCCCCAGCGGTACCGACTCTGGATCAGGAGAGTCCTGGTTCGAGGCCCAGGAGGGGCAATGGCCACCGTGAAAACGGTGGCCTTTTTTGTTGGGCTCGGCTTCGGTTCGAGCCCGGGAGGGGCAACTGGAGCGCCAGCACGTCAGAACCGGTGTCGGGCTTTCACTCTTTCGCTGCACTGTCGCGGCTCTCGAACTCCTATACTCTTAACCCATTTCGGACCCCGAGCATCGATGGCGCCGGCGAGCGGCTGATGACGGGCAAGCGGTCAAAGCCCACATTCCAGCGAGCCCACATCTCTGGTCACCTTGAACTCGCCGCTCGGGAGGGCCACGAAGTGGAAGGCGAACTGCCCTCTGAAAGACAGCCCCGGGGTCGGGCTGATGAAGTAGTACGTCTCACCGTAGGTGAAGGTTAGGTTGGGCGCCTCAAGAGTTGGCGAGTTGAAGCTTTCGTGATTGACGTCGTGCGACCTGTACGTGGCGCCGGTGGTCAGACCAGTGCCCGTTTCAGAGACCACGACCTGAAGTTCATGGTGCAGAAAGTAGTCAGTGGTGCCGTAGAAGGTGTCCTCAGCGGACAGTGTCCCCGTCATGTGAATGTCTTCACCATTGCAAGGGCTATCGAAGAAGATCTCGTCCAGCGGCGTGATGGATGAGAAATGTTCCGCCGTCTTGCTCGTAACAGCCTCGAGCGTGGACCGGTTTTCCGCAGTGGGGCCGGACTCCGGGCTGCAGCCGGCGCCGAATGCGCCTGCCAGGATCGCTGTTCCAATCAATGCCAGGGCTCGCATAGTCAGGATCTCCAGTAGGGGTAGTGCGGAGCTGCTTGTACCGGAACACGCGGCCTTTTCCGGCGAGAAGCGACATTGGTCCCTGGACGGCCGTTGCGACCCGTCTCCCCGGCCTGCATCTTCCGGTAGGGCACCGGCCTCGCTGGCGGGCTCCCCCAACCTCCTCAGGACCCCTCCGCCATGGATCAGCCCGCCCCGCCTTTGGCCGGCGACACCCGGGAGATCACCGACCTCCTGCTCCGAATGCGCGGCGGCGACCCTCAGGCCATGGATCGGCTCTTTCCCCTGGTGTACGAGGACCTCCGGCGACTGGCGCACGCCCAGCTGCGGCGCGAGCGGCCAGGCCACACCCTCGGCACCACTGGCTTGGTCCACGAGACGTATTTCCGACTGATCGACCAGACTCGTGCCGAATGGCGCGATCGCGGCCATTTCCTGGTCTTGGCCTCGCTGGCGATGCGACGCATCCTGGTCGACTACGCGCGCCGGAACCGGGCCGCCCGTCGCGGGGGCGGGAGCATCCGTTTCACACTGGACGCCGACGTGCCAGCCGCGGAGCGTGGTGAGCTGCTGCTCGCGCTGGACGAGGCGCTCGAACGGCTTGCGGCGGTGGATCGGCGGCTCAGCCAGGTGGTCGAGTGTCGCTACTTCGGCGGGCTCACCGAGCAGGAGACGGCTGACGTCCTCGGTGTGACCCGCCGGACGGTGCAGCGAGACTGGGCCAAGGCGCGGGGCTGGCTCTACCTCGAAATGAACCAATGAGCCACGGGTCCACGAACGGCGATCGACCATGAACGCCGCAATGCTGGCGCGGTGGGACGAGGTGGTCCGCGTTGTGGATCTGGCGCTCGACCTCGATCCAGCGGATCGTCCTGAGCTCTGCGAACGGGCCTGCTCCGGCGATGCCGCACTGCGCGCCGAAGTCGAGCGACTCCTCGCCGCAACCGAACACGCCGAACACTTTCTCGAGCAGCCTGTCGCTGCCGACGCAGCGCCGCTGGTCTCGTGGGTCGCACGTCAGGAGTCTCAGGCGCTGGCGACGGGGACTCGCTTCGGCGCCTACGAGGTGATGGGTTTGCTGGGCCGGGGCGGGATGGCCACAGTCTACCTGGCCGAGGACCACAAGCACCATCGGACGGTGGCCGTCAAGGTTTTCGACTCGGAGGTCGGGGCCGCCATCGGCCGGGAATGGTTTCTCCGGGAGATCGACCTCGCCGCCAAGCTGCACCATCCCCACATCCTTCCGCTGCATGACTCGGGCGAAGTCGACGGTCGGCTGTACTATGTGATGCCGCATGTTGAGGGCGAGTCACTGCGCCAGCGATTGTCTCGCGAGGGACGGCTCACGCTCGCGAGCGCCCGGCGCGTAATGCAGGAGATAGCGGGTGCCCTGGACTATGCCCATCGGCATCACGTGGTACACCGCGACATCAAGCCCGAAAACATCCTGCTTCAGGATGGCCAGGCGATCGTCGCGGACTTTGGCATCGCCCGCGCCATCGAAGCAGGCGCGGTGGATGCTTACCTAGCGCCGGAGACTATTCCTGCGCTCGGCACGCCGGCCTACATGAGTCCCGAGCAGGCAACCCGGAATGCAGCGATCGACGGCCGCACCGACGTCTACGCGCTGGGCTGCGTGCTCTACGAGATGCTCGCCGGAGCGCCACCGTTCAACGGCCTGACGGCGCAGGCCATCCTGGAGCAGCATGCGGCAGATCCCGTGCCCTCGCTCCGTGCGGTTCGAGCCGACGTCCCACTTCCGCTGGAGCAGGCAATCACGCGTGCGCTCCAGAAGGCCCCTGAAGATCGGTTCGCCACAGCGGGGGAATTTGCTCAGGCGATCGACTTTGCTGCGGCCAGCCCGCCACCGGAGCACGCCCGGAGCCGTAGCCTCAGGTGGATCGTCACGGGCCTCGCCGTGTCGTTAGGTCTGACTGCCGCCGTGACCCTGGCGAGGCATGGAAGCGCGGCGCCGTTGCGACCCGACCCGGAGCTCGTCGCGATCCTCCCCTTTCGGCTGGAGGGCTCGAGCACCAACCTGACGTGGTTACGACAGGGGGCGGCCGACTTGCTGGCGGCCAAGTTGCCGGGCGAGGGAGGCCTGCGTGCCGTCGACTCGAGGTCTGTGCAGCGTGCGTGGCGGCGGATTGCTGGAACGAGCGGACAGGCGCTCACGCCGGCGGCCGCGCGCGACGTCGCGCGCGGCGTCGGTGCGGGCCATCTCGTCGACGGAAGCATCGTAGGCACGCCAGCGCACCTCGTCGTGACCGCCTCGTTGATGACGACAGGGATGCCCCGGGAGCTGGCCCACGCGAGCGTGGAAGGTCCCTCCGACAGCCTGCCGGCCCTGCTTGATCGCCTTGCCGTCCGGCTGCTGGCCCTCGGCACGGGGCGGGACTCCGTCCGGATGTCGAGGTCACCGACTGCCTCTCTGCCGGCTCTCCGCGCTTTCCTGGCGGGCCGGAAGGCCTTCAGGACTGGACGCCTGGATATCGCCGCGAGCCGGTTGCAGCAGGCGACGGTGCTCGATTCGACCTTCGCGCTGGCGGCACTCGAGCTGGTGCACGTATCGGTCTGGACCGGCGATGGCCGGGCTGCTGCCCGGGCCAAGCGCCTGGCGCTGGCCGGCCGGGACCGGCTCGACCCGGCCGACCGGGCGCTGCTCGACATCTGGACCGGACCATTCGTGACCGGCCCTGAAAGGATCGATCAATGGCGGGGTGTCTCGGTGACGTATCCTGACCGGTCTGAGCCGTGGTACGAGCTTGGAGACGCCTACTATCACCTGGGATTATCGGCCGGGCTCGCCAACCCCTTCCAGCTTGCGGCCGAATCGTTTCAGCGTGGTTGGGCGATCGACTCTGCCGGGGCAGACGATGTGTTGGCCGCGGACCGATCACCGGCAGTCGCCGAGGCGCTGAAGCACATGGTGGAGATTGCGCAGGTGCGCCACGACACCGCCAAGGTTCTTCGGCTCCTCGCGCCCGGACTAGCCGCCGATTCGACCTCGAAACAAGGGTGGTATCTGCGCTGGCATCGGGCGGTGGCTCTCGGCACCTCGGCGGAGCGCTCGTTCTGGGCGGATTCGCAGTCGGTCAACCCCGAGGCGTTCGGCCAGATCTTTGAGTTCATCGAGTTCTCGGGCGTAGCGGCGCAGGACTATAGGCGCGCGATGAACCTCGACATCCAGTACTCGGAAGCCGGCGGCGGTGCGGCTGGCGGTTCCTTCTTGAGGGCGATGGTCGCGCTGGACGGCGGTCGACCTGGAGAATCCTCACGCTATCTGGCGGAGATCAACGAGAATTCCGGGGTTCCCGCACCAGGAGAGGTGGGCTGGGGCCACCTCGGTGAAGGCGGCGACGCCGGAACCATCAATCTCGCGCTGTACTGGGGAGCAGATACGATGCGCGCAGCTGCGGCGGCACGCCGGCTGGCATCCGTCGCCCGCGACGGTTCCATGGCGGGCGAGGTCGCACGCATTCAGCTCGAGGCTCGCTGTGCCGTGGCCACATGGCGGGCCACGCGAGGCGATTACGACTATGCGGCGGCGGCCGTCAGGCTTTTGGTCGGGGCCCGGCTTCGTGGTCTCGATGGAGCCGACTCCGTGCGTGCCGAGGGCTTCAGGAGACTCTGCGGCGCGCTGCTCGACGCCACCCGCGCGACAGCACTAGGTCAGCCCGACGCTCATCACAAGCTCGAGGTGGCCGATGCGGCCAGCCGGCGTTTCGATCTTTTCCTGCCGGCACTCGGCGCGAATCTCGTTGTGGCGCACCTGGCCGAGCTGCAGGGGGACTTGCCTCTTGCCCTGCGCGCGGTGCGCCGGCGCGCTGGGGTCTACGGCTTCTGGCCTTCCTGGAACCAATCGACGTTCCTGCGTGAGGAGGGCAGACTGGCCGTCCTCTCGGCCGACACGGCCGGCGCGGTTCAGGCCTACCGGCATTATCTCGCACTCCGGCCCGATCCGGAGCCGGAGGTGAGGCCGGAGGTCGAACTTGTTCGCGGGGAGCTCGCCAGGCTTTCTCCGGCGCCGAGGCGGTGACTCCGTGAGAGGCTTGGCCCTAGTGGGTTTGGGCCTGGCGGCGTGGGTCGGAACAGCCCGAGCGCAGGCTGTCACGACGTCCGCCATCTATGGAACGGTTGCCGCCGCCGACTCCGCGAGCATCGAGCAGGCTACCGTCTCGATTACCAATACGGCGAACGGCGAGCGATGGCAGACCGTCACGCAGAGCGGCGGGCGCTACATCATCGAATATCTCTCGCCCGGCGGCCCCTACACCGCCGAGGTCCGGGCAATCGGGTTCGAATCGGCACACCTCGGCGGCATCGTCCTCTCCGTCGGCGAGCGCGAGCTAG
>Ga0308176_10002742_pt1 | contig 11169 bp, 14 predicted proteins | sample PhyCR2_3_FD_203890 | JGI IMG/M metagenome (GOLD analysis project Ga0308176, IMG submission 203890) | Soil microbial communities from UC Gill Tract Community Farm, Albany, California, United States - DLSLS.C.R2 | ecosystem: Environmental > Terrestrial > Soil > Agricultural land | place: USA... | reverse complement strand
CAATATCGTTGCCCCTGGGCGTTTCCAGAATGACCGTGCTGAGGAGTGCATGACTGGCCCGCTTCCACACGTTGCCGCTCAGCGACGGCCGATATCGTACATCCTCGTGCAGAGCTGCCGCCGCTCCGCTTTGGAAGCCATACGTCATCATCCTCTGGGTGAATGAGGCAGCCAGATGGTTGGTGAACCCGTCGACTCCTCTGCCCCATACATCGCTCGGAATCAGTAACTGAAAAGCTGACGAAGCGAGCGAAGACGCGTAGGGCTGCGCACGAGTCAGCGTCTTGGATGCGAAGAGCGTGAAGCGATCGTGCCCGGTGAGCGGAGGCGCCGGATCCGGAGGAGTTTTCAGCGAGCTCGAGAACGATTTCTCAAGATTCTCGAACATCTGGTCCTGGTCGTTCGTCCGTAGCGTGAGCTTGTGATACACGAACTCGCCCAGATGGACCATGCGGCTTTCCGAAGTCTGCGCGCCGTGCCCATCGAAATGCACCCAGGTCTGCAAAGGTTCGTCGGGCGATTGCAGGAAAACGGCGTGCATCGAGGGCGAACTATTTTCGCGGCAGCTCTGGATCTCCGTGGCGTGAGTATGCGCCAGCCGGAACATCAGCGGATCTTTTGACCAGGTGGCAGTGTTGCTCAGGCAGCTCTTCAACAGCTCTTCGCCGCCGCCGAGCACTTCCACGTTTTTGGGCTTCTCCGTACCGAAGGAAAGCTTCGGCAGATCGCCTCGGGAGAGCCGGTACTCAATGTTAGATTTGAGGGTGTGTGAAGCGGGAACCTGTGCCGCGCCTGTCAGGCTCGACAGCAACCCTAACGATACTACTGCGGGGCAGCGCATGTATAGGTCTTGAGAGGGCCTCAACTATAAGGGGTTTCCCGGGACACGTCTGTACAGAATTGCTCACTTTCTTACTTTGTTCAACGGGCCTGAGTCGTGGAGGATGGCGCTCAGCAGCGCCGTATTTACTTCCAAACCGCCGTCGTATCGTATGAGGCCCATCTTGCGGAATTTATTCATGAAAAAGCTCACTCGGGCCCTGGTGGTCCCCACGATCTCCGCCATTGTTTCCTGGCTGATTTTGGGAATCTGGACAATGTGGTCGGGCTTGCCGTTCTGAGTGAAATCGGCGAACAGCAGTAATACTCTCGCCAGTCGCTTCTCGCTGGAATTGAACAGCCGGTCCACCAGATCCTCCTCGATGCGAATATTCCGGGACAGTAAATATGCCACCAGAAGCTCGGAGAATTTGGGCTGGTCCCGCATTACTTCGACCGCCGAGGCTTTCTCAATACGCACGATGCTGGAATCGGCCAAGGCGATGGCGGTGGATGCTCGCTGCTCCTGGCCGGCGAGGCAGCCCTCACCCAGGAAGTCTCCGGGCCCCAGAATGGCTACGATCGCCTCCTTGCCGTGGCTCGAAACAACGGTGCGTTTGACCCTCCCTTTCTGGATATAGAAAAGGGCATCAGCGGGGTTCCCTTGGGAGAAAATGGGCTGATTCTTGCGATAGAGGCCGATGGACCGGCCTTTACCAACCTTAGCCAGGAAGGCCTGGGCATCGAACCCTGTGCTGGTGGTTTTCATAGTGTCGGTTCCACCACGCGGCATGCATGGCGATCACCTCGGAGTTAGGCTATCATCAGAAACATTATGTCAAGTTGGATGCTGATAGCCGCGTTGGGTATTTCTATCCCCATCCAATTGCGCGCTCAAGGCGGAATCGGGGGTCGCTTGACGGATGTTCCCCGAGCGCAAGCCGCCAATCCGAAACCCACTCCGCGGCTGGCGGACGGCCATCCGGATCTGGGAAACGGCAAGGGCGCCTGGAACCCCAGAACCATCGTGAATCTGTCGGGAACCGGAACGGGGGGACCGAACCGTTCGCCGGTGGAGAAGCCGATCGAAGTTCCCTTCAAGCCGCAGGCGAAAAAGATTTACGATCAGCACCTGGCGACGCTATCGAAAGACGATCCGGAGTCGTTGTGCCTGCCGCCTGGGATTCCGCGCATGTATGCGACCCCGTTTCCGTTCCAGATCTTTCAACAATCGGACCGTGTGCTCTTTATTTTCGAAGGCGCAGCGCATGTGTGGCGCGTGATCTATACGGATGGGCGGCCGCATTCGAAGGATCCGAATCCCACCTATCTGGGCGAGTCGATCGGACATTGGGAGGGTGACACGCTCGTCACCGACGTGATCGGATTCAATGAACGAACGTGGCTCGATCAGGACGGCCATCCGCATGGCGAACAGTTACACGTAATGGAAAAGTTCACTCGTCTGAACGAGTTGTCCATGCGCTATGAGGTCACTATCGAGGATCCGGAGATGTACGAGAAGCCGTGGACCACCAGTTACCTGATTCCGTTCGTCCCCGGCGGCGAACTGTACGAGTATATCTGCCAGGAAAATAACGTTGACGTGAAGCATCTAGTGGGTAAATAAGGAGAAACGTGATGAAAATTTTTACTTCTGTTGTCGCATTAGCGGCAGCCTGCGCTCCCATATTCGCCGCGCTCCCGGTGGTCCCGGGGAAAGATCAGGCCGCGATGCTCAAGAGCAGCGATCCGAAGCTCGCCGCGAACAAGAAGCTGGTGTACGACTTTTTCCGCGTGGTGCTGCGCGGTTTCCGCGTGGACGAAGCGGACAAGTACATGGCGGTCGACTACATACAGCACAACCCGAATGCCGAAACCGGATTGGCGGGATTCAAGGCTTACTTCAACGCCATCAAGCCGAAGCAATTGCCTCCAATCCCGGCGACCCTAGACGATCTCGTCGCGATCCAGGCCGAGGGCGATTACGTGACGCTATCGTTCGTGAAAGAGTACGACGATCCGTCGGCTCCGGGCAAGAAATACACGACGACGTGGTTCGACATGCTGCGGGTCGTGAACGGGAAGCTGGCTGAGCACTGGGATTCGGCGACCAAGGGCGCAGTAGGTCCGGCAGCGGCAAGCGTCGGAAAGAAGTAGCGGACCGCAGGCGATCGTCACAGGCGCAGCCTTTCTCTATCGGTTGTACTGCTCGTCGCTGACATGCTCCATCCAATCCACGGCTTTGCCGTTCAGCGCTTCTTGGATGGCGATATGCGTCATGGCGGCTAGGGGACTGGCACCGTGCCAGTGCTTCTCGTCCGGCGGAATCCAGATAACATCACCCGGGCGGATTTCTTCGATCGGCCCACCCCGGCTCTGCACCCGGCCCAGGCCCGATATGACGATCAGGGTCTGCCCGAGCGGGTGCGTGTGCCATGCTGTCCGCGCGGCGGGCTCAAATGTGACGCTTGCACCTCGGACACGGGCGGGCTCAGGGGACTCGAACAGCGGATCAATCCGGACTGTACCCGTAAACCAGTCAGATGGCCCTTTCCCGGACGGCTGCCCGCCGGCTCGTCTGATATCCATAGGTCTGCACCTTTCTTTTGAAATTAAACTTGCGTCAGGTTTCCTGCCGCCTAAGCCTATGGTCATTGTATTGCGGACAACACGGCATGGAACAACCAGTCTTCAAAACCGGACGATTACATCCGAACCGAAAGGAGAAGTCATGAAGCTATACACGTATCTTAACTACGCGGGTAACTGCCAGGAGGCATTTCGATTCTATGAACAGCATCTGGGCGGAAAAATTACCATGATGATGACCCATGGCCAGGGTCCGAATGCGAACGCCGGACCTCCCAACTGGAAGAACGCGATCCTGCACGCGCGCATGACTATTGGAGAGACGGAGCTGCTGGGAGCCGACATTCCCAATGCTCAGCCCATGCGAAGCGCCTATCTTACTCTCCTCCTCGGCAGCACAGACGAGGCCGAACGAATTTACACCACGCTCGCAGATGGCGGGGAGATCTTCATGCCGCTCCAGGAGACGTTTTTTGCAAGCCGTTTTGGGCAGCTTCGGGACAAGTTCGGCACCTCCTGGATGATACTGCACGAACGCCCCAGGGAATAACGTCTTTATGCGGGTAGCCGCTTACCATTCGAGGGAGTCGCCGGGCGGATAGTCTTGCGCCTGGCGATCGATTCGATTTCGGATGCGGCCACTACATCGAAATCGCGCGTGTAGGCTTCGTGATTCTTTTCAAGATCCGCGAGGCGGTACAAGTAGTTCACCATGATGCCCGCGGAGCGGTGCATCCCAACGGCGGAGATGTCTCCCAACCAGTTGATCCGCTCAAGGCGCGCTCCATTGCGCAGGTGAAAGCGAGCCACGGGATCCAGCGGCTCGCGGCCCTGTTTGGCTTGCAACAGATACCGGGCACACAGAGGAACCAACTCCTGACGAAGCTCTTCGCTCAGCTCTTGGTTTTCCCACCATTTAGGCTGGGCGAACTTCGAGCGGAGCGCAGCCAGCTCCGGGTTCGCAGCCAACCATTCGCGAAAGCCTGGAACCGGAGAAACCGTTGCAAATTTCCGGATACGAGGAACCTCACGTCCGAGGTCCTGGACTACCTGTTTGATAAGGAAGCTGCCGAAGGGCACGCCGCGCAGCCCTTCCTGGCAGTTGGTGATGGAATAAAACATCGCGCAGTCCGCTGCGTCGGGCGGCAGGACCGGCGAATCGGGATCGAGCAGAGGCTGGACTTTCTCAGCCATGCCATGAGTGAGCGCAACTTCGATGAATATGATAGGCTCGTCCGGCAGCGCAGGATGGAAAAACGCGTAGCAGCGCCGATCAGCGGCCAGGCGGCGGCGAAGATCGTCCCACCCCTGAATCTGATGAACCGCTTCGTAACGGATCAGCTTTTCCAGCACTAGGGCTGACGTGCGCCAATCGATCCGGCGCAGTTGCAGGAAGCCGCGGTTGAACCAGGCGATCAGCAGGCGTTCCAAATCTTCTACGACGGGCTCCCAATGCGGATTCTGATCCAGCTTCCGCAGTAGACCGGCGCGCAATTCAACCAGAATTCGCGTTCCGCCGGGCGCGAGATTCAGACGCTGGAACAGCTCTTGACGGGGCGATTCGACGGCGGCCTGCAAATGCGCGAGATTCGCGGAAGACGCCTCGGCGCGGAACGCATCGCCCGCGCGGACGATTTTCTGAGGATCGGGAGAGAACTCCTGAATGAGAAGATCGAAGAACGCAATGCGCGAGGATTCATCAAGAGCTTGATAAGCGGCGAGCGCCTCGGCCGCCAACAGCGTTCCCGAAACTTCCCCGCGCTCCGACAAGAGATTGCGGCACAGCAGGACAGCTTTACGCGCCGCTCGCGATGCGGTGCGGGTTCCCGACCCGTTCAGCCGCGTCGGCCAGCCAAAAAAGCCCGCCAGATTCACAGAAGCTCCCTCGACTCTATTGTGATCTAACCGGATATCTATCGGTTGAAAGCCCGGTTTTATACAGATTACGATAGCTTCAGTTGTGTCTCAAAGGCGCGACAACCTATTGATTGAGGAGAGGGATGTTTTTGACGGCCGGCGGCTCGGGAAGCGACGCCAGATAGGCCCGGATTTCGGCGATATCTGCGTCCGACACAACTTTAGCCGTATACGGCGGCATTTGCCCCCTGGGCTGGCGAACGTAGGCGACCAGGGCCGCCAGAGGGAGTGGCTTGGGAGCCAAGCGAGGCCCCGCCGTAGTCCCCTGCCCCTGCGTGCCGTGGCATTCATAGCACCCGTATTTTGAGAAAAGCTTTTTTCCATTGGCCGCAGCATCCTGCCCCGGCAACAGACTGGAGCACATCAGACACAGCGCGGCGATTACGAGCGGAAAACGCACCTTCCAATGTTACCCTGGAAAAATGCGTGTATTCCTTATACTTATTCCGGCCGTGCTGATGGCCCAAACACCATCTCCCGCCCCTAAGGCCGCGCCTTCCGCCACGAAAGCGACTCCCGCAGCCAAGGGCGCGGCTCCGTCATCCGCAGCGAAAGCCGCCAAAGCCAAATCGGCGAAAACGGCTGCGGCGCCGGGTGCGTTGACCACGGATGACCAGAAAACGATATACGCGCTGGGCCTAAGCATGGCGCAGCAGCTTTCGCAAATGGGCATCACGCCCGCCGAATACGCGATTGTTAAACAGGCTCTGACGGATGCCGCCGCGGGTAAACCCGCAGTCGAACTGAGCGCATGGCAAGCAAAGTTCGGCCCGTTTGCGAACGCCCGCTCGGCTAAAATGGCTGCTGCGGAAAAAGTGAAGGCGAAAGCGTTTCAGGACGCGGCCGCGGCCGAAGCGGGGGCTACGCGGGCTCCCAACGGAATGGTTTATCGGGAGTTGGCCGCCGGCACGGGAGCCTCACCCAAAGCGACAGACAAGGTTCGCGTAAACTATCGCGGCACGCTGATCGATGGCACGGAATTCGATAGCTCCTATAAGCGGAACATGCCCGCTGAGTTTCCGCTGAATGGCGTGATCCCCTGCTGGACGGAAGGCGTGCAAAAAATGAAGGTCGGCGGCAAATCGAAGCTGGTATGCCCGTCGGACATCGCTTACGGAGACCAGGGGCGACCCTCAATTCCCCCGGGAGCCACGTTGATTTTCGAAATCGAACTGCTGGCGATCAATCCGTAGACTGGTATCCTGAGCGAATGCGCCGCGTCCTGATCTTTTTACCCATCGTACTGATTTCGTGCTCGTCCAAACAACAATCTTCGAATGAAACGACGGAGAAAACTACTGTGAGCTCAAGCGCCGACTCGAAGGCATTTTTAGATAAAGCCGCCGCCGAACCTGGCGCGCAACGAACATCCAGCGGTCTGGTGTACCGCGTGATCACCGCCGGCAGCGGAGCGTCGCCCAAAGCGACCGATACCGTGAAAGTCCATTACCGCGGCACCCTGACCAACGGTAAGCAATTCGACAGCTCCTATGGCGGCCCACCGGCGGAATTTCCGCTCAACAGGGTGATTCCCTGCTGGACGGAAGGCGTCCAGATGATGAAGGTCGGCGGCAAATCGCAGCTGGTCTGCCCCTCCAGCATCGCCTATGGCGAGACCGGCGCTCCGCCGACGATACCCGGCGGCGCGACTCTGGTATTCGAGATCGAGCTGCTGGGGATTTCCTAGACTCATACCATGCGCGCCAGGGCCACTTTGGTTCTCCTGGCCATTCTTCTGACTGCTTGCGGAGAGAAGAAGATCGTGGTCCCCGAAACGTTTCGGGTGAAGTTCGAGACTTCCAAAGGGGACGTTCTGGTGGAAGCCACGCGTTCCTGGGCGCCGCGCGGCGTCGACCGCTTTCACGAACTGGTGCGAATGGGCTATTTCACCGAAGGCCGCTTTTTTCGCGTGGTTCCGCAGTTCATCGTGCAATTCGGCGTGCATCGCGACTACGATGTTCACACGGTCTGGCGGAATCTCTTTATCGTCGACGATCCTCCGCAACAGAAGAACCTGGTCGGCACGCTGGCGTTCGCACAATCCGGGCCGAACACGCGAGCCACGGAGATCTTCATCAACCTGAACAACAACACCGTGCTGGACGAACAGGGCTTTGTGCCGTTCGCCAAGGTGATCCAGGGCCTGGATGTGGTGGATAAATTCTATTCAGGGTATGGCGAGCTGCGGCCCACAGGAAAGTTTATCGATCCGGGCGCGGTGGAAGAAGGAGCCAATGCGTATCTGGTTCCGCGATTCCCTAAGCTCGATTACATCAAGCGCGCGACTATTCTCAAGTGAAGGCTTTTCTGGCAGCGGCCGGCCTGGAATCCGGTTCCTACTTCGTCAGAGCGCCCTTTTCCTTAGCTTTTCCGCCGACGCCTTCGGTGTAATGGACCAGGTCCTGGTTGCCTTCAACGCAAGCGAACTCCATCAGCTCCATGTTCTGGTCGGGATGCCTTCCTAACTGGCCGGCAATCTTCCACGGCTGGGTGTAGATGCTGGGATCCTCCACCACGGCTTCATAGTTGATGTTATTAGTGTCCACCGGGGTAAAGCGTTCGACCACGTGGATCGCCGGCGTGGTGAAGTTACCGGCCATGTCGAACCAAGTCTTGCCGTTCTGATTGGTGGTATCGACTACTAGCGTGCCGCCGTCCCACTTCCCGACTGAATCACCGCGGAATAGCTTCACGTTTGGCGAGATGTGCGGACGACCGTCGGTCGGAATGGCGCGATAGGTGTGCGCGTACTCCGTCAGGAACAGAACATATCCCGCTGGCTGGACGATCTGATAGCCGAACTGCTGGTACGCAGCGTGGGGAACTCCGGACACATAACAATGCGCCTCCGGCTCCAGATAGATTTGTTTCGTGAGCAGCTCTTTGGCTTTCTCCGCCGCCTCAGGCTTGTAGGGAATCCGCCCGTCAGCCGGATCGACGATTGCGCCCTTGCCTGGACCGATTCCGGGCTGCGCCTTGGGGTGATCCTGAATTTCGAAAATTGCCTGGTTAAAGCGAGGAGTCCAGAAACCCTGCATATCGGGTTGTCCGTCAGGAGTCTTGCCGACCGGCTGTCCCGCGGTTACGGGAGCCGCATAGTATGGACCGTATTGCTCCGCGCCTGGAGGTCCGCCTTTTCCCTTACCGCCTTTGCCGCCCTTCTGCTTGTCCTGGCCCGCCCCCGGCATGGGAGCGAACAACATCAACGCCGCTGCCGCCGCCGCAACTACCAGCACATTCAGCGTTTTTAGATTCTTCATTGGCTCTCCTTCTCCGCGTCCTCTAAATACGCGTTGCACTCGTACTCGAGCAGCTTAAAATCAGGCTCCTTGTGCCGGTACAACAGCATCCGAATAGTCCACGGCCGCGTGAATACCTGGGGATCCTCAAGGGTAGCTTCGTAGGTGAGAATATCGGGTTCGGTGCGCGTGATGCGCTCGACTACATGTAGCGCATCGCTGTGGAAGTTCCCGGAGCGATCGAACCATGTGTCGGGGAGGTGATTCGCCACGTCGACCACCAGCGTCTCGCCCTCCCAGTGCCCGCGCGAATCGCCGATCCAGAATAGTGCGACATCGGGATGCTTGGTCCCGTTCATATAGATCATGCGCAAAGTGTGGGCGAATTCTGAGGCGATCAGCACGTATTTAGGCGTCTGCACAATCTGCATCGGGAACGGCAGATACATCGCGCGCGGAACTCCCGGGATGTAACAAATATTGAGAGGATCAGCCTTGGCGCGGTTCTTGTAATTCTCTTTTTGCTTTTCGCGGGCCGCGGGTGTGTACGGGATCTTACCGTCCGGTGGATCCACAACGACGCTCAACCCCGCCGGCATACCCAGTGTCGCGATGTGGTCCTCAAGGTTTACCGCGGCCGTGTTCATCACCTGCCAGAAGCCCTGCAGGTCCGGGTTCCCTTCGGGCGTCCGCGGCGCCTTGTAGGCTTGACCAGCCATAGGTAGCGCCGCGATTATCGAAAATACGAGCGCAAAGCAATATCGCATAATCACGCGGCTTGCAGCGCCTTGGCGGGCTTCAGAAAATTGAGCGCGTTGCCCCGATAGATCTGTTCGCGTTGCGTGGCGGTTAGTTCCAAAGCGTCAATAATGCGGATGGTCTCGCGGATGTATAAACCCGGCGACGGCTCGAACGGAACATCGGACGCGAATAAAACGTGGTCGACACCGAAAAACTCCAGTCCGCATCGCGTCGCTCCGTCGGCGCCAAATAGCGCCGTATCCGCGTAAAACATGCGGAAGTAGTCCACCGGCCGTTTCTTCATGGATTTGAGCAATGAGACGTAGTCTTCATCCGAGGTGCGCGTGCCGAGTTGATCCCAGCCATGGCCGACGCGCCCTTCAAAGTACGGGATCATGCCTCCAAGGTGATGCGTAAGAATGCGGATTCCAGGGTTGCGGTCAAGCAGGCCGGAAAACACCATGCGCGCCATCGCGGCACTGGTTTCATACGGCCATCCCAGGGTCCACCAGATCTCGTATTTCGATTTCTTTTCGGTAACGTAGTCGGGAAAATTCGCGCCGCGGGCCGGGTGCATCCAGATACCGATATCGCGCCGGGCCATCTCATCGAAAAACGGCTGGAATTGGGGCGCGTCCAGAGGCTCGCCCGTAACGTTGGTGAAGATCTGAACCCCGCCCGCATTCAGTTCGCTAACCGCACGAATGGCTTCTTTGGCAGCCTCATCAGGATTATTCATCGCCAGCGATGCAATGAAACTGGGGAAGCGCTTGGGATGTTTGCGGCACAACTCCGCCATGCCGTCATTCGCAAGCCGCGCAATTTCGGGCGTCTTGTCCGGACCGCCGAACGCCTCAATGGGAGGCGCGGGAAGAGAGATGACCTGGCAATATTCGCCGAACTCGTCCATTACCTTAAAACGTGCGTCCAGGTTCACGATGGTTGGCATATTACGGACACGCTTGCCGATGTCGGGGAGCGCCTTTGGCCCTGCGATGTACTCGTCGAAATAGTTCTGCGGGAAGATGTGATTGAAAATATCGATTTTCATGAACTCACCATTATAGCGACCCGCGTGAAAACGGCAGGGCTTACTTGGCTTCTATGACCAGCATCTCCAATAGCTGGGAACCAAGGTTCTTTTCCGAGCGGGTATCACCGTAGATCCAGCGCGATTCGCCAGCCTGCAGATGAATGTCCTGCCCGCGGCCGCCCGGACGGGCGAGCCGGAGGTGACATTCCTTAAGGCAAACAAACAGGGCATCGCGATCATCATGCACCGGAGCGACCTCATCGGGCTTAAGGACAAGGCGCAAAACGCGCATGTGCTCGTTCTCGAGCTCCACCTTGTAGTGCTTGGGATCGGCTTGCACGGCGTCTTTGCCCTTGAGGACTTCCGGCGGGATGATTTCAGGCCGGTCCCCCTTCTGGCCATAGGCGAGAAGAACCGCGCATGTCGCCAGCAGCAGCCAGCCCATGTGACGATTCTATATCGCGAGCATGATCGCGTGCCTAGTGCGAACCGGCCAACTCCTTCACGATGCCGGAGACGAAGTTCTTCGCATCTCCAAAGAGCATGAGGGTGTTGTTCATGTAATACAGCTCGTTATCGATGCCCGCGAAGCCCGGACTCATGCTGCGCTTGATCACCATGACCGTGCGCGCGCGGTCGGCGTCCAAAATCGGGGTGCCGTAGATTGGGCTGGTTTTATCGGTACGGGCGAGCGGATTAACCACGTCGTTCGCTCCGATCACCAGGGCGACGTCCGTATTGGGGAAGTCGCCGTTAATCTCGTCCATTTCAAGCAGCTTGTCGTAAGGGATATCGGCTTCGGCGAGCAGCACGTTCATGTGGCCCGGC
>Ga0308176_10002740_pt1 | contig 11174 bp, 6 predicted proteins | sample PhyCR2_3_FD_203890 | JGI IMG/M metagenome (GOLD analysis project Ga0308176, IMG submission 203890) | Soil microbial communities from UC Gill Tract Community Farm, Albany, California, United States - DLSLS.C.R2 | ecosystem: Environmental > Terrestrial > Soil > Agricultural land | place: USA... | reverse complement strand
AATCCGATAAATAATTACGGCGTCAATGCGAATATCGGGAACTATGTGAACTGGTCAGAGGAGTATGACGGCGTAGGCGGCAAGCTTGATCTGAATTATTGGGTGCTGCCGCAACAGAAAGAGGCGGCGATGAAGACGTTCAAAGAAGTGCCGAGAATGTTGAAGGCCTTTGAATACTGGTTTGGTAAATATCCCTGGTATGAGGACGGCTATAAACTGATCGCCGTTTCATATCCCGGAATGGAACATCAGAGCTCCGTTACCTACGGCAACTATTTCCGCAACGGATATCGCGGACGCGACGTCAGCTTTACCGGCATCGGATTTAAGTTTGATTTCATCATCGTTCACGAGTCGGGGCACGAATGGTTTGGCAATAACATCTCGATGCGTGACGCGGCGGACATGTGGATACATGAAGGCTTTACAAACTACGCCGAGAACCTGTTCGTCGAATATTACTGGGGTAAGCAGGCCGGCGCCGACTATGTGATCGGCAGCCGCAAAAACATTGTGAACGATGAGCCCATCATCGGCACATACGGCGCCAATCGCGAGGGTTCGGGCGATATGTATTACAAGGGTGGAAACATGCTGCACACGATCCGCCAGATCGTGAATGACGATGAAAAGTGGCGGTCCATCCTAACCGGGCTAAACAAAGATTTCTGGCATCAGACCGTCACGACGCAGCAGGTCGAGTCGTACATTTCGCAGCATGCCGGCATCGATCTCAGTAAGGTGTTTGATCAGTATTTGCGAACAACAAAAATACCGCTGCTGCAGTACAAGGTCGACGGAAAAAAGGTTACATTCAAATATGACCGCGTGGTGCCGGGCTTTGCGATGCCTTTGCGTGTCGTGGTCAATGGAAAGCCGATGTCGATAACGCCGACGGAATCGCTGCAATCGATTGACACTGGGGAACCGGTGAAAACCTTTGAGATCGACCGAAATTATTATGTCGAGTCGGCGGTCATGAATTGACGCGGAAATATTCGAGGTATTACACTTAAGCTACGTGGTGAGTTACAGCGACTTGCGGCCACGTAAAACAAACCGCTAAACAGCCTGAGTTAAATCACGATCTTCTGGAAACTCTGTGCTGATTTGGCGCAGAGTTTTTATTTTATGGCGAAATTTCTTGATCTGCTAAAAGAAAAGATCATCGTCTTTGACGGTGCGATGGGTAGTAATTTGCAGGCGCTCAATTTGTCGATCGACGATTGGGGCGGCCCGCAGTTTGAGAACTGCTCCGAGAATTTGTTGTATACAAGGCCGGATGCCATTGAAAAGGTACACACGAGTTTTCTCGATGTCGGCTGCGACGTGATCGAGACAAACAGCTTTGGCGGCAGCGAGGTCGTGCTTCGCGAATTTGGCATTGCGGATAAAGCTTATGACGTTAACCTCAAAGCTGCGGAGCTAGCTAAGCGTTTAGCGAATGACTATTCGACGCCGGACAAACCCAGATTTGTTGCCGGCTCGATGGGCCCCGGAACAAAGCTCCCGACGCTTGGTCATATTACATATCGCGACCTCAAGGACGCATATCGCGAAGAGGTTCGCGGCCTATACGACGGCGGCGTCGATATGTTTATCGTCGAGACGTGCCAGGACCTTTTGCAGACAAAAGCGGCATTGTCGGCGATCTTTGAATTCTTTGAAAAGCAAAAGGTCCGCATTCCGGTCATTGCACAGGTAACGATCGAGATCTTTGGAACGATGCTGAACGGTACCGAGATCGGCGCCGCGTTGACGGCGCTCGAGCCGTTCCCGATCGACGTCATTGGAATGAACTGCGGTACCGGGCCAAAGCATATGACAGACAGCTTCAGATATCTCTGTGAGAATTCGCCGCTGCCTGTTTCGGTGCTGCCGAATGCAGGTTTACCCGAGGTCAGGGACGGTGCGCAGTACTACGACGAAACGCCCGAGAGCTTTGCCGGACAGGTAGAACATTTTGCAAAGGATTTCGGTGCAAATATTGTCGGCGGCTGCTGTGGTACCTCACCGGACCATCTTCGTTTGGTTGTCGAGCGTGTTGGTGGAATGTCGCCAAAGCAGCGCGGCGCAAAGCTTATTCCTTCGGCTTCGTCGATCTATTTTCAACAGCCTTATATACAAGACGCTTCGTTCCTTATTGTCGGCGAGCGGGTCAACGCTTCGGGCTCAAAGAAAATGCGCGATCTGCTCGATGCCGAGAATTGGGATGGCCTGGTCAATCTTGCAAAATCACAGGAGAAAGAGGGCGCTCACATCCTCGACGTCAACGTCGATTTTGTCGGTCGCGACGGCGTGGCCGATATGCATGAGCTTGCCGCACGGCTTGCGACGAATGTGAAGATCCCGCTGATGTTCGACTCGACCGAGTGGGAAAAAATGGAAGCCGGCCTCGAGCATGCCGGCGGTAAATGCATCCTTAATTCGACAAACTATGAGGACGGCGAGCCGCGATTCCTGAAAGTGCTCGGTCTGGCAAAAGAGTACGGAGCAGCAGTCGTAATAGGTCTGATTGATGAGACCGGAATGGCGCGATCAGCCGAAGATAAATTAAGAATCGCGCGACGCGCGATCAAGCAGGCGGGCGAGTTTGGGATTCCGGCACACGACATTTTCTTTGATCCGCTGGCTCTGCCGATCTCGACTGGTATCGAAGAGGACCGTAAAAATGCAGACGAAACGATCAAAGCGATCCGCGAGATACGAGCCGAGATGCCTGAGGTTAATATCATTCTTGGTGTATCGAATATCTCGTTTGGGTTAAATCCTGCGGCGCGCGTGGTTTTGAATTCAGTGTTCCTGCACGACTGCGTCGAAGCCGGAATGAACTCGGCGATCGTTAATGCGTCGAAAATTTTGCCGTTAATAAGATTTAACGAGCATGAGATAGATACAGCCCGCGATCTGATATACGACCGCCGTAAATTTGACGGCGATGTCTGCGCGTACGACCCGCTCACGGAATTTACAACGTTGTTCCAAGGCAAGACAGCGCAATCGATAAAGCCGGACATTTCTAACCTGCCGGTTGAGGAAAAACTGAAACGGCATATCATCGACGGAGAAAAGATCGGACTCGAAGATTCGCTTAAGGTAGCGATGGAAAAATATCCGCCGCTAGATATCATCAACAACATTCTGCTCGACGGAATGAAGGTGGTCGGCGACCTGTTTGGCAGCGGACAGATGCAGCTGCCGTTCGTGCTGCAATCCGCTGAGGCGATGAAAGCCGCGGTCAAATTCCTCGAGCCGTTCATGGAAAAGATCGAGGGAAGCAACAAGGGAACTCTCGTGCTTGCTACCGTCAAAGGCGATGTCCACGACATCGGCAAAAACCTGGTGGACATTATCCTGACGAACAACGGATACAAGGTCGTCAATCTTGGTATCAAACAACCAATCGACGATATCCTTCGTGCATGGGATGAAACCAAAGCCGACGCGATCGGAATGAGCGGTTTGCTCGTGAAATCGACGCTAGTGATGAGAGACAACCTCGAGCTGATGAACGAGCGAGGAATTAACGTTCCGGTCATCCTGGGTGGAGCGGCGTTGAATCGCCGATATGTCGATGCTGACCTCGTTCCGTTATACAAGGGAGAATTGTTTTATGCGCGCGACGCGTTCGACGGTCTGCACGCAATGGACGGTCTGACGCAGAAAGATAGTTCGCGCGCAGAGAAAACAAAGTCGGCGGCCGCGGGAAACGGGAACGGTCAGCCCTCGACCGACGGATCAGAGATCGTAGAAACCGTCGCGCTCGCAGAAGACCTGGTCGGCGAGGACGCAAAGCTCGGCAAGCCGGCGGCACGCGTTTCAACACGGGCGAGCGGCGACACTTCGCACACGACCCCGTCCGAGATATCGCGTGATATCGAGATTCCTGAGGCGCCTTTCTTTGGGTCAAAGGTCGTTGAGATCAAAGACCTTACAAAAGTATTTGCGTTCATAAACGAAACTGCTTTATTTAAAGGCCAATGGCAATACAAGCAAGGGAAGCGGTCGCCCGAGGAATATCAGCGCATATTGCAGGACGAGGTTTATCCGCGATTTGAACGGCTTAAGGCCGAAGCCATTCGCGATAAACTCCTTGAGGCGAAATTAGTTTATGGCTACTTTCCCTGTCAATCGAGCGGCAACGATCTGATCGTTTATGAGGACGACGCGAAGACCGAAAGGCTTCGATTGGGGTTTCCGCGACAGCCGCTGGAACAACGCGGCGGTCGAAACCTGTGCCTCGCCGACTATTTTGCATCCGTAGAATCGGGAAAGATCGACGTAGTTCCATTTCAGCTTGTTACGATGGGCAAAAAGGCGAGTGAGCATTCTGCAAATTTGTTCAAGTCTGACAACTATACTGACTATTTACTGTTTCACGGGCTTTCTGTCGAGTCAGCCGAGGCCATGGCCGAGATGTGGCATAAACGCATTCGCGAGGAGCTCGGGATCGCCGGCAACGATGCGCCCGAGCTGGCAAAATTGTTCCATCAGGGATATCAGGGCTCGAGGTTTTCGTTTGGCTATCCTGCGTGTCCAAACCTCGAGGACCAGACAAAGATATTTGAGCTTTTGCAGCCTGAGCGGATAGGTGTCGAGCTGACCGAAGAGTTTCAGCTCGATCCTGAACAGTCGACTTCCGCGATAATTGTTCATCATCCTGATGCAAAATATTTCAACATCGAATAACCATACATACTTTCGTTTAGAAATTTAGCTGTTAGCCGACCACTGTTAGCTGACAGCTATTTTTCATAAGCTAGAGCTGTTTTTGCTACACTAACGCTTCTTCTATGGCCGACGAGAGCATCACAGCCGCTGTAACTAACGCGATCGAGTTGCACGCTCCGCTGGTCCCGACACGGGATGAGATTGCGGTTCTTTCGCGGACCGAACGAACCGCATTCTGGCTAGCGCACAGGATGAATCTCGCTAGGTGGAAGCGTTTCTGGACATTTTGTCAGCGTCATATCGGATCGCTCTGGATATATCTCGCCACATATAATTTGATGAATGTTTTTGGGATCGAGAATTTCGAAAACACCGATCCCGACAGGCCTGTTCTGCTGGTTGCCAACCACCGTTCATTCTTTGATATGTACACGGTCTCATCGGTACTCTTTCGCCGAACTCGACGACCGATCGAACTATATTTTCCGGTGAGGGCGAGGTTCTTTTACGACAATCTGGTTGGATGGTTCGTTAACCTGGTGATGGGCTGGTTCTCGATGTACCCGCCGTTTTTTCGTGAGCAGCGGGACGCGGCTAAACGCGAATTTGATAAATATTCAGTTCGCCGCTTGATCCAACTGGCATCTTATGGCCACGCGCACGTAATCGGATTTCACCCCGAAGGGAAGCGTAATTTAAGCGACGATCCGTATTCGTTTTTACCCGCACAACCCGGTATCGGGAAAGTCATCTATGCTGCCAGGCCGCAAGTAATTCCTGTATATATCGCCGGCCTCGGCAACGACCTTCCTAAACAGATTCTCGGCAACTGGCGAGGAGGCGAAAAGGTCCGGATCTGGTTCGGCAATCAGATCGACCTGTCCGAGTTTTATGAACGCGGCGATCGGATCCGGACACATAAAGAAATTGCCGATCAAACGCTTAAAAAGATAAGCGAGTTGGCAGTTCTCGACAAAGCAAAGTTCAGTACTTGCTGAGGCCAATCAGTTCGACCCGTACTGACCGGTCCCATCTCGTACATCTCGCAGACGGCCAAAGTACGGAGCGTAAACATTCTTCTGCATGTTGCCGAAAAGGTTAAAGCCCTCGAAAAACTTCGCCCACTCTTTGGCCGGTGGGGGCAGATAGCCGCATAGCTTGCCGAAACCCTGAAACAAGATGTCAAAGGAATCGGCCGCCTTTTGCGGATCATCATAAATGATCCGGTCGTTGCTCAAAACCACGACTGCGTCGTGGATCTTATTAAAGGCAACAATATCCACGCAGATATCCTGGACCTTTCCGAGCGCCTCACCGACTTTGCCGAGGCCCTCATTTGCTTTCGTAAGCTTCTCAAAGACACCTGACTCGCCTTGAAGAAAGTTACCAACCATCAATGCCTGGTCAACTCGCTTCTTTCCGAGTTCGACAGACGCTTTGAGATCTTCAAGGTCTGCGTTTGCGGCGCAGGCGCCGGCTTTTCTCTTGATCGTGATCCACGCAGATGCAAATTTATCACTCCAATCAGCCATAAAATTCCTCCTATTAAAATGTGAGTTTTCGGTCCTTACCCGACAGCTTTTCGGCGTCGAAATGGTGGTCTGCGAGAAACGCACTTCCACCGAAACGAATAAATGCAACGCCCCGTTCAAAACTCGAGTAAGGTACTAGAAGTTATACCCCTATTGATAAAAAAAGCAAGAAGAAGTTTTTAATCGAACAGGCAAATTCTTACAATCTATTTTGAACTATATTCTCGAAGACTCGAATGAGCGCAGATACCGGGATCACTGAAATTAATCAAACTAATGCGGCTGAACCGCTCGAAATGTCGAGCGCTCGCCGATGGGCGATAACCGCCGGCGTGCTTGTCGGCAGCTTTATCGCGGCACTCGAAGCGACCGTCGTCGGCACGGCAATGCCCACTGTTATAGCGACTCTCGGCGGCATAAACCATTACAGTTGGGTGTTTTCTGCTTACATAGTGACTTCCACCGTGACGGTTCCCGTTTGGGGAAAACTGTCGGACCTGTACGGGCGTCGGCTGATGTACCAGCTTGGCATCGGGATGTTTTTGCTGGGCACATTGCTTTCAGGTTTTTCAAATTCGATGTCCGAGCTGATCATTTTTCGCGCGATCCAGGGGCTCGGCGCAGGCGCGTTGATACCGCTTGGAATGACGATCATCGGCGACATTTTTACGCTCCAGGAACGTGCCCGGATGCAGGCGCTATTTAGCGGTGTCTGGGGATTTTCAAGTGTCGTCGGACCGGTCGTCGGCGGATTTATCACCGACCAGATCTCGTGGCGATGGGTGTTTTTTATAAACATTCCTGTCGGCATAGTTGCCGCGACCATCATCGGTTTTGCATTGAAAGAACCAAAGCAAACGCGAAAGCCGACGATCGATTATGCCGGTGCGATATTGCTGATGCTGGCGATCAGTTTGCTGATGCTGGCGATGGTCGAGGGTGTTAAGTCGCTAGCGACGATCGTCGCGCCCACGAATGTCGCTTTGTTTGGCATATCGTTCGTACTGCTCTATCTGTTCGTTCGGGTCGAGCGGCGGGCAAAGGACCCGATAATCCCGTTTCAGCTTCTCGAGAACCGGACCGTGTCGGCGTCGATACTTGCAGGTTTTCTCGGGGGAATCGGCATGTTCGGAGCAATCTCGTTCGTGCCGCTGTTTGCTCAGGGTGCTCTCGGAATGTCCGCGACCGAAGCCGGTTCGCTTCTGACACCGCTGATGTTGAGCTGGGTTACGATGTCGGTCGTGGGCGGGCGGCTATTGCTCAAGTTCTCGTATCGTCCGCTGACTATCATTGGTTTTACTCTACTCACTATCGGTTTCACGTTAATGGCGATGTACGGAACCCAGACGCCGCGGTTCTGGCTTTATACCGAGCTTGTTATCATCGGAATGGGCCTCGGGTTTACGATGCTGACGCTTTTGATCGCAGTTCAGCAGGCTGTAGAGCGGCGCCAGCTAGGAGTTGCGACATCGCTCAACCAATTTTCTCGCGCGATAGGCGGAGCTTTTGGCGTTGCTGCCATGGGTGTGGCGTTGACCATCGGACTCGGTTATCAGCTTCATAAAATGGCCGACCAGCCAGGGAGTCCATTCTCGCATGAACAGGCTGAGGCGTTTGCCGAGAACCCCAACGCGCTGATCGAGCCGTCGGCAAAATCCGAACTGCCTGCTGCGACGCTGACCACTCTACAAAATGCAATGGCGGCCGCGATCCATCCGGTCTTTTGGGTCGGGTCGATCGTATCGCTGCTGGCTGTTTTTGCATCTTTGCTTTTGCCAAAAGGAAAGGCCGGCGAACCCGAGTGTCCAGAGGAACCGTGCGGGGAGAAAATGATCATGGCCGAGCAGACAATGATAAACGCGAGAAATCAGCCCTACTCAAAACGACAAAAGCCGCGTTCTTAAAGCCGCTAACGCTGCGATATCTGAGAGTTAGCGGACGGACTAGACTCGGCGGCAGACTGGCTCTGCTTGTTGAGTTCCTGCTGGATCTGTTCGGGTGACTTCCAGCCTGATTTATTGAGCAGTTCGATCGCGTATTTGATCGGGATCGCCATGTTGGCGGCGGTGTTTTCTGTGAATACGCCAAAGTTGACGCCTATCACCTTGCCGCTTTGGCCAAACAGTGGAGCTCCGGAACCTCCCTCAGCGGTCTTCGCGTCATGAACAATGCGCCGGTCGTCGAGGTCGGTGATCGCTCCCTGCGTCGTCAGCGGCAGGATCTTTTTTGACTGTGCGAGAAAATTGATCAGGTTCTGACGCGAATTGCCGAAACGCTGATTGATCGATTTTGCCTCGTCGTCGTCCACCATTGCGAGCAGGCGGTCGGGACCGCTTGGGTAGCCCATGGTAACCACCGTGCGGCCGATAGCTACGGCCTCCGAACCGGTGTCGAGCGGCAGAGCGGGAACATTGTCGGGCAGGGCCGCATTATCGACCATGCCGATCGCTATGTCCTCTTTTGTGCCGACGTTGACGATCTTTAGAGCGAACGGCTGAGGCAGGTTGGGAAAGTAAGCGACCAGCCGTTTAACGCGAGCACGGCCGTCGTTGTCACGCAGCATTTGCTTTACCGTATCGTCCTCGGTCCACGGCTGAACGACGTGGCGGTTAGTAACGACATAACCGTTGCCTACATGAAAACCCGTGCCGATAAAATCATACTCGACCGGGCTGCCGTTGCCCTCGGTCGTGAGAGTTGACGGAGTCTGTTGGGCCGGCGGCGAATCCTCGCCGGCGCCCGGTTCGAATTGTGTGGAACCTTGCACGGATTGGTCGGGGTATCTCAGCACTTTGCCCGATTTTTTATCTACGAGATCATACACGCCGACGATGAGGCAAACGCCGTTGCCGTACGCGACGCGCATATTTCGGCCGAGCGAGACGGTGTTTAGCAGATCGGAGTTTGTCTTTTCGAGATTGCCGATCTGGTCGCTGGTCTGGCCCAACTGTGTCTGAAGCTTGCGGATGATATCGCTTTGCTGCTCGGTCGTCTCGCGGCTTTCGCGTAGCTCGCGGCTTACCGAATAGCCAACATAAACGAGCCCGTAAATGAACGCGGCCGCCAGCACGAAAATGATTGCTTTTGTCGTCCAAGATACTTCGCGGAGCAGCTCACGGGTAAATTCGCGAAGGAACGCTTTTGCATCGTCTCGTTTTGGCGAAGTACGGGCCTCGAGTGCCGCTTCTTCTATAAATTGAGCGACAGGAGCCGATTCGCGGTTCGTCGTGATCAGGGCCGAGCGTGCGGCGAGGGAAAAGAAAGTGAACGAGATCTCCGTATTCGGAATATCGATGCGGTCGGCGTCGCTGATGGCGACAAAGCGGCGGATGCGATGGCCGTTTATCTGCAGGTCGAGCGACGGGTCGAACTCGACGATCCGGTACACTCCATCCGAATTCTCAAGCTCGAGCCAAACGCCGGAGCCATTGGAATTGTTCGTATGGATCTGAAGGTCGTTAGTATCATCCGAACCGATCGAGACGCGCTCCTCGGTAAAGAACTCGGTCCGTTTTTCGGAACCGACCGTGATGTGGATGATAATGCCGGATGCCATTAAGTGTAGGGCGCTTGCAAGCGCTGATTATATCAGAACCAAAAGGTTTTCGATGTTAATGATCGGCCGCCCGTGGCACAATATTATAAGTGGCAAAGAAAAAGATCATCGAGGACCGGGAGGAGCTCGAAAAGCTGGCACCGGTCATGAAAGCGCCGATCAAGCGGCACGTTTTTGTCTGTAACGGCAAGTCATGTTCAAAGGTCGGATCGAGCGACGTCAAGGCCGAATTTGAACGAATTCTCGAAGCCAAAGGCCTGCGCCAAGGCAAAGAGAAAAAAGGCCGAAACCCGATGGGCAAGATCGTCCTGACGGACTGCGGCTCGGTCGGATTTTGCTCGATCGGCGTCGCCGTCCTCGTCTATCCCGAAGGCGTCTGGTACGGTCAGGTCCAGGCCGATGATGTTCCTGAGATCATCGAGGAGCATCTTGAAAACGGAAATGTCGTCAAACGGCTTGCCCTGATCGAGATGCCTGAATGCCAAAAATAATTCGGTCGTTTTGTCCCACTCGAAAAATCCCGTTTTCATCCAGGAACTCGTAACTGTCCGTATTTGCAATAAGTTAGCCTAACCGGCCAAATTTCTTGTCCCAGCTTGTCCCACCCTTGGCCCAGGCTTGTCCCAGCCTATGATGGGACATGGAAACTATTGAGTACATGAGGTTTAGAACCGTGAGCGCCACGTTTTTTGAAAATTATCAAAAAGTGCGCCACATTGCGCCACACGGCTTATCAGAGCGGTCGGGCAGAGCGCCGAAGGCTCAATTTGGATTGTATCATGGATGTCAAGATGTTTTAGAGATGGCACAAGAATTAAGTTTTTCTTCGAGCCGTTCGTGTCTATGGTTAAAGACTCTTAACCGTGCGAATCACACGTTAATAACTTTAGCTACAGTTGAAGCGGAGCGGAACCTGTAGAAAGTTTAGGACGAAACCGGCAGCGCGTGAAGCAGGCTTCAATTCATTACCATTTCGCTGGTTGCTTTAAATTCCCCTCCTGGATAGGAGGGGTGGCCGCCGCTTCGGTGGACGGGGTGGTAGATAAGTTTGCCATCCATCCGAAATGACTTTTTATGAGCCCGAGCACGTGTTCGATATCATCCCAGATCAAAAAGTTCTCAAAACGAATTACTTTTATTCCGTTCTTGTTGAGATAGAGTTTTCTCCTGTAGTCGTAAGCCGCGGCAAGATCGTTCCGGTGAACCTCGCCATCGAGTTCGACAGCAAGCCACTCTTCGACGCAGTAGAAATCCAATATATACGGTCCGACACTGTGTTGGCGACGGAACTTGCGGCCGTCTAGATTGGAATTTTTCAAATATTTCCAAAGCGTCGCTTCAGCGGGAGTGAGCCTGCGGCGGAGTTTTCTTCGGCGGTCTTTGGATTCCGGTTTGTTATGGAGCCGCCTGTCGTT
>Ga0308176_10002739_pt1 | contig 11175 bp, 11 predicted proteins | sample PhyCR2_3_FD_203890 | JGI IMG/M metagenome (GOLD analysis project Ga0308176, IMG submission 203890) | Soil microbial communities from UC Gill Tract Community Farm, Albany, California, United States - DLSLS.C.R2 | ecosystem: Environmental > Terrestrial > Soil > Agricultural land | place: USA... | reverse complement strand
GCCTCGTCCGGGAAGCCGCCCTTGCCGCAGATCGCACGCACGCCGTACTGTGCGCCGAGCGGCTCGGTGAAGCGCACCATCCGCGCGCTCGTCGTGGTGCCGATGCAGACCGGCTCGTACTTGTCGCCGACCTTGCGCACACCAGGTGCCGTGTGCAGCAGGAAGGCTCCGCGCAGGTCCATGGGCGGCTCGACCCCCTCGTCGAAGATGCGAATCTGCGTCCGGTCGCGGATGCCGATGATGTGGCCCTGGACGACGACCTCGTCGCCGGCGCGCAGCTTGAGGATCTCGGCCTGGTCGGTGATCGGGAAGGTCACTTCATGCGTTGCCACGTCTAGGCCTCCCGGTCGAACTCGACGTCGCCGTTCGCGGCCACGTGCGCGGTCGCGCGGCGGGCGGCCCAGCACTGGTAGTTGACCGCGACGGGGTTGAGGGTCATGTGCGTGTCCGCATGCTCGATGTGGCAGTTGAGCACCGTCACGTCGCCCCCGAGCCCCATCGGACCGATCCCGGTCTCGTTCAGCAGGCCGAAGAGCTCTTCCTCGAGCTGCGCCACGATCGGATCGGAGTTGCGCGTCCCGATCGGGCGGGCGATCGCCTCCTTGGCGAGGTACATCGCGTAGTCGGCCGAGCCGCCGATGCCGACGCCGACGATCCCGGGCGGGCAAGGCTTGCCGCCGGCGCCGACGATCGACTCGAGCACGAACTGCTTGATCCCCTTCACGCCGTCGGCGGGGACGCACATCTTCAGGAAGCTCATGTTCTCGGAGCCCGAGCCCTTCGGCACGCACTTGACGTCCATGCCATCCCAGTCGGGAATGAACTCCCAGTGCACGATCGGCAGCCGGTAGCCGACATTCGCGCCGGTGTTCTCGCGCGTGATCGTGTGGACGGCGTTCGAGCGCAGCGGGTGCTCCAGGGTCGCGCGCTCGGTGCCCGTCCTCAGCGCCCGGTAGATCTTCGCCGGGTGGAGCGGGAAGTGCTCGCCCACGCGGCAGGTGTAGACGGCGATGCCCGTGTCCTGGCAGACGAGGTTCTTCTGGTCGTCGGCGACCTGGACGTTCTTGACGATCGTGTCCAGCACACGCCGGCCCGGGACCGAGGTCTCGCGCTGCTGGGCGTCCACGAGCGCGTCGCGCAGGTCTTGCGGGATGTCCTTCAGCGCCCAGACGTACAGGTGGGCCGCCGCGTCCTCGACCGTCTGGTGCAGGTCGACGGCGACGGTGCTCATGCGGCCCTTTCCGCAGCGGCGACACCGGCGCGCCGGCCGAAGACCGTGCACTCGAGCAGGCTGTTGCCCATCATCCGGTTACGCCCGTGAGTGCCGCCGGCGATCTCGCCACAGGCGAAGATCCCGGGCAGCGTCGTCTCGCCGTGCTCGTCGATCACGAGGCCTCCGTTCTGGTAGTGCAGGACGGGGTAGGTGAGGATCGCCTCCCGCAGCGGGTCGATCCCGGCGGAACGGTAGCGGCGCAGCATGTACGGGAGCGAGATCTCGGCGTCGGCCTCGGGGACGCGTGTGGTGTCGAGCAGCACCGCGGGTCGACCGTCCGGCGTCTCGACGCCCCGGCCGGCCTCGACCTCGTCGAAGATCGCCTGCGAAACCGCGTCACGGGGGCCGAGCGGGTCGGTGAACTCATCACCCTCGCCGTTCAGCAGTGTGGCGCCGTAGGCGCGGGTGGTCTCGGGGATCGAGTAGCCCTGCATCGTCGGCGGCCACGCGCCGCCGTTCGGGTGGTACTGGAGCGCGTCGAGGTCGCGGCTCTCGGCGCCGAGCTCGACCGCGAGGCGCGTCACCTCGCCGGTCGCGCCGGGGTGGTTCGTCGAGAGCTCACCGCGCTCCTCGGCCTCGCGATAGCAGCGGCCGCCGGCCGCCAGCACCACGGCGCCGGCGTCGATCACGAGCTCGTTGCCGTTCTTCTGCCGGCACGTCGCGACCCAGCCGTTCTCGACTTGCTCGAGCGAGACGAGCGGGCTGTTCGGAAAGCTTTCGCCGCCCGAGGCGGTGTAGGCGTCGCGCAGCGCGCTCGTAATCGCGTGGCCGGTACGGTCGCCAACCTGCAGCAGCCGCTTGCGACTCGATCCGCCGCAGCGCGCTAGGCGGTAGCCGCCGTTCTCGCGCGTGAACTCGACGCCCTGCTCTTCGAGCCAGTGGATCGCGCCGGGCGCCTCGACGGTGAGCACGTCCACGAGCCGGCGGTCGGCGGTTTCGTGGGAGCTCTGCCAGACGTCCTCGGCGTGCTGCTCGGGCGAGTCGTCGTCGCCGAAGGCTGCCTGGATCCCGCCCTGGGCCTTGGCCGAGTTGCACGACTGGAGCGCGCCCTTCGTCACCAGCGCGACCCGTGCGCCGGCCCGCTCGGCCGAGAGCGCGGCCGCGAGCCCGGAAGCGCCGCTGCCGACGACGAGCACGTCGAATGAGACCCGTTCGGCCACGGCTTGCATCGTACCCTAATTCTAGGAATAACCACTGCTTATGTACGAGTTGCGGACTATGCTCGGCGGCCGATGCGATGGCTGGCGAAGGCAGCGGTACAGAAGGGCTTCGGCGTCCTCCCGCAGGGAGAGCGGCTCAACTACGTCTTCCAGCGGCGCGTCCTGCGCTCGCTGCCGGCGGGCGACGGCGCGCTGCGGCAGAAGTTCTCGCGTGCGGTGCAGCACCTCAGCGCCTACCAGGAGCGCGGCCCGGCCGTGCCTGCGACGGAGGCGACCTTCTACGAGTTCGGCGCCGGCTGGGACCTGGCGATCCCGGTCGCCTACGCGTTGCTCGGCGTCGGCAGACAGGTGCTCGTCGACATCCGCCCGAGCGCGCGCGTGGAGCTGGTGAACGACTCGCTCGCGTCGTACGAACGGCTCCGCGGCGAGCTCGAAGGCGTCGCGGGCCGCGGGCTGCGGCCGCTCGGCGGGCCGATCGCGCGGCTGGAGGAGCTGGAGGACCGCTTCGGGATCCGCTACCTCGCGCCCTGCGACGCACGCGGCACCGGGCTCCCTGCCGAGTCGCTCGAGTTCGTCTCCAGCACGGACACCTGCGAGCACATCCCCGGTGCCGAACTGGCCGTGATCTTCCGCGAATGCTTCCGCCTGCTGCGCCCCGGCGGCGCTTTCAGCTGTCGGATCGACCTGCAGGACCACTACGCGTACTTCGACCACTCGCTCTCGCGCTACCACTTCCTGCGCTACTCCGACCGTGCCTGGGGCCTCGTCAACTCGCCGCTCCACCACCAGAACCGGCTGCGCTCGCCCGAGTACCTGCAACTGGTGCGGGACGCCGGCTTCGAGCTCGTGGTCGAGAAGCCGTCCGGCCCGAGCGAGGCAGGGCTGAAGGAGCTCGAGTCACTGCCGCTCGCACCGCGGTTTCGCCGGTTCCCGCCCGAAGAGCTCGGCGTGACGGTGCTCTCGTTCGTGGCCGTGCGACCGTCTTGAGCTTCCGGCCTCCGGTGCCGATCAAGGCACCATGGCACGCGCGCTCGGAACGGTCTCCCTGCTGCTGACGCTGGTCGTGATCGCCTGGATGCTGACTTCGCAGCAGTCCGGCTCCAGCCGGAAGCAGCAGACCCAGGAGGTCGAACAGGCCCAGGCGACGGCGGACGGCGTGACGTTCGAACAGGCGCAGGCTCAGCTCGAACAGCAGCACGCGCTGAACGGCACCTACGCCGGCACGTCCCTGGCGGGCTTCGGCGTGACGCTGGTCCGCGCCGACGCGAGCACCTACTGCATCCAGAACGCCGGTGCACACCTTGCCGGCCCTGGTGGCATCGCCACCCCCGGTCCCTGCTAGGGCGTCTCGCCGACCAGGATCTGCGCGAGCTTTCCGGCGTCGATGTTCCCGCCGGAGACGATGCAGACCACGTTCTCGTCCCAGCGGTAACGGAGCGCGGTGGCGAGCGCCAGCGCGCCGGCGCCTTCCGCAACCACCCGGGCGCGTTCGGCGAGTACGCGGACCGCGGCAGCGGTCTCGTCGAGCGAGACTGCGAACGCGCCGTCGAGTGCTCCCTGCGCGAGCGGCCACATCGCCGGTAGCACTGCCGGCGAGCCTGAGCCGTCCACGAAGGAGACCTGGTACTCGACCGGTTGTGGCTCACCGCGCTCGAGAGCCGCTGTCAGCGGCGCTCCGGTCTCGGGCTCGACTGCGTAGACCTCGGTCGCCGGTCGCACGGACTTGACCGCGCTGGCGATCCCGACGCTCAGGCCGCCGCCGCCGAACGGGACGAGCACCCGGTCGGGATCCGGGAGGTCGTCGAGGATCTCGAGGCCGATCGTCCCGTTTCCCGCCATCACCCGCTCGTCCTGAACCGGATGGATGAACACGCCCGCCGCCTCCGGGAAAGCGGCCTCCGAGATCGCTTGCCACCAGCGGTCGTACGACACCTTCACGACAGTGCCCCCGAGCCGCTCGATCGCGGCGAGCTTCGTCTCGGGCGCGTGATCCGGCACGACCACGCTGCAGGACAAGCCGAGCTCGCGCGCGGCCCAGGCCACGCCCTGGCCCATGTTCCCGGCGCTCGCGGTGACGACCCCCGCGCGCAGCTCCTCGGCATCGGTTTGCAGAATCGCGTTCAGCGCGCCGCGCAGCTTGAAGGAGCCGATCGGCTGCAGGTTCTCGAGCTTCAAGTAGACGGCGCCTGGCTCCTCCGGCAGCTCGAGCCGGACGAGCGGTGTGCGCACGATCCGGCCCGCGAGGCGCTCGCGAGCGGCGTGGATCTCCTCGATCGCGATCAAAACGGAACGGTCGTGCCCGCGCCCTCGGCCAGGGCCCGCGCGTAGACGTGCTCGGCGGCGGCGAGATCCTCGGCGGCGAGGCCAAGCGACTTGAAAACGGTCAACTCGTCGTCCGATCGCCGGCCGTCCCGCGAGCCGATCAGGACCTCGCCCAGCTCCGCGCGGATGTGGTCGGGCCCGATGCCCGCCTCGCGCGCCGCGAACAGGTAGTCACCGCCCTCGTTCACCATCGATTCCCGCGCGTCCGCGAACAGCGCGGCGGCCGCGACGGTCTCGGCGTCGAGCTCGCGGGCGGTCGGGATCGACGAGCCCACGGCGTTGACGTGCGCCCCTGTCGCCAGCCACTCGCGCCGGACGATCGGCTCCGGCGACGAGGTCGCGGTCACGACGACATCGGCTCCACGCAACGCCTCCTCCGCGGTCTCCACGGCCTCCACCGGGAACGGTGCCTCCGCCTCGGCGGCGAAACCAGCCGCACGCTCCGGTGTCCGGCTCCAGACGCGCGCGTCCTCGAAGGAGCTTGCTACTGCCATTGCCTGCAGGTGCGACCGAGCCTGTACGCCCGCACCGAGGATCGCCAGGCGCCGGGCATCCTTGCGAGCGAGCAGTCGCGTTGCCACGGCCGAGACCGCGGCCGTGCGGGTCGCGGTGACGGCGGAGGCGTCGACGAGTGCTCGCAACGCGCCGGTCTCACCATCGAAGAGCAGAACCCCGCCCTGGTGCAGATCGATGCCACGCTCCGCGTTGCTCGGGAAGATGCAGACGACCTTCAGCCCGTAGGAAGGCGCGGGCGAGGAGCGGTGAGCGGGCATCAGTCCCATCAGGCTCGGCTCTTCGGGGGGCCGCACGACGAAGCGCAGCGGTTGCCAGACCGAGCCCCGCGCGAGGTCGGCCAGGACGGTCGCCATCAGCTCGACGCACTCGTCCATCGGCAGCAGCCGCTTGACCTCGTCGTGGCCGAGAACGAGGAGCTCGCTCACGCGAACAACCCGGCCAGCTCGTCGCGTTGCGAATCGCTGAGCTCGAGCTCGGTCGCGGCAATGGCGGTCGCGAGCTGCTCCGGCCGACGCGGGCCGACGACCACCGATGTCACCTGCGGGTGTGCGAGCACCCACGCCACCGCGAGCGTCGCCGGCTCGACGCCGAGGTCGGCGGCCGCGACGGCGAAGGCCTCCAGACCGTGGAAGGTCTCCTCGCTCACCAGGTCTGCGTAGGGGTCGGGGCGCAGCGTCATCCGAGAGCCCGAAGGGTACGCCTCGCCGCGCCGGTACTTCCCCGTCAGCCATCCGCCGGCGAGCGGGCTGAAGGGCGTGAAGCCGAGCCCCTCGCGCTCGCAGATCGGAAGGATCTCGCCCTCAGCCTCGCGGCGCAGCAGGCTGTACTCGTTCTGCACCCAGCCGAAGCGCGCAAGGCCTAGCCGCGTGCTCGTCTCGAGCGCCCGCTCGAGACGCACGCCGTCGAGGTTGCTTGCGCCGATCGCGCGAGCCTTGCCGGCCTGGACGACCTCGTCGAGCGCGCGCAGCGTCTCCTCGATCGGCGTCTCCTCGTCGGGCTCGTGGGTGAGGTACATGTCGAGGCGGTCCGCCTGGAGGCGCGCGAGGCTGCCGTCGAGCTCCCGCAGGATGCGGTCGTGGCCGAGACCGCGATCGGCGGGATCGCCCGTGACCGACCAGTAGACCTTCGTGCTCAGGAGGACGGGCACCTTGCGCTCGCGGCGCCAGTCGCCGACCCAGCTCTCGCTGCGGCCACCGCCGTAGGACGCCGCGGTATCGAAGACGTTGATGCCGGCCGCCCACGCGGCGTCCATCAGCGCAAACGCCTGGTCGCGGCTCTCCCCCCGGCCGAAGAGCTCCGGCGCGGAGCCGATCCCGCCGAAGTTGCCGCAGCCGAGGGCGACCCTCGAGACCTCGAGCCCTGCTGCTCCAAGCGGCCGGCGCTCCACCGGTCGGAGCCTACGGGCCATATGCTGGGGACGTGGATCCGGGCGCAGAGGATTACAGCCAGCCGATCCTCACCGGCAAGGGCGGAAGCGACTACGAGCGCTATCTGCGAACCGACGAGCTGCTCGCGTTGCAGAAACGCCCGGATGAGCAGACCCATCGAGACGAGCTGCTCTTCCAGACGGTCCACCAGGCCTCCGAGCTCTGGCTGAAGCTCGCCTGGAGCGAGGCCGAGGAAGCGACACGCCTGATCGAGCAGGGCGAGCTGGCCGGAGCACAGCGCCTCTTGCGCCGCTCGCTAGTGGCGATGGACTACGTGATCGGCCAGCTGGAGATGCTGGAGGCGCTTTCGCCCTGGGAGTACCAGGCGATCCGCAAGGTGCTCGGACACGGCAGCGGCTTCGATTCGCCCGGCTTCCGCCAGATCCGTCGCGTAACCCCGCCGCTCGGGCAGGCCTTCCACGAGAAGCTGCGAGCCGCGGGCCTGAACGTCGTCTCGCTCTACGTGCAGGGCCGAGAGCACGAAGACCTCTACCAGCTGGCCGAGCTGCTGATCTCCTGGGACGAGCGCGTCGGGCTCTGGCGAATGCGCCACTACCTGGTGGTCGCGCGGGTGATCGGCGATCAGGTCGTCGGCACGCAGGGCACGCCGGTCGAGCTGCTCGGCGGCCTGATCAAGCAACGCTTTTACCCCGAGCTCTGGCAGGCGCGGAACCGGCTGACCGAACTCGCCAACCAGGAGCCGTGACCTCCGGCCCCTCCAATTCTCCGTGATTCCGTGTGAAAATCGTCCGGTGACGGGTTACGTCGTCCATGAACAGGAGCTTCAGGTCAACGCGCGGAACGGCGACACCGCGGCACGGGCGGTCGCCATCGACTCGAGCAACGGCTCCTCGGTCCTCGAGCTCCACCTTGCCCGCTACGGGCCCGGCCGCTCGAGTCCCCACACGCTCGAAGGCGTGCAGGAGATCATGTACGCCGTCTCGGGCGAGGGATCGCTGACGGTCGCCGGAGAGTCGCATGAGCTCGAGCCGGGGACCGCCGCCTACCTGACGGCGAGCGAGAGCTACGAGATCGACAACCCTGGGCCGGAGGAGCTGTTGATCGTCTCGGCGACAGCACCGCAGGACGCCGGCGAAGCCCAGGCCACGGCGCGGACCGTGCGGTACGCCGACCAGCCCACGCTCCCTGCCAGCGGCGACCGCGAGTTCCGCTACCTGGTCACGGACGAGGTCGGCTGCAAGGACGCAACGCAGTTCTTCGGCGTGATTGCGCCGGGCCGCGCGCCCGACCACAGCCACGTGTACGACGAGGTGATCTACGTGCTCGAAGGGGAGGGCGTCTTCCACGGCGGCGGGCAGGACCGACCGGTACGCGCCGGTTCCTGCATTCACATCCCGCCGTTCTTCGTCCACTCGCTCGAGAACAGCGGAGAGTCGCCGATGCGGATCGTCGCGACCTTCCATCCATCAGGCGACCCCGCCTCGCGCGCATACGAGGCAAACGATTGACCGGGAATCGCGTCTCAACCCCTAGCGGAACGGAATCGATGAGGAGGGCAACATGAGGAAGTACCTAGTGGCCGCGGTCCTTGCGGCTGTGGTGGCTGTGCTCGCTACAGCCGCCTTTGGATCGACCAAGTCGCCGGCGCGGGCATCGTCTGCCGGCGCGGCAACGGTGACGTGCGGCAAGACGCGCACGATCGGCCTCGCGGCCCCGTTCACGGGCCCCGCGGCCGACATCGGCAACCAGCAGGTTCGCTGGGCGAAGTACTACGTCAAACGCTGGAACGCGCAGAAGGCGAACAAGAACAAGCAGATCAAGGTCGTCCCCGGCGACACCCAGCTGGGTAACGACACTGCGTTCGCCGTCAGGGTCGCGAAGTCGTTCGCCTCGAACTCGAAGTTGCTCGGCGTCGTCGGCCCAGCCGGTAGCCAGGAGGTCGTCGCGTCCACGTCCGCCTACAAGGGCGGCAAGCTCGGGTTCGTCTCGGGCTCGGCCACCCGCGCGACGCTCACGGACGGCCACACCGACGGCAATCGGCGCGGGTACTTCTACCGAGTAGTGCCGAACGATGACGCCCAAGCCCCGGTCGTCGCCAACTGGATGACCAAGAAGCTGAAGTGGAAGCGGGTTTACATCATCGACGACCAGGAGACCTACTCGCAGGGCCTGGCCAACGGAGTGGGAAAGATCCTCAGCAGCCGTGGCGTCAAGGTGACCCACGACTCGATCAGCCAGCAGGACTCGGACTTCTCGTCCAAGATCGCGAAGATCCCGAGCAACACTCAGGGCATCTACATCCCGTGGCAGCTCGCCCCGCAGGCTCAGGCCTTCGGGCAGCAACTGAAGGCTGCGGGCAAGAGCCACATCAAGCTGTTCGGCTCGGACGGCCTGTTCGCGCCGGGTGTCTGGAAGATCGCAGGGTCCTACGACTCGGCTTTCCCGTACAACCCCGCCGATCCGGTGGTCAAGGCGTACCTCAAGGCCCACCACGGCAACGGCGAGTTCTTCGGACTTCCGTCCTACGTGGCAGCCCAGGTGGTCGTCGGCGCGGTCACGAGGGCCTGCGCGGATGGCAAGGCAACCCGTGCAGAAGTTCGCAAGCAGATCGCGAAGACGAAGCTGAAGACCTCGATCCTCGGATTCCCGGTCTCGTTCGTGCAGAGCGGCGAGATGCGCGCTCCGGCCACGTTCGGCGTCTTCCAGATCCAGAGCAACGGCTCGTTCAAGCGAATCGGCTAGACGCGAGCGGATCTGAGAACGACTACACGTGCGGCCCACTCCGGTGGGCCGCACGTGTCTTCTGAGAGGCTAGGCCCGGCGTGAACGAGGAATTTCGACAGCGGCTCGGAAACCTCAGCGGCCTCGCCGCAGCGCTGATCGTCTGGACGTTCTACGCCGTCTACTTCTCCCCCACCCAGGGCTGGACGTTCTTCCTACAGCTGACGGTGAACGGGATCATCCTCGGCAGCGTCTACGCGCTGATCGCGCTCGGATACTCGATGGTCTACGGAATCCTGAAGCTGTTGAACTTCGCCCACGGCGACGTCTACATGATCGGCGCGTTCATCGGCTTCGGCGTGCTCACGCTGCTGGGCGGCCCGCTCAACCCGGCGATCCCGGTGGCGCTGCTGGTGCTCTGCATGTTCGTGGTCGCGATGCTCGGCTCGGGCTTCCTCGGGTTGGCGATCGAGCGCTTCGCGTACCGGCCGCTGCGAGACGCGCCTCGGATCGCCCCGCTCATCTCCGCGCTCGGCGTCGCGTTCTTCCTCGAGAATTCGGCGCTGCTGCTCTTCGGCGCGCAGTTCCGCAACTACGACGGCTTCGACCTGATCAGCTACAACGGCATCCACCTGGGCGGCGACAACGGGGTCTTCATCCAGTACCTGGGCGTGATCGTGATCGTGGGTGCCTTCCTCCTGATGCTGGCGCTGCTGGCACTCGTGCACTGGACGCGCCTCGGCAAGGCGATGCGCGCGGTCTCGTTCGATCGGGAGGCGGCCGCGATGATGGGAATCGAGCCCGACCGCGTGATCGCGGCGACCTTCTTCATCGGCTCCGCCCTGGCGGGGGCGGCCGGCGTGATGTTCGGCCTGCTCTTCAGCCAGATCTACCACCTGATGGGCTTCCTCGCGGGCCTGAAGGGCTTCACGGCCGCCGTCGTCGGCGGTATCGGCAGCATTCCGGGCGCGATGCTCGGCGGCCTGCTCGTCGGCCTCGTCGAGTCCTGGGCCCGCGGCTACCTGAACGGCAACGTCTCCGACCTGGTCGTCTTCGGGATCCTGATCGGCGTGATGCTCGTGCGCCCGAGCGGGCTCCTCGGGACGCCGGCCCTGCAGAAGGTGTAGCGGTGAGCGAGAACACACCCGGCATCCCCGAGAGCTCCACGCAGATCGGCGTCGACCAGTGGGTCGAGCACGCCGACGAGCGAATCGACCGCCCCACCGGTCTCGGAGGCCGGCTCGGGCACCTCTGGGGACTCCTGCCGCCGGCCGGCAAGCTCGCCTTCCTGACCCCGGCCATCCTGGTGCCGTTCCTCCCCTTCATCAGCGAAGGGAACCTCTTCAACTACGGCCTCTTCATCCTGATCTACGCTCTGCTCGCGCTCGGCCTGAACGTCGTCGTCGGCTTCGCCGGCCTGCTCGATCTCGGCTATGTCGCGTTCTTCGGCTTCGGCGCCTACACCTACGCCTTCCTCTCCGGGACGCACTCGAACAAAGGCCATGTCTTCACGCACCACTGGGACGCCCAGTGGTCGATCCTCACGGGAGTGCTTGTCTGCGCCGTGCTGGGCCTCTTCCTCGGATCGTCCTCCCGCCGACTGCTCGGCGACTACCTCGCGATCGTGACGCTGTTCTTCGGCCAGGCCTTCGTCGTCTTCACGAACGCTGCCGACCCGTACGGGATCACCAACGGCTCCAACGGCCTGGCCAACGTCGACCCACTGACGTTCTTCGGCTTCACGATCGACACGACGCGCGGCTACTACTGGTTCCTGCTCGGGTGCGTGGTGGTC
>Ga0308176_10002738_pt1 | contig 11175 bp, 10 predicted proteins | sample PhyCR2_3_FD_203890 | JGI IMG/M metagenome (GOLD analysis project Ga0308176, IMG submission 203890) | Soil microbial communities from UC Gill Tract Community Farm, Albany, California, United States - DLSLS.C.R2 | ecosystem: Environmental > Terrestrial > Soil > Agricultural land | place: USA... | reverse complement strand
CAGAAGCTGAATCTGGCGATCCGGCACGTGATAGTCCGCCGGCTTCATACTTGCGAAAGCCTGAGCCCAGCCGGTCTGCACCTTCCGGTCCGTGCTGAACGCGGGATGCGTCGCGTCGAACATCACCGCCCCATTGGCATATTGTCGCATGATCGCGTTGACGTCGCCCGTCGTGAAGGTCGCCTCCGCCTGCTCGGCGATTTGCTGAGCTTCGGAAGCGGTCACAGCCGAATGCTTACCCTGGTCGGCCGTGCCGACCTTGCATCCCGCCAACGCTAGAACGATCGTCGATAAGCCAAGAAGCCGCATAGCCGCCCTCCAAAGAACGACCGAATTGCTAGCTGGTCAGGCGGCCTTCTTCAAATGCTTGCGGCCGAGGAGCTCCGCGATCTGCACGGCGTTCAGCGCGGCGCCCTTGCGCAGGTTGTCGCTGACGACCCAGAGGCTGAGGCCGTTGTCCACCGTCGGATCCTCGCGCACCCGGCTGACGTAGGTTGCGTACTCTCCAACCGCTTCGACAGGCGTAACGTAACCGCCATCCTCGCGCTTATCGACGAGCATGATGCCCGGAGCCTGCCGCAGGATGTTTTGCGCTTCCTTCGCCGAGATCTCGTTCTCGAACTCGACGTTCACCGCTTCCGAGTGACCGACGAAAACCGGCACGCGGACGCAGGTGGCGGTCAGCTTGATCGACGGGTCGAGGATCTTCTTGGTCTCAACCACCATCTTCCACTCTTCCTTGGTCGACCCGTCGTCGAGGAAGACGTCGATGTGCGGAATGACGTTGAAAGCGATCTGCTTCGTATAATGCGACGGCTCGTTGGCGTCGCCGACGAAGATGTTGCGCGATTGCTCGAACAGCTCATCCATGCCGGCTTTGCCCGAGCCGGAGACGGACTGGTAGGTGGCGACGACCACCCGCTTGATCTTTGCGGCGTCGTGAAGTGGCTTCAGCGCGACGACCAGCTGAGCAGTCGAACAGTTCGGGTTCGCGATGATGTTCTTCTTACGGTAGCCCGCCAGCGCGCCAGCGTTCACCTCGGGCACGATCAGCGGAACGTCCGGATCCATGCGGTAGAGGGAGCTGTTGTCGATCACGGTGCAGCCGGCCTGTGCCGCACGCGGCGCATGGAGTTTCGACACTTCGGACCCAGCCGCGAACAACGCCATGTCCCATCCGGCGAAGTCGAAATGCTCCAGGTTGCGGACCTTGAGCGTCTCGCCGGTGTCGCCGAAATCGATGATATCGCCAGTCGAGCGCGCAGAGGCGACCGCCGCGACCTCGTCGAGCGGGAATTGGCGCTCGGCAAGGATGTTGAGCATCTCGCGCCCGACATTGCCCGTGGCTCCGACGACCGCGACCCGGTAACCCATTTTATCTCTCCAACTGGCTTGGCCGCGCCCTAACCTATCGCCGCGGCGATTGCGATATGGCGACGAGGCCGCTCGCGACCAAGGGGCATCGAACCACTGACCGACTCAGCTGCACTATGCTATGCAAAGGAGAGGCGCCCGGCGCCTGTTGCGCCGGACGGCACGCTCGATGGAGGTGTCATGGCGACCAACACAGTAGCGCGCGGATCATCCGAAGCGCGTCAGATTCCGATCCGTACGATCACCAACGACGACCTGCGCCACGCTTTGCGCGAGGGTCTCGACGACTTCCTGGCGATGCGCGGCGACATTCTGATCGCGGGGCTCGTCTATACCTTCATCGGGATTGCCGCAGTGGTGATGACGACCAACAAGCCGCTGATGCCCTACTTCCTGCCGGTGGTTGCGGGGGTCGGTTTCCTTGGCCCGGTCGCAGCGGTGGGATTCTACGAGCTCGCCCGCCGGCGCGAAAATGGCGAGACGTCGAACTGGTCGCACTTCTTCGACGTGGTGAAGCGACCGGCCGCCGACGACATGAGCATCGTCGCCGGACTGCTGCTGGTGATCTTCCTGGGTTGGCTCGCCGCTGCCGGAGCGCTCTATGCGATGCTGTTCGGCTTCTGGACCCCCGCGTCCATTGGCGACTTCCTCACGACGATCTTCACCACGGTGAACGGCTGGGCACTGATTGTCCTTGGCGCCATCGTCGGGGCAGCGTTCGGTTGGTTGGTCCTGTCGCTCAGCGTCGCCTCCATGCCGCTGATGGTCGATTGCGACGTCAGCTCGTCCGAAGCTGTGTCGGCATCATGGCGCGCCGCGAACGCGAACAAGGGTCTGATGCTGCGCTGGGGTCTCATCGTCACCGGCCTGCTCATCCTCGGCTCGGCGCCGCTGTTCGTCGGACTCGCGTTCGTTCTGCCGTGGCTCGGCTATTCGACGTGGCACCTGTACACGCGCCTCATCGACCGCGACGCGATTCCGGGCAGACGCTGCGACTAGTCGCCCGTCTTCCCCAGCACCTTCTCGTCGAGGAAGCGCTCGATCGTCTTCTGGACGTGCGCCTGACGGCCTTCGCCTGCGGGACGGTGTGTCTGGCCGACGTAGAACATCATCTCGAACGGCTTGTCGGCCGCCTGCAGCCGGTCCGCCAGCATCGTCGAATTCTGGAAGACGACATTGTCGTCCGACATGCCGTGGATGAGCAGGAACGGCTCACCGATGTTCAGCGCGTCGTCCAGCGCGTCCGAGGTCTGGTACGGCTTCGGGTCGATGGCCGGATTGCCCAGATACCGCTCGGTATAGTGGGTGTCATACAGCTCCCACTTGGTCACCGGTGCGCCCACGACGCCGGCCGCGTAAAGCCCCTTCGGCGCTTTCTCGAGCATCTTGAGCGTCATGTAGCCGCCGTATGACCAGCCGTACGTGGCGATCTTGGCGGGATCGACATAGGGCTGCTTCTGAAGCCAGCGCGCTGCGGTCGTCTGGTCCTCGACCTCGACGGTGCCCATCGCATGGTAGATCTGGTCCTCGAACGCCTTGCCCCGATTGTAGGAGCCGCGGTTGTCGATCTGGAAGTAGATCCACCCCTTGCTGACCCAATATTGACGCATCGGACTCGCCCAGACCTTGCTGACCTGCTGGCCGGTGCCGGGCCCGCCGTAATGCTCGAAGAAGACGGGATACTTCTTGCCCGGCTTCAGCGGCGGGGTGATCATCTCATAGTAAAGCGTGCTTCCGTCAGCCGCTTTGAGCGTGCCGAACTTGATCGGCCGATGCGCCGCTAGATAGGGCGCATAGGGGTGCGAGGCGTTGAGCTTGTTCTCCTCGACCCAAGCAATCCGCCGCCCGCTCGTGTCGGCAAGATAAGTCTGCTGCGGCTGGTCCGGTGACGAGCGCGTCACGAGCAGGCGCGTGCCGCTCTTGTCCATCGCGCCTTCGTTCCAATAGCCCGCCTCGGTCAGGCGCTTGGGCTCGCCGGGATTGAGATAGTCCACGGAATAGACGTGCTGCTCCAGCGCGCCGTCCCTGTTGCCGGTGAAGTAGAGCTGGTGGGTCGCCTCGTTGAGCCCGACCAGTCCTGTCATGACCCAGTCGCCGCGGGTGATCGGCGTCCACTGCGCATTGGCAAAGCGATAGAGATGGTGGAAGCCCGTGCGTTCAGAGCCCCAGATGAAGCTGCCATCCTTCAGAGGCTTGAAGTCGTCGTTCAGGTTGATCCAGGTCTTCGCGGTCTCGCTGAACAGCACGCGGCTCGCGCCGGTGGATGGATCGACGGCAAGCATGTCGAGCCGCTTCTGGTCTCGGGTCTCCCGCTGCACAAAGAGCGTGCGCCCGTCCTTCGACCAATCAACGCGCGCGAGATAGATATCCGGGTTGGGACCGAGATCGACCTTCGTGCGACGGCCACTGACCGGATCGATGACCCACAGGCTGACCGCCACGTTCGGCGTGCCTGCTGCCGGATAGCGCTGATCGAACACCTTCGTGCCGTTGGCGCCGATGGCGGCGCGCGTGACGGTCGCGACCTTAGCTTCGTCGTAACATTCGACCGCAACGTGCCCATCGCCCGGTGCCCACCAGGTGCCAGTGTGGCGATCCATCTCTTCCTGCGCGACGAACTCCGCCGTGCCGCAGGTAACTGTGTCCTTGCCTTCCGTCGTCAGCGGGCGTTCCGCCCCGCTTTTCAGGTCGACCGCATAAAGGTTCTGATCGCGGACGAAGCTCACATACCGCCCACCCTCGGAAACGTGAGCGTCGATCTCCGTCGCTGGAGTGTTGGTCAGCCGGCGGATTGCGCCACTCACGGCATCCGCCAGGTACAGATCGCCGTCGACGGGCGTAAGCACCGACTTGCCGTCGGGTGCCCATTCATATTCCACGATACCCTTCGACCCGCCGACGCGGTTGCGTTCCCGGCGCATCTTCTCGGCTTCCGAGATCTCGCCGCCGCCGATCTTCGCCGAATCGACCAGCATGCGAAGCTGCCCCGTGGAAGTGTCCATCGCCCACAGGTCGAACCGCTCGCGGTCAGTCTCGCGCGGCTTCAACAGTGTGGCGTAACGGCCATCGGGCGAAAGCTTGAGCTGCCGCGGCTTCGGTCCCGACAGCTCCGGGCTGGCGAAAATCCGCTCGATGGTCAGTTTTTTTTGAGGAACTCCTGGCGGCGGAGCGGCGGCCAGGAGGAGCGGCGCGAGAGCCGCAATAGGAAGGAAACGCATGCCGCTGTCGTAGCGGCTGCGTTCCTTCCTGCAACTGCTGTCGTGAAGCTTAAGCTTCCGGAGCGTTCTCGGCGCGCTGCGCTTCGGTCTCGGCGCCCTGCCCACCCGTGACGTCGCGGCGGATGTCGCGGCGCTCGGCGATGCGGGCGGCCTTACCGGTGCGGCCACGAAGGTAATAGAGCTTGGCGCGGCGGACGTCACCGCGGCGCACGACCTCGATCGAATCGATGATCGGCGAATAGAGCGGGAAGACGCGCTCGACGCCCTCGCCGAACGAAATCTTGCGGACGGTGAAGCTGGAACCGACGCCTTTGTTGGCGCGGGCGATGCAGACGCCTTCGAACGCCTGGACGCGGCTACGGTCGCCCTCGATGACCTTCACGCCGACACGAAGCGTATCGCCGGGGCGGAATTCGGGAATCTTCTTGTCCGCGGTCAGCGCGTCAATGGCTTCGCGCTCGAGAGTCTCGATCAAATTCATTTCAGTCAGCCTTCGTGTCTCGTCGCCGCGCGCCAGAGGGCGGTGCCTGCGATGCGCCCCCGTGGCGCTCGATCAGGTCCGGCCGCCTTAGCCGTGTATCTTCGACCGCGCGTTCGTGTCGCCACGCCGCGATCTTCGCATGATCCCCCGACCGCAGCACTTCGGGGATCGTGCGCCCTTCCCATTGAACAGGCCGGGTATAGTGCGGATATTCCAGGAGACCTTGCTCGAAGCTCTCCTCCTCTCCGCTGGAGGCCGCGCCCATTACCCCGGGCAGGAGCCTGACGCAAGCATCCAGGACGACCATCGCCCCGAGCTCTCCGCCAGAAAGCACATAATCGCCGATCGACACGGGTTCGAGCGCCCGCGCCTCGAAGATTCGCTCGTCGAATCCCTCGAAGCGCCCGCATAGCAGAATCACCCCGTCGCCGGCTGCGAGCTCGCGCACACGCCTTTGCGTCAGCGGCGCGCCACGCGGGGTCAGCGCGAGCATCGGACGCCCGTCCGAGACACTGTCTAGCGCCGCGGCAAGCACGTCAGGACGAAGCACCATTCCTGCGCCGCCGCCTGCCGGCGTGTCGTCGACGCTGCGATGCCTGTCGGTTGCGAAATCGCGGATGTTGATGGCGTCCAGGCTCCAGATGCGCTGCTCAAGCGCTTTGCCAGCCAGGCTCGTGCCGAGCGCTCCGGGGAACATGTCCGGGTAGAGCGTGAGAACCGAGGCGCGGAACGGCATCGTCGCGGGCTAGTCGGGAACCGGCGATGCGGCAATCCATTGGGCAGCGGATGGACGAACCCGTACTTGACTGTCTGATCATCGGCGGGGGCCCTGCCGGCCTCACCGCGGCCATTTACCTCGCGCGCTTTCACCTCGACATCCTCGTAGTCGATGGCGGCAAAAGTCGTGCGTCGTGGATCCCCTGCACGCGCAATCATGCCGGCTATCCCGACGGGATCGAAGGCAAGGAATTGCTCCGGCGGATGCGCGAGCAAGCCTGCAAATATGGCGCGAAGATCGAAACCGAGTTCGTGACCAAGCTCGAACACGACGGCGACAGCGGAATCTTCACCGCGACCTGGGGTTCCGGCTGCGCGAGTGCCAAGACCGTCCTGCTGGCGACAGGCGTGACCAACCGACGGCCGCCCATGGACGAGGAACTGCATGACGATGCCCTCGCCCGCGGGCTCGTGCGCTACTGCCCGATTTGCGACGGCTATGAGGTCACCGATAAGAAAGTCGGTGTGATCGGCAGCGACAGCCACGGCGTCGCCGAGGCCCTCTTCATCCGCAGCTACACTGCAGACGTCACCTTGATCGCTCCGGACAAGGCGCTCGACCTCAACCCCGAGGATCACCGGAAGCTCAAGGATGCAGGCATCGAGTGCGTGAACGGGCCGGCCCAGGCCGTCGCAATCCCGGACGGCTGCATCGTCGTGGACACCGCGGAGGGACACTACACGTTCGACAGCATCTATCCGGCGCTCGGCTCTGACACCCACACCCAGCTCGCGGAAATGGTCGGCGCGGATCTCAGCAACGATTCGTGCATCAAGGTGGACAGCCACCAGCGCACGAACATCGCCGGCCTCTATGCAGCGGGCGACGTAGTGATCGGTCTCGACCAGATCAGCCACGCCATGGGCGAAGGCGGTGTCGCGGCGACAACGATCCGCAACGATCTTTTCGCGCAAGAGCCGCGCTGGCGCGAACCCCCGAGCGACGAGATCCGGCGAGCTGGGAGCGGGGACTGACCCACAAATATGTGTATTGCGTCTATAATACACTGACTGCTACGCGTCGCTCTTGAGGAGAGCCGTATGCGTATCCGCCCAATCTTCGCGCTTCTGCTGCTTCTGGCCGGCTGCACATCCCATGAGCGACAGCCTGTCACGACGGGCCCTCGCCTAGCGGCAGCACTCGCGGCGGCCTGGCCTTCGGCCGGACCGGCGAGGCAGGCCGTATTCAGCCGAGATGGGAATCTCGCCGCGTTCAGCGACGCCTCTGGCGCTATCACCGTCCGCAACGTCCGAAATTGGAGAATAGTGGATCGGCTGCGCCACGAAGGCGGGGCCACCACCTTGTCTTTCAGCAAGGACGGCGCGCACCTGTTCAGCGGCGGATATGACGGCAACGTCCGGGAATGGGATTTGGCCCGGCACAAGGTGGTGCAGAGCTTCAAAGGGCATGGAGCGACGATTTGGACGCTCGACATCTCGCCGGACGGCAGCCGGCTCGCCGCGGCCGGAGAGGACGCAATCATCCGCATATGGAATCTCGCTCGGCCTGGCGCACCAACGGAATTGCGCGGCCACACGCGCAACATCTGGGAAGTCCGTTTCAGCCCCGACGGCAAGAGGCTGGCGAGTTGCAGCTTCGACTATTCCGTTCGCCTGTGGGATGCGAACGGCGCCCGGGCCCTGAAGGTCTTGCCCGGCCACAAGCAGTCATGCGTCGGCCTGGACTACAGCCCGGATAGCAAGCTCCTTGCCTCCGGAGGCGATGACTCGGCCATCCGCTATTGGCGCGCTTCCGACGGTGCGCCTCTGAGGACGATCGACAACGGCCGTCACGTTGACAAGATCGCCTTCAGTCCTGACGGCCGATGGATCGCCAGCGGTGGGCACCCGCACGGGCTGATCGGCGAACTTTGGCATGAAGTGACCGGCGGCGGTGGCGACGGCGATGCGGTCCGCCTCTGGAGGACGAAGGACGGCGCTCTGGTCGCAGGACTTCCCCACCCGGAGGACGTCTACTGGGTCGCGTTCAGCCGCGACGGCCAATGGCTCGTGACTTCGGGCGAGGACGATCGCTTCCGCCTGTGGCGGCTGCGCGCTTCGAGTAGTTAGGCGAGGAACTCCGGATCGATAACGATGCGCTGGTCGCCAAGGTCTGCGATTCCGTCTCGGAACGGGATCAGGGAGCGTTTGCCCCCTCCGTTTTCGATCTCGAGCAAATCCCCGGCGCCGTAGTTTTCGACCGCGGTCACCACACCTAGCTGGTCGCCAGCAGTACCGAATACCGGAAGTCCAACGAGGTCGGCGTGATAATATTCGCCTTCGTCCAGGGGCGGCAATGCGGATCGATCGACCTCGACCAAGGAGCCGCGCAGCGCCTCCGCGCCCGATCGGTCGGATAATCCTTCGATCCGTGCGACGGCCGTCTTGCCGCCGTCCCGAACGGAAAGGAGGCGCCTTTCGACGCCTCCCACGTACAATCTCCCGTGACGCGAGAGGCTTTCGACGCTGTCGCTGAAGAGCTTCAGGCGAACCTCGCCCTTCACTCCATGAGCTCCGGCGACCGCGGCGAGAGCGACCCTGCGCTCTCCGGGATCGCCCGGAACCGTCACGTTCAGGCCTTCTCGGCAGCGCCCTCGGCGGGCTCTTCCGATGATTCGCCGTCTGCGCTGGCCTCCACGGCCTCCGGCGAGCCTTCAGTCGGCGGAGCGGCTTCGTCGGCGCCTTCAACCGGAGCCTCGGCTGACTCGCCCTGATCCGTCGCGTCGGGCTGCTCGGCGGCAGCCTCTTCAGCTGGAGCCTCTTCAGCTGGAGCTTCTTCAGCTGGAGCCTCTTCGGCCGGAGCCTCTTCAGCCGGCGGAGTCTGCTCCGCGACTTCCTCGGTGACCTGCTCGGCTTCGGCGGTGGGCTCGGCAGTCGCCGCCTCGACTTCTTCAGCAATCACGGCCTCGGCTTCTTCCGGCGGAGCGGCCGCGGCCTCGGCGGCTGCAGCTTCAGCGTCCGCGGCACGCTTTGCACGCTCTTCGATCCGCTCCTTGGCCTTCTCGCCCGGCTCGGCTTTCTTCGGATTGTTCCGAGCGGCACGCTCGCGAATGCCGGCGGCATCGAGGAAGCGCAGCACGCGATCCGACGGCTGCGCGCCGACGCCGAGCCAATGCTGGATGCGGTCTGCGTCGAGCTTCACGCGCTCCGGCGAATCCTTCGCCAGGAGCGGATTGTAGGTGCCGACCTTCTCGATGAAGCGGCCGTCACGCGCGTTGCGGCTGTCCGCCACAACGATGCGGTAATAGGGGCGCTTCTTGGAGCCGCCCCGGGAAAGACGAATTGCAACTGCCATTATAACTTCCTTTCGTAAATCGCTCTATTTCTTCGAAAACTTGTCGAAACCGGGAGGCAGGTTGAACGGTGAACCGCCCAGACCCGGAAGGCTTCCGGCTCCGCCGAGGTTGGGAATTCCGCCGGATGGAAGCGCTCCCGGAGGCGCCATTCCGCCCAATGCGCCTTCAAGACCGCCCTTGTTAAACATCGCCGCGAGTTTCCCGAGACCGCCCATCTTCTTGAGCCGCTTCATCACCGTCGACATTTCCTGATGCATCTTCAGGAGCTTGTTGATCTCCTGAACGGTCGTTCCGCTGCCCTTCGCGATGCGGATCTTGCGCTTGGCGTTGATGACTTCAGGCTTTTCGCGCTCCTTCGCCGTCATCGACGAAAGCATCGCTTCCATGTGGACCAGCGCCTTGCTGTCCTGCGCCTTGTCCATCGCGCCCTTCATGCCCTTCAGGCCCGGCATCATCCCCGCGAGCGCGCCGAGGCCGCCCATACGCTGCATCTGCCGCAGTTGTGCCCAGAGATCGTCGAGGTCGAACTTCCCCTTGGCCATCTTGGCCGCGATCTTCTCGGCCTCTTCGACCTGGATCGTCTCGGCGGCGCGCTCGACCAGACTGACGACGTCGCCCATGCCGAGGATGCGCCCGGCGACCCGCTCGGGATGGAAGGCCTCCAGCTTGTCGAGCGCCTCGCCGACACCGGCGAACTTGATCGGCTTGCCCGTGACCGCGCGCATCGAGAGCGCAGCACCACCACGCGCATCGCCGTCCATTCGGGTCAAAACGACGCCGGAGAGATCGACTTCGCCGGCGAAGCCCTTGGCGACGTTCACGGCGTCCTGGCCGGTGAGCGCATCGACCACGAGCAGCGTCTCGGCGGGGTTTGAGGCCGCTGCGACCGCCTTCATCTCGCCCATCAGCTGGTCGTCGACGTGCAGGCGGCCCGCCGTGTCGAGCATCACCACGTCGTAGCCCTGCAGCTTCGCTGACTGGATCGCCCGCTTGGCGATATCGACCGGCTGCTGTCCCGCCACGATCGGCAAGGTGTCGACGTTCGTCTGCCGGCCGAGCACCGCCAGCTGCTCCTGCGCGGCCGGACGGGCGACGTCGAGCGAGGCCATCAGCACTCGCTTGCGCTCGCGCTCCGACAGCCGCTTGGCCAGCTTGGCGGTCGTGGTCGTCTTACCCGAGCCCTGCAGACCGACCATCATGATCACGGCCGGAGGCGTGACCGCCAGGTTCAGCTCGGCAGTCTCGGCACCGAGCGTCTCGACCAAAGCGTCGTGGACGTACTTGACGACCATCTGCCCCGGCGTGACTGAGCGCAGCACTTCCTGCCCGACCGCCTGCTCGGTGACCTTGTCGACGAAATCGCGTGCGACCGGGAGCGCTACGTCGGCCTCGAGCAAGGCGACGCGCACCTCGCGCATGGCCGCGCGGACGTCGGCCTCGGTGAGCGCGCCGCGCCCGCGAAGCTTGTCGAATACGCTGCCGAGCCGATCGCTCAACGTGTCGAACATCAAAATCTCCTCAACGATGCTGAGACGCTTATATGGTGAGCCTCAAAGCAATTTGAGCCGGCGAACGAAACCTCGTCAGCCGGCTTGCACCCTTGGGCGCTCAGTATCGATGTATGTCCGTTAAGACGCGGCGGCGCTTAGCCGCTCATGCGTGGAAGTTCAATCTAGAACTTGGGCTTGCCTTTCGGCTTGCGCGGGCGTGAGGGCCCGCCGGGGCCCCGCGGCCGATCACCACCTTCGCCGCTCGGCGGTCCACGCCGAGGGCCGCGCGGCGGACCGCGTCGATCCGTCGGACGCTGCCGCTCGGGCACGCGATCCATCGGCCGCGTCGTCTGCATCTGCTGGCGGGGTCCGACTGCATAGCCTTCCTTCAGAAGCTGCGTGAACGCGGCCCGCGTGTTCTCCGCTATCTGGTCCTGCAATTCCTTCGGCAGGTCAGCGAACGTCACGTTCGGGTGAATCGCCTGTACGTCGCGAAGCAGCTGGTTCGGTAGCCCGCCGGAGGCGCGCTTCAGCGCGGC
>Ga0308176_10002737_pt1 | contig 11179 bp, 7 predicted proteins | sample PhyCR2_3_FD_203890 | JGI IMG/M metagenome (GOLD analysis project Ga0308176, IMG submission 203890) | Soil microbial communities from UC Gill Tract Community Farm, Albany, California, United States - DLSLS.C.R2 | ecosystem: Environmental > Terrestrial > Soil > Agricultural land | place: USA... | reverse complement strand
AAACTGCCCCGGTACTGAACTTTGCTGCCAGGAAAGCACGCAGGAAATCCTCGGCGATCTTCTGTCCCACGATCTGTGCACCGATACAAACCACATTCAGGTCGTGATGCGCCATACGCTGCTGAGCGGAGTAGATGTCGTAGCACAGAGACGCCCCGAATACCCGGGATCTTGTTGGCCGTGATGCATGCGCCAACATATGTGCCGCAAGCCACCACGGCACGCTGAGGTTTTCCTTGACGCACTAAGTCGCAACACCTGGCGCGTGATGTCCGGAAAATCGACGAAATTCTGATCGTACGAGCCACCGTCCTCAATCTGATGGCCCTCGCCGAAGGAAATAGATCATGGGACCCTCCAGCGGGAACCCTGCGCGGTCGCCTCCGAGGCTAGAGGGGATTTTTTCATGGTCGGCATCAGAAGTGTTTCGGAATGGGAGCTGGGGCCTCATAGGTGAGGCTCAGAGCCCAATCTCCGTCCGATGGAAAATCGGGAAGCTGAATTTCACCGATATTGTTCGATTTCACTTTTCCGTCACCTACATCGGACCATTCGCCATTTCGCGGGTTGAACCACCTTGCCCGGTATTGACCAATCAACTTGGCTCCGCGAATCAGGCTTTTGGGACAACCCTTTTCGAAATACACGAGGAATAACTCCTCATCCTGGGTCCGCGCTGCATACGCCCATCCTTCGTAGCCTTTCACCGTGTGAGTTTGGCTCGGAACAACGAATTGGTCGGGTACAAGATCCTGATACCGCTTCCCGCAGGACAGGATGAACTCGGGAAGGTACTTCATTTGAGCGCCCGAATTCCACTTGAATGCGTCCCACATGTGTATCGGCGCAGCGGGCTCAATGTCAGCACCCCAGATGCCTTCGGCGCCGTATACGTGGCCTGCCAACCCACCGGACAGCACGTTGCCGTACATGGCCGATCTCACATACTGGTCGTCTTTCGACGTACCACCCTGCGCGCCATATTTGTAACCGCCGCCTAGTCCGCGCGCATCGACGTAGCCGGAGTAGTACGGTTCACCGTTAAGCCCCGGCTGCGGATGAGGGTCGCGGAAGATCTCCGTCAGGTACCAGTAATACTCGTGCTCGCGCTTGTTGCCCGTCTGTTGCAATGTGACCCAGGAGTTCTCGCCCCAATTGACCAGCGTGGACGGATTTGCATTTGCAGAGAGCAAGTTTCCAAAAGGAGGAGGTCCGTACTTCTGGAAAGCCAAGTGAATCGCATCCAAGAACTCCTGAATCGTGATGCTCTCCTGGATAATGTCCAGGTGAATCGGGCTTAACACGGTGTTGTTCGCCTGATATCGCGAGAACACATATTCGATAAAACGCGAATACGACTCCGGCCAGTTGTAATACTTTCTCCAACACTCGCTCGCATCCCGGCGCGAGACCTCGATGAACGGCACAAGTCCCTGCTCATTCAGGTAATCGATCTTTCGATCCAAGTACTTGAAATACTCGGGGTTGATTCGGTCCACATCGGGAAATATATTTTCATAGCCCGGCACCTTCCCAGGAAACATAAAGGGACGTCCGCCTTCGTTCTTCATGTTCTTGGCGGTTCCTGTTCTGTTGTCCGGCCCGGTCCCGAACTCCAGCCACGCGGAACGAATCGTAGTGTGGTCGGCGTCGTTCATGACGATGTGCCAAGGCTGGCCATCGTTGTCCCAGTTCGGAAACGCCGCGATGATATTCACCCAGTTATACCCTTGCGACTTGCGGAGCCGGATATAGTCCTTGAAGCCTGCTTCAGGCCCGATCGGCCGCTCCTTGCCGTCGTCGTGCCAGCGGAAGCGGTTCGTGGCTGCGGAATACCAGGTGTCACCGACCACAAAGAACGGCGTCCCGTCTGCGGTTTCCAGGGCGTGATGGTTTGCGGTAGCCCGCAAAAAACCACGGCGAAGGGGATTTTCTTTCTTTTCCGCTTCGCTCCATTCCGTGGCTGCGAAGGAACCGCTCTTTCCCGAGAGGCCGGAGTCTTGGGGATCAGAGCCGCTCCTCCACGTCCACTGGCCGGGGGCCGTTGCGAGCACTCGGACTTTGAATATCCTCCCGCCATCCCAGAACCCATACACTCGCTTTTCGAATCCCGGTCCTTTCAAGTCGACCCAGACCCTGACGTCTGTATAGGGATTTGCAAACGAGCCTTGCGACGTTAAGGTCAGTTCTTGCTTCTGCCACGTATGGGCCGGGGCGGCGGAGATCGTCAACCGACTCGAAAGCATAAGTAGAGCGATCCCCAGGGTCGTGTAGCTGCTTGATTGCATCTATTCTCCTTTACGCGGATATCGGATATCGTATACTCTCCTTCTCCGCGCGCCTCCAGTTTCCTCGGACAAGCGCCGCGCCGTCAGCTGACGTACCTGACATTTGGCTGTTGCCAGGGTGTTCTAATTCGCCGTCATCGCCAGAAGCCGGATGAAAGCGCACGGTGTCATCGAGGGTGCTCATAATATGGGACTCCATCAGTGCCTCGGCAGCGCCTCCATCGCGTGCGGCAATGATTTCAATCAGACGGTTATGTTGCTCATTACTCGTAGGGGTCGCCCAACGATTCGAATAGTTTTGCTCGTCAGCATCTCGGCTGCACCGCGACTTGGATTGGTTGCGGTATGTAAAGGAGGTTGCCGGGATAGGTGCTGATATCTGTGTAATCGCGCTCACGCTGTGGGTTGCGCGCGGTATCTTCGGTAGGTTATACAAACTGGTTGAGTCGGTGTGGGCTATCCGCGAGGTTGCTGGTTCGCTGACGTTGCTGTCGCGGGAGTGCCGGGTACAGCGGATCTATGGGATCGCGGACATAGCCGCTGAGAGTCCCAGGGGCCCGGGGGGACAGAGAAATGGGAATGTAACCACAACGGCAGTAGCGGGCCCTGCGGGAAGCAGGCGACCCGTATGGCAGTAAGCTGCACTTTCACCGGGGACACCTGCATCAGGAAGGATGACAGAAATATATCCGATAGCGTATTTATGCCAATGAAAACTGCAGCCTCACCTTCCCGCAGCTTCAGATGGCTACCGACAATTTCAAAGTGCGATCTTTTCTGCTGGCTTCATGTATTATCGCCTGCGGGCAGGTCCGGTTGCCAGAATTCGACGTTGGCAACGAGCTTAGATGTGAGCCAGATGTATTTAGGCTAGACACATCGACGGTCAGCGAGAACGGGCTCCATACTAGAATTACATGCGAATCGGTATCACCTGTTATCCGACATATGGCGGGAGCGGCATTGTAGCTACTGAACTAGGCCTGGAACTTGCTCATCGGGGGCACGAAATCCACTTTATCAGTTATGCCAACCCTATCCGCCTCGACCCGGATACGCCTGGCATCTTCTACCACGAGGTGGAAGTGTCCACGTATCCACTCTTCCTGTACCCGCCGTACTCGCTGGCTCTCGCTTCCCGTATGGCCGAGGTCGCCGAACGTCACCGACTCGATCTACTTCACGTTCACTACGCCATCCCTCATTCCATTTCGGCCTTGCTTGCCCAGCAGATGATCACTTCCCGCCGTTTACCGTTTATCACTACGCTACACGGCACCGACATCACCCTTGTGGGCACCGACCGCTCCTACTTCCCCATAACTAAGTTTTCCATCGAGCGCTCTGACGGGGTCACTACGATCAGCGAATACATGCGCCAGCGCACCATCAACTTCTTCGGAATCCAGCGCTCTATCGAGGTCATCCATAATTTCGTCAACTGCTCGGTTTACAAGCCCGACTCCGAGGCTCAAAACTGCGGTTTAAAGGGGAATCTGTCCTCGTCCAGCAGTCGGAAACGCATCCTGCATATCTCCAACTTTCGTCCCGTCAAACGCGTCCTTGACTGCGTTCAAGCGCTGGCTAAAGTCCGTGAGCACGTGGACGCGGAACTCTTCCTGGCCGGCGATGGCCCGGAGCGCAGCCCGGCGGAGCGACTAGCGAATGAGTTGAAGGTTGACAAGTACGTACGGTTTCTCGGAAAACAGGACCACATGGAGCGCCTCATCCCTCGCATGCACGCCCTCCATCTCCCGAGCGAAATAGAGGCCTTCGGGCTAGCCGCACTCGAAGCCATGGCCTGCGGTGTTCCACCGGTTGCTACCAGGACCGGTGGTGTTCCGGATCTCATCAGCCATGGGGTCGACGGCTTCATGGAACCTGTGGGCGATACAGATGCCCAGGCCAGAACCCTTATCAACCTCCTCACGGATGATGCACTATTCGGTAGAGTATCGGCCGCGGCGCGACGCACGGCCGAAAGTCGCTTTTGTTCTGATCTCATCATTCCGAAATACGAAAGCTACTACACCGAAATCTGCAACCGTACGGGTTCTTAGGCAATCCTGGGAACCTGTTGGTACCTTTACGCGTCAAATTCATAACGTCGTGTTTCGTTTAAAACGCTCGTCGGTATAAAATCTCCTCCATGGGGCAGCAGTTTCTAAGGATGCCGGGTAACTTGTCCATTCTGGCCAGCGCTCAAAACGGAGTTTCTGACGAAGATGCCCGTATTCTTCGCGGTCTCCGCAGTGGTATAGAAAACGCTTACGAAGAGTTAATCGACCGATATCAGGGGGGCGTCTATGGGATTGTATTCCGTCTATTGGGGAACCAGAATGACGCGTCAGATGTCGTCCAGGAAGTATTTCTCAAGGTATTTCGAAGCGTTGGGTCCTTCCGTGGACAAAGCAGTCTCAAGACTTGGATCTATCGTATAGCTGTCAACGAAGCTCATAACCATCGACGCTGGTTCTCTCGGCATTGCTGCAGGGAGGTGGCGGTGGAAGGTCAGCGTGCGGATCATGCGGATTCCTTGAAACTCGCCGCCGACCCAGGACGCTCGCCTTTCGAGCAGGCGCTCGAGAGTGAAAACAGGACGCTGATCGAGCAGGCTCTGGACAGGATCAATCCGGTATTTCGGACCGCCGTCATACTTCGAGACATTGAGAATCTGAGTTACGAGGAGATCGCGGATATTTTGCAGGTTTCACTCGGTACAGTGAAATCCCGTATTTTGCGGGGCCGTGACGCGCTTCGGCGGGAGTTGACGCTCGAGCACGGCTTCGCTGAGGCATTTATTTAAAGTAGAGTTCGGCTTTCGAGCCAAGGTAGGCACATGACCTGTTTCAGCGCAAAGCGCCAAAGCACCGCATTTCTGGACATGCGGCTTCGCGCCCGGGAGCACGCACGAATAGCGGCGCATCTCTACGATTGTGCTTCTTGCGCAGCCTACTTCGAGCAAGTGGGCTCCCTACGTTCAGGACTCAATGCATTGCCGGGTGTAGCAACTCCGCCCCGCTTAAACACAGCGCTTCGTGTGCTTGCCTCCCGGGAACTTCAGGCAATGGAGGAATGGGGAGGCTCGCGATGGAAGCGAACCTGGGAGCGCTGGAAGTTCCGCCTGCGGCTGCTGATCGACCCGCTTACTATTCCGGCCACGGGAGGTGTACTCTCCAGCTTGATCTTGTTTGGAAGCCTAGCATTTGCGATCGACAATACGTCGCAATCTGTAGATTACGACGTTCCTCTCATCAGCATGAACGACATCACAGCAAATCTAGTTCCTGTGGAGTTTCGCTCCAAAGAGGTCGTACTCACAATGAGTCTCGATGGTGACGGTCACATTCGTGACTATGCCGTCCAAGACGGAACCAGTTCCTTCACGGGTAATACGACCCGTTTGCAATACAACAACATCGTGCTTCCTGACTTTCAGGGAATACTGGCGTTTGATCACCCTACAAACAGCGACATCAGCATACAGTTCACCCCCCTTGCATTCCGGCGGTAGTTGAGCTTCCATTTCCTCATGCCGTGAGTTCACTCGTCTCAAACTTGGCGGCGGGCCGAGCATTCCTATCTTCTAGAGGCAGCGAGAGAGGTAAACACACAGAGCTGTGTCGACCGGCTCGGCCTTAGATAAGAAATTCTGTACGACTCCTAAATGGTGGGAGTAGAGTTCTGACTTCAAGCCGTGCGGCACGAGTCATGGAAAGATTCTGCCGGAGTAGGACGCCAGTGGAATGGTAGTGTTCCAGCAGCCGTCGATTGGTGTTCTGGACGAGGGGCGCTGTGACTCCGCGGCAACTCCTGCCTAGTAAATTCTAGTTTTCTAGTGCCCTGCTGTCCGGATCGGAGACCTAGTGGACTGGCACAAGCTGCCACTGTTGATTGAAGCCACCCCAAAAATCCCACTGCACAATGCCTGCCCCGTTGCTCGTGGATTGACTGCCCACGTCCAGTGCCTTGCCGCTATTCTTGCTGACGATTTGGTAGTAGCCCGAGTCAGTCGGAATCAGTTGCCATTGCTGGTTTGCGCCGCCCCAATAACTCCACTGATCAATGCTCGACCCATTCGCGATGGACATTTCATCCACATCCAGAACTTTCCCGCTGTTTCTGCTCACAATCTCGAAATATACGGAATCTACGGGAACGAGTTGCCATTGTTGGTTAGGGCCGTTCCAGAAATCCCATAGCTCAATGCCCGCCCCATCAGCTGTGGATTCGCCGCGGACGTCTAAGGCTTTCCCGCTCCCGCGATTCACAATTTCGTAGTAGGCGTCAGTAAAGCCCCCTGAATTCCCCCATCCATTAACTAGGTTGGTAACATTCACCGAGCCGAGTCCTGACGCTAAGTCATATCCTGTGCTAGCTTGGTATCCCGTTCCTCCCGGGACACTATTCGTTCCTATAGTTACATCGTTAAAGATGCAATTACTGGAGGGCAACCCCGCGGTACTCGATCCGTTGCACTGCGACAGGGTTTCTCCCGAGGCCAGTTGGTAGAGAATATAGTTTGCTTGCCCCTGCCGTGCATTGGTCTTCTGACTCACAAGGGCCATTATCCCGGCAAATGACGGGGACGAGGCAGAGGTGCCACCTACTGCGGCAAACGATGTCGTGCCGCTGCTATTTGCAGTGCACGAACCGCGAAGGCAAAGGAGATAGGGGTCGTTGTTCAGGGCCGCAGTTAGGGCAACGTCCGGCAAATCACGTGCACCATCACTGGGAATTCCCGTCACGCCGGCCTGCCAAGAAGGCTTCGAGTAGAAAACGCTGCGGCCCCCGCCGCTCGCATACAGGTTGGCACTTACGCCACAGATAGACTGGCCGCAGCTAGAATTCCAGACGTTTTCAGGGACATAAGAACGAGCTGACTCAAATCCTGAACCGTTCTGCGATCCCCAGTAAGAGCTACTTCCGTTCTCATTGAATCCAGTTCCACCTACGGCAACGGTGTACGGATTGGATGCCAATATGTTAACCGAAGCAGGTCTCACAGCGTAATACGAAACGGGACTGTCACAGCCTGCCGCTCCCGAATCTCCGGCGGACACCAGAAAAGTGATTCCTTGCGCCGCCGCCTGCTCTGCAAGCGAAGCTCGCTCGGTCGCATCCGCTTGTGTGTGATTCGCTTCACAATCACCAAAGCTTTCGGTGATCACGTCAGCAACGTTATTGTTAATGGCGTACTCTTCGGACAGGTCGACCCCATCGGCAGTATTGGTTGAGGCCGAAAGAATAAACTTTACGGTTGCGTATGGCGCGACTGCTCCCGCCCATGAGAGATCCAATACTGCTTCAGCCTCTTCATCACCGCCGAGGTCTCCAGGATCACTACCGTTCAAGATAATCTGAGGCGCATTGGAAGGAAGGCCGAAAACTTTACGGAAATCTAAAACGTCTTGAACGTTGATGTTTGACCGCCCCAATACCGCAATGCTTCTTCCATTTCCGTTTATTCCAGCCTGATAAAGCGGATTAATGTTGTAGATCACGGCATAATCGGCAGGGGTCAAAGCGTGCACTCCGTTCGAAAAGGTAAGCTGGGGGGCGGCACTTGTTGGTTTCGTCACTTCAATCCACTGGCCCGTCGTCTTGATCTGCGGCTGTGAAACGAAGTTGTTGAGTGAGACGATTCCCGCTACGGCCGGCTCTAGTGCTGCCGGAATCTTAGGGTTGGTGGCATTGGCCCAGTGCTCCTGCCCGTCGATAAGGTACTTGCGAATCTCGGTATGAAAAGCGTTCTGTATCGTTTTCGCCGCGCCAGAAAACTCGATTGCGGTCCGTCCCGCTGAAACATGCCCCAGCTGAAAGCCATTGGACTCAAGCCAAGTCGAGATGCTCTGAATATCGTCGTCCGACGGGCCAAACTGCTGCCCGAATTGCTGCGGTGTCAGCCATCGATGGTATTGCGGGGAGGACTTATCCTGCTGATTTTGAAGGAGGACCTGCAAGGCCGCCTCCTGCTGTGGGCTTCGCTTGAGCACGAGCATAACGTGCTCCATAGCAAGATCTTCCGGCGCCGCTCCCTTGTCGAATTCAGTACGCGCCAGAGGATGTAGTGAGCCGGTCAGCGCCACCATCCGGCTATTATCAATCTGCTGCGTAATCAGCGGTTTAGTCGCTTCGCTTTGTGACTGCCCTTGGCCACCAACAAGAAAGAATGCAAATAAGACGATGGCAACGTCTCTCATTTGGGCCCCCTTGAACGTACTATAGCCGCTAACAGTAAATTACGATAGTGTTCTTAGCGAATAATCCTCGTCGTTGCGCGTTAGATTTGGGCTATAGTAAGGATCCGCCGCAATAGTTTGGCTCCACTTGCGGCGCATGGCTGCCACTTCTTCTGGATGGGGAACTAAATCTTTCGACGTCTTTGAAAATGCCTCATGGTGGTAAAGCACAGCATGTGGCGTATAGAGCACACGATACCCGAGACTCCCGATTTTCAATGACAGGTCGACATCGTTGAACGCCACGGCGAAGGTATGTTCATCAAAGCCGCCAGCCTCCCAGAACACGCTAGCTCTGGTCATCAGACATGCGCCGGTAACAGCGCTCACATTCCGAATAACGTCGGAGAAGTCGAAGTAATGACCTCGACTGCCATCCAGTCCCTTGAAAGCATGACCGCAGTTGTCGTAGATGCCCATGACCACGCCCCCATGCTGAATGCGTCCATCAGGATACAGGAGTTTTGCCCCGACAACTCCAACCTCAGGGCGAACAGCCAACTCCACCATGGCCGCCAGCCACTCGGGCTCGATTACAGAGGTGTCGTCGTTGAGGAACAACAGCACAGGAGAAGTACAATTCCTCGCGGCAGCGTTGTTTATCTCCGAATAGTTAAATGGTTTGTTTCGCCAATCTATGTAGCGCAGGCGATGAAATCCGCTTTTAAGCCCAGAAACAAGCTGTTCGACGTCATAGTGTTTGCCGTTGTCTATTACGACGACCTCATAGTCGGCATACGTGGTTTTGCTGAAAATGCTTTTCAGATTAGTGGCTAGCACGTCCGCCTTGCCGCCGGATGCAATTATTATGCTGACACGGGTGCCTTTGGGGATGGGATACCGAAGCCGCCAGCGCCCCCTCACTAGGTTCGCATCCACACGAGCATTGGAACCGGACCGCTGACAGTATTCGGCAAGCGCCCGTTCGGCTGCCAGAACGGTGTAGCTTTTGTTCTCAAGCGCGGTCGCTGTTGATGCCACTCCGGCCCGCCAGTGATAGAGCACGCGCGGGATGTGCACGATTTTGGCAGCGATTTCGCTCGCACGGAGAACCAAGTCGTAGTCCTGGCTTCCGTCGAATGTAGAACGAAAACCGCCCACCTTGTCCAACAGGTCCCGCCTCAGAATAGTTAGATGGCCGATGTAGTTCTCGGACCCCAACAGGTCGGGTGACCACTCTGGCTTGAAAAAAGGCTCAAAGCGGTTACCTTGGCTGTCGATCTTATCCTCGTCGCTGTAGATCAAGTCGGCATCCGGTTGATAGTTGGCGACTTCGCAGACGTAGGCCAGCGTGTGGGGGGCTAGTGTGTCGTCATGGTCGAGAAAGCAGATGTATTCGCCGGTGGCCATTGCCAAAGCGGTATTAGAAGCGGCGGCAATCCCTCCCTGTTCTGACCGGTAAGCCACCTTGATACTGGATCTCTGCGCCGCAAATCGGTTGAGGATGCGCTCTATTTCGGGTTTTGAAGAGTGGTCGTCGGCTATGCAAAGCTGCCAGCAAGGGTACGACTGATCGACGACTGACTGAATCGCGCTCGTCAATTCCGATTCCGCAGTGTTGTACACGGGCATGACAATGCTGATCACCGGACGTCTGGTTAGATTCGGCAGTCTGAGCTGGACCATCTGATCGCTCGGTTTTTCGAATTCGTGAATCCACTGCTCGTACGGTGAGGCGAATCCTTTCTCGTGATCAATGAGAACCGATGTTTGTGTTTCGCGAATCGAAACGCCCTTAGAAATCAGGCGGATTACGATGGGGTGCGACCCATTTGCCGCAGAGGACGTATCCACATCCACTTCAAATCCGGCTCGCGTATTGGCGCCGAACTCTGGGTGCTCTCTTTTTACATCGGGCCGAAAAGCATTAGGTACAGTTCTTACCGGGGGCAGGTCTCCTACCTGAATTTCAACGCAATCAACACCGCTTTCGGCTAAGCACCATCCCCGAATATCCACCCTCTTACTCCGTGGACGAGTGTCCATTGGAGTTGGAGCATCACACACGAGGAACGACTTTACTTCCTTGCCAGCACGGGTAGGGACGCCAGATCCCAACGTGAGCCTCGATATACCACGTGAAGGGAGGATCGTTTTCGCAACCTTGCCGGCGAACCGCAGAGCGCGCCAAGCGCGGCTAGTAAGTATCTCCATAACGATCCGGTCGAGACGGGCGACCGAGGTTTCCTGTGTGTTCAACCGGGCCTGCTGTTTTTCCACTAAATCCAGAAGGTTAGTTATCTGCTGTTGTGCGGTCCGCAGCTCAGATTCGAGTCGTTCTAGTTTCTGTTGAACCGATAGCGGTACTGCTTCAACGGGTACATGCTGGCGAGAAATGCCCATTTTCTAGACGATACCAGCTACGCTGTTATTAGCGAGAGCCGTTATACTGGCATTCTCGACAGCATGGGAGCGATGAGGGGAGGGACGAAGTAAAAGGATGCGTGACATTACGCTGAGAGCTGCGCCGTCGTTTCAAGCTAACTGGCGGCGGTTCCGGCGTGGTTTGCCTGCATTCGTAAAAGGGGTACTGCGACGGAAGGCAGAAAGTTGGATACCCAGCCGCGAGGCAACAGTGTACAAGCAGTGGCGTGCCGCCCGACTTCATGAGCGCGCTTCTGTCTACAAAGACCAACTGCAACCTGGATT
>Ga0308176_10002736_pt1 | contig 11181 bp, 9 predicted proteins | sample PhyCR2_3_FD_203890 | JGI IMG/M metagenome (GOLD analysis project Ga0308176, IMG submission 203890) | Soil microbial communities from UC Gill Tract Community Farm, Albany, California, United States - DLSLS.C.R2 | ecosystem: Environmental > Terrestrial > Soil > Agricultural land | place: USA... | reverse complement strand
AGCAGATGTGAGGCTTCAAAATTGCTTTTTGGACCGAAGTTTAGCCTGCACACACACAAGCGATGACTGCTCCCGTTCGCGTTTTACTCGCAGAAGACAATCCAGGTGACGTGATGCTGGTACGCGACGCACTTCAGCAGCAGTCAATAGAATTTGAACTGCTCGTCGTCGAAGACGGGGACAAGATCCGCTCCTTTCTCGATAACCCTGCGAGAAACCATCCCGGCCCGGACATTCTCTTACTCGATTTAAACCTGCCGCGAGTGGACGGTCCGGACATGTTCCGGTTACTAAGAGACCATCCTTGCTGTTGCGACGCGCCGCTGATTGTGATCACGTCCTCCGACTCGCCTCGCGACCGCGCGTGGACCGAACAGTTTCGGGTGGCCCATTTCTTCCGCAAACCATCGAATTACGATGCGTTCATGAAGCTCGGTGAACTCGTTCGTGCCGTGGTCAAGGGAAACGGCTACAGTTAGCCGAGCGCGGCGGTCGTTTCGGGCAGAACTAGGATGGCCCGGATTTTCGAACCGGCAAGGTGAAGTGAAAAGTGGATCCTGCGTCCAGTTCGGATTCCACCCAGATACGCCCGCCGTGACGTTCGACGATCTTCTGACATAAAGCTAAGCCCAAACCAGTGCCGGATGATTTCGCCGGATCTAATCGTTCGAAGATCAGGAAAATTTTGGCGTAGTCTTTCGGGTGAATGCCGGGGCCATTGTCCGTAACGCTGATGATCCATTCCTCTTCACCTCGTTCCGCGCCGATCGTAACCTCGGGTGGCGTGTCTGGCTTGCGGTATTTGAGCGCGTTCGAGATGAGATTTAACATGAGTTGGGTAAGGGCGACGCGATGCCCCTCGACTACCGGTAGCGGCGCAGCCACCACGACGATAGCGCCCGATTCCTCAATGAGTAGCGAGAGATCTTCCAAACTGTCGCTCAGAACGACAGAAAGATCGACCGGTTCGCCGCCCGTACCTTCCCCTTCCATAACGCGCGAGTAGGCCAGCAGATCTCTGATCAGAGCACTCATGCGTTGAGAGCCGTCAATGATGTAGTGCAGAAATTCGCGGCCCGTCGAATCGAGCACGGCGGAGTGTCTTTCGAGGAGCTGCGCGAAGGACGAAATCGCACGAAGCGGCTCCTGAAGATCGTGACTGACCGCATGCGCGAACTGCTGTAAGTCGGCGTTGGAGCGAGCCAGTTCGCGAGCTTGCCGTTTCAATTCTGTTTCGGCCTGCTTCCGGGATGTGATGTCGACGTAGATGCTCAGGATTCCGCTGACTGAGCCGCTCTTGTCGTGAAGCGGCGCAGTTGAAACGCTCAGATCGAGCCATGTGCCATCTTTTCGCTTGCGCCGGATCTCACGCCCGGTAAAACCCTGTCCGGCGAGGTCCCGGGCACGCATCGCCCGGTGCTCCTCCTGCCGATCCGACGGAATGAATGGGAGCGGCCCCCCGATCACTTCAGCTGCAGTCCAACCAAAAGCACGCTCGGCCGCGTCGTTCCAGAGCAGGATCTCTCCCGTCGCCGTCAGAACAATGATGGGTAGAGGAGATGACGAGACAAGAGCATCCCTGATTTCATCGGCGTTCAGCAGCTCATGGGCCGTGTTGGATCGGTCGGTCATGCTTATCGCGAACGGAGCCCGTCCGGTTCTCTCGAATCAGTTGGCTGGTTCGAAATGGCCTTCGGGATTGCTTATCTTCACCTCGCCTGAGTTTACGTCAAAGACCCAGCCTTGTATATCGAGGTGACCCCGAGCTATTTGCCCGGCCACCGACGGATGAGTCCTCAGGTGGTTCATCTGTAGCAGCACATTCTGCTCAATCAAATTGGAGAGGAATCTCGAACCATCTTCTCTCGCGCAAATTGCATCAGTGACACTGACCGCAGCCTCAGAACTGGTGAGCCAACGCTTGACGGTCGGCAGCTTCTGAAGAGACTCCGGGCGAAGCAAGCTTTTCATTGCGCCACAATCGGTGTGTCCACAAACCACAACCTGGCTGACCTCGAGAGCACTGACCGCGTATTCAATTACGGCCGAGACGCCGCCCAACATGTCGCCGTATGCCGGAACGACGTTCCCGACATTCCGGGCAACGAAGATGTCGCCCGGCCCGGACGCGGTGAGGAGTTCCGGGTCCAACCGCGAATCCGCGCAGGTGATGAATAATGTATGCGGCCTCTGTCCTTCACGCGTGATTTGCGCGTACAACTCTCGGCGAGACGGGAACTCTTTTTCACGGAACCGCCGGATGCCGCTCAAAAGCCGTTGGAGCGCCTGTTGAGGGTCGGGTCTTGTGGTCATTGGACCAGCGTACTTTACCTCCGAACCACCACATGTCCGCCGATCGGCACCCGTCGGCTTTACTCTTGAGGGTAGATGCCCGACGCCCGGACGCAACCTACGCTCGACCTGATTGGCAATACGCCGCTGGTCCCGCTGACCTGCTTCGATACCGGTCCCTGCGATGTATTCCTGAAGCTTGAAAACCAGAACCCGGGAGGCTCGATCAAGGACCGCGTTGCCGTGTCCATGATCGAACGCGCTGAACGCAGCGGAGCGCTTAAGGGGGGCGGCACGATCGTTGAAGCGACGGCGGGAAACACCGGAATCGGGCTAGCAGTCGTCGCTGCGGTGAAAGGATACCGGCTTATCCTCGTGATCCCGGACAAAATGTCCTCGGAGAAGATTGCAAACGCACGCGCATTGGGCGCCGAAATCGAGCTCACGCGTTCGGACGTAGAGCCCGGACACCCCGCCTATTACCAAAACATGGCCGCCCGGATTGCCCGGGAGACTCCCGACTCCTACCATGTGAATCAGTTCGCTAATAGCGCTAACCCGCTTGCGCATGAAACGACCACGGGGCCTGAGATCTGGCACCAGATGAGCCACAAGGTGGACGCAATTGTCTGCGGGATCGGCTCAGGAGGAACGTTGACGGGTCTCGGGCGGTTCTTTGAGAGAGTTTCACCGGAAACGGAGATGGTGCTTGCGGATCCAGTCGGGTCTGTTCTGGCCGAGATTGTGCTCACGGGTAGTCACGGGCCCTCCGGCAGCTACGCGGTGGAAGGCATCGGTGGAAGCTGTATTCCGGCGATTGCAGAAGTTTCACGGGTAACAAGTGCGATCAGTATCAGTGACGCCGAGAGTTTTCTCACCGGGCGCGAGTTACTAAAACGCACCGGGATATTCGGCGGTCCCTCCTCGGGTACGCTTCTCGCCGCCACACTGAGGTATTGCCGCAAGCAAACAGAACCGAAGCGGGTCGTAACTCTCGTATGCGATACGGGCGCGCGGTACCTGTCGAAGATGTACAACACCTACTGGTTGTTGGATCAGGGTTATCTCGAACGGGAGCCCACGGGAACACTTCGCGAGCTGATCACGAGGCGTTATGAGGAAGGAGGCGTGATCACCGTCACTCCGGACGACACGCTTCTGACGGCTTCTCAACGCATGCGGATGGCGGACATCTCACAGGTGCCTGTCATGGAGAGAAATCGCTGCGTCGGCGTGCTGGACGAATCGGATCTGCTCCTGGCCGTGCACGACGACCCCGCTAAATTCCATTCACCCGTCCGCACCGCGATGACCAGCCGCGTTGAGACCGTTTCGCCTGAAACTCGTGTCGAAGCCGTTTACGAGATCCTTGACCGTGGGATGGTCGCTCTCGTCACCGAGGGCGATACCTTTCTAGGGCTGATCACCCGTTCTGACCTCTTGAGCCACCTTCGTAGAAAGCTTCACTAAATCTCACATGCCATATCAATTTGGAACGCGAGCTATCCACGCCGGACAGGAGCCGGACGAATCGACCGGCGCCATCATGACGCCGATCTACGCCACGTCTACGTACGTCCAATCCAGCCCCGGGGTTCACAAAGGCTTTGAATATTCGCGATCGCAGAATCCAACTCGTTTCGCGTACGAGCGCTGCATCGCGGACCTGGAAGGAGGCTCGCGCGGCTTTGCCTTCGCATCCGGACTCGCCGCGATGTCCACCGCGCTGGAACTTCTCGACACGGGCGACCACGTCATCGCAAGCGACGACCTCTATGGGGGAACTTACCGTCTGTTTGAGCGCGTCCGGAAACGCTCTTCCGGTCTTCAGTTCAGCTTCCTCGACATGTCCGACCCCGCAACGGTCCGCGATGCGATCGGGCCAAACACGCGGATGATCTGGGTGGAAACTCCATCCAACCCTCTGTTGAAGATCATCGATCTTGAGGCGATCGGCAGCATGGCGAAGGAACGCGGGATTCTTGCTGTCGCGGATAACACGTTCGCGAGCCCGTATCTGCAGCGCCCGATCGACTTCGGTTTTGACATTGTCATCCACTCCGCCACGAAGTACATCAACGGACACTCAGACGTAGTCGGAGGAATCGCGGTTGTTTCAGATCCCGGATTAGGCGAACGACTGGCTTACCTTCAGAACGCCATAGGCGCCATCGCCGGACCTTTCGACTCTTTTCTCGCGCTCAGGGGAGTGAAAACTCTCCATCTGAGAATGAAGGCTCACTGCGAGAATGCCCAAGCGTTGGCTGAATGGCTCGAGAAACATCCTGCAATCAACCGGGTGATCTATCCGGGCCTCCCTTCCCATCCCCAACACTCCTTGGCGCGCGGACAGATGACGGGCTTCGGCGGCATGATCACAGCGATCCTGAAGGGCGATCTTGCCACAACCCGGCGTATGCTCGAGCGCTGTGAAGTGTTCGCACTCGCCGAAAGCCTCGGTGGCGTTGAGAGCCTGATCGAACATCCGGCCATCATGACGCACGCTTCCGTCCCGGCGGAACAGCGAGAATTGGCCGGGATCTCCGACTGCTTGGTCCGGCTTTCGGTCGGCATTGAGGATTTCGAGGATCTCCGCGCTGATCTCGATCGGGCGTTAGGGGCTGAGTAGCCACTTCCTCAATTCCAAACATTATTCCGCCGGAATGTTTGGGATAATTATCCAATGACCGAGCCGACCATTCTCTGCCCGCAATGCAAAGCGCAGGTCAAGCTGACCGAATCCCTCGCTGGTCCGCTCGTGGAAGCGACTCGCCGGGATTATGAGGCCCGGATGGCTCAGATGCAGGTTGAATGGGCAAAGAGAGAAGACGCCCTGAAGCAGCAGGAGCAGGCCTTGGCGAAGGCAAAGACTGAATGGAAAGCCGCCGAGCAGGAGCGCTTCCGTTTGGAGCGGGTGCGCATTGCCGAAGAAGAGGCGCGCCGGGCGGAAATGAAGTGTCAGGCCGACCTGGAGCAGCGGCGCACTGAGATATCACACCTCGAGTCCATTCTTAAGACTCGTGATGAAAAGCTGGCCGAGGCGCAACGGGCTCAGGCGCTTTATCTTCAGAAAGAGCGAGTTTTAGAAGATCAGCGCCGCGAGCTGGAGCTGACGGTTCAAAGGCGGGTCACCGAGGGCCTGGCCGCGGTCCGGTCCCAAGTTCGGGCCGAAGTAGAAGAAACGCTCAAACTCAAGGTCCTTGAGAAAGAGCAGACCATCTCTTCCATGCAGAAGCAGATCGAGGTGCTGAAGCGAAAAGCTGAGCAGGGATCGCAGCAGTTGCAAGGTGAAGTACAAGAGTTAGAACTGGAAGCCCTGCTCACCGCGAAGTTCCCATCGGACAACATCATCCCGGTACGCAAGGGCGAAGGCGGCGGAGATGTCGTGCACCGAGTGTCCACCACCTCGGGACAGCCTTGCGGAGCCATCCTTTGGGAGACGAAGCGCACGAAGAACTGGAGTGAATCATGGCTGCCGAAGTTACGCGAGGATCAGCGCAACTGTAAGGCCGACTTAGCCGTGATTGTCAGCCATGCGCTGCCCAAAGACGTGGAGTCTTTCGAATGCGTCGACGGTGTCTGGATTACGCATCCGCGCACGATGATTCCGCTCGCCACTGTTCTTCGCCACAGCCTTATAGAGCTCGAGACCGCACGGAGAGCATCCGAAGGTCAGCAAACAAAAGCGGAAATGGTCTATCAGTATCTGGCCGGACCGCGCTTCCGCCAGCGTGTGCAAGCCATTGTCGAGGCATTCACCTGCATGGGAGAGGATCTCGAGAAGGAGAAGCGGGCTACCCTCCGAGTCTGGGCCAAGCGCGAGGAGCAGATCGCGCGAGTCATGCAGTCGACCGTCGGCATGTACGGTGATCTTCAGGGAATTGCCGGAAAGACGATAGCCGAAATCGAAGGCCTTGAACTCGAACCATTCGAGTTGACGAGTGAAAGCGGCCCTGGTATGCAACGAATCGCCTAGCGCGAGGGCGATACGCTTGTGTGGTGATGTTGCGGGTCACCACTCTTCTTGCACTTGCAATCTTTGCCGTCGGCCCCGGGACAATTCGAGGCGAAAACCCAAGCTCCGTCGAGCGTTGGGGCATATTCGAAGCTTCGCTGAAAGGTCCTGAAACAGGCAATCCCTTTCTCGACGTGACATTTGGAGCCTCCTTCCGGCTCGGCTACCGCGTAGTCGACGTAGAAGGGTTTTATGATGGCTCGGGTACCTACCGGGTCCGCTTCATGCCGGATACCCCCGGTGAATGGTCGTACGTAACGAAGAGCAATCGTCGCGAGCTGGATGCTAAATCAGGTAAGTTTCTGTGCAAAGCGGCCTCTTCTTCAAACCATGGACCGGTACGAGTCCGTAACACCTATCATTTCGGTTACGAAGACGGCTCGCCTTATCTTCCGTTCGGCACGACTTCTTATGCCTGGGCCCACCAGGGCGACAAACTGGAAGAGCAAACTCTCCAGACACTGCGCGACAGCCCTTTCAACAAAATGCGCATGTGCGTGTTTCCCAAGAGCTACGTGTACAACACGAACGAGCCGCAGTATTACCCTTTTCCGCGCGACTCTTCCGGGAAAAACGATTTCACCCATTTCAATCCCGAGTTCTTCCGCCACTTCGAAGGACGCATCCGCGATCTCATGAACCTCGGCATCGAGGCCGACCTGATTCTGTTCCATCCTTATGACCGCTGGGGTTACCAATCGATGCCGGCTGAAGTAGACGACCGCTATCTGCACTACCTGGTCGCTCGCGTCGCCGCGTTTCGAAATGTCTGGTGGTCCATGGCGAACGAATGGGACTTCATGAAATCGAAGAAGCTCTCGGACTTCGATCGCTTCTTTCATATCGTTCAGGAGACCGACCCGTACCGTCACCTTCGATCGATCCACAACGGTACGATCCTGTACGACCACTCGAAACCGTGGGTCACGCACGCCAGTATTCAGGGAGATGATTTCAGCAAAGATCCCGTTTACTTGAGCGACTACAAGAAGCCAGTGGTCTGGGACGAGTGCAAGTACGAAGGAAACATCCAGCGCCGTTGGGGAAATATCTCAGCGGAAGAAATGACGAGGAGGTTCTGGCGTGGAGTTACGGACGGCGCCTACGTGGGGCATGGAGAGACTTATCTGGACCCTGCCGACATCCTTTGGTGGTCCAAGGGTGGGGTTTTGCATGGCCAAAGTCCCACGAGAATTGCGTTCCTTCGACACCTCATTCAGACGCGCGCTCCGGACGGTCTATACCCCGTTCCCAACCAGAAGTACGCGGCGGCATCCACTCGCGACGGTAGCTTTTACTTGTACTACTTCGATCTGAATCAGCCGGCCGAAATGGATTTCGAATTACCCAAAAACGGAAAATTCAAGGCCGAAATTATCGACCCATGGACCATGACTACCACGGCAGTTCCAGGGGAATTCGGAGAAACGTTCACGCTTAAACTGCCCGGAAAGCCATACCAGGCTGTCGCGTTCGAAAAGCTCCGTTAAGGCGTCACTGGTCTGAGAAGCGCTGAGCAGCCCGTTCCAGCAACTCTAAGGCTTCCCGGGGGCCCGCGGTCCCTGTCACCTCGTCCTGCTTATCCGAATTCTTGTTGTAGAGGGCGATGAATTCCGTGATTTGCTCGCTGAAACTCGGGCGCAGGTCTGAAATGGACTTGATGCCCTCGTACTCGTAAGACCGCTTTGAAACGGCAACAAGGCGGTCGTTTTCTGTTTGCTTGCCGTCCTCCTTTTGCATCACTTTAATCACGCCGATCAGGCGCACCTGCAGCAGGCAACCCACATGTGCGGGTTCATCCATCAGAACGAGAACATCCAAAGGGTCCCCGTCCTCTGCGATCGTGGACGGGATGAACCCGAAATCGAACGGGAAGCTGAACCCTTCGGGGAGGAGGTTCGAAAGCGAGAACAAACCCGAATCGGGTTCGTACTTGAACTTGTTCCTCCGCCCCTTTGGGGTTTCAATGATGGCCTTACATTCGGATTGCTCTCGATCCAGTTCGTGCGGGAGCCGGCTGATGTCGTTCATGAATGCTCTGTTTCAGCCTAAACCCATCGCTGACATCAAATGCGCAGCAGCAATCCGATTCCTGCCTTTACTGTTCGCCTTCTATGACGATCTTCTGCCCTTCTTCCGCATCGGTCGTAGCTGTCGATGAGATCGATTCCGTACCCCAGAGGGATTGAGTGCCCCAGAGTGATTGCGTTCCCCACAATGACTGATCCCCAAGGATACTCTGATCACTTCCGACCGCCTGGGTTCCCCAAAGAGATTGTGTGCCCCACAAGGACTGAGATCCAAATAAGGATGGCGGCGCGCATACCGTCAGTGTGTTGCAGTTTATGGTCGCTTTATTCAACCCAAGCAGACCGAGAACGCTGCCGAGCAGGCTTTGGGTGTAAGTTGCGCTCGGAGAAAGCGCCGAGTTCCGGGGGGTAGTGCTATCCGACAGGGCGGCTTTGATATCCAGATACCCGGCGCCGACGGTGAACACGTCGTATTCGCTTGTATAGCTCTGGCCCGTTTCCGGGTCATGAGCCGTGCTGCTCGGGGGGAAGTTTCTGTACGCCGTCCGCATCATTCTGGATTTCACCTGATTGGGTGTCCATTCCGGATGAGCCTGTAGCAGCAAAGCGGCTGCGCCGCTCACGACCGGTGCAGCCATGCTGGTTCCGCTGAGGGTGAAGTACGAGGGCGAAGTGCCGCCTTGTGCGGTTTGCTGATAGTAGCTGAACGCAACACCATTGTTCGGAAACAGCTTTGCCAAGCTTGCATTACCGGACTTCAGCGAGATGACGAGATTGCCAGGGGCCACAAGATCCGGTTTGACGATCTGGTCCACCTGCGTCGGGCCTTTCGAGCTATAGCTGGCGATCCGATCGTCCGACCTTTCCTGTGTGCCGACGGTCTTCATGGCTCCGACCGTGATGACGTACGGGTCATTCCCGGGTGCGGCGATAGTTCCGTATCCGTTATTCCCCACCGGGTTGTCCCGTCCGCCATTTCCCGCGGCCACAACAACGACCATACCGGCCTGCCAGGCCGCTTCAACTGCCTGGCACAGCGGATCAATCAGATAGCTCTCATACACGGGACGCCCGAGAGACAGATTAATGACCCGGATGTTGTATTGGGACTGCAGTTGGATTGCGCGATTGATAGCGGCAATCACAGCGCTGTCAGATCCTTGTCCGTTCCCGTCCAGGACTTGCAGATCGATCAACCTCGATTTCGGAGCTAATCCGATCAGGTGCCGGTTGCAGGCGGGGCAATTAGAATCCGCACCGTTTCCACCGATAATTCCGGCTACATGCTCACCGTGTCCAAAAGCATCGAGACCATCCGCGCCGACGAAGCTCTCGCGATAAACCACGCGGCTTCCATTCGGTCCACTCAGATCGTTATGATCCGAGATACCACTGTCGATCACCGCGACGCCAATACCGGAGCCATCCAGGCCCGTATTCCACGCGACACCGGCATTCACCGCCGCCGTCGTGTTATCGAGCAGCATATGAACTGGCCGGTCGGGTGAAATGGAAAGCACGTCCGGGTTCATCGCCAAGCTTGCAAGCGCGGACGGGGAGAGCGTGTAAGCTCCGCCCTGTATCGCTTCGAGTGAGGAACGCAGGAGGCCACCGAGGTCACGGATTATCTGATGCTGCCCGGGCCCGACCGGACGGCGAAAGCGGACAATGACTTTGACGGGATCGTTTCCAGCAGCATGTTCCAGTTCCGGAGAAACGCGCGCCCGTTCGGCGAAACAGAATGTCACGGAGGTCGACATAAGCGCAAGGTAGAGAGCCCATCTGGCAACTCTCGCGCCGTAAGCGAAAACGTTTGTGCGACGCACTGCCTCGATGCTGAGACTATCCTCGAGAGGCGCCAGAAACCCCGCAACCAGCCTAGATTTAATCTTCCGAAGGGTGTACACCGTGTTCTCCTCGCTGTGGAAGTGCTGAGCGAGGTCCCGAATTCTTGTGTATATTTTGGAAAACTCTCGAGATATTTTACACTTAGATCATTAAATCCCGTAAATTCTACAGGTATAATCAGATTCAATTGCTGAAGCAGCGCTCCATTACGGTGCTGGCTTTTATATGCGGGAGCATTGGAGTGCTCCCGGCAGTTGGCGCAACCGCCGCAGAGCCGCTTGCGTCCCTACACCAGCAAGTCTGGCGAACCGAGGACGGACTGCCACAGAATACGGTCCCCGCCATACTCCAGTCGCGCGACGGATATCTCTGGGCAGGCACAGAACTCGGGTTGGTGCGTTTCGATGGCCAGCACTTCACGGTGTTCGACCGCAGGAACACGCCGGAATTAAAGAGCAATTTTGTTGACGCGCTCCTCGAGGATCACCGGGGCAATCTATGGATTGGCACCGTCGGCGGCGGTCTCACCCGTTTTGCGGACGGCACGTTCAAAACGTTCACTACTCACGATGGCCTGTCGAACGATTCCGTCTCTTGTCTCCTCGAGGACGCCTCCGGAGACATCTGGATCGGAACCATTGGCGGCGGCCTCAACCGTTTTCATGACGGCCAGTTCACCTCGTACGACTCCAACAGAGGACTCGCAAATAACCAGGTGTTCTCTCTCGCAAGGGGTGCCGACGGAGTGCTCTGGATCGGAACTCACGAAGGCCTGAGCCGCCTTTTCAACGGCGTGTTCCAGACATATCGAACGGCGGATGGATTGCCGAATGATTACGTGCGTGCTCTCTCGGTCGGACGGGGGGGAGTGCTCTGGATTGGAACAAGCGGTGGCGGCCTGGCTCGATTCCAAGATGGCAGATTCAAAACGTTCACCGTCCGCGACGGGCTGCCCAGCAACTCCGTTGTAGCTCTGAATGTCGCACCCAATGGGGA
>Ga0308176_10002735_pt1 | contig 11181 bp, 7 predicted proteins | sample PhyCR2_3_FD_203890 | JGI IMG/M metagenome (GOLD analysis project Ga0308176, IMG submission 203890) | Soil microbial communities from UC Gill Tract Community Farm, Albany, California, United States - DLSLS.C.R2 | ecosystem: Environmental > Terrestrial > Soil > Agricultural land | place: USA... | reverse complement strand
CCTGGCCGCCGGCGTGCTCGCCCTCCGGCTCGACCCGGGGCTGACCACCGACCTCCAGGGCTGGGGCGAGCAGCACCCCGAGGCGGTCCAGCACGTGGTCGACGCGGGCGGCGGCCTGCTGGACGGTCTGCTCAGCGGTCTGGTCCCCGCCGGGATGGTCGGACCACTGGCCTTCCACCCGACCACCGGCGATGCCGCGTCGACCCTGGCCGCGCTCTACGGCGACGAGGGCGCTCCCCACGTGCGCCGGCGCCCCGACCTGTCCGTGCCCCTGGCCCACGAGCAGCCGGACAGCCTGGCCGACCTGGTCCGCCATCTCCAGCAGACCAGCGACCTCTCCCCCGCCGACCGTCCCGGCGACCAGGGCACGATCGAGATCCAGACCCTCCACGAGCCGGACGGCACGATCCGCTACATCGTCTACCTGCCCGGCACCGACGATCTCGCGACGACACCGCTCAGCCAGGACGACGACGTGCGCGACCTGCCCACCGACCTCGCCCTGATCGCGGGTCACGACACGACGTACCAGGCGGGCATCGAGGAGGCGATGCACCAGGCCGGGATCGGGCCCGACGACCCGGTGCTGCTGGCCGGCCACAGCCAGGGCGGCATGGAGGCGGCCGCGATGCTCGGCCACGGTTCACCGTTCCACGTGACCCACGTGGTGACCGCGGGCTCACCGACCGCCCAGGTGCACGGCTTCCCCTCCGGCAGCCACGTGCTCTCGCTGGAGAACCACGGTGACGTCGTACCCCTGCTCGACGGCGCCGACAACCCCGACTCGGTGCAGCAGGTGACCGTCCGCTTCGACGACCACGAGGCTTCCATCGCCGGCAACCACGAGCTCGGCCACTACGTCAGGGGAGCCGCAGCCGCGGACGCGTCGGGCGACCCCTCGATCCGGGCGGAGCTGCACAGCCTGCGCGCACACGGCTTCCTCGGCTCCGGGGGTACGACGTCGAGCCAGGTCTTCCAGATCACCCGCTGAGGGTTTGGCACACTGACCACGGGGTAGTGACACCCCACCCCCCAAAGGAGCTCGGGATGTACGGCGACACGCTGGTGATGCGCAAGCGCGCGGGACAGCTGCGCGAGCAGGGAGCCGAGATCCGGGCTGCCGCCGACCGGCTGGTGGCCCGCAGCGAGGCGATCCCGTGGCGCGGGCGAGCCGCCGATGCCATGCGCGAACGCGTCAAGGAGCGCGCCCACCACCTGCGCGGCGCCGCCCAGGCCCACGACGTCGCGGCCGACTCGCTGGAGCGACACCTCACCGAGGTCGAGCGGCTCAAGGAGACCATCGGCGAGGCCGAGCAGCGCTTCGCCGGGCGCTCCGCCGACGGCATTCCGGCCCCGGTCGAGCCGCCGCCGCCCGGACACGTGGACTGGCTGTCCCTCGAGCTGCCAGGGGGCTGAACCCACTCATGGCCACCATCGACCTCGGCAGCCCCGCGCCGTCCGCCGCGGGGCTCCTCGACGCGCTCCCCCGCCGGCTGGCGCTGACCCTGCCCGAGCTCCGGCTGGCTGCGACGTATGCCGGGGGCGCTCCCCTGCCGTTCGTGGCCACCGAACCGGCCCCCTCCGGTGCCTTCGACCAGCGACTCGGCATCAGCCGCGCCTCGGCCCAGGACCAGGCCTACGCCGGCGCCCTCGCCTCACTACACGATCCCGCCGAGACCCTGACACGTCGCGGCCTGCTGAACAACGGCACCCTCGACCAGGGGCTCGCCGGGGCCCTCGGCCTGCTCGCGACCCCCCGGGTGGCGGTCGACCTCGACGTCACCATCGACGGCGCACGCGCCCGGGCCTGGCATCGCGAGGCGGACGGAGCCGTGGCGACCCTGGCCACCGCCGACGGCCTGGTCTTCGAGCTGGCGTGGTTCGCCGCCTCGGCCTGGGCCGACGAGCTGGCCCGCGTCGCCCTGCTCCCCACCGACCAGACCCTGCGCGGCACCGCCCTGCCCGACGCGATCGACGTACCGTTCGAGCTGCTCGACGCCGCCAGCGAAGCCGTCCGCAGCTCCCGGTCCGACCTGCTCCCGGTGCTGGCCGCCCGGCACTCCGGCGCCTGTATCGGCGCCGACGGACGGGCGATCGGCGACGTCGAGCTCGCGTCCATGCTCTCGGCGCTGGTCATCGACGCCCGCGGTCGGCTGCGGGCGCTCGGGACCGACGTGTCCGGAGACGAGACGACCGTGGTCGGCGTCGTGTCCTGGGTCCTGCTGGCCGACGGCTGGCACGCACTGCGACCGCGCCGCGAGGGCGCCGACCACCGTGTCGACGTACGCCGGGTCGAGGCCGCCGACCTCGCCGGTGACCTGGCCTTCGTGCTGACGGAGGTGGTCGGCGCATGACCGGCCCCACCACCGAGGCCTCGGTGAGCCCCGACCGCTACGACGAGATGCTGCGGCTGGCCGACCTGTTCGAGGCGACCGGCGAAGACCTCCGCGCCCGGGCCCGGCTCGGCGTCGAGGTGCTCGGCGACGAGGACGTCTCGGACTCCGAGCCCCTCTCCCGGACGACGTACGCCGCCGCCGCCGACGACATCCGGGCGGCCACCACCGGCAAGCGCGGTGCGCTCAACCGGTCGATCGAGCTCGATGCCGACGCGCTGGTGGTGCGGGCGACGGTGCTCACCTACCGGTGGATCGACGAGCTCCAGAACGCCGCCTACCGCACCCTCGGCTCGATCGCCGGCCGCGCGATCGGCTACCTGGCCCCCGAGGTGGCGCTCGGCGGTGCGATCGTCTCCGCCGGCCTGATCGAGACCGACGCCGTCGACCGCGACGGCGTGGCCTCCTACCTCAGTGACCTGGCCGAGAACAACCCCGACCTGCTGGAACACATCACGGCCGGTGGCGGCGCGCTGGTGGAGAGCCTGCAGCTCCGCTCGATGCTCACCGCCGGAGTGCTCACTGGCGAGACCGGCTCGCTGGCGGCCGCCGGCGGGCTCCGGGCGATCGGGATCGAACCGTTCCCAGCCGACACCGCGGCTGCGGTCCGCGACATCGCGGGCGGCTTCGTCCAGCCCGAGCTGGTGGTGCCCGAGGTGCCCGACGCGACCACTGCGGGTCTGCCCCAGGGGCTCGCGGGGTTGCTCGGCAACCTGGGCGCGACGACCCGCGGGTTCGGCGTGCACCGCATCTCCGAGGGTCGCTACATCGCCTACCTGCCCGGGCCCGACGGTGGCGGGGCGGCCCCCCTCCGGCTCGTCGGCGGCGACCTCTCGTCGTACTCCCAGCGGGTGCGCGACGCCCTGACCCGCACCGTCACCGAGCCCGGGGCCCGCGTGATGCTCGTGGGCAGCGGACCCGGCGGCCTGGTGGCGGCCGAGCTCGCGGCCGCCCCTCCGTCCGGCCGGTTCACCATCGAGCAGGTGGTCACCGCCGGCTCCCCGGGCGCGCAGGCACCGCGGCTGCCCGAGGGCGTGCGGATGCTCTCGCTCGAAGATCGGGCCGACCCGGTGGCGCTGCTCGGCTCGCTGATGAACGCCGAGGTCGCGAACCGGCTGACCGTGGTCTTCGAGGGCGGCGAGAGCGGCGGAGAGGACCCCTACCTGACCGGTGCCCGGGCCGCCGACGCCGCGGCGCACCCGCAGCTGCGCGCGGAGCTCGACCGGCTCGTCGCGCTCGGCTACCTCGCCGGCTGACGGCGGCGGTTCACGCGAGGTCGTGCACGAACTCCCCGAGCTGGGTCAGGTTGCGGCACTCCACCATCGCCACGACCTCGGCGTACGCGGTGGCCGCGGAGTCACCGGTGTCCCAGTGCCGGGGATGTTCGGGGTTGAGCCAGTAGGCGTGGCGCGCACGACCGGCCAGCTCGCGCAGCACCGGCAGGTTCAGGTCGCTGTAGTTCGAGCGCGCGTCCCCCAGGATCAGCAACGACGACTTCGGGCCCAGTGCGTCGGCGTACTCCTCGGCGAACGTCGCGAACGCCCGGCCGTAGTTGGTGCGGCCCCACAGCGCGGCCTGACCCGTGCGGGCGGCGAGATCGGCCAGCACCTCGCCCGGGTCGGCGCCGGGCCGGAAGACGTCGGTCACCTCGTGCACCTGGTCGACGAAGGTGAAGGCCCGCACCTTGCCGAACTGCTCGTGCAGCGCATGGACGAGCATCAGGGTGAACTGGGCGAAGTTGGCCACCGACCCGCTCACGTCGCAGAGCACGACGAGCTCGGTGCGGTGCGGGCGCCTGGGCCTGTGGTGCGTGGTCAGGGGAACGCCGCCGGTGGACATCGAGGCGCGGACGGTCCGCCGGAAGTCCAGCGGCCCCCGGCGACGGGCGTGCCGCTCGCGCGCCAGCCGCGTCGCGAGCCGGCGAGCCAGGGGATAGATCTCGCGACGCATCGCTTCCAGGTCGGCCTGGCGCGCGGCGGTGAAGTCCAGGTGGTCGAGGCTCGGGCGCACGGCGACCTGCGCGACGTGGTCGGGCCCCTTCTCCTCGGCGATCCGGCGTCGGGCGTCTGCCTCGACCAGCGCGGTGAACGCACCGACCCGGCGGTCGGCCTGCCGGCGTGCCTCGCCGTCGACGCGACCCGCGGCCATCAGCGCCGCCACCACCTGGTCGACCAACGTCTGTGGCGCGACCCGCTGGAGCGTGGTGTACGCCGACCAGCCGGACAGGCCGGGGCCACGCCCGCGCATCGCGCCGAACCGCCCCACCGCCTCGGTCGCGAGCCTCTGGAGCGATGCCTCGTCGCCAGCGGTCAGCGACTCCGCGAGCTCGGCGCGGAGCCGGTCGAGCGCCGGGCCGCTGTCGCGCGGCGATGTCTGCTCGTCGGCCGTCTCCGCGGATCCCGGGGTCGGCACCCCGGCTCCGACGAGTCGCGGGAAGTAGAGGTCGAACAGCGCCTCGAAGGTGGGCCGTTGCGCCGGCCGCTTGACCAGGGTCGCGGCGTACCCCTGGCGGATCGCCTCCCGGTCGCCCCAGTCGAGCACGCTGAAGGCGGCGATCGCGTCGAGGTCCTCGGCCAGCGACACCGGGACGCCGGCCCCGCGCAACGCCTCGAGGAAGGCGATGTGGGTGGTGAGCAGACCGCTGCTCATCGCGGGAGCCTGAGCTCCTTGACCGCTCGCTCCTGGTCGGAGGCGTGCTTGAGCACGACGCCCAGGGTGTCGGCCACCGCCCGCTCGTCGAGGTCGCCGATCTCGAGCGCCACCAGGGTCCGTGCCCAGTCGACCGACTCGGCGATCGACGGCGCCTTCTTCAGCTCGAGGTCGCGCAGCCGGCCGACCGTGTCCACGACCTGGCGGGCGATCCGCTCGTCGAGATCCGGCACCTGGCCGCGCACGATCTCGCGCTCCCGCTCGGCGTCCGGATAGTCCAGGTGGAGGTAGAGGCAGCGGCGCTTGAGCGCCTCCGAGAGCTCGCGGCTCGCGTTCGAGGTGAGGACGACGTACGGCTTGCGGACGGCGACGACCGTGCCGAGCTCGGGGATGGTGACCTGGTAGTCGCTGAGGATCTCCAGCAGCAGTCCCTCGACCTCGACGTCGGTCTTGTCGACCTCGTCGACCAGGAGCACCGTCGGCTCGTCACGCCGGATGGCGGTCAGGAGAGGGCGGGTCAGCAGGAACTCGTCGGTGAAGATGTCGTCGTGGGTCTCCTCCCACGCCTGGTCGCCCGCGGCCTGGATGCGGAGCAGCTGCTTCTTGTAGTTCCACTCGTAGAGCGCCCGCGCCTCGTCGAGCCCCTCGTAGCACTGGAGCCGCACCAGCCCGGCGCCGGTCGCGGTGGCCACGGCCTTGGCCAGCTCGGTCTTGCCGACCCCCGCCGGACCCTCGACCAGCAGCGGCTTGTCGAGCGCGCCGGCCAGGAACGTGGTCGTGGCGGTGGCGGGGTCCGCCAGGTAGCCCTGCGCGGCCAGACGCTCACGCGCGTCGGTGGGCGAGGAGAACCAGGCAGCCGTCACCCGACCGAGCATAGGAGCCCGGTGCCCGGGCGCGCCCTCACGGCCCGACGTGCACCCAGCTCGCCACCGACGGGATCCCGTCGGCGGTCACCGTGAAGAGCATGTAGTAGCCCGGCGGAGCGACGCGGGGACCCGGCGCCGTGGCGGTGAAACCGTCCGCGGTCGGGGTCACGGCGAGCTCCACACGGCGGGCGTTCATCTCGTCGGCGTGGGTCGTGGCTCCCGGCGCCATCAGCACGGCCTGGGTCGCCGGGGCGCCGGCGGTCGCGATCGAGAAGGTGTCCCCGTACGCGACGCTGGACGGCGCGGCGGCGATCTCCGGGCGCGGACCCTGGAAGAGGTAGGGCGGCGAGTAGAAGTCGATCAGCTGCCTGCCACCACCGGACCCGGTGTCCCCGGCCGACATGATCCGGCCGTCGGGCAGCAGCAGCGCCGTCGAGTGGTAGCCACGACGCGGCGACTGCACGGCCATGTTGGTCCAGGTGTCGTTGACCGGGTCGTACTTCATGGTCTGGTACTGCCCCACGTTGTAGAGCCCGGAGCTGTTCCCACCGATCCCGTAGGCGGAGCCGTCGGGCACCTGGACCACGTTCATGTGCGCCCGCTGCGTCGGCATCGGGCTGCCGTAGGACCAGCCGGCGGCCGGGTTGGAGTAGTCGAACTTCTCCGTGGTGGTGACCGCCGTCCCCGCGCTCAGGCCGCCGATCATCATCACCCGTGAGGAGCCCGCCGGGCCACCGGGCAGCATCAGGCCGGACGAACCGGCACCGTTGCCGGGCGGCAGTCCGGGCAGGTTGCTCCACTGCCAGGTCTGGGTGTCGAGGCGGTAGCTCTTGCGGCCGTCCATCTGGATCAGGTTGCCGTCGGGCATCAACCACTGACGCGGGTAGAAGCCGGTCACGTGGTTGGGGCCGACGACCTGGAGAGTCCCGACGTCGGTGCCGGACTGCGGCGGCGTGTACAGCTCGACGGTCGGGTTCTTCGTCACCCCGTCGAGCTCGGTGCCGGCGGTGACCACGACGGTGCCGTCGGCCAGCTTGGTCGACGTCGGGTAGTAGCGACCCAGCGGGCTGTCCGGCTGCCGGATCCACTGCTCGGAGACCGGGTCGAAGAGCCAGACGTCCACGATGCCCTGCGGGATCTTGTTGGTGCCCCCCACCGAGAGCACCCGACCGTCACTGAGCTGGACGACGCTGCCGCAGAAGACCGCTGCGGGAGCCGGGACCTCGTGCCCGGTGCCGGTGACCGGGTCGAACAGGTAGGACGCCGTGTTCTTGTCCGTCGACTTGTACTTGCCGCCGAAGAGCAGGACCTTGCCGGTGTGCAGCATCACCGCAGAGATCCCGATCGTCTTCGTGCCGGGGTTCTTGGCGTCGCTCCAGGCGCCGATCACGGCCGGGTCGGTGCTGGCCAGGGCGGCGAGCGCGGCCGTGTGGGCAGCCTTCATCGCTGTTCGATCGGCCTTGGTCTCGACGAACTGTCGCCCCGCGAGGTGCTCGCAGGCGTGCTCGGTGCCGAGCAGCGGCGCCTCGCTCTTGAAGGTCGCGTCCGGCGTCAGCGTGCCGCACACCTTCTTCACCGATCCGGCACCAGTGCCGGCACCGGACGTGGCCGTGGCGGTTGCCGTCGTCGTCACCGCCGTGGCCAGCAGCACCACTGCGACTGCCGCCGACGACCGCCACGGCACGCGCCTCGCAAACCGATTCCATGAATTCATACGGAACCCCCCCGGGTCTCGAGGTAAGGGTGCGCCCCGCGGGCGGGACGGGCAATGGTCCAGAACGGCCACGGGCGTGGACCCGTCGGCGGACGGTGCCGGTCAGAACGCGCCGTGCCGCCCCTCTCCGCCGGCGAAGCGCCGCGCCCCGTCGGCGCCGCCCGCCTGCAGCGACCGCACGCCGTACCCGAGCTCGCGGGCCATCGCCTCCTGCTCGTCGAGGCCGTCCTGCTCGAGGAGCGAGAGCCGGTCGTGCCGCAGGCACTCCTGCGGGAACGCCGCCAGCTCGGCGGCGAGCATCTCGGCGTTCGTACGTGCCGTGCCGGGCGGTACGACGCGGTTGGCCAGGCCGATCCGCTCGGCCTCGGCGGCCCCGACGGGACGCCCGGTGAGAACCACGTCCATCGCCCGGCTGGTGCCGATCAGGCGCGGCAGCCGGACCGTCCCGCCGTCGATCAGCGGCACGCCCCACCGCCGGCAGAAGACCCCGAACGTCGCGTCCTCGGCGACCACGCGGAGGTCGCACCACAGCGCCAGCTCGAGGCCCCCGGCCACGGCGTAGCCCTCGACGGCGGCGATCACCGGCTTGCCGAGCCGCAGCCGGGTCGGGCCCATGGGCCCGTCGCCGTCCGGCTCGACCTTGTTGTCCATCGCCTTGAGGTCGGCACCGGCGCAGAAGGTGCCACCAGCGCCGGTCAGCACCGCCACCGACTGGCTGTCGTCCTCGTCGTACGCCGTGAACGCGGCGACGAGGGCGTCGGCGGTGGCCCGGTCGACCGCGTTGCGCGCTTCCGGCCGGTCGATGACCACGGTCGTGACGGGACCGAACACCTCCACGCGCACGCTCATGGCGCCAGCGTAGGCCCGGAGCTCGGAGGCCGGGGCCGGTCGACGGTTGCCCACCTGGGCCGGCTCTTGCGCAAACGCGCGCGACGCTCCTCGGGGACGCATTCGGCTGGTCGGTGCCCGGCGGCGCAGAGCACCGCACGGCGGCTCGTGACCTCAGGGCCGAGATGTGAGACCACCTGACCACGAAGGCAGCGGGCGGACGCGGCACCACTCTCCGTCTCCTCCAGCCCGAGGACGCACCACGCGTGCAGGAGGCCTGCTCGGATCCGGACGGGTCGCACGCGTCACAGCGGCCCCCCTGGTCGACGGGACCTTCTCCGACGAGTTCATCTACGCCCCGCTGGTCCCCGATCTCCGCTGAGTGCACACTCAGGGATTCAGCTTCCGGCGGTGAGCAACGACTCCACCTCGGTCAGGGCGGCTCGGGCACCCATGGTGGCGAACAGGGACCGGGCGCTCTCGAGCACCGGCGACGCCTCCTCGGCGCGTTGGAGAGCTTGCAGGCAGCGCCCCTGGCCCAGCAGAGCGAACGCTTCCTCGACGTACCACGTGACCTCGTGACACCCTCGAGCGGCTTCGACGTACCCGCTCAGAGCGGCCTGGTACTCGCCACGGGCTTCGGCCAACGCGGCGCGGATCACGATGAGCTCGCGCTCGGCATACGGGTTCGTCGGAGACGGCGTCGGCACCAACCTCTCGGCGAGCTCCAGCTCGCCGAGCCTGATCAGAGTACGGGTCCAGCTGGGGTCACCGGCGCCGACTGTGGCCGACACCTCGGTGAAGAGGTCCACGGCAGCATCGCGTTCCCCGAGATCGGCGTACGCGACGGCCACGAGCGCGAGACCGCCCAGGTCGGCCTCTCCGAACATCACGGTTCTGCTCTCGCCGAGGAGACTCGGGAGCCAGGCGCGCGTCAGCTCGGCTTCCCCTCGCAGCAGCAAGGCCGCCGTCCGGTACCAGTGGAGCGCGAAGACGGAGAAGGGGTCGCCCACGTCCAGGAAGGCTTCTTCCAGCTGCTCGGCCACAGCCAGGAGCTCATCGGTCTCGCCCAGGACCAGGAGATCCATCAAGAGGTTCTTCCGCATGGCGATAGCGACTTCGGTGATCCCGTGCGCGTCGGCATAGGCGATGCCCTGGTCCATCACCCGCCGGGCCTCCCTGCAGGTGCCCGACTCACGTACGGCGGACGCCAGGTTGTTGTACATGATGACGACGGACCGCTGACCCGAGGGAGTGGCCAACGTGATCGCTTCGCGAATGTCGTCGATCCCACCCGGGTCGCCCAGGTTGAAGCGGGCATTGCCACGCCAGCCAAGGGCCTCTGCAGGCACGTCCAGGCCGAGCTCGGCGGCGAGGGTCAGCGCGCGGTCGGCGTACTCCACGGAGCGTCGCTGGTGCTCGAGCGACTCCTCGTCGAGTGAGCTGTCCACACCGAGCAAGGTGTTGAGGGCCGCGTGATAGGTGTACACGCGGACGTGGACCGGTCCCGGCGGCAGCCCGTCCACCAGCTCCAGCATCGGTGCGTACGGCGTGGACCACCCCGAGTCACCACGTCCGCGCAAGAACTTCGCGAGCTCGAACAGGGCGTCGACGGCTGCCGAGACGTCCCCCGCCTCTCGCAGGACGTCGACGGCCTGCTCGAGGGCGTGCCTGGCCTCCTCGGGATGGAGGGTGACGAACGCGGCCTTGCCGTAGGCCGCCAGTGCTCGGCCGCGCAACGGGTCGCCGTCCGGGACGAGCGTGACCGCGCGCTCCAGCTGGTCGAACCCGGCAGTGGCATCCAGCCGCAGGGCGCGCTCTCCGGCCTGGAGCAGGAACCGCGCCGTCGCGGGCCGGACGCGTTCGGCAAGGACCTCGTCTCCGGTCTGGACGGCGAGGTCGAGGGCCGTGCCGGCGTGGTGGGCCAGCACATCGGCGAAGTCCTCCGCCCGATCTCCGGCGAGCTCCTCGATCCAGTCCGCAGCGGCGGCGTGGCGAGCGGCTCGCCATGCCCGCGGCAGCTGGGCATAGGCGACGTCGCGCATGAGCACGTGCCAGAACGTGTACTCGGCCTGACCCGCCATGGAGGAGCTCCGGACCGGCCTGATGAGCTCGTTCCTCGCAAGGTCCTTCATCACCCCCGTCACCTCGGCGTCGGGCGCACCGGAGAGGGCGGCCACCGCGCCGACCCAGAACACCTTTCCCAGCACCGCCGCGTCAGCGAGCAGTGCCTTGTGGTCTGGAGGAAGCGTGTCCAGCCGGGCGGAGAGGACGGCGTGCACACTGCTCGGAAGGGGGAGGTCGGCACCGGGCCGCAGCCTCACCTGGCCGTCGACGTGCTCGACCAGGTCCTGGTCCTGGATGAGCCGCACGTACTCCTCGGCGAAGAGGGGGTTGCCTCCAGCCCGTTTCAGCAGAGGCTTCGCCAGCTCGTCTGGTACGGCGAGCGTGCTCAGCAGGCCGGCGACGAGCCGCGTGGTCTGGTCCTCGGACAGCGGGGCGAGCCGGATCGTCGTCGCGTTGGGAAAGCCCGCCTGGAAGTCCGGCCGCGTGTCGAACAGCTCCGGCCGCGTGGTGGCCAGGATCAGGAGGGGGACCTGCGTGGCCCGCCCGGCCAGGTGCTCGAGGAAGCCGAGGAACGCGGGGTCGGCCCAGTGCAGGTCCTCGAAGACCAGGACCGTCGGACACCGCTGTGCCACGCTCTCGAGGTAGCGGCACCAGGCTGCGAAGA
>Ga0308176_10002734_pt1 | contig 11185 bp, 11 predicted proteins | sample PhyCR2_3_FD_203890 | JGI IMG/M metagenome (GOLD analysis project Ga0308176, IMG submission 203890) | Soil microbial communities from UC Gill Tract Community Farm, Albany, California, United States - DLSLS.C.R2 | ecosystem: Environmental > Terrestrial > Soil > Agricultural land | place: USA... | reverse complement strand
CCGCGTCAGACGCCGGCGGCCTGCACCTGCTCCCATGCATGATAGCTCGAGCGAACCAGCGGTCCGCTCTCGACGTGGCGGAATCCCATCTCCATTCCCGCCTCGTAGAGCGTGCGGAACTCCTCTGGAGTGTAGTAGCGATCGAGGGCGATGTGTGCGTCCGAAGGGCGCAGGTACTGTCCGAGCGTAAGGATGTCGACATCGACGCTGCGCAGGTCGCGCATCGTGGCCACCACCTCCTCGACGGTCTCGCCCATGCCGAGGATGATCCCCGTCTTGGTCGGGATGTCGGGGGCATGGCGCTTCGCCATCCGGAAGATGTTCAGCACCCGCTCATAGCGACCACCGGGACGCGCCTTTTTGTACAGCCTCGGCACCGTCTCGGTGTTGTGGTTGTAGATCTCCGGCCGTGCATCGAGCACCGCCTGGATCGAGCTCTCGTTTCCCTGAAAGTCGGGGACAAGCACTTCGACCGAGCAGCCCGGAAGCTTGTCGTGGATCTGCCGGATCGTTTCGGCGAAGATGTACGCGCCGAAGTCCGGAAGGTCGTCCCGGTCTACCGAGGTGATCACCGCATGGCGCAGGCCCAGCTCGGCGATCGCGGTCGCCACCCGGGATGGTTCGGCGATGTCGTACTTCGGCGGCCGGCCATGCGCGACCGCGCAGTACGCGCAGTTCCTCGTGCAGACGTCGCCGAGGATCATGAACGTCGCGGTGCCGTGGTTCCAGCACTCGCCGAGGTTCGGGCAGTGCGCTTCCTCGCACACCGTGTGGAGGTCGAGCTCGCGCATCAACCCCTTCAGCCGGGCGTAGGTCTCGCCGCCGGGGGCCTTCACCTTGAGCCACGACGGCTTCCGCTCGGGAAGCGCCGAAGCGCGGTGACGGCCCATGATCTGGTAGAACATCTCGCCCATGTGGCGGGGAGTGCGGTTCGCGGGACGCGCCGGCGCGGGTGACATCGCGGCAGGCGCAGGAGGCAACCGATTGGAAGCCAATAATCTAGAAGGCGGCGCGGACAGGGTCTACCCGCCGAAGCGAGCGACGGTGAAGGCGGTCACGTCCAGTCCCGGGTCGTCGCCGACGATGAGCGCCGCAACGCAGTCTGCAGCGATCGGCGCGATCAGCACGCCATTGCGCGAGTAGCCGCACGCGTAGAGGAGTGCAGGCGCATCGGGGTCGTGGCCGAGTATCGGGTAGCCATCGGGGGTCATCGGCCGAAGCCCGGTGTGCTGAGCCGAGAACGCTTGATCGCCGCGCCAGTGGCGGAGCAGGGAGCGCCCGGTGTTCGCGAGGGTGGCGGCGGCGGTCGCAGTCGGCTCGGCGTCGAAGCCCGCTTCCTCGGCGGTCGCGCCGACGAGGAGCGACCCCGCTCGCGGGACGAGGTAGCCACCGGCGCCGAACACGACATGCCGCGGCGCGGGCTGGCTCCCTGCGACCGCGATTTCCCCCTTCACCGGACGGACGGGGAGGGGACGTGGCAGGCCGCGAAGGTCAGCCACCCACGCACCGGCCGCGACGACGACGTGCGCCGCGCTGTACCGGCCGCCGCCGGCGAGCGTAACGTTAGGCGGGAGAGGGCTTGCGTCGGCGGCGCCGATGGCGACGCTCCGTACCGCTCCGTCGACGATCGTGATACGCGGGCTCCGTCGTGCCGCGGCAACGACTGCCGCACGCAGTGCCTCGACGTCGACGGCACCGTCGAGCGGGTGGAGCAGCGCGCCAGCGACGGGCACCAGCACTCGCTCGAGCGCGGCAACGTCGTCCGCACCGAGCAGCATCGCGTCGGGGAGAGATCGGGCGCGCGAGCGCAGCTCCGCCAGGTGCGTTTCATTCAGCGCGAGCTCGAGGGCGCCAAGCACGGTCGGCACCATGACTCCCGTCTCTTCGTGGAGTTCGGTGAGAAAAGTCGGGACGCGATCGCGCGCGGCGAACATGAAGCGGCCAACCCGTCCGCCCTTGGGGCCGCGCCCGATCGAGGGGCCGAGCACTCCGGCCGATGCGGGGGATGCCGCACCGCGATGGGCAGCGTCGATCGCGATCACGGTCAGTCCGCGGCGGGCGCAGGCGAGCGCGGTCGTCAGCCCGGCGAGCCCGCACCCGACGACGATGACGTCAGCGGTGTCCATCCGCCTCGCTGATCGAAGGCTCTGGCGAAACTCCACGGATGGGTGCTTCGTAAAGGCAAACGTCCATCACGCGGGGAGCCCCCATGTTTCGCTCGGTCTTGACGCTCGGTGTCGTCGCCCTCGTCGGCGTTGTCGCCTTCAAGTTGATCCTCGGCACGGCCGTCGGGTTGTTGTTCTTCCTGGTCAGCTTCGCCATCAAGGCGCTGATCGTCGGCGCGGTGCTCTACTTCATCGTCGCGCTGTTCAGCCCCGACACGATGCGCCGCTGGAAGGAACGCTGGTCGAGGCCGTAACGAGCCGCAGCCCCGCGAAAAGCCCCCCGACGAGAGCCCCCGCTCGCATCAGTGCGAGCGGGGGCTCTCGTCACGCCGGCTCTTCGATCCGCGTCGCCACCGCCCAGGCGAGAAGGGGAACCATGATCTCGTGGTGGCCGGTGATCTCGTAGCCCTTGCCACCGTGGAGGGTCGGGCGCTGGACGACGTTCATCCGCGGGCGGTAGTGCCGCTGCATGTCGAGGTCGCAGCTGGTGAAACCGTTAGGCGAGCCGTCGCCGCTGAGGTTGCGGGCGATGGTCAGCGCCTTGAGGAACACCTCGGGCATGATCACCGCGCTGCCGAGGTTGAGCACGACGCCGCCGTCGTCGAGCCTGACGAGCGAGTGGGCGAGGCGGCGGAAGTCGCGGTGGCTCGTGTCGCCGATCGCGGCGCCGCTGGCGGCGGGATGCTGGTGGATGATCTCGGCGCCTAACGCTGCGTGGACCGTCGCCGGGACGCCGAGCCGCCAGGCGTTGAGGAGCACTGACAGCTCAGGGTGGACGAGTCCGGCCGGAGCCTCCGCCTGTGCTTCGAGCGCGCGGCCGACCGCTTCGCCCATCCCCTGGCCGGCCTTCATCCCGGCGATGAACGCTTCGTTCAGCTCGCGCCCCGTCTCCTCCGCCATGCCGAACGTCCCGTCGCGAAGCCCGGCGGCGACGTCCTCGGAGGTGCCGCCGAAGCGCGCGATCTCGTAGTCGTGGATCGCTGCCGAGCCATTCATCGCGAGGTGGGTGATCACGCCGCGACGCATCAGGTCGACGAGAATGGGAGCGAGCCCCGTCTTCACGACGTGCCCGCCAAGCATGACGACCACGCCGCGCTCGCGGCGGAAGGCACCGACGATCGCATCGACGACGGCGAGGAAGTCGCGCGCGACGAGGACGTCAGGCAGGGCACGCAGAAACGCGCCGAAGGAGCGGTCGCTCCCCGGTGGGGAGGCAAACTCCTCGGCGCGAACCTTGTTCGGCCGGCGCGCGATCGGGATCGTGCGGATCGCGGAGAGGTCGGCCTCGCCGCGATCGGGGATCCCGCCTGACGCTACTGCGCCTGGCTCGGGGGCGGGCGGTACGATTTGAGGTACAGGTTGAGGGAACCGAACGAGAGCTTCGACTTCATCTGCAGCATGATGTGGCGATCGTCATCCGAAAGCCAGACCTCCGCCTGCCCGTTCTCCGAGAAGATTCCCTTCGACTTGATGCTCGGCCGAATCACGATCGCATCGAAGGTACCCGCGGGGACCTTTACCCTTTCCTTCCGCAGCACGGTGATCTTCACCGGGTTGCGATCAGGACGAAAGTAGCGATCGAACTCGTACGTCTTCCCGACTTCGAGGGGGACGGTGCGGATGAAGTAGAGAAACGAGCCGTCGTCGAGAGGCTGGTCGACGGATGGCTTTTCGGGCTTGTCGTCCTCGATGTACGAGGGGCGGTCCGGATAGATCTCGAAGACGCGCTCGCGATCGCGACGTCCCTCGTTGATGTCCTGCTTGTGGCGAAGAGAAGAGAGCGTGGTCGTCTCGATCCAGCTCTCGAAGCGGTCATCGACGTGATAGAAGAACGTGCCGCCCTTCACCCGAAACATGATGTGCCAGGTCGGGCGGTTGCGGACGTTCTCGTTGCCGAGGACTTCCATCGAGCCACTCCCGACGTGCATCGGCCCGAACTTCACGTCGTAGTCGAGGCGCTCCCCGACCGCGAATGGCACCGGCATCGCCGTCGAGGCAACGGGAGCGGCCTCCTGCGCGTGCAAGGGCGCGTGGGGTAACCCGAGCGCCACGGCGACGCTGAGCAGGCGAAAAAAATTGGTCATGGCGCTTGAGCTGCCTCCCGGCGCGGTTGCGGCGCGATCGTGCGTGCCGATCGTCCGAAACGGTAAAGTTCCCTGGCCACCGCCCACGGGCGGACCCGGCTCTCCCTCGTGCGGAGATCGTGTCGGGCTTCGAGGGGCGCGGTCTCGATTCGCCGCGCGAGGGGGGCTGTTCGAAGCAGCAACTCGACGTTGCCAGCCCACCCGTCGTTGGCGACCAGTCGGTCATCGCCAAGCGACTTCAGCAGGTCGCGGACCACCGAGACGCGATAGAGGCGCAGGGTACTGAAGGGGTCCGCAACTCCTGGTACCCTGACGAAGGGCTTCATGATCCAGGGAGCGACCCGCCGGAGGTTTCTTTCGGGTCCTTTTGGGTACTGCTTGTAATCGTGCTCACCAACCACGATGTCGGCCCCGCCCTCGAACCGCTTCACCAGCTCGGGCAGGCTTTCGGGCTGGTCGGTGAAGTCAGCCTGCATCGTGACGAGCGCATCGCGGCGCGGATAACGCGTTCGTGCCGACGCTTCACGGAGCAGCGCATCCAGTGCAGCGGCGTAACCGACCTTGACCGGTCCGCCGAGGATGGTCAGCGGCAGGACTTTCGTATACGGCTCGAGAGTGTCGCGCGTCGCGTCGGTGCTGCCGTCATCGAAGACGAGCACCTCGTACTCACGGGAGTATTCCTGAAAGACCTTCCGGATGCGCCAGAGGAGCACGCCGACGGTCTCGACTTCGTTGTACGCGGGAATGCAGAGGTAGAGCACGGTCGCTGGGTTCGGGAGTCGACCTGAATCTAGCGCGTCTCGCCCGGCCGCGAGCGAGCTCGCGCGTCAGACGCCGGCAGGCAGCCGGCCGGCGAGGACGCTGCCGTACACCTCTTCGGTCCCGCGCACCATCGAATCGACGTCGAATTCCGCGGCGCGCGCGGGGCCGAGGTTGCCTAACCGTCGGCGAAGATCGACGTCGGTGATCAATCGCGTGGCAGCGTCAGCGAAGGCAACGGCGTCGCCGGCGGGAACGAGCAGCCCATTGCGCTCGTGCTGGACCAGCTCGACCAGGCCGCCGACCGCGAAGGCGACCGGGGGGAGGCCGAGCGCCATCGCGTCGACGACCGCTGTGCCCAGTCCTTCTGCGCTCGAGGGATGGAGCAGGATGTCCAGTCCCGACATCGCCGCATGGATCTCGTCGACGAAGCCAGCGCGGTAGGCCTCGAGTCCCCCGATGTTGCAGCGGCCACTCGATTGACCGCCGAGGAGGACGAGCCGCGCCTTGGCCCGCGCGGCGGCCGGGAGGCGTTGCGCGACTTCGGTGAGGAGGCCGATTCCCTTTTCGGCCGTCATCGCGCCGACGACGCCGAGGAGCACCGCGTCGTCAGGCCAGCCGCACTCGCGCCGCCAATCGCGCGAGTGCTTCACCTCGGGGGTCGGGACACCGGAGAAGACGACGTCGATGCGCTGCGGCGGGACGCCGCCGCGCAGCATCGCGTCGCGCACCGCGTTGGAGATCGCGATGAAGCGCGCGACGCGGCGGCCGTACTTGAAGCGCACCGACTTCGGAACGAAGGCGACCCGTCGGGTGACGATCAGCGGGACATCCGAGCCGAGGAGCGCGGCGATGGCGATCGCGTGGCCGCGCGCGTCGTGCGCATGGACGACGTCGGGGCGCCAGGCACGGATGAGGGCGCGGATGCGGCGCGCGGCGCGCAGGTCCCAGTCGGCACGCATCGACACCGCGGCGACCGCGATCCCGCGCGCGCGCAGCCGCTGCAGGAGCGGCGAGTCGGGGATCCCGACGACGAGCGGCTCGTGTCCGCGCGCGCGCAGTCCCTGCGCGAGCAGCCAGACCTGGCGCTGGCCGCCGCGCCACTCCCGGCCGGCATCGATGTGCAGTGTGCGAAGACCCATCGCTGGGCAAGATCGCCAGCGCGCGGATGGAATGGAATGGCCGCAAGCACTCTGATACACCGAGTGCCACAGCGCGGCAATTCAGCGCGGGCCGCCGCGGTCGTACGGTTCGTGCCCTGCACGCAGGTGATTCGTCACTCTGAAAAGGGGTGGATCCCCAGCGGCGGTCGCAGAGTACGACCACGTGTACGACGTCCAGATCGATGAGGCCCCATGATTCTCGCCGACGTCAGACATCGTCTCACCCGCAACGACGCGCAGCTGGCGATGCGGCTCATCGCCCGCGGCGACGAGCGTGAGCTCGAGCAGTGCGAAGCCGCGCTGCGCGATCACGGAATCGACGCGCTGCTCGACGATCCGCGGCTCATCGCGGCGCTGATGAGCGCACCGCAGGGCGCACACGCGTCGTTCCCGTTGTTCGCGTACGTCGCCGTGAGGCAGGCGCTGCACGACGCTGGGGAAGACAATCGCGCGCTCGCCGACTACATGGCGGCGATCGTCATCGCCTTCGGGACGAAGGGGCGCGCCGAGCGCGTCGGCGACAGCGACGACGAACGCTATGACACGCTCGCCGCGCTGGTCAGCGACGCCAACGATCCCGATGCGAAGCGGAGCTTCCTCGTCCGCGCCCATCTCGGCAACTACGCGCTCTGGCTCGCCGGCCTCTTTCCAGATTTCATCGTGCAGCGGCGCTGGAGGAGGGGCGGGCCGGATCTCGACTACTACGACGAGATGGGCAAGCGCGGCTTCCAGCTCGCCGCCGACCACCGGCTGGCCGAGGAGCATGGGCTGCGGACGCTGTACGCGATGGCCGCGCTCCGCTTCGAGACGATGCGCTCGGCGTTGAACAACGTCAGCGACCGCATGCTCTTTCCGAACGTGCACACGCCGGAAAGGCTGATGCGCCAGGTGGCGACCGGGTTCAAGCTGCAGTGACGCGCGGGGCCGCTGCCTAACGCTGGGCAGCGGCGCCGGTCGCTGCGCGTGCCCTGAACGCGGCGAACAATGCGCGGTCCCACGATTCGCGCGTGCTGACCAGCTCTTCGGGATGCCATTGCACGCCGAGCATCCACCAGTCGTCGTCGCCAGTCCACTCCGCGCCCTCGACGACGCCGTCAGGCGCGGTCGCAGTGACCGTGAGGCCCGGCGCCGGGCGGTCGACCGCCTGGTGATGTGACGAATTGGTGGTGATCGTCGCTGCGCCGACGGCCGCCGCGAGCCGCGAGCCAGCGGCGATGCGCACCTCGTGCACCCGCGCCGCTCGCGCGTCGGCGCGGTCATGCACCGTGCTCGATGGCCGCTCACTGGGCAGGTCCTGCACGAGGGTACCGCCAAGCGCGACGTTGGCGACCTGCAGCCCGCGGCAGATGGCGAGGGTCGGGAGCCCAGCGGCGCGCGCGGCGGCGAGGAGGGCGATCTCCGCTTCGTCGCGCGCGTCGTGCGGGTCGCCGGTCCGCTCATGGCGCGCAGCACCATAGCGCGCGGGGGCGACGTCCTCGCCGCCAGTGAGCACGAGACCATCGACGCGGGCGACGATGTCGGCGAACCCGCTCTCGAGCGGAGCGACGACGAGGGGGATCATCCCCGCCGCGGCGAGCGCGTTCGTGTACGCCTCGTTGACGCGAACGCGCGGGAGGCCGCGGATCATCTCGCTGGTCGCGGTGATGGCGACGATCGGCTGGCGGGTCATGGGCGCAAAAAACGTTGCGGGAGTATGTGGCTGGCCTGTATCGTACACCCCCGGCACCCACCTCGGCGAGTGCCGCGGAGCGCCGCTGCCGGCCTCCGACTCCAATCGATTGGCGCCCCCTTCGCACATGTTCGAAAATCTCCGGCGGTCGCTCCGCGATCTGCTCGACTCGCAGCCCGGCCATGGCGAAGCCGCGCCGTCGCTCGCGCAGATGCGTGAGACGCTGGTGCAGGCGCGAGTCGGCCTCGCCGACATGCGGCAGGGGATCGAATCGACCAGACTCTCGCTGACCGCGAAGCAGCGCGAGCTGGAGACGGTGCAGCGACGGAAAGCCCAGGCCACGGCGATCGGTGACGCCGAGACGGTGCGCGTCGCCGAGCGGTACGAGACGGAGCTCGCCTCCCGTGTCGAGGTGCTCGCCCGGAAGCTGGCGGTGCAGGAAGACGAGGTCGCGATCGGGGAGCGCGAGGTGAGCGAGATGACCGCCGAGCTGCGAAGAGCCATCGGTGGTGTCGCGCCGGTGCCGGGCGTTGCCGAGGATCCGCTTGCCGATCCGGACAGCGCTGCCCTCGACGAGCTGTCCGCGCTCGAGCGCTCGCGGGCTCGTGCCGCGCGCGACGCGCACGCCGACGACCGACTCGCCGAGTTGAAGCGCCGGATGGGCAAGTAGTCCGCCGACCGAGATTGCGCCTCGCACTCACCCTCCCGGCCGCCGGGCTGATCATCGCCTGTGCGGCGGTGCCGGCCCGCGCGCAGGACGTCCTTGGTGAGCCGGTGCCCTGTTCCGGCCAGACCGTCAGCGACATCGTCATCCGAACGCTGCCCCCGGCGTTAGGCGACCTGTCGAAGCGGTCGCGGTTCGCGGTGCAGGTGGTGCGGGCGATGCACGCGACGACGAAGCCGAAGATCGTCGAGCGGCTCATCATCCAGGGGATTGGCGCGCCTTGTCGCGAGTTGGCTCGCGCCGAGTCGGAGCGCATCCTGCGCGCGCAGCCCTTCATCGCCGAGGCGACGATCACGCCGCACGCGATGCCCGACGGCTCGGTCGTCCTCGAGGTGGTGACGGTGGACGAGCTGGAGTGGCTGGTGGACGTCGGCGTCCGGAGCAGCAGCCCGTACGTGAACCGGCTCAGGCTCGGCAATGCGAACATCGCCGGCGAAGCGATCGCGCTCCAGGGGGTGTGGTCGGCGGCGAACGGCCCGTACCGCGACACGTACGGAGCGCGGTTCATGGATCACCAGCTGCTCGGGCGGCCGTACCAGCTGATGCTGTCGGGGACGCGCCGGCCGTTAGGCGGCGACTGGACGGCGCTGGCCGGCCATGCCTTCCTCACCGACCTGCAGCGGGTCGCGTGGCGGACGGCGACGGGCGAACGCGCGGAGTACATCCCGCTGCTGCGCGAGACCGCCGACGCGCCATCGGTGCGGATCAAGCGGTCGTTCACCGACATCGGCGGGATCGTCCGCATCGGCGCCCCCGGGCGACTGAGCCTGTTCGGCGCGTCGTACACGCGCGAGTACGACAGCGGGGACAACGAGTACATCCGGGTGACGCGCCAGGGACTGGTGCACGACTCGGCAGCGATCACCGATTCGATCCACCCGTATCGCAGCGGGCGAATCAATGGGCTGTGGGGGGTGCGCAACATCCACTTCCTGCGGGTGACCGGCTTCGACGCGCTGTCGGCGACGCAGGACGTGCGCGAGGGATTCCAGCTCGGACTTCTCGGAGGACGCAGCCTCGCGGTGCTCGGCTCGGAGAACGACGACATCTTCGTTTCCGCCGACATGTACGCTGGCGTCGGATCGCCGACGACTTTCGCGGCGATGCAGATGCAGGGTGAGGGGCGGCAGGACTACAACACCAATCGCTGGGACGGGATTCTCGGCAGCGGACGAGCCGCGCTCTACCAGCGGATGACGCCGCAGCACACGCTGGTGCTCGACGGCGAGTGGAGCGGCGGCTGGCGGCAGCGGCTCCCCTTCCAGTTGACGTTAGGCGACGAGCGCGGCGGCGTGCGCGGCTACCGCGACTCGCAGGCGGGGGGCGCGCAACGGGCAGTCGCGCGCGTCGAGGACCGCTGGTATCTCGGGCGGATCCGGGCGCTGGCCGATCTCGGGGTCGCGCCCTTTTTCGACGCCGGCCGGCTGTGGGCTGGCGACGCGGCCTTCGGCGTCAACACGCCGGTTCGTCTCGGGACCGGCATCTCGCTACTCGCCGCCGTCCCCCCTCGATCGAAGCGACTGTTCCGCCTCGAGATCGGCTATCCGCTGTCGAAGGATCCCCACGCGAAGCTCGAGCTGCGGATCACCGCGACCGACCTGACGCGGCTGTTCTGGGACGAGCCGGGCGACGTCAGGCGGAGCCGCGAGAGCACGGTCCCGGCGTCGATCTTCAACTGGCCGTGAACACGGCTGCAACTGCAGCTGTAAGCGGTAAGCCATAAGCAATAAGCGCACGGCGTGGCTACTGCGTTTACAGTGCCGCCGTGCGCTTGCTGCTTACCCTTATCGCTGACAGCCCGTCACGGCTACGCTTCCGCCGCGATGCGATCGCCCGTCGTCGCCATCATCCGGCGAATCGGGACGATCAGCAGTGCGATCACGACCGCCGCGATGGCGAGGGCGCCGGCAGTGCCCATGAACAGCTTCGGCATCTGCTCGAGCTTCTCCGGATCGACGTTCCCGCCAACGAGGCCGGCGATCAGGTTGCCGACCGACGTCGCGAGGAACCAGATGCCCATCATCTGCCCGACGTACTTGCGCGGCGAGAGCTTGGTCATCGTCGACAGGCCGACCGGACTGATACTGAGCTCGCCGAAAGTCTGGAACAGGTAGCTCCAGGTGAGCCACCAGGCCGAGACCTTACCGGTCGCGCCGGTCGCGAGGATGATGTTCGCCGCCGGCAGCATGAGCCCGAAGCCGACTGCGGTGAGGAGAAGACCGAGGGAGAACTTCGCGGGGCTCGAGAGATTGAGGCCGCGCCGGGAGAGCGAGGTCCACACCCAGGCGAAGATCGGCGCGAAGATGATGATGAACGCCGAGTTGATCGACTGGAACCAGAGAGCGGGAACTTCCCAGCCGCCGATGGTGCGATTGGTGAAGTCGCGCGCGAAGAGGTTGAGCGAGGTCGGCGCCTGTTCGAACGCCGCCCAGAAGATCGCCGCAAAAATGAAGAGGATGAAGATCACGGCGATGCGCTTCTTCTCGTCGCCCGAGAGACCGCCGAGGCCGAGCATCCCGGCGAAGTAGAGCACCGCAATCCCGACGAGCACGTAGGTCATGCTCCTGGCGATCGCCAGCGGGTCGAGCTGGATCACGCCGGTCGCGGCGAGGACGATGACG
>Ga0308176_10002732_pt1 | contig 11189 bp, 14 predicted proteins | sample PhyCR2_3_FD_203890 | JGI IMG/M metagenome (GOLD analysis project Ga0308176, IMG submission 203890) | Soil microbial communities from UC Gill Tract Community Farm, Albany, California, United States - DLSLS.C.R2 | ecosystem: Environmental > Terrestrial > Soil > Agricultural land | place: USA... | reverse complement strand
CCTGGCCAAGCTCCGGGCCGCGGAGCCGGAGGGCGAGGCGCCGCGGGTCGTCGTCTGACCGCTCCGCGGGACGTCGGCCGCACGGCCCGACCCCGCGGGGTCGGCCGTGTCCGGTGTCATGATGAGGCCATGTCCGACGCAGCCGCCGTCGAGGCGTCGGGTCGCCACGAGCAGGTCGACGAGCTCCGCAAGGAGGCCCTCACGATGGCCCTCTACGTGGCCATCTGCCTGCTCGCGGCCATGACCGCGCTCCCGGCGTCGGAGGCCACCCACGCGAAGGTCATCCCCTCATCTGGGGAGTGACGGTAGGACTGGCGGTCGCGCACTGGTTCGCGTTCCGCGTGTCGGCCCGCCTGGTCGGCGCGGGCCGGGTCCGCGCCCACGACGTCGAGTCGGCGGGCGCCCAGCTGGCGGGGGCCGCCGCGGTAGCGGTGCTCGCCTCCGTCCCCGTCGCCGTGCTCCCCGCCTCCGCGGAGCTCGAGGCGGCCGAGCTCCTGCTGGCGGCCTTCATCGCGCTGGTCGGGTACGTCGTCGCGCGCGGCGGTCGCGCGCGGCGGAGCAGGGCACTGCTGTACGCCGCCTCGGTGCTGGTCGTCGCGGTCGCCATCGCGGAGCTGAAGAACCGGATCGCCGGGCACTGACCGCGGACGTCCCGGCCCCCAGCCCCCGCTCGGGCTGCTCGCCGGTCCTGGTCAGGTGGCCGCGTCGGCGAGGTCGGGCCCGGCCCGCCGCCACATCGAGACGCAGGCGCCGACGACGAAGACGGCCAGCAGCAGCAGTGCCGGAGTCAGGAACAACCCCGCCTGCGGCGAGAAGCCGGTGTGCGCGGTGACCCAGCCCCCGGCCAGGAAGGCGAGGCCGGCGAGTGCGGCGACCCAGCCCAGCCAGCGTGCGTACAGCTGCCCCAGGGCGACGGACAGCCCGAGGCAGACCAGGGTCAGCCCGTTGGCGAGGTGGAAGAACCCGCTCAGACCCTTCTCCAGCCCGCGCACCCCCTCGGCCACCTGGAACGCCGAGGTCCTCGCCGGGCCGGCGGGCGCGTGGGTCCAGGTGTCGATGGCGGCGCGCAGGGCGACGCCGTCGACGGCCATCTGGACCGTGAAGACCGCTGCCAGCAGCACCGCCGTGACCGCGCCCACCACGGCCAGGGCGCCGGGCAGGCCCGGCTGGCGGGACAGTGCCCGGGCGAGCGCCAGCAGCGCGAGTGCCAGCAGGAGCGTGCCGAGGAACTGGCCGATGTGGACGGCGGTCCAGATGCCCGAGTGCGCATACTCCGTGAACGCGGCGCGGGAGTCGTTCGGGTCGGCCCGGGCCGGGTGCAGCTGGTCCATCACGACCTGGAGGGCGAGGCCGGTGAGGCCGGCGACGGCGCCGACGCGCAGCAGCGCCGAGTCCCTGGCGGTGGGCGGTGTGCCGGGTGCGGCCCGCTGTCGCGGCACGGTGGTGCGCGGCGACGCCGTGGCCGAGCGGTGGGTGCCGAGCCTCATCGCCGTCTCCGTCCTCTCGACGGCGCGGGCGTGGGGGACGCTCGCGCTGCCCCACCGCCCGAGACCCCCACGCGAGGCCATCTCTCGGACCTGCCGCCCCCGGGCGCGGCATCTCCTCGAGCCCCAACCTAGCGGCGGCCAGCCGCCCCGGACAGGGCCGAGCGTGCTGTCGTGCTCCCGCCCGGCGAGGAGGGCGGGTCCGGGTCGGCGTAGCGTGGCGGGGTCCGGTCACCCGACACCCGGCATCGGAGGTCGACCCCATGACGACGACGCTCACCGCACCACCTCTCGAGCCGCAGCCGGTGGAGCCCGAACCCGCGACGCCGCAGCCCGTGGACCCGGACCTGCCGCCGGACCCGTTCACCGAGCCGCAGCCGCCGGCGCCCGAGCCGGAGCCGGGCAGTCCCGGCGAGCCGGGCACCCCGGCGCCGCCCGCACCCCCCATCTGACCGACCGCGGGCGACCTCGAGGCGGCCAGGCCGTGTCTACGCGTGCGTCTCGTGCTCGTGGTCGGCGTGCGCGGCGGCCTCGAACTGGATCGTCGAGTGCTCGATGTCGAAGTCGGTCTCCAGGCAGCGCTGCAGCTCGTCGAGCATCGGGCCGAGGTGCCCGTCGTGGAAGCACGTGTCGTCCACGACGACGTGCGCGGTGAGCACCGGCAGGCCGGTGGCCACCTGGCTCGCGTGCAGGTCGTGCACGTCGTGCACGTGCGGGTGGGTCATCAGCCGCTGCCGCACCTCGGTCAGGTCCAGGCCCTTCGGGGTGGCCTCCAGCAGCACGTTCACGCTCTCGCCGAGGAGCTTGAGCGTGCGCGGGACGATCAGCGCCCCGATCAGCAGCGAGGCGACCGCGTCGGCCCGCAGCCACCCGGTGGTGGCGATCACCACGGCGGCGACCAGCACCGCGAGCGAGCCGAGCGCGTCGTTGGCCACCTCCAGGAACGCCGCCCGCAGGTTCAGGCTCTCGTCGCGGCCGCCGGCCAGCACGGCCAGGCTGACGAGGTTGCCGACCAGGCCCAGGACCCCGAAGGCGGCCATCGCCCCGGTGGTGACCTCGGGCGGCTCGAGCAGCCGGCGCACCGCCTCCACGAGCACGAACCCGCCGACCGCGAGGAGCACGGCGGCCTGGGCCGCGGCGGCGATCACCTCGGCGCGTCGGTAGCCCCACGTGCGGGCGTCCGTGGCCGGTCGACGGGCCAGCACCGCGGCGACGTACGCAAGGGTGAGGCCGGCGACGTCGGTGAGCATGTGGCCGGCGTCGGCGAGAAGCGCCAGGCTGCCCGAGACGAAGGCGCCCACGACCTCGACGAGCAGGACGACCAGGGTGACCGCCAGCACGGCCGCCAGCCGGCCGCGGTGGTCGGCGAGGCCCGCGCCGTGCGCGTGCCCGTGCCCGCCGTCGGACCGCCGTTCCCTCGCCACCGTCCCAGGGTAGGGCGCCCCGGGTGCCGCGGCCGACACGCCAAAGGCCATCGGCTCAGTTGACTTATCGGCGGATCGCTTCTTAATCTAGTGAACTAGTCAACAAACAGAAGTCACGACCCGGCCCGCCATGTGTGCGGCAGGCCGGCCCCGCGACCGAAGGGTGCGATTCACCGTGCGCAGCTTGATCCTCCTGGCCATCGTGGGCGCCGTCGCCCAGCTCGTCGACGGCTCCCTGGGCATGGCCTACGGCGTCACGTCGTCCACGCTGCTGCTGGCCACCGGCGTGGCGCCGGCCGCGGCGTCGGCGGCCGTCCACTTCTCCGAGCTCGGCACCACGCTGGTGTCCGGGTTCTCCCACCACAAGCTGGGCAACGTCGACTGGCGGACCGTCAGCATCATCGCCGTTCCGGGCGGGCTCGGCGCCTTCGCGGGCGCGACGTTCCTCTCGAGCATCGACGGCGACACGGCCAAGCCGTGGGTGGCCGCGCTGCTGCTGGGCCTGGGCGTCTACGTCATCTACCGGTTCATCGCCCTCGGCGGTCGCCGCCCGACCTTCCGCGGCACGCTGTCCGCCGCCTTCCTCGCCCCGCTCGGCGTGGTCGCCGGCCTGATGGACGCGATCGGCGGCGGGGGCTGGGGCCCGGTGGGTACGACGAGCCTCCTCTCGTCCGGCCGCCTGGAGCCCCGCAAGGTCGTGGGGTCCATCGACACCTCGGAGTTCGTCGTCGCGGTCGGCGGCTCCCTGGGCTTCCTGTTCGCCCTCGGCCGGCAGGGCATCGACTTCGGCTACGCCGCGGCGCTGCTGGTGGGTGGCGTGGTCGCCGCACCGTTCGCCGCCTGGCTGGTGCGGCACCTCGCCGCCCGGGTGCTGGGTGTCGCCGCCGGCGGACTGATCGTGCTCACCAACGTCGACACCATCGTCACGGCGCTCGGCGGCTCCGGCGCTGTCGAGATCACGGTCGCCGCCGTGGTCGCCGCCGTCTGGGTGAGCCTGGTCGCCTGGGCCGTGACGCAGGAGCGGCGCTCCCGCGAGCTCGACCCCGAGGTCGAGCGCGAGACGGTCGCTGCCTGACCCACGAGCGCGGGACCCGGCGGGGCGCACCCTCCGCCGGGTCCCGCACCTTTCGGGCGGCGGTGCCCGGCAGTTTGTGTAGTTGTCTGACAGACTTAGCGGCATGCGAGTGTCCGCGAAGTCCGACTACGCCCTCCGGGCGCTGATCGAGCTGGCCAGCCGCGAGGACGGCTCCCCGGTGAGCGCCGAGGAGCTCGGCCGGCTCCAGGAGATCCCGCACGGCTTCCTGCAGGCGATCCTCGCCGACCTGCGCCGGGCAGGGGTGGTGATCAGCCAGCGCGGCCAGTCCGGCGGTTGGCGGATGGCCCGCGACGCGTCCACCGTGACCGTCGCGGACGTGATCCGCGCCGTCGACGGCCCGCTCGTCAGCGTCTACGGGCTCCGCCCGGAGGCGGTCACCTACAACGAGTCGGCCGAGGTGCTCCAGCACGTCTGGATCGCCGCCCGCAGCAGCCTGCGCGACGTCTTCGAGCACGTCACCATCCGCGCCCTGGCCGATGGCAAGCTGCCCAAGGCGGTCACCTCGCGGACCGGCTCCGAGGACGCCTGGCAGCCGCACTGAGCTGAGCCTGGGTCCACGCTGAGCCTCGACCGTTCAGCGTCACTCCGTCCCGTGCTTGGTGACCCACTCGACGAACGGCCGGCCGGCGCGCCAGTCCTCGCGGACCCGGTCCAGCAGCGCGGCGGTGTGGATGAACGGCTCGAAGCCGTAGGACCGGCCGAGGCTCAGCGACTTGTGCCGCAGCAGGTCGATGCGCGGGTGGTCGGCGTCGTACCCGCGCGGTGTGGTCTTCAGGGTCTCGCCGCCGAGCTCCCAGCCCTGCTTGACCAGCTTGTTGAGGATCCGGCGCAGCTGGGGTCCGCTGCGGTCGTCGGCCACCGCGGCGCGCAGGGCGGCGAGCCGGGCCGACTCGGCGTCGTAGAAGCCGACGCCCACGCGGACGCCCGGGGCGCCGACCTGGACGTACCACCCCGTCGAGGGGCCGGACGGGACGAACGCCCCCTGGTGCGTCTTGTACGGCGTCTTGTCCTTGGCGAACCGCACGTCGCGGTAGGGCCGGAACACCTTGGCCGGGCCGAACTCCGGCTCCAGCGCCGCCACCAGTGCGGCCATCGGCGCCTTCACCGCGGTGTCGTAGGTCTCCTTGTGCGCCGTCCAGAACGACTTCGTGTTGTCCATCTCGAGGTCGTCGTAGAAGTCGAGCGCCGCCACCGGGAAGCCCTCGAACGTCGCAGTGCCAGCCATGCCCGCGAGGATAGTTCGGGGGTCAGGTCGCGAAGCGGGTGACCGGCTCGTCGGCCAGCACGCAGGCGATCCGGTCGAGCAGGGTCGGCTTCATCGGCGGCAGGTCGGCCGCGGGGAACCACCGGACCGCCAGCGACTCGTCGTCGCCGACGTCCCCGTCCCCGGCGACCCACGTGCACGAGAAGGTGTGGTCGAGGTACGCCGCCCGGTCGCCGTTCACGTGCGTGATGGTGGGCAGGGCCTGCACCCAGGCCAGCCGGTCGACGGTCACCTCGACCCGGGTCTCCTCGAGCACCTCGCGCCGAGCCGCCACGCCGGGGTCCTCGCCCGGGTCGACGATCCCGGTGACCGGGGCCCACTCGCCGGTGTCGGCACGCTGCACCAGCAGGACGTCCGCCCCGCGGCGTACGACCGCGGTCACGCCCGGCAGCCACAGCTCGGCGGTGCCGACGTGCCGGCGCAGGTCGCGGACGAAGTCGGGGATCGGCATGGCCCGACCCTACGGGTCCTGTGGGATAGTCACGCGGGTGAGGGATTCGACGCCGGCCCAGGCGTCGGGACCGGGCTCGGGACCCGACTCCTCGTCACCGCCTGCGTTCCTCCGGGCCGCACCGGCGGTCCGCGTCCTGGTCGTGGTGACCGTGGTCGCGGCGCTGGTGACGCCGTTCGCCCTGCGGGCGTGGGGGCAGACCACCACCCGGCTGCCGCTCCCCGCGACCCTGCTCGCGGTGGTCGTGCTGTCCGTGCTGAACGTCGAGATCGGCCGGCTCCTCGAGGGCGGCCGCACCGACCGCCAGCGCCCGCACAAGGCGCTGTCCGCCTGGGGGTTCTGCGCCGTGCTGCTGATGCCCCTGCCGTTCGCGCTGCCCGTCGTGGTCGTGGCCTACGCCCACGCCCGCTGGCGTGGCATGCGGGTGCCGCTGTGGAAGTGGGTCGGCTCCGCGTCGTACGTCGTCCTGGCCGGCGTCGCGGCCGGGGTCATCGCCCGGCAGGTCCACGGTCCGGACCCGAACTGGATGCTGGGGCACGGCGGTCCCGGTCTGCTCGCGATCTGCCTGGGCGCCGCGGTCTTCCTGGCCGTCGAGACGGTGCTGTTCCACGGCAGCGCGTACCTCAACCACGCCGAGGACGAGGAGTGGCTGCGGCGCACGCTGGCCGGCCGCTCCTTCTACGTGACCGAGGCCAGCGTGCTGCTGATGGGCGGGCTCTCCGCCGCCGTGTGGACGGCCGGTGCGTGGTTCGAGCTGCTGCTGGTGCCGGTCTTCGTGCTGGCGCAGCAGGCCGTCCTGCACGAGCCGCTGCGCGAGCGCGCCGAGACCGACGGCAAGACCGGGCTGCTCCGCTTCGAGCCGTGGCGGCGGCTGGCGATGGCCGAGCAGCGGCGCTGCCTCGGCAAGGGCCGGTCCTGGAGCGTCGCGTTCGCCGACCTCGACCACTTCAAGCAGTACAACGACACCTTCGGGCACCTCGCCGGGGACGCGGCCCTGGCGGCGGTCGCGGGCGTGATGCGCGACCAGCTCCGGTCCCGGGACCTGGTCGGCCGGTTCGGCGGCGAGGAGTTCTGCGTCTTCCTGCCCGACACCACGCCCGGGGAGGCGCGGGCGGTCGCCGAGCGGCTGGTCGCGGCGGTCGGCGCCGGCGCGCTGCCGGAGACCGGCGCCCGCGCCACGGTCAGCGTCGGCGTGGTGACGTTCGAGCCCGGCGCCGAGGTCGAGGAGTTCGTCGACGCGCTCACGGCAGCCGACCGGGCGCTCTTCCGCGCCAAGCTGGACGGCCGCAACCGGGTGGTCGCCTGCCGGGTCGAGGCCGGGGACCGCAACTGGCTCGCCACCGTGGGGGTGCCCGACTGACCGGGGTCTGCTTCGATGTGCCGGTGCCGACGACCACCGCCTTCGACGACCAGCAGCGCGCCTGGCAGGAGTACACCGCCACGCCCTGGGCCCGGATCCGCTACGCCGTGGTGGCGGAGACCCTGCGCCGCAACCTCGACGCCCTAGGCCAGGAGCGGCTGCGGGTGCTCGACGTCGGCGGCGGTGACGGCCTCGACTCCCTGCCCCTCGCCCGGGCCGGGCACGACGTGACGCTGCTCGACCCGTCCGAGCCGATGCTGGCGCAGGCCCGTGCGTCGGCGGCCCGGCTGGGCGTGCAGGACCGGTTGCGCACGGTGGCCGGCTCGCTCGACGACCTGGACCCGGTGGGCGACGGCTGGGACGTGGTGCTGTGCCACTTCGTGCTCCGCTACCGGCCGGCCGACGCGGTCGACGTACCCGGCCTGGCGGCGGCGCTGCGCCCCGGTGGGGTGCTGTCGGTGCTGGACGCGAACCCGGCCGGCGCCGTGCTCGGCCGGGCCGCCCGGCAGGGGCCGGCCGCGGCGCTGGACCTGCTGGCGGCCGACCGCCTGCACGGCGTGGTCTTCGGCGAGGACACCCGCAAGATCACCGACACCGAGATCCGGGCCGCTCTCGAGAACGCCGGGTGCGAGGTGCTGGCGCAGTACGGCGGCCGGGTCGTCAACGACCTGCTCACCGACGACGCGGCCAAGCAGGACCCGGCCTACTTCGACGAGCTGCTGCGCCTCGAGCTGGCGCTGTGCGACCGGGAGCCCTTCAACCGGATCGGCCAGTTCTGGCAGGTCGTCGCGACCCGGGTCTGACGTGGCGACGCTGCTGCTGCTCAACGGGCCGCCCGGCATCGGGAAGTCGACCCTTGCCCGGCGGTGGGCCGACGACCGTCCCGGGACGCTGTGCCTCGACGTGGACCTGCTGCACCCGTTCCTCGGCGGCGCCGCGGGACGGTTCGCCGAGAACGGCGAGGTGGTCCGGCCGCTCGCGCTGGCGATGGTGACGGCGCACGTGCAGGGCGGCCGGGACGTGGTGCTGCCGCAGTACCTCGGCCGCACCGACGAGATCGCCCGCTTCGAGCAGGCCGCCCGGGCCGGCGGCGGGACCTTCGTGCACGTGGTGCTGATGGCCGATGAGGACGCCAGCGTGCGGCGGTTCGACGCGCGCGGCGACGACGGCTGGCACGCGGAGGTCAAGAACATCGTCGCCGACGGCGGCGGTGACGCCTTCCTGCGTACGATGCACCGGCGGCTGCTCGCGGTGCTGGCCGAGCGGCCCGAGGCGGTCGTCGTCCCGAGCGTGGAGGGTGATCCCGACGCGACGTACGCCGCCCTGGTCGCGGCACTGCTCATGGACCGGCACACCGAGGAGGAACGATGACCGACCGCTGGCTGCCGGAGGGGTGGGACCACCCGACCCGGGTCGACCTGCCCACCGGGCACCACCTGCGGCCGATCCGCGCCGCCGACACCGAGCTCGACATGGTCGCGGTGATGAGCTCGCAGGAACGGCTGTTCTCGATCTACGGGAAGGCGTGGGGGTGGCCGCCGGCGACGATGACGGCGGAGCAGGACCGCGAGGACCTGCAGCACCACGCGGACGAGATGGAGCGGCACGAGTCGTTCAACTACGCGCTGCTCGACGCGGACGAGACGGTGCTCCTCGGCTGCGTCTACATCGACCCGCCCACCAAGGTCGGCGGCGCGGACGCGGAGATCTCCTGGTGGGTGGTCGACTTCTGCGTGGGCACCGACCTCGAGGCCGCCTTCGACGAGCTCGTGCCGCGCTGGATCGCCGAGGACTGGCCGCTGGAGCGCCCCAGGTACGTCGGTCGCGACCTCGGCTGGGACGAGTGGGTCGCGCTCGACGACCTCGCCTGAGACGTGGTCGTCCACGGCGCCGTCGCGCGGCCGTTCTCGCGCGTGCGGGAGGTGTTCGCCGACGTGCTCGCCGGTCAACCCGGCACCGGCGCCTCGTTCGCGGTGTGGCACGACGGCGCCTGGGTGGTCGACCTCTGGGGCGGCTACGCCGACGCCGGCCACACCCGGCCCTGGGAGCAGGACACGCTGGTGATGCCCTACTCGGTGACCAAGCCGTTCGCCGCCCTGTGCGTGCTCACGCTCGTGGACCGGGGGCTGGTCGACCTCGACGCTCCGATGCGGCGCTACTGGCCGGAGCTGCGGGCCGAGGCCTCGGTCCGTGACGTCCTCTCGCACCGGGCGGGCCTCGTCGTCCTGGACGAGCCCGCACCGGAGGCGGCGTTCTACGACTGGGAGCTGATGTGCTCCCTGCTGGCCCGCCAGGAGCCGGCCTGGTCCCCGGGCGCCGCGCAGGGCGAGTCGGCGCTCTTCTACGGTCACCTGCTCGGCCAGGTGGTCCGTCGCGTGGACGGCCGCCCGGTGGGACGGTTCCTGCGCGAGGAGGTCTGCGGCCCGCACGACCTGGACTTCCACATCGGGCTGGAGGACGCCGAGCTGGCCCGGGTGGCCGACCTGACCGGGTTCGACGCCGCGTTCCGCGCGTCCCAGGAGGCCACCCCGGAGCTGTACCGGCGGGCGATCGCGAACCCACCGGGCGCGCGCGACCCCCGCGTGCTCAACGGCCCTCGGTGGCGGCAGGCTGAGGTGCCGGCCGTCAACGGCCACGGCACCGCCCGTGCGGTGGCCGGCTTCTACGAGGCGCTGGCGCACGGGCGCCTGGTCGGTGCCGCGGTCGTGGAGGAGCTGACCCGCGGGTGCGGGGTCGGGCCCGAGCTGGTCATCGGCGGCGAGCGGGAGTGGGGGCTCGGCGTGGTCCTGGACCCGGACGGCTACGGCATGGGCGGTGTCGGCGGCAGCTTCGGCTGGTGGAGCGAAGTCGGACAGTACGCCGTGGCGTTCCTCACCGGCCACATCGGCGACCACGACCGCGGTGAGCGGCTGGAGGCCGAGGTGCGCGAGGTGCTCGGCCTCCCGCCGCTGTGACCCGGCGGCCCGGACGGGACCCGGGTACGTCGCGTGGCGCCGTCGCAGGTCCACCCCGGACGAGCGCGATCAGAGCGTCGACCAGCGGCCAAGCCCGACCTCGGCCCGCGGTCCGCGCTCGTACGCCCCGTCGCGGGCCAGGGCCGGCAGCGCAGGGAGGTCAGCGCGCTGGGGTGGTGGGCGAGGGTTCGGCTGCCTGTGCCTGCCGCCGTCGGGACCAGTAGAAGATGCCCAGGCAGACGACGGTGAAGGCGGCTCCGCTCAGCCCGTGTGCGCGCAGGCCGTCGGCCATGGCATCGCGTTGCGCGTCAGCGATCTGCTCGACCTGCTGGAGCGGCACCGAGTACTTGGCGGACACGTCTTCGGACGTCACGCCTTCACGGATGCTCTCGGCGATGACGGCCGACTGCTTCGAGTCCAGCCCTTCGAGCGCGAGCGTGTTCGCCAGGGACGCGGAGAACGCGGAGAACACGATCGTCGTCATCACGACCACGCCCACAGCGGCCCCGACGTTGCCGGCGGCGCTCCGGAACGCGGACGCACTGCCGTCCTCCCCTTGGGGGGCGAGGTTCATGACAGCGTTGGTGAGGGGGATGCTGGCCCCCACCGAGGCGGCGGCGTAGACACTCATCACCACGATGGGCACCCAGATCGGCGAGTCCGCCGTGATCAGCGTGCTGAGCAGCAGGCTCACGGCGAGTGCCACGAGCAGGACGATGCCGGCGAAGGTGATCCCCTTCTTGCGCAGGATCCTGCTCGCGATCACGGCTCCCACGATCCCTGCGGCCTGGGCCGGCAGCATCGCGACAGCCGTCCGCAGCTCGTTGAGACCGTAGAGGTACTGGAACCCGACGGTCATGTAGAACCACAGGTTCGCGAAGGACACGAGAATCACGATGACCAGGAGGAGCGACATTCCCCCCTGCCGCAGCGCCGCCAACGAGAGCGAGGGCGACTCCGTGCGGGGGAAGACCCGGTACAGGGTGACGAAGGCTACGAGGCCGATCCCCAGGCGTACCAGCACGGCCGTCGAGAGGAGTCCGTCCCGGTCAGCGGCGCTCACGGTCTGCACGGCCGCCATCAGGACCACGCCGGCCAGTGCCGGGGTCAGCAGCTCCCGCGAGTCGTCGATCTCGGCGTCTCTCGGCAGCAGCGC
>Ga0308176_10002731_pt1 | contig 11192 bp, 11 predicted proteins | sample PhyCR2_3_FD_203890 | JGI IMG/M metagenome (GOLD analysis project Ga0308176, IMG submission 203890) | Soil microbial communities from UC Gill Tract Community Farm, Albany, California, United States - DLSLS.C.R2 | ecosystem: Environmental > Terrestrial > Soil > Agricultural land | place: USA... | reverse complement strand
CTTCATGCGCGTATCGATCGGCGCGAAGATCTTCGGCATCGCCATCGCCCTGCTGCTCTTCATGGCAGCGGTGTTCGCGCTCGGCCAAGGCATGGCGCGCCAGGCATCGCGCCATCTCACCACGGTGGTCGAGAACTACGTGCCGATCTATCGCGCCGTGGCGCACGCCAATCTGCGCTCGGTCGAAGAATCCGCCGACTTGCGCGGCATGTGGGTGATCCTCCTCGACAAGTCGGACGACCCGCTGAGCAGCGGGCTGCGCGCCGGAGTCGCCGGCGCCCCCGGCGAGATCGCCGCCCTGATCGCCGAGGCCCGCGGGCTCATCGCGCACGGCCTCGCCAAGGTGCCGGACAGCACCGAAGCGGTGCTGCTGGCACGGCTCGACGAGCGCCTCATCCAGCTTGGCGAGCTGGCGACGCCCTACGAGGCGATGGTCAAGCGGATGGGCGACGCGCTGCGGGACGGCGACCATGCGGCATTCGACGGGATGCGCGATCCGTATTTCGCCTTGCGCGACAGCATCAACCAGAAATTCACCGCGGCCCTCGAAGACATCCTCGACCTCATCCGCCACAGCGCCGACGAGGCGATCGCCAGGCAGAACGTGACCTGGCATCTCAACCTCGGCATCCTGGCCCTCGCCCTGCTGATCGCCATTCCGCTCGCCGCGGGCGTCACCATCGGGCTGGTGCGGCCGCTGCGCCGCCTGCTGGCGGCGACGCGCGAGATCGCCGCCGGCAAGCTCGACCTGCCGCCCGCCCCGGTGACGTCGCGCGACGAGATCGGCGAGCTGACCGCCGGCTTCAATCAGATGGTCAAGGACATCAAGCTGAAGACGGTGATCCGCGACCTCTTCGGCAAGTACATGGACACGCGCGTCGTCGATCAATTGATCAACGCGCCGGAACGCCTCGATCTCGAGGGCAGCCGCCAAGAGATGACGGTCGCGTTTTCCGACATGCAGGGCTTCACCAATCTCGGCGAGCGGCTGACGCCGACGGCGCTCGTCAACCTCATCAACCGCTATCTGACGACGGTGAGCGAGGCGATACGCCTGCAGGGCGGTGTCATCGACAAGTATATCGGCGATGCGATCATGGCGTATTGGGGCCCGCCCTTCACCAGCCCGGAAGACCACGCGGTGTGTGCCTGCCGCGCGGCGCTCGACGAGCTCGTGCGCTTCCATGAATTCGCCGATGCCATGCCCGAGATCGTCGGCGTTCACGGACTGCCGCCGGTCGGGCTGCGCATCGGCATCGCCAGCGGCGACGGCGTCGTCGGCAGCATCGGGTCGGAATCGGCGCGCGCCTATACGCTGATCGGCGACCGCGTCAACTTGGCGGCGCGCATCGAGAAGGCGACCCGGGTCTACGACGTGCCGATCCTGATCAGCGAGCGCACCGCGGCGCTGGCGGCCGAGGCGATCGAGGTGCGCGAGATCGACACGATCCAGGTGCGCGGCAAGTCGGAGCCGCAGCGCGTCTTCGAGCTGCTCGGCCGCAAGGGCGAGCTCGACAGTCACGCCGGCGCGCTGCAAGCCGCCTTTGCGACGGCGCTCGCCGCCTATCGCGCCGGCGACTGGGCGACCGCGCGGACGGCCTTCGCCGCCTGCCTGGAGCACCGCCAAGGCGACGGCCCGGCGCGCCTCTTCCTCAAGCGCATCGCGCAGCTCGAGCGCGCCGCGCCCTCGGGCGTCTGGGACGGCATCTGGCGCGACAGCCCGACCCTCGCCCATTGAAGGCGACGAGCCGGGTGTCGCGCCTGGCGCGGCGCGAAGGACCTGTGGCCGCTAGAACGTCACCCCGATGCCCGGCGTAATCGGCAGGATGTTCTTGATGTAGAGCTGCACGAAGGTGTCGATGTCGCCGATCGACGAGGTCGGCACATAGACGGTATCCATCGGACGAAGCTGCAGGTCCTCCTGGAAATTGCCGGCGAGGACCTTCTTCACGTCCTCGACCTGGTAGCTGCCGTCCTGGCGGATCAGGATGACCTTGGTCGGATCGGCGGTGTCCTGCATGCCCTCGGCCTCGAAGATCGCACGCGTCACCGTCGTCGGATGGCCATAGACGAACGAGCCCGCCCGCTTGACCTGGCCGCCGACGAAGAATTTGTTCGCCGCCGAGTCGCGGATGAGGAGGCTGAGCCCGTCGACCGCACGGGGCGTCAGATAGCCATGATCGAGGTAATCCTTCTGCAGCTTCTTGCGGGCCTGCTGCAGCGTCAGGCCCGAAACCACCTGATCGTCTATCATCGGCAGGGTGATCCGACCGTCGGCCCGCACCTGCTGCACGGTATCCATATCGTCCGGCGCGCCGAAGACGCGAAACTCGACCTGATCGCCCGGCGCGAGCTGATAGTCGCGGACGGGCGGCTGGTTGACCTTGGCGGTCTTCGCCAGGTTCGCCGGTATCTGCCCGGTTCCGGCCGGGGTCGAGGAGCAGGCGGGCAGCAAGAGCGCCAGGAGGAGTATGGCGAAACCTCTCATCGGTTCCTTCCTTTCAATGTGCCGCGAAGCGATCGGGACGGTGAACGGCACGACGGCGGAGCCCGCTGCCGGCGGGCGGTCAGGGCTCGTCGACGAGGCAGGCTACTAAGCGGCCGGCCGGCCCCGGCAGCATCCTTTCCGTGGTCGTCGAATGTCAAAGCCGTGCCGTTTTCCGGGCCGTTTTCCGGGTCGGCCGGGCCACAATCCCGCGGCCAGGGCGTTAACTCCGGGAATCCCCGGCTCAACCGGGGTAATATCCCGGCTGAGGAGCCGCCCCATGACGACAACATCCCAGAGTTCCATCCCGAAAAATCCTGCGCCGGGCAATTCACGCCCGGCCACGACCAAGCCGGCCCGCCCGATCGCCCGGGTCCTCGCCGGGCAGAAGGCCCTGGTCACCGGCGCCAGCTCCGGCATCGGCCGTGCCGTCGCGCTGGCGCTCGGCGCGGCCGGTGCAGATGTCGTGGTCAACTACATCACCGGGGAGGATCGCGCCGAAGAGGTCGCCGCCACGATCCGCGCGAGTGGCGCGAAGTCCTATACGGCGAAGGCCGATGTCTCGAAGGAAGACGAGGTCCAGGCGATGTTCGGCGGGATGGTCGAGCAGCTCGGCACCGTCGACATCCTCGTCAACAACGCCGGGCTGCAGCGCGATGCCGCGTTCCACGACATGACGCTGGCGCAGTGGAACATGGTGATCGGCGTCAATCTCACCGGCCAGTTCCTGTGCGCCCGCGAGGCGATCCGCGAATTTCTCCGCCGCGGCGTCGTCCCGGCGGTTTCGAACGCCGCCGGCAAGATCATCTGCATGAGCTCGGTCCATCAAGTCATCCCGTGGAGCGGCCACGCCAATTATGCGGCCTCCAAGGGCGGCGTCATGCTGATGATGCAGACCCTCGCCCAGGAGGTCGCGCCGGCGCATATCCGCGTCAATGGCATCGCCCCCGGCGCGATTCGCACGCCGATCAACACGGCGGCGTGGCAGACGCCGGAAGCCTATGAGGCGCTGATGACTCTGGTGCCCTATAAGCGCATCGGCGAGCCCGACGACATCGCGCGGGCGGCGGTGTGGCTGGCCTCGGACGACGCCGATTACGTCGTCGGCGCCACGCTCTTCGTCGATGGCGGGATGACGCTCTATCCCGGCTTCGCGGAAGGCGGGTGACGATGGCGAGCGCGAGACGAGAGGACGCGACGTCCTCGCCGATCGAGGATTACGCGCTGATCGGCGATTTCCAGACCGCCGCCCTTGTCGCCAAGAACGGCTCGCTCGACTGGCTGTGCTGGCCGCGCTTCGATTCGAATGCCTGCTTCGCCGCCCTGCTCGGCGGCCGCGAGAACGGCCGCTGGCAGATCGCGCCCGCCGATGAGAAGACGCGGATCACGCGCCGCTATCGCGACGGCACGCTGGTTCTCGAGACCGAATTCGCGACGCAAGACGGCGTCGTCCAGCTCGTCGACTTCATGCCCGTCATGGGACGAGCCTCCGACATCGTGCGGCTCGTCGTCGGCAAGCGCGGCACCGTCGCCATGCGGATGGAATTGATCATCCGCTTCGACTACGGCTCGGTCATCCCCTGGGTGACGCGGGGCGATGACGGCGTGCTGTGCGCCATCGCCGGGCCCGACATGATCGTGCTGCGCACCGCCGTCGGGCTGCGTGGCGAGAACCTGACGACGCAGGCCGACTTCACCGTCGCGGCCGGGCAGACCATTCCCTTCGTCCTCACCTATTCACCGTCCTATCTGCCTCTGCCGGACGCAGTCGATCCCAACGCGGCGCTCGCCGAGACCACGAAATACTGGGAGGGCTGGACGGGCCAGCACGTCAATAACGGCGCCTTCGCCGGTGCCGTCACCCGCTCGCTCATCACGCTGAAGGCGCTCACCTACCGGCCGACCGGCGGCATGACCGCCGCGCCGACGACCTCGCTCCCCGAGCAACTCGGCGGACCGCGCAACTGGGATTATCGTTTCTGCTGGCTGCGCGACGCGACGCTGACCTTGCTCGCGCTGATGAACGCCGGCTATTACGACGAGGCCAAGGCGTGGCGCGACTGGCTGCTGCGGGCCGCCGCCGGCAGCCCGGGGCAGATACAGATCATGTACGGCATCGGCGGCGAGCGCCGCCTCTCCGAATGGGAGGTGCCGTGGCTCGCCGGCTATGAGGGCTCGCAACCCGTGCGCATCGGCAACGCCGCCGCCGACCAGCTTCAGCTCGACGTCTTCGGCGAGGTGATGGATGCGCTGCACCAGGGCCGCGTCGGCGGCCTCGCCCACAGCGCCGCCGGCTGGGATCTGCAGCAGGCGATCCTGGCGCATCTGGAGAAGATATGGGAGCAGCCGGACGAGGGCATCTGGGAGGTGCGCGGCGGCCGCCGGCATTTCACCTATTCGAAGGTCATGGCCTGGGTCGCCTTCGACCGCGTCATCAAATCGGCGGAAGCGTTCGATCTCGCCGGACCGATCGAGCATTGGCGCGGCATCCGCGACAAGATCCATGCCGAAGTCTGCGCGCGCGGGTTCAATGCGCGGATCGGCGCCTTCGTGCAGACCTTCGATTCCGACGCGCTCGACGCCAGCGGGCTGCTCATCCCGACGGTCGGCTTCCTGCCGCCGAGCGACCCGCGCGTGCGCGGCACCGTCGAGGCGATCGAGCGCGAACTGATGCCGGACGGCTTCGTCCAGCGCTACGATCCGGCGCGGACGGCGGACGGGCTGCCGCCGCGCGAGGGCGCCTTTCTCGCCTGCAGCTTCTGGATGGTTGATGCGATGACGATGCTCGGCCGCGCCGAGGACGCGCGGGCCCTGTTCGACCGCCTGCTGACGCTGCGCAACGATGTCGGGCTGCTGTCGGAGGAATACGACACGACGGCGCGGCGTCAGGTCGGCAACTTCCCGCAGGCCTTCTCGCATATCGCGCTGATCAGCAGCGCGCATAACCTCAGCCGGGCGCAGAAGCCCGCCGAGCAGCGCTCCGGTCACAAGGGCGAGTGACGGCGGGGATGAAGCGGCGCTACGTGACGTATGATCGGATGATCGGAGCGAAGGATGGCAATGAGATATCTTGGCTTGGCGGCCGGCGGCGCGCTCCTCGCCTGCAGCGGCTGCGTCGTCCACCAGCCGGTGCCGGTCGCCGCCCCGACGAGCCAGGCGGCGGCGCCCGCCCCGGCGGCGCAGAATTGCCGCGAGTTCCAGAACACCGTGACCGTCGGCGGCAAGCCGCAGCAAGCCTACGGCACGACGTGCCAGCAGGCCGACGGCAGCTGGCAGATCCAATCGCCGCCCGAAGCGGGCGAGCCGCCGGCGGCGGCCGCGGCGGTGCCCTACCCGGTCTATGCGCCCTACCCGGTCTATCCCGCCTACCCGCCCTATCCCTATTATTACGGCTATCCCGGCTATTACGGGCCCTCGGTGGGGGTCGGCCTCGGCTTCCGCTTCGGCGGCCACGGACACTGGCACTGAGCGATCGGGGCACCGAGCGATCGGCCTATTGCGGCGCGGCCTCCGCCTTCGGCGTGACCGCCGTCGCCTCGGCGAGATAGGCGATGAGATCGGCACGGGTCTTCGCATCGGCGATGCCGCCGAACAGCATCTTGGTGCCGGGCACCACCTTCTGCGGATTCGTCAGGTAGGCGTCGAGCGTCTTGGCGTTCCAGACCAGCCCCTTGGCGCCGGCCTTCTTCATGGCGGCGGAATAGGCGTATCCGGGCAGCGTGCCCGCGGTGCGGCCGAAGAGGCCGCGATGCATCGGCCCGACGCGCGTGACGTCGATGCCGTGGCAATACATGCACATCGCATAGACCGCCTTGCCGTGCACGGGGTCGCCGGCGACGGGCGCGTCCGCCGCCGCGGCGGCAAGAGGAACCGCGCCGGCGAGGACGGTCAGCGCACCGGAAACCAGCATCCGGGCAAGCACGTGCGTCGGCATGACGATCTTCCGAAAAAATTGAAGCGAGAGGCGATCCGGCCGGAGCCTCGGGGGGAAGCTCCGGCCGGTCTGCTGCTGCGCGGCGTGCCTTACGAGACGAAGGCGACGGGATCGGCAGGTTCGCCGAGCGCCTGCAGCAGCAATGCCCAATGCATCGATTCGTTGCCGAGGATGCTGGCCGCCGCCTTCGCCAGATCCTTGTTGCCGAAGAGCGGGACCGCGCCGAGATAGGCGCTGATGGCGCCCTTCTCGAGCCCGGCGGCGAATCTGAGCACGTCCTTCTCGCTCTTCAGCTGGTCGGTCGGGAATTTGTAGTCGGCCGGCTTCATCGCCATCGCCGGCTTGCCGCCGAGCTTCTTCACCGTCTTGCTCAGGAGATCGGCATGTTCCTTGTGGTCGCTCTGGAACTTGACCGCCACGCCCAGCACCGGCTTGGTCAAGAGCCCGCTCTCAGCGCCGACCTGATAGGCGGCGATCGCCTGATGCTCGGCGCCGAGCGCCGTGTTGAGGATCTCGATGTCGTGCGACGTCGCCGTCTTGCCTTGCGCCGCCAGCGCCTCGTTTCCCGAGAGCAGCGCCACGGCGGCGGCGGACAGCGTCAGCGTGCCCGCCTTGCCGAGGAACGCACGCCGCTCCGGTATGATCAGACCCAGTCTTGCCATGATTCGTCATCTCCTTGATTGCGGCTTCGCGCCGCAAATTCCGAGGGCACGCACGCTCCTCGCTGCATTAGATGCCGCGAGCGCGTGAAAGGTTCCCGGCTATTCGGCCCGGCTGTTCGGCAAGGAAGCGCGAAAAGGATTTCGGGGCGGATGGTATCGATGATATCGATATCAACAGCCGATATTTATCGTTTGTTAAAAAATAGCTATCTGCCTAGCTTTTCTCAGGGGGGATATTGGCGAGCGCGGCGTTGACCGGTTGTTGGCGCGGCACGAAAAGCGACGAAATCCGGTGATTGCGATGACGCCTTCCGATTCAGCTTTCCCCATGAGACCGGAGTTCAACGATTTTCTCTTCGCTTCGATCGGCGAGGAGAAAAATGAGATGCGGGTCAGCGTCCTCTCGGCGCTGGCGCGATTGGACATCGATCCCTGGCGGGAGGCGGCCAGCCTGTCCGGGCTGTCGCGGAAGCCGGCGACCGAGAGATTGGCCGCGTTGCTGGCGCGGCTGCCGTCCTCGACGCAACTCGACGCCGGCGCGACCGCCGGCCGCCTGATCGGGCTATTGCCGCAACGCGGCGGCTTGGAGCAATTGTCGCGCAAGAAATTCTTCGATCTCGACGCGATGACCAATCCGCAGACCGTCATCTACGTGGTCTTCACGGCCTTCGTGCTGGCCGCCATCTTCAATGCGAGTTATCCGTCGCCGCCGGTCGATGACGCTCGTGCCGCGATTTCCGGCACAGCGTCTTCGCCGCAGACACCGCCGGATTTCGGCCAGAAGTGACCGGTCGTCAAGACAGCCCGTCCCGACCGGCGCCTCGGCTGACGGGCGAGCGCGACTATCCGACCTCAAAGAGGGGAGAGGCAGATGGCATACGCTGAGGTTTCCCACCAGGAGCATGCGCGGCCGGGATTCTTCGTCCGCTGGTTCATGTCGACGAACCACAAGGACATCGGCACGCTCTACCTGATCTTCGCGGTATGCGCCGGATTGATCGGCGCGACGCTGTCGGCGCTGATCCGCTATCAGTTGATGACGCCGGGCAGCCGCCTCGTCGGCGACGATCACCAGCTCTACAACGTCATCGTCACCGCGCACGGCCTGACGATGATCTTCTTCACGCTGATGCCGGCGCTGATCGGCGGCTTCGGCAACTGGTTCATTCCGCTGATGATCGGCGCGCCGGACATGGCCTTCCCGCGCCTCAACAACGTCAGCTTCTGGCTCCTCGTGCCCGCCTTCAGCCTGCTCATCGGCTCGGCCTTCGTCGCCGGAGGCGCCGGCACCGGGTGGACGCTCTACCCGCCGCTCTCGGGACCTGTCGGCCATCCCGGCGCCGCGGTCGACATGGTGATCTTCGCGATCCACCTTGCCGGCGCGTCCTCGCTGCTCGGCGCCATCAACTTCATCGCCACGATCCTCAACATGCGCGCGCCCGGCATGACGCTGTTCAAGATGCCGCTCTTCGTCTGGTCGGAGCTGGTGACCGCGTTCCTGCTCCTGCTCGCCGTGCCGGTTCTCGCCGGCGCCATCACCATGCTGCTCACCGACCGCAATTTCGGCACCACCTTCTTCGACCCGGCGGGCGGCGGCGACCCGTTGCTCTTCCTCAATCTCTTCTGGTTCTTCGGCCATCCCGAGGTCTACATCATGATCCTGCCGGCCTTTGGCATCGTCAGCCAGGTCGTCTCGACCTTCTCGAAGAAGCCGATCTTCGGCTATATGGGCATGGTCGGCGCCCTCATCGCGATCGGCTTCATCGGCTTCGTCGTGTGGGCGCACCACATGTTCACCACCGGCATCAGCGTCGACGCGCGGGCCTATTTCGCGGCCGCCAGCATGGTCATCGCCGTGCCGACGGGCATCAAGATATTCTCGTGGGTCGCGACGATGTGGGGCGGCTCGATCGAGTTCAAGACGCCGATGCTGTGGGCGATGGGCTTCATCTTTCTCTTCACCATCGGCGGCGTTACCGGCGTCGTCCTCGCCAATGCCGGCGTCGACATGGTCGTGCACAACACCTACTACGTCATCGCCCATTTCCACTACGTGCTGTCGCTCGGCTCGGTGTTCGGCATCTTCGCCGGATTCTACTACTGGATCGGCAAGATGAGTGGTCGGCAGTACAACGAGACCTTCGGCAAGATCCATTTCTGGGTGACGTTCATCGGTGTCAATCTGGCCTTCTTCCCGATGCACTTCCTCGGCCTCGCCGGCATGCCGCGGCGCATCGCCGACTATCCCGACGCCTTCGCCGGCTGGAACATGGTTTCCTCGATCGGCGCCTTCATCAGCTTCGCCGCGACCCTGTGGTTCGTCTTCGTCGCCTTCCACACGCTGCTCGCCGGCAAGAAAGCGGCGGCCAATCCATGGGGCGAGGGCGCGACGACGCTGGAGTGGCGCCTGTCCTCGCCGCCGCCCTTCCACAGCTATGACGAGCTGCCGGAGATAACCTGAGCCGCCGGCAATCGCGCCGAGATCGCTGAAGCAGGATTTCGGAAGAGCGACCACATTTTCTTGTCCTCCCCTTGTGGGAGAGGACGTCGTCGCGTGGACCAAATTATACGATGAGCTTAGGCTGAATTGGCGCGCGTCTCGGCGGCAGCGACACGGCGGATGCCGTCAAGGGCATCCGCGAGGATGTCCGGATCGCCGTCGGCCGGATAAACCAGGTATGCCGGCAGCGAGAATTCCGGCGCCGCGGGCACGCGGACAAATCGGCGGTCCCTGAGATAAGGCCGGACGAGACGCAGCGGAAAATAGCCAGACCCGCCGTTCTGGAGGATATGCTGAAGGCCCAGCCAGCCGATATTCGCCGTCAGGGCGGGGCCGACGAACTCGGGGAAGCTCGCGCTGTGCCGCGCATAGAACTCCGGTCCCCAATCGATATAGATGTAGCCGGGACCGGGTTGCGGCAGACGATCCGGTTCGGTCGAAACCAGGATGAGCCGTTCCTCGAGGAGTGGCTCGACCTTGAGGCCGGGGCGGCTCTGCGGGGTGTACATGACCCCGATGTCGAGGCGCCCCTCGACGAGACCCTGCATCAACTCGGCATCCAGCCCGATCTCGGCGCGCACGGAGAGGTCCGGCGCCACCTCGCGCATCAACGGCAGCCAGCGCAGCAGGAGCTGCTCCCACAATCCGAATCGGCCACCGACCGTGAGCGCGCCGCGAAAGCCTCTTGGGATGCCGACGTCGTGGCGCGCCTGCTCGACCGTGCGCACCAGCGTGCTGGCGTGTTTTTGAAATTGCCGTCCCGCCGGGGTGAGCGTGGTTCCGGCCTTGTTGCGGACAAAGAGCGTGCAGCCGAGCTGCTCTTCGAGTGTATGCACGCGGGCGCTCACCGTGGACTGGGTCACATGGAGCCGCTCCGCGGCGCTGATGAAATTTCCCGCCGCCACTACGGTGAGAAACGTTCTAGCAAGTTCAGTGTCCAAGAGCCGCGCTCCCACGCCGTCGCGCCGTATTTGATTTAATATCGATCATATCGATATGAACTGCCAATAATGATTGCTTGTCAAATTGATCGCGGAACCCCAACTTTAAGGTGCACCGCGATGCCGTGAGGTTCCTACTCCGACAACGGTAGGCAGGCGGTGCATTGGAGGATGCTGACCATGTCAAGGCGCCCCGTCCCCAGGCAAGACGAGCCATCGCTCCCCGAAATGTTCGCGGAGCCGATCATCCAGGCCGTGATGGCGCGGGCCGGCATCACCAAGATCGAGATGGAAGGCTTGCTCGGCACCGTCCGGGGAAGGCTGGAACGCCGCCGGTTCGACCTCGAAAACCGGACCGGATGATGCCCGGCGCCATCCCCTGCGGCGAACCCTGACAAGGGTCGTCACGGCGGCCGGCCGGGATCACAGGAGATCGCAATGGACGCACTGCCCTATTTCTTTCTTTGGCTCGAGTCGGTCATCCGACGCACGCTGCGCATCGGCCATGGCAAGGCGGTCGTCGCGCCGATGAAGCCGGGCGAGTTCCCGCGCGCGCATGCCGCGGGATTCGCGAAAGTACCGGCAACCTCGAACCGCCTGCGGCGGCACGGATGAGCCGGTCGGGAGAAAATCGATGATCGACGCGAAATCGCCGGCGGAGGATGCCGGC
>Ga0308176_10002730_pt1 | contig 11193 bp, 10 predicted proteins | sample PhyCR2_3_FD_203890 | JGI IMG/M metagenome (GOLD analysis project Ga0308176, IMG submission 203890) | Soil microbial communities from UC Gill Tract Community Farm, Albany, California, United States - DLSLS.C.R2 | ecosystem: Environmental > Terrestrial > Soil > Agricultural land | place: USA... | reverse complement strand
CGAGGTGCTTGATTATGTCTCATGATTCGGATTCAAAGGACGTTCTGATCCCAAAGCAGCCAATTCCCGAGGGTGCCGAGGAGTTCTCGCAGAAGGTGCATGGACTTCTGGATGGGCAGCCCAAGGACGAGGCGACGGTGTCAAAGGCGCTGGGCGGGATGGACGCAATGCTCGACGTGATTGCGGCCGGGCTTTACAGCATGGCTTCGATGCTGGTGGGTGAGGGCGAAGACAGCATCCGGCTGGTGGAGACTGCGGTGGCGCGGACCGAGATATCGGCATGCAGCAATGCCCAAGAGGCTCGGAAGAGCAGCCGTATAGCACTGTGTACGGCGGCAATTGAGCTGATTTCGGAACGGAAACCTGGGAGCCTGGCGGCTCCGGAGTGGTTGGAGCACGTTTCGACCTGTATCGAAGACGATGACCTGGAGTCCGCGGGAATCTCAAGGGCTGAACTGGAGAATATGCTGGCCGGGCCGAACCGTGAGAACGTGAAGAACTGGATTGAGGGTCTCCCGATCGAGACGCGCGTGATTTTTGTGCTGCGGGCGGTAGCAGGATTCAATGCAGATGAGACAGCAGGGATGCTGGCGGCGCATGGTGGCAGCGGCGCGGAACGCTGGAATGCGGATGCGGTGCGGGAAATCTTCCGGCAGGGGTTGTGTTCGCTGGCTTCGCAGTTGATCAACGCAGTGAGATGAAAAAAGGGAACAGGGGAAGGAGTAACAAACCCCGGGTTCCGACGTGAAGCATCGCCAACCTACGCAAATGCGTGATGTGAATCACCCCGAAAGCGCCTGGGGTCATACGCGGATGCAGCCAGGTCACGGGGGAGTGTTTTTTTGTTCGATACACTAGGGATAAAGAACCTGTGAGCCCGCGTCGGGCATCTAGTGGAGTGCAAACAAAATCTCCGGCGGGTTTTCGAAAGCCAGGATTTCAAAGATCGATGTCCTCAGACTGCAGGAAGTATCCTAAACAACTTTTTTTGTGCGCAGCGCTGGCGCTGGTGGCTGGAGCCATGGCATCAGGAGTGCTGATTGCACAGCAGTTACCCACGTCGGTGCCGGGGCAATCGGCTGGGCCCACGGCGGGCAGCTTTCAAGGAAGCGTGACCGTCGGGCAGGCGAATGCGCAGACGCTCGACCTTTCGCTGGATGATGCGATCCAGCGTGGTGTCAAAAGTAATCTGGGCGCGATTTTGAGCGGTACGCAGACGGCGGCGGCGAAGGCGCAGAGGCTGAGCCAGTTGCAGCAGTTGCTGCCGGATGTGGAGTTCAATGCGCGCGAGGCTGAGATGCAGGTCGATCTGGCCGCGCAGGGATTGCGGATTCCGGGATTCCCGACAATCATCGGGCCATTTGGATACACGGATCTTCGGGCTTCGCTGAGCTGGTCGCTGCTGGATTTGCACGCGCTGCGGACATATATGGCGGCGAAGCACCAGTTCAAGGCGGCCGAATATTCCGCCCAGGATGCGCGCGACATGATCGTGATGACCGTGGGGAATGCGTACATGCTGGTGCTGGCCGATCAGGGGCGCGTATCGAGTTTTCAGGCCCAGGTGGCGACGGCGAAAGTTTCGCTTGACCAGGCCAATGCGAGTCATGAGGCAGGAACTGCACCAAGGCTCGATGTGCTGCGGGCGCAGGTGGACTACCAGTCACTGCAGCAGCAGTTGATCGTGGCGCAGAACAATCTGGAGAAGGACAAGCTGGCTTTAGCCCGGGCGATCGGATTGCCGCTCGATCAGAAGTACAACCTTGCCGACAAGGCTCCCTACGCAGTGTTCGATCAGCTGGATGTGGAAGCGACAATCAAGCAGGCGCATGCGAATCGCAAGGACCTGGCTGCCATGGTGGAGCAGACGAAGGCGGCCGAGGAACAACGAAAGGGTGCGACGGCGGATCGGTTTCCGACGGTGAAGGTTGACGCGGACTATGGCGATATTGGTGTCAACGTCCGGCACTCGCATGGAACCGGGAACGCGCAGGGCACGTTGAGTGTGCCGGTGTTCAAGGAATTCGCGCTGCGCGGAGAAGCAGAAGTAGCGCAATCGCAACTCGAGACGCAGAAGGCGCAGTTGAGCGATTTGAACGCGCAGGTGGAAGCGGACATTCGCGATTCGCTGCTGGATATCGAAGCGGCACAGAAGCAGGTGGAAGTTGCGCGATCGAGCGTGGATCTGGCGAATGAGGCTTTGAGCGAGGCGCAGCAGCGCTATGTGAACGGCGTGAGCGACAACCTGGCAGTGAGCCAGGCCGAACAGTCGGTAGCGCAGGCAAACGATCAATATGTAACCAGCCTCTATCGCGATAACGTAGCCAAGCTGAGCCTGGCGCGTGCGCTGGGAGCGGGGCAGGATTACCGCAAATATCTGGGAGGGAAGTAGACGTGGCGGAAACATCCACAACGACAGTTCAGGCGCCGCGCGATGAGAGTACAGAGGTGGCGCAGCCCCCTTCTCGCCGCAAAGGAATCATCATCGCCGTAGTGGTGGTCCTGGTGCTGGTCGCGCTTGGATTCTGGTGGCATTCCACCTATTACGAAGACACGGACGATGCGCAGATCAACGGGCATTTGATCCAGATCAGTTCGCGCATCAACGGGCAGGTAATCAAAGTCAACGTTGACGAAAACCAGCAGGTGAACAAGGGAGACCTGATCGCCGAGCTGGATCCGCGGGACTACCAGGTTGCGGTGGAGAACGCGCAGGCAGCACTGGCAAGCGCGCAGGCGGCGGCTGCTGCGGCGAAAGTGGCCGTGCCGATCACCAGCATCAATACCGGGAGCAATTTGGCTTCTGCGGGTTCAGATGTGACGGCGGCGACGGCGAGCATTTCGCAGGCACAGTCGCAACTGGCCGCTGCTCATGCCAAGGTGGCTCAGGCAGAAGCCAACAATGCGAAGGCGCAGGCGGATCTGCAGCGCTATAAGCCGCTGGTTGAGAAGGACGTGATCAGCAAGCAGCAGTACGACGCAGCGGTGGCATCCGCGGATGCAGCCAAGGCTTCGGTTGAGGATGCGCATGCCAATGAGCGCGCTGCCAGCGATGCGGTGCGGGTCGCGAGTGAAAAGGCATCGCAGGCGCAGGCTCAATTGAAGTATGCACAGACAGGACCGCAGCAGGTGCAAGCGCAGTCAGCGCGTTACAAGCAGGCTGAAGCGGAGGTGCAGAAGGCGCAGGCGCAATTAGACCAGGCAAATTTGAACCTGAGCTACACAAAGATCACCGCGCCGGCCGCGGGCATCATTACGCGGAAGAGCGTAGAGATCAACCAGAACGTCGCCGCGGGACAGAATCTTTTGACGCTGGTTTCGCTTGAGGATCTGTGGGTAACGGCGAACTTCAAAGAGACGCAGCTCAGGCATATGGGTCCAAGGCAACCGGTGGATATTCACGTCGATTCAACCGGCAAGGACTATGACGGACACATCACACAAATCGGTGGTGCCACAGGTTCGGTTCTATCGCTGTTCCCGCCGGAAAATGCGACGGGTAACTACGTGAAGGTGGTGCAGCGCGTTCCGGTGCGGATCGATTTTGACGATCTGAATAAGCAAGATCCGAATCATCAGTTGAGGCCGGGATTGTCGGTAGAGCCTAAGGTGAGGGTGAAGTAGGGTTTCAGGAGTCAGTGTTTGCAGTTGGTGGACCAGCTCTTCGATCGGATCGGAGGGCTGGTTTTGTTTTGGGAGATGGTTGAGAGCGCGACGTTCCTGGGGTGCGTATAGACTGGGTGCACTACTGAGATGAAAGACGCGATTCAGGTTTCCAAAGAGAACTATCTGAAGGCTGTTCTTGAGGCGGAGGCTGAGGGGCACCAGGTAATCCCCGCGACGCTTGCGCACTGGCTTGAGGTGTCGGCGCCGGCGGTGACGATGGCGCTGAAGCGGCTACGGCGCGACGGCTACGTGGAAGTGAGCGACGATGGGATTGTGCGGTTGACAGAGACGGGGCGCGAGACTGCCTATCGGACGGCACTGCGGCATCATCTGATCGAGCGAATGCTGAAAGAAATTTTCGGAATGGAGTGGTACGAGATCCACGATGAGGCGGAACGGCTGGAGCATGCAGTGTCGCCTGCATTTGAGGCGAAGTTGAGAGAGAAGCTGGGGGAGGGCGGGGCGTGTCCGCATGGGAACGCAGTGTTGCCCGAGAGCCCGTCGGAGAGAAAGAAGAGGGGTGAAGTTCCCCTGTCGGAGGCGAAGGCCGGTGAGCGCTACCGGGTAACGAGCCTGCAGGAGCGGGACTCCCAGCTACTGCTGTTCCTACATCGTATGGGAATAGGGCCGAATCAGGGAATCAGGGTCCTGAGCCAGAATTACGACCAAACTGTTTCGATTGAGCTGGCTGCGGGAAACTCGATCCTGGGAAGGCCGGCGGCAGAGGCGGTTTGGCTACGTCCAGATGTGTCTTAGGTAATTAGCAATAATATTTTTATATTAACCACAATTAACTTGTGACATACTACGAGAAGGCAGAGTCGGCTGCCTCCTTTTCTCGTCTATGGCTACGGAAATCACAAACAAGATTGGGCTCCATGAGCCTTCATTACCCGAAGTGCATGCAAGCGTGAAGATTTCGCATTCGCGCGTGTACTGGAAAAGGCTGCTGGGGTTTATCGGGCCGGGTTTCCTGATCTCTGTGGGCTACATGGATCCCGGGAATTGGGCGACGGACATTGCGGGCGGGTCGCGATTCGGATACACGCTGCTGTTTGTGATCATGTTGTCGAACATGATGGCGATTCTGCTGCAGAGTCTCGCGCTGAAACTTGGGGTGGCAACGGAGCGCGATCTGGCACAGATATGCCATGAGAGCTTCGGCAAACGGGCAAGTTTTTTTCTCTGGGTGGGAGCGGAGATTGCGATCGCGGCTTGCGACTTGGCCGAGGTGATTGGGTCGGCGATAGCGCTGGAACTGCTGTTTCACATTCCGCTGTTCTATGGTGTGTTGATTACCGGGGTCGATGTGCTGGTGATCCTGCTGCTGCAGAGGTTTGGATTCCGGTATGTTGAGGCGCTGGTGATCGTGCTGATTGGGACGATTCTGGCGATGTTCGGGGTGCAGGTATTTCTGTCGCGCCCGGAGCACATGCTTGCGCTGAAGAGTTTGATCATCCCGTCGGCGCAGATTGTGACCAATCCTGCGATGCTGTATATCGCGATCGGCATTCTGGGAGCTACGGTGATGCCGCACAACCTGTACCTGCATTCGTCGATTGTGCAGAGCCGGAGATACAAGCGAACCCCGGACGGGAAGCGCGAAGCGATCCACATGGCAAATGTGGATTCAGCGATGGCTCTGACCTTAGCACTGTTTGTGAACGCGGGAATCCTGATCGTGGCGGCGGCAGTTTTTCATCGCAGCGGGCACTTTGAGGTGGCGGCGATCGAGGATGCGTACAAGATGCTGAGCCCACTGGTGGGTGCTGGATTTGCGAGCACGCTGTTTGCGATTGCGCTGCTGGCTTCCGGGCAGAATTCTTCGATCACGGGGACACTGGCAGGTCAGATCGTAATGGAGGGATTTGTTCACCTGAAGGTATCGCCATGGTTGCGAAGGCTGATTACGCGCGGGCTGGCGATTGTGCCGACGATTATCGTAGTGTGGCTGAATGGCGAGCGCGGGACGGAAAAGCTGCTAATCCTGAGCCAGGTGATTCTTTCGCTGCAATTGAGCTTCGCTGTGATTCCGCTCGTGATGTTTACAGGAGATCGCGCGAAGATGGGTGAGTTTGTGAACGCGCGCTGGTTGAAGGCTCTGGCGTGGAGCACGGCTGTGCTGATTGCAGGGGCGAATGTGTGGCTGCTGGTGCAGACTGCGATTGGGTGAGAAGCCGGATAAGGATTAGGGAGTAAGAAACTTGATCGGAGAAGTGGGGGGGAGAAGGCGAGGAACGCCATCTCCTCTTTTTCTGCTTTAGAGGGCGGCGGATTTGTGGAAGGTGGTTATGAATTGGAGAGCGAACACGTTGTTGTTGCGATTGGAGCCGGAGCTAGTGTGGCCTAGTTCGTATCCGAATTTCAGCAGCTGAAAGCGATTGGGGCGGAGGCCGACAGAGGTTTCGAGGATATTGGTTCTGCCGGTGACGTTGGTACTGGTCAGCGAATAGCGTCCGGCAATGGACCAGCGTGGGCTCAGGACCTGACGGAGTTCGGCGTACCCTGCGGACTCGCGGAAATTCGGAAAAAGAGTGTAGGGCATGACGAAGCGCTGCACCTCGACATAAGCGGAGGAGTGGCGGTGAGCCCAGTTGGCGTCCATGCCGATGGCGTGTGCGGGGAGGGCGCTCGGCTTCGCTTCGCCCGGGAAGTAGTAGGCGTATTTCCGATCGAGATAGGGGCCGCGATAGCTTGAAACGCCGATGCGAAATCCCTGGCGTATGGTGTATCCGGCTCCAGCGGACCAGTTGCCGTACTGGTCGTGTGCAAAGATGCTGCGCGGGTTTGCAGGAGACGAATTTGCAAATTGCAGGCGGCCGTCCCACTTTCCGCGGGTGGCGTCGAGTTGTGCGCCAGCGACAGCAAGGAACGAAACTGGCGCGTAATAGTAGCCGTATTGTGGCGGAAGATCGACTAGCGCGTTATCGGCATCGTCATAGCGCAGGAGAAACGATCCGAAGGCTGAAGACATTTCTCCGGCACGGACGAGGAGCGATCCGCGGCTGGAGACTCGCGAGTAGTTCAATGTGGCTTGGAGAACAGAGCCCTTGGCGCCGTAGCCCTGCGTGGAGAAATCGGAAGTGTAATAGGGACGCGTGACGAGCTGAACAGCGCCGGTGGCGAACCAGTGATCACTGAGTTTGATTGTGGGGTAAGCGACGGCGCGCGAACCGGCGATGACAGGTGCGCCAGATCGCGGAGCATCTGTGAGTTGATTTGAGCCGATTGCCTGAGCTGTGAGCGTTGCGCGAAGATCCAAGCCTGAGTTTGCTTCTTGTGCCGGCAGACAGGTTGCGGCAAGCGCAACGAGAATGAACCAGGCGTGGCGACATTCTTTCATCCGACTAAAACCTCTTCGGGCTGTTGCACGTTGTCGGTCGAGCTTTCAAGGATCGGACGACCGGCGAGGATCTCTCGCGGAAGCATCAGAAACGTGGCGACGATCTCGGGGTCAAACTGGATTCCGGCATTCTCGACCAGGATGGAGAGAGCTTTCTCGTGTGTCATTCCCTGGCGGTAGGAGCGGTTGGTGGTCATGGCATCGTAGGCGTCGGCCACGTGAATGATGCGAGCGTCGATGGCAGTTTCGGTTTCCTGCTGGCCGTGAGGGTAGCCGGTGCCATTCCAGTTCTCGTGGTGCAATTCGACGGCGGGAAGATAGTCCGCGAACCCGTGCACGCCTTCGAGGATTCTGCGGCCAATGACCGGGTGTTGCTTTACCAGTTCGAATTCTTCAGTCGTGAGGCGGCCTGGTTTTTGCAGCACGCTGTCGGACACGCCTATTTTGCCGATGTCGTGCAGCAGAGCGCCGATGCGGATACGTTCGACATCCTGAGGAGGCAATTGCAGGGCAGTTGCCAAGGCGCAGGAAATCTCGCTGACGCGGCGGCTGTGTCCGGCAGTGTATTGGTCCCGAGCGTCAAGGGCGCTGGCGAGTGAGCCGACGAATTCGAGATAGGCAGATTCGAGACGTTCGCCGGCGGCTTGGACGGAAGAGGCGGCCTCGTTGTAAATTTCGGCGAGTTCCTGAATTTCGACGATGGATGAACGCTGTGACTCGATTTCGCCGAGCCTGCCGGTGCGGACCGCATTGCGCAGATGCGAGACGACTGTCGCGATTGGATTGACGATGGAGGTCGAGGAGCCGAAGCTGCATAGGAGCGCAATGAAAAAGCTGGCGACGGCAAGTTCCATGAAGAGCTTGTGCAATTTCGCCTGGATGGGGCTGGTGGCGAGATCGACGTTCTCCAGGCTGAGTAGCGTGTAGCCACTGCCATACGACTCCAGGGGCAGCGAGATCCAGTTTGTTCCGTTGAGACGGAGGTCGCATTCGGTCTGGGCCTTGCAGGCGGCAAGTGCTGTCTCCAGGTCTCGCGATGAAATGGCAGAAATGTTCGACTCAATAACCACGCCATTGTGAAGCAGTACGACCTGCGTGGTGAGATCAGAGAAGTCGAAGAACTCTCCGACTGCGAGCGAACCGATGTTTTCGTCGTTCACGTTGACAGGAACGGAGGCGACCTGGAAGGTGTGTCCGTTGAGGAGCAGGAAGCCGGAGCGGATGCGATCGAGATGAGAGATGTCGAGTGGGACGAGTTGCGAACCCTGACGCGCGACTCCGGCAAGCGGGCTGCCGTTGGGAGCAGAGGCGAGCATGAAATCGAATCCCATGTGCTCGCCGAGTTCGCGCAACTGATCTTCGACTGTCCTGCGGGCATCGGAGCTTTTCGGATTTTGGAGCAGCAGTTCCAGTCCTGCTTTGAGCGCTGTGTTCTCGCCCGCCACGCGCAGAAAGCGGCTGTTTCGCAGGTCGCCTTTGGCATGGATGTTGGCGATCGCGACCTGGCTTTCGCGAAGCGAGGTGTGCAGGCCATCGCGAACAGTAGCCTGGACGAAGCGCTGAACCATCCAGAAGCTGGTGGTAAGCAGGATGACGAAAGGTAGAAAGCAAAGAATGAACGCGCGGGTGCGAAGATGTGTTTTCATCGAGACCCCGCGTTGTGTCCTGCTGATGATTGTTGTGCCTCCTGCCTGGGCTCGATGTCGAGAGGAATGAAAAAGTCGGCGGTTGTGTCGTGCGTGTTTTCGACAACGATGGTTTTGCGGAAGAAGCCGGCCGCTTTGTGCCATGCAACGAGCGTGTACTGGCCTGGAGGAACCTCGGGGATGCGATATTGACCAGTGCGATTTGGGCGAGCAAACCAGCGGTTCGGCGTTACCACAACCGTGGCCTGCATATTGGGGTGCAGGTGGCAGTAGATGTCGACGATGCCGGGTTTCGGAAACGTGACCTTGCGAGTCTGGCCCTTGTCGTAATTTCCAAGATCGAAGGATTTGGGTTTCGAGAGGGAATAGATGTTGTGAAAGATGGGATCCATGTTCGGGAAGAAAACAGTGGAGCCCACCGGAATCACGACGAGATCGGGCATGAAGCGGCGATCGAGTTGCTGGATTTGAGGCGCCGGAGAATCGGCGGCATTCTGGCCGGCAGAGGTCGATGCCTCCAGATAGATGACGACGCGCGAGCGTTCATAGGCGAGGGGGTCCTGGTCTGGATCCTTGCCAAGCTTTACGGCGGTTCCTCTCTGGTAAACCGAGACGTTGGGAGTGATGCTCGGCTTGGTGAGTTTCTTCTTGATGAGGATTGTGCCTGTGATCGCCTGGGCGGGAAGAGAGACGGCAATTGCAGCGATGCAGCAATACAGAAAGAGGCTTCTAACTCGCATGTGCCGATGACCTCGCGGTGCAGGAACGGGATTGCCCGGCCCGGAAAGCATACAAAAGGGAAGCGCAGGGCCCAGCCAAACACCTGTAGTCTAGGGGGCGGAAACTCTGGAAGAAATACCACTTCGCGTAGTGGTAATGACGCGAACGGGGAGTTTTGGCGCTAAACTTGGCTGCACCTGAGGCTTGGCATGCGTAAGACGATGGAAGTGCTTGGTCTGATCCTGTTGGGATATCTCTGCTGGATCACGTATTGGGCGCTAAACGGGCCGAATCGCCTCCCGGAGCGGATTCCGACGCATTTTGACATCTCGGGGCAGCCGAACGCGTGGGGCTCACCAGGATTTCTTTGGATACTGCCGGTGGTCGGGTTGGGGCTGTACCTGCTGATGACGGCGCTGGCGAGCATCCAGTTCCGGAGCTATAACTTTCCGGTTCGAGTTACCGAGACAAATCTACCGTTCATCCAGCACAAGACAAGCGAGGTTGTCGCCTGGACCAAGACGGAGATGCTGTGCCTGTTCGCCTACATCCAGAGCGCGATCATTCACTCGGCGCGGGCTGGTGAGTTTCGATTGTCGCCGGCAATCGTTCCACTTTTCGTGCTGGTGATTCTTGCGACAGTGGGATGGTATGTGGTGGTGATGATTCGCGGAGCGCGAGCGCGTGCGGAATCAACGGATGCTGCCAGCTATGTGCGGAATGATTAGGCGCGAGGAGGGGCACCGTCGAGAGGCGGTATTGGTAGGGGCCGGTCTCAGAAAATCCAGACGCTGGCGACCAATGTGACCATCGCAACGATGGTGACGACCTGATAAATCAGATCTTCCTTGCGATACGGCCTTGCTGAAACTGCAGAGGGGGAGGAGGTCATACCTGGTGCCTTTCTGAAAACTGGCGGCAAGTACGCCGCCTGGCCCTTTGAGTACGTTATCGACTATTAAGATTCAGTTCTTCTCTTTTGTGAATCAACCAAAAGTGCCAGGTCAGGCGGTTACTCGAGTCACTACGAAAGGCAGAGGGGAAGCGTTCCGCCAAATTGAGGGTCAGTTTGGCGGATGGTGGGGTTATGGGAGAGTGGTGTTGACGGGAGCTAGTCTTCGGCAGTGACGGGGTCGATGATGCTTTGCACTTCGGCGACGGAGTTGGCAGGGAAACCGCCCTGACTGGCGTGTTCGCGGACTAGCTGTTCATTTGCGGCGTTGTAGATGCAATAGATTTTGTCGCCGGTGACGTAGCTGTGGACCCACTGAATCTCAGAGCCCAGCTTGCGGAGGACTCCGCAGGAGGTCTGGGAAATGGCTTTGAGTTGGTCGGGGCTCATTTTTCCGGCGCCGGGGATTTCGCGTTCAATCACGTATTTGGGCATAGGGTCTCCAAGGTTATGTGGACTGCCGGATGATTCAAACGTCGGTTGTCCGGGTGGTCAGTTTATAGGGTTCAGGGGTTGGTGGGGAATCCTTTGTTGCAATCAAAGTAAACGCTGTAAGGTGTAGAATCCGCTCGTGAGTACTGGACCTCAACTCGTTCCTCCGACTGAGCCGCGCGAGCGGAATTGGATTGCATTAGCGATTGCAGCGGGAGTGATTGTCATTGTCGCCATTCTTGTGGTTTTGATGATGGAGCGGGGCAAGGGACCAACCACGGTTACGCCGATTTCGGCGCAGCTTGATCCATATGCGACGAGCCTTCCGATTAGCGACGTGAAGATGAGCGAGAGCAGCAATCTGGCTGGCGGAAAGGTCACGTATATCGACGGGCGGATTACGAACAAGGGTGAGAAGACGGTAAGCGGAATCA
>Ga0308176_10002729_pt1 | contig 11193 bp, 6 predicted proteins | sample PhyCR2_3_FD_203890 | JGI IMG/M metagenome (GOLD analysis project Ga0308176, IMG submission 203890) | Soil microbial communities from UC Gill Tract Community Farm, Albany, California, United States - DLSLS.C.R2 | ecosystem: Environmental > Terrestrial > Soil > Agricultural land | place: USA... | reverse complement strand
GTCGACGGCGCGGTCCAGCGGGTTCCCGGTGGCTGGACGTCGACCGGCGTGCCCTGGGAGTACGACGTCGAGCGCTACGAGCGGGTGGCGGCAGCACGGCGGCGCGAGCAGGACCTGATGGTCGCCTACGAGCAGACCCACGGGTGCCGGATGGCGTTCCTCCAGGAGTCCCTCGACGACCCGACCACCGCTCCGTGCGGGCGCTGCGACGGGTGCGCGGGGCCGTGGTTCCCGACCGAGGTCCCCGAGGTCGCGCTCACGACCGCGCGCGGTCGACTCGAGCGGGCGGGCGTGGAGGTCGAGGCCCGTGCGCAGTGGCCCTCAGGGATGGACCGGCTGGGCGTGCCGCTCAAGGGCCGGATCCCGGCGGACTCGGCGATGGAGACCGGCCGTGCGGTGGCGCGGCTCACCGACCTCGGCTGGGGGCAGCGGCTGCGCACGGTGCTGCGGTCCGAGGACTCCCCGGCGCCGACCGAGCTGCTCCGGGCGTGCGTGCCGATCCTGCGCGACTGGGGCTGGGCGCAGCGCCCGGTCGCGGTGGCGATGGTGCCGTCCCGCAGCCGCCCGGTGCTGGTGGAGTCGGTGGCCCGGGGCCTGGCCGAGATGGGTCACCTCGAGTGGCTGGGCGCCCTCGACCTCGTCGACGGTGGACCGGTGGGTGAGGCGGGCGGCAACAGCGCCTTCCGGCTGGCCGGGGTGTGGGGCCGGATCGCCGTGGGCGAGGCGCTGCGCTCAGCAGCCGGCCGGCTGGACGGGCCCGTGCTGCTCGTCGACGACGTGGCGAGCTCGCGCTGCACCCTCACCGTGGCCGCCCAGGCGCTCCGGGCGGCCGGCGCGCCGGCCGTGCTGCCCTTCGTCCTGGCCCTCGACGCCTGACGCAGCGTCTGTGGAGGCGGTCTCGGAGGAGGCGGTCTGGGAGGAGGCGGCTTCGGAGGACGCCACCTCGAGGGGCACCGTGAACAGCGGCAGGAACACCTGCACCACCGGTCCGATGAGTACCGCATAGAGCACGGTGCCCACCCCGACCACCCCGCCGAGCAGCCAGCCGGTGGCCAGCACGGTCAGCTCCAGCGAGGTCCGCACCAGCCGGAAGCTGCGCCCGGTCCGGCGCACCAGCCCGGTCATCAGCCCGTCCCGCGGGCCGGGGCCGAACTGGCTCCCGATGTACAGGGCCCCGGCGAGGCCGTTGAGCACGATGCCCCCGACGAGCAACCCGGCCCGGGCCGCCATCGGGTGGGGTGCCTCGAGGGCGGCGAGCGTGGCGTCGGTCGCGAGGCCGATCACGAAGACGTTGGCCACGGTGCCGAGGCCAGGCCACTGACGCAGTGGCAGCCAGAGCAGCAGGACCAGGGCCCCGACGATGATCACGATCGTGCCGAAGCTCAGCTGGAGGTGCCGGGCGATGCCGGAGTGGAACACATCCCACGGGTCGAGCCCCAGGCCGGAACGCAGCATCATCGCCATGGAGACGCCGTAGAGCACGAGTCCCACGGCAAGCTGCGCCAGCCGGCGTACGGTCCGCCCGGCACGGAGCTGCTCGAGTGGAGTCATGGGGCTGAGGCTGGTCCTGGTCACCCGCCAATGATTGGGCTGATTGGCCTGTTCATCGATAGCCAATCGTGCAAAAGTGGTCTGCATGGCTCCGCCCACCATCTCCGCCTCGCGACTCGGCCCCCTGCTGGGCTCCGCCACCGACGCCACCCCCGCCTACCGGGGCCTCGCCGATGCCATCCGCCTGCTCGTGGCGGATGGGCGGCTCGCCACGGGTACGCGTCTGCCGAGCGAACGTGACCTCACCACGACCCTTGGGGTGAGTCGGACCACGGTGACCAGGGCGTATGCCGTGTTGCGCGAGCTGGGCTACCTCACCTCCCGACAGGGCTCGGGCAGCGTCACCGCACTGCCCGGCGGCACCGCCGCGCACCGCCGGGGCAGCTCCCTGTCCCCCGCCGACCTCGCCCGGGTCGGCGACTCCATCGACCTGACCTGCGCGTCGATGAGCGCCCCGAGCGGAACCATGGCCGCCTACGAGTCAGCGGTGGCCGCACTCCCGGCACACCTCGGGGGCACCGGCTACCAGCCCCTGGGCCTCGAGGCGCTGCGGGAGGCGCTGGCCGGGTGGTTCACCGCTCGCGGGCTCCCCACCGCCCCGGACCAGGTGATGGTCACCTCCGGCGCGCTCTCGGCACTCGCGGTCACGGCGAGGGCGTTGTTGGCCCCCGGCGACCGCGTCCTGGTGGAGAACCCCACCTACGCCAACGCCATCGACACCCTGCGCCGCTCCGGCGCCCGGGCGGTGCCGCTGCCCGTCGAGTCGACGGGGTGGGACCTGCTCGGCGCGGAGGCGACGCTGCGCCAGACAGCCCCGCGGGCGGCATACCTGATCCCGGACTTCCAGAACCCCACTGGCGCCCTGATGTCCGACGCGGACCGGGCCAGGCTCGGCGCCGCGCTCGGCGCCACCCGCACGGTCGCGGTCGTGGACGAGACGCTGGCCGAGCTGCGCCTCGAAGAGGTGGCTGTCCCCCGGCCGATGGCTGCCCACCATCGCCAGACGGTGACGGTCGGCGGCGCGAGCAAGTCGTTCTGGGGCGGCCTGCGGATCGGCTGGATCCGGGCGCCCCACGACCTGATGGCCAACCTGCTCAGTGCCCGGCTCAGCCTCGACCTCGGCGCGCCGGTGCTCGAGCAGCTGGTCCTGCTGGAGCTGCTCGGCCGCCGCGAGGAGATCCTCACCGAACGCCGCGCATCCGTGGCGCAGTCGAGGGATGTGCTCGTGACCGCGCTACGAGATCGCCTGCCGCAGTGGGAGTTTCGCGTGCCCGCGGGTGGCCTGTGCCTGTGGGCCCAGTTGCCGCTGCCACTGTCCACAGCGGTCGCCGCGGCTGCGGACCGGCACGGCCTGGTGCTCGCGCCCGGGCCGCAGTTCGCCGTCGAGGGCGGCATGGAGCGGTTCCTGCGCATCCCGTTCACCAGCCACGCCCCGGAGCTGCTCCTCGAGGCCGTCGACCGTCTCGCGCTGGCGTGGCAGGACGCCGTGACCGCACGCCCCTCCGGGCGCCAGCGCTCGCCCCTGGTCGCCTGACGCTAGGGTCGCGTCCGTGACGGACGACTTCGACCCGCTGGCCGACCTGCTCGCCACCCTCGACCTCGAGGAGCTGGGCACCGCCCGGATCACGGTTGAGGGCGTCGGCGGCGGTCCCTCGAGCGACCTCGGCGAGGCCGGCGCCACCGTGTTCCTCGGGCGCAGCCAGAAGATGCCGCACGGCCGGGTCTTCGGCGGCCAGGTGCTCGCCCAGTGCGTCATCGCAGCCGGGCGCACGGTGGCCGACGTGGACGACGGCGACGGTCCCCGCCGCATCCACTCCCTCCACGGGTACTTCATGCGCCCCGGCGACGACACCAAGCCGATCCGGTTCGCGGTGGAGCGCATGCGCGACGGCAACTCGTTCTCGACCCGCCGCGTCCACGCCCTGCAGGACGGGCTGCCGATCCTGTCCATGATCACCTCCTTCCAGGAGGACGCCCGAGGACTGGACCACCAGGACCCGATGCCCCAGGTCCCGGGCCCGGAGGGCCTGCCGTCGCTGCTGGAGGTCTTCGGCGGCATCGACAACCCGGGCGCGCAGCACCTCGTGCGGCGTCCGGTCGAACTGCGCCACGTCGAGGGAAGCTTGTTCGTCGAGCCGGCCGATGAGCGCGTCGCGCAGCAGAGCGTGTGGATGAAGACGGTCGGCCCGCTCCCCGACGACCCGCTCGTGCACGCTGCGGTCCTGGCGTACGCCTCCGACTACACGCTCCTCGAGGCCGTGCTGCGCCGGCACGGACTGGCGTGGACCGACCGCAGGCTCAGGGCGGCCAGCCTCGACCACGCCATGTGGTTCCACCGGCCGGCGAACGTGGACGACTGGGTCCTCTACGCACAGCAGTCACCGTCGGCCCAAGGTGGCCGGGGGCTGGGGATCGGCCGGATGTTCAGTGCCGACGGCACGCTGGTGGCCACCGTCGCCCAGGAGGGAATGCTCCGCATCAAGGAGTCCTGACCCCGGTTGCACCGCGCTGACCGCCGCTGCAGGAACCTTTGCTAGCACAGGCTGGTGAAAGGCGGACAGGTTAGAACCTGTCCGTCATTCAGTTTCCTTTGCTAGCAAAGGTTAGCGAGGGAGGCCGGGAGAGGTGGTGACGCGGACTACCGCGGCGGTGCCGGGTGGCAGGTGTATGCCGCGTGGCTGGGTCCTGGTCTGCGCGGGCTCCCAGGCGAGCAGCACCTCGACCGGCTCGGCGTCGAGTGGAACGCTCCACCGGGACGACGACAGGTTGACCACCGTCCGCACCGGTCCCCGACGCATCACCAGCCAGCGCGCGTCCTCGTCGAACTCGACGGCAACGAGGTCGAGGCGGCCGTCGCCGAGCGCCGGTTCGTCGCGCCGCAGGGCGACCAGCTCCCGGTACCACTGCAGCAGCCGGGCGTGCTCGCCCTCGTGCGGCTCGGCCCAGTCGAGTTGCGAGCGCCGGTAGGTTGCCTCGTCCTGCGGGTCCGGCACGTCCTGCGACGCCCAGCCGTGCGAGGCGAACTCGGCCCGCCGGCCGTTCGTCACGGCCGCCGCCAGCTGCGGGTCGTCGAAGTCGGTGAAGAACTGGAACGGCGTGCTGGCCCCCCACTCCTCGCCCATGAAGACCATCGGCGTGTAGGCGGACGTGAGGTACAGCGCGGCGCCCGCGGCCTGCAGCCCGGCGTCGACGAGCGCGCCGATGCGGTCGCCGACGGCACGGTTGCCGACCTGGTCGTGGGTCTGCAGATACGCGAGGAACCGGTGCCCGTCGGCGCGCTCACGGTCGACCGGCACCCCCCAGTCGCCACCGCGAAAGCTCGACCAGGTGCCCTCGTGGAGGAAGCAGCGCGTGAGGGTCTTGGCCAGCACGGCCAGCGGCCCACCGTCGGGCATCGCGCGGCAGTGCCCTGCGAAGTCCGCGTAGTAGCCCTGGGTCTCGCCGGTCAGGGCGACGTGCAGCGCATGGTGCACGTCGTCGTCCCACTGCGCATCCATGCCGCGCCCCCCGGCCCCGGTCGGGGCGACCATCGAGGCGTCGTTGAGGTCGCTCTCGGCGATGAGCGCGAGCGGCCGTCCAAGCCGAGCGGACAGCGCCGCGACCTCGTCGGAGAGCTGGGCGAGGACGTGCTGCGGCGAGTCGTCGTGCAGCGCGTGGACGGCATCGAGCCGCAGCGCGTCGATGTGGAAGTCGGCGAACCAACGCAGCACGTTGTCGACGACCCAGCGACGCACGTGGAAGCTGCCCTCGCCGTCGAGGTTGAGCCCCGGACCCCAAGGTGTGGGGTGCCGGTCCGAGAAGTACGGCCCGAACCGGGACAGGTAGTTGCCCTCCGGCCCGAGGTGGTTGTGGACGACGTCGAGGCACACGCCCATGCCGACCGCGTGGCAGGCGTCGACGAACCGCTGCAGTGCCGCCGGGCCCTCGTAGACCTCGTCCACCGCCCACGGACCCACGCCGTCATAGCCCCAGTTCCACCGGCCCGGCCACGCCGCCATCGGCATCAGCTCGACGAGGTCGACGCCGAGCTCCACGAGGTGGTCGAGGCGTCGTTGCGCCGCGTCGAGTGTCCCCTCGGGCGTGAACGTGCCGACGTGCAGCTCGTAGACCAGACCGCCGAGCACGCCGGCGCCCTGCTGCGGTCCGGCCCAGGTCGCGTCGAGCCACTGGTGGGCGCCCACGTCGAACCACCGGCTGCGTCCGTGGACGCCGTGCGGCTGCCAGGCGGTGCGCGGGTCGGGTGTCGGCTCGCCACCGTCGACCCGGAAGGCATAGTCAAAGGCCGGGTATGCCGCCGTGCCCGGCTCCGCGGCCACCTCCGGCGCCTGCCAGCGCCACCAGCCGTCGCCCTTGGCCTCCATCTCTGACGTGGTCGGGTGCTGGCCGGGCAGGACCGCCTCGACCTCGACCCGGTGCGCGTCGGGCGCCCAGACGGTCATCTCCGGCGCACGTGGCAGCTCAGGGGGTGGCATCGCGCACCAGCAGGGCGACGGGCAGGTCGGCGAGGAGGCCGCGCACGAGGACGCCACCCCCGGCGGTGGTCTCGGCATCGTGCCCGGTGAGCACGTCGCGCCACCGGCCGGTCGGCAGGTCGAGGGTCGTCTCGCCCCAGCCCCCTGCCGCTTCGAGCCCTGCCGACAGCCGAGTCACCACCCCCGCGACCTGGGGGCCCCCACCGTCGCCGCGCGCGACGGCGAGGACGTGGGCACTGGAGCCGGGGACGGCGGCATACGTGGCTTGTTCTCCGGTGAACCATTGAGGGTTGTCGCGTCGCAGCCGCAGGGCACGCGAGGTGACCAGGAGCTTCTCGTCGTCGAGGTCACGGGGCGCACCCCCGCCGTCGAGGTGGGCGAGGCGTTCGCGGCGCGGTGCGTAGTCGATGGTGCCGCGGTTGTCGGGGTCGACGAGCCGCAGGTCGACCAGCTCGCTGCCCTGGTAGACGTCGGGCACGCCCGGCACGAGCAGCTGCAGCAGCTTCTGGCCGAGGATGGTGGCTCGGGAGGCGTCCGCGGTGCGGGACAACCAGGTCGAGAGGTGGTCGGCGATGGCCGCGTCGCCGGTCAACCCGTCGACGAAGCGCGCCACCGCGGCCTCGTAGCCCTCGTCCGGGGCGGTCCACGTGGTGCGCAGCTTCGCCTCGCGAACCGCCTTGGTGGCATAGGTCTGCAGCCGCTCGCGGCTGATCGGCCAGGCGCCCACCGCCGCCTGCCACAGCAGGTACTCGGTGGCCGGGTCGAGCACGGCGTCGAGGTGCCGGCTGGCCAGTGCACGGGCGTGGTCGAGCCAGTCGCTCCACTCCCCGGGCAGCTCGGACAGCACCGAGAGCCGGGCCCGAACGTCCTCTGAGCGCTTGGTGTCGTGGGTCGACAGGGTGGTCATCGTGGTGGGCCAGGAGGCGAGCTGGCGGGCGGCGAAGTCGTGCAGCTCTGCGGGCTCGATGCCCAGGCGGCCCGGGTCGCCACCCACCTCGTTGAGCGCGGTGAGGCGGGCGTAGCGGTAGAAGCTGGTGTCCTCGATCCCCTTGGCCATCACCGGCCCGCAGGTCTGCTGGAAGCGCACCATGAGCTCGTGTTGCGCGCCGGCCGAGTCCCCTGATGCCTGCGGCAGGCGACCTCCCCGGGCGAGCTCGGCGAGCACGGCAACGGAGTCGCGGTCGGCGACGGCGACCCGGTCGCGGGCCCGGGCCTCGGCACGCGCCAGCACCTCGAGCTGGACAGGGTCCGCGGGGTGGCCGGGCTCGAGGTAGGCGCGGTAGTGGTCGACGGCCACGAGCAGCGCCTCGAGGCCGCGGCGCAGGGAGGCCTGGTCCTCGCCGGGCAGGATTCGTGCCACCAGCCGCATCAGGCGGTTCACCTCGGCCGGCAGGACCTCGGTCACGACCTGGCGCTTGGCGTCGAGCGTCAGCACCTCGAGGTCCTGGGCTTCGCCGACGAGGCGCTCCAGCTGGTCCGTGAGCGGACCGGCGCCGGCAGGGTCGACGAAGACCCCGCACACCCGCATGAGCGTGTCGTAGCCGGTGGTTCCGGCGCAGCGCCAGTCCCGTGGCAGCTCCTCGTCGCCCTCGAGGATCTTCTCGGCGACGACCCACGCGCCGCCGCTCGCCTCGGCCAGCCAGTCGAGGTAGCCGGCGGGGTCTGCGAGGCCGTCGGGGTGGTCGATGCGCAGCCCGTCGACGTTGCCGGCCCTCAGCTCCTGCAGGAGCAGGCGGTGCGAGTGGTCGAACACGTCGCGGTCCTCGACGCGGATCGCCGCCAGCGTGGTGACGTCGAAGAACCGGCGGTAGTTGAGCCTGGTCCTTCCCTCCCGCCAGTCGCAGAGCCGGTAGCGCTGCGCCGCAACGAGATCCGGCAGCTCAAGGATCTCGGTGCCGGGGTGGACCGGGAACTCGTGGTCGAAGTAGCGCAGCACGGGCTCGTCGCGCAGGTGTCCGCCGTCACCGGACACCGACAGCTCGCCGGCCGCGAGGACGGCAGCCAGCGGCTGGCCGAGCACGGGGACCAGCACCTTGCCGTCCTCGACCGACCAGTCGACGTCGAACCACTGGGCGTGGTCGGACTCCTGACCGTCACGCAGCAGGAGCCACCAGGGGTGGTTGAGCCAGGCCGGTGTCGGTGTGGCCATGTGGTTGGGCACCACGTCGACGACTGCCCCGAGACCGACGTCGCGCAAGGACGTCGTCAGCCGGTCGAACCCGGCCGAGCCGCCCAGCTCCTCGTTGAGGTACTCGTGGCTGACCACGTCGTAGCTGTGCGTGGAGCCCGGCTCCGGCGCCAGCACCGGCGACAGGTAGGCGTGCGACACACCCAGCGCTGCAAGGTAGTCCGCCTGCCCCGCCGCCTGGTCGAACGTGAACGCCGGCTGCAGCTGGAGACGGTACGTCCCGCTCGGGACCACGCGCCCGGGCGCGGCGCGGTGCCCGGCCCGGCCACGCGGCATACCTGCCTCGGGCGTGCCGCCCCCGAAGGCGGTCACTTGCGCGCGGTGGCCGCCCCCGCGGGCGCGCCGGTCGCGGTGACCCGGGTGCAGCGCAGCACCACCACGCTGCGGCCCTGGGCGGTCATCGTGGACCCAGGCTGGTGCGTGGTTGTGTCGACCACGCTGGCCGCGGTGTCGATCTCGGCAGTCCACGACTCGCCATAGGACTTGTCGGGCAGCACGAACGGCAGCGGGTCCGCGGATCCGTTGAACAGCACCAGGAAGCTGTCGCCGACGACCGGGTTGCCCCGGGCGTCTGGCTCCGGAATCGCCGCACCGTTGAGGAACACCGTCATCGCACTGGCCCGGCTGTTGTCCCACGCCTGCTCGTCCATGTGCTGGCCGTCGGGCTGGAACCAGGCGATGTCGCCGACCTCGCTCTCACCACCGTGGGCGGCCGACCCGGCGAAGAACCGCCGCCGGCGGAACACCGGGTGCTGGCGGCGCAGCTCGACCAGCCGCTGGGTGAAGGCGAGCAGGTCCCGGCCCTCGTCCCCGAGGTCCCAGTGCACCCAGCTGGTCTCGTTGTCCTGACAGTAGCCGTTGTTGTTGCCGCCCTGGGTGCGGCCCAGCTCGTCGCCGTGCAGCAGCATCGGCACGCCCTGCGAGAGGAGCAGCGTCGTGAGGAAGTTGCGCTGCTGCTGGCTGCGCAGGGCGTTGATGACGGGGTCGTCGGTCGGGCCCTCGACACCACAGTTCCACGAGCGGTTGTGGCTCTCGCCGTCGTTGTTGTCCTCGCCGTTGGCCTCGTTGTGCTTCTCGTTGTACGACACCAGGTCCCGCAGCGTGAACCCGTCGTGCGCCGTGACGAAGTTGATGGAGGCGATGGGACGACGCCCGTCGTCCTTGTAGAGGTCGCTCGACCCGGTGATGCGGGAGGCGAACTCGCCGAGCGTCGCCGGCTCGCCGCGCCAGAAGTCGCGGACCGTGTCGCGGTACTTGCCGTTCCACTCCGTCCACAGCGGCGGGAAGTTGCCGACCTGGTAGCCGCCGTCCCCGACGTCCCACGGCTCGGCGATCAGCTTGACCTGGCTGACGACCGGGTCCTGCTGGACGAGGTCGAAGAAGGCCGAGAGCTTGTCGACCTCGTGGAACTGCCGGGCCAGCGTGGCCGCGAGGTCGAACCGGAACCCGTCGACGTGCATCTCGGTCACCCAGTAGCGCAGCGAGTCCATGATCAGCTGCAGGACGTGGGGGCTGCGCATGAGCAGGCTGTTGCCCGTGCCCGTGGTGTCGTAGTAGTGCGCCTCGTCACCGTCGACCAGCCGGTAGTAGTTGGCGTTGTCGATCCCACGGAAGCACAGCGTCGGGCCGAGCTCGTTGCCCTCAGCGGTGTGGTTGTAGACCACGTCGAGGATCACCTCGATGCCGGCCTCGTGCAGGGCCTTCACCATGCCCTTGAACTCCGCGACCTGCTCGCCACGCGCGCCGTACGCCGCGTAGCCGTTGTGGGGCGCGAGGAAGCCGATCGTGTTGTAGCCCCAGTAGTTGCCCAGGCCCTTGTCGCGCAGCGTGAAGTCGTTGACGAACTGGTGCACGGGCATCAGCTCGATCGCGGTGACGCCGAGGGCCGCGAGGTGCCTGATCGTGACCGGGTGGGCGATGCCGGCGTAGGTGCCGCGGATCTCCTCCGGGATCTCCGGGTTGAGCTGGGTGAGGCCCTTGACGTGGGCCTCGTAGATCACGGTCTCGTGGTACTCGTGGCGGGGCAGCCGGTCCTGGCCCCAGTCGAAGAACGGGTTGATCACGACGGAGTACATGGTGTGGCCGAGGCTGTCGTCGACGTTCGCCTTGGCCGGCTCGTCGCTGGGGTTGCTGAAGTCGTACGAGAACAGCGACTGGTCGCCGTCGGCCATGCCGTCGACCGCCTTGGCATAGGGGTCGAGGAGCAGCTTTGAGGGGTTGCAGCGGTGGCCCTGTGCCGGCTCGTAGGGACCGTGCACGCGGTAGCCGTAACGCTGCCCCGGCTGGATGCCCGGCAGGTACCCGTGCCAGACGAACCCGTCCACCTCCGTGAGCTCGACCCGCGTCTCTGCGCCCCGGTCGTCGACGAGGCACAACTCGACGGCGGTCGCGGCCTCGGAGAAGAGGGCGAAGTTGACGCCCGTGCCGTCGAACGTGGCACCGAGGGGGTAGGGGTTGCCCGGCCAGGTCTCCATCGTGACGAACCCTAGTGGTGCCGGCCCGGAGCACCGAACCGGACACCCACGGATCGGTAAGCGGGCGCTTAGCTACACTCCCCGGCATACCTGCGCCGTGACCGGCGCCGCCACGACCACGGAGGTTTCCATGAGCACCCAGCGCGTAGCGATCGTCACCGGAGCGGCCCGCGGCATCGGCGCCGCGACGGCCAGGCGGCTGGCCGCCGACGGCCGTGCGGTGGGCGTGCTGGACCTCGACGAGTCGGCCTGTGCCGACACGGTCGGCGCCATCACCAAGGCCGGTGGGCGGGCCGTGGGCGTCGGGGTGGACGTTGCGAAGGCGGACCAGGTCGAGGCTGCGGTGAAGCGCGTCGCGGACGAGCTCGGGGCGCCCACGATCCTGGTCAACAACGCCGGCATCACCCGCGACAACCTCCTGTTCAGGATGACCGAGGAGGACTGGGACGCCGTGATGAACGTGCACCTGCGCGGCTCGTTCCTCATGACCCGGGCCATCCAGGGCTTC
>Ga0308176_10002727_pt1 | contig 11197 bp, 10 predicted proteins | sample PhyCR2_3_FD_203890 | JGI IMG/M metagenome (GOLD analysis project Ga0308176, IMG submission 203890) | Soil microbial communities from UC Gill Tract Community Farm, Albany, California, United States - DLSLS.C.R2 | ecosystem: Environmental > Terrestrial > Soil > Agricultural land | place: USA... | reverse complement strand
GAAGAAGGTCGGAATGCCGAAGACGCCGCGCTCGACCGCCGCCTCGGTGTTGGCGACGAGCTCGGCCTTGACCTCGGGGTCCTGGGTCGCCTCGAGCAGCGCCTGGACGGGCAGGCCGACGGCCGCCAGCACGCGGGCGACCACCTCGGGGTCGTCCATCTTTTCCCCGTTCTCCCACATCGCCGCCTCGACGGCGGCCAGGTAGCCCTCACCCACGCCCTGACGGCGCGCCGCGATCAGGCCGCGCATGATCAACAGCGTGTTGACCGGGAAGTGCGGGTTGAAACGGAAGGCCGTGAGGCCGTGCCCGGCGACGAAACGGCGGGTTTCCAGCTGCTCGTAGGCGAGCTTGCCCTTCACCTCGCCGAAGGCCTGGGCCGGGGAACGGTTGTTGGTGGCCTTGAAGATGCCGCCCAGCAGGCAGGGGATCAGATTGAGGTCCGCGCCGGTGCGGGCGCAGATGTCGGGCAGCACCTTCCAGGCCAGGTAGGCGTTGGGGCTGCCGAAGTCGAAGATGAAGTCGATGCTGGCGGCCATCGGGCGATCCTCCTCAGCCCGCCACGGCTAGGCTCGTCGCGCGGCGGGGGCAAGCCCGTCAGCCGCCGCCGGTCGGGAACTCCTTGATGAGCTTTCCGCCTCGCCAGAGCTCCATCCGCTGCTCGCCGCGGCGCTTCTCGGCCGCCTTGATGGCGTCGGCGTCGGACTCGCATTCCAGGGTCGCGACGCGGGACATGCGTTCGCGCTTGTCGAAGATGTAGAGCCGGTACTCTGGCATGACGCCCCCGTCAGACCGGTTGCGACGATAACATCCGCAAAGCGCGCCGCGACTATCAAAAGCTGGCGAGTAGGAATTGAGCCCGCGACAGTCCGCCGCAGGCCGCTTAACGGGCGGACAAGAGAAGGGTGAAAACCTTGCAATTCCAATCACTTATTATGGAATTATTATGCCGGACCGCGCTCGATCCGCCAAGGCCGGCAAGGCCCGCCTGCCAGCTGCCGCGACCGAGGCGCCGCGGGAGGTGACCTGGGAGATCCTGTCGGAGCGGCTGAACGACATCGTGGTCATGGCCGACACCGCGGGCGTGGTGTTCTACGTCTCCCCCGGCTGCCGCAAGCTGGGCTATGCGCAGGCCGACCTGATCGGCCGCGCCGCAGGCGACCTCGTGCACCCCGACGACCTGCCGCGGTTCATGGCCAACACCGCCGAGCTGTTCGCGACCCGCGTCGTCGGCCACGCCGACCGCGAGCATCGGGCGCGGTGCAAAGATGGGGGCTGGATGTGGTTGGAGGGCAGCCCCAGCCTGATCTTCGACGCCGACGGCGAGCCGATGGGGATCATCAACGTCTTCCGCGACGTGACGGACCGGCGCGCGGCGCGCGAGGCGATGTGGGAGGAAGCCCGGCGCGCCTCGATGGCCGAGGAAGTGGCCGGCGTCGGCTATTGGCGCCTCGACGCGGCCAGCGGCCGGATCACCTGGTCGTCGCAGATGTTCGCCATGTTCGGTCTGGAGCCTGGCGACGAGCCGCTGCTGGACCGCGCGATGGCCATGGTGCACGCCGAAGACAAGGCCGCCTCCGACGCGCGGCTGGCGCACGCCATCGCCACCGGCGAGGGCTGGCGCGACGAGCTGACCCGGATCGTTCGGCCGGACGGCGAGGTCCGCTTCGTCAACGGCCGGGCGGTGACCGAGATGGGCCCCGACGGACGCGTGGCGGGCGTGTTCGGCACCATGATCGACGTCACCGTCGAGGCGGCGACACGCCGCGCGATGGTCGAGAGCGAGCGCCGGTACCGCCTTCTGGCGGAGAACTCGACGGACATCATCTCGCAGACGAGTGTCGCCACCGGCCGGATCACGTATCTCTCGCCATCGGTGGCGCGGGTGACGGGCCACGCTCCCGAGGACCTCATCGGCCAGCGGATGGTCGACTTCGTGCACGACGACGACCGGCCGGCTTTCATGGCCGCGTTCGCCGCCCTGGTGGCCGGCGAGCGCAACTGCGGCGAGGCGATCCGCTTCCGCGGCCGCACGAAGGCCGACGACTGGCTGTGGCTGGAAAGCAATCCCCGGGTCGTCTTCGGCGCCGACGGCAAGCCTGAGCACCTGATCGACATCACCCGCGACGTGACCGCCCAGGAGGCCTTGAAGGACAGCCTGCGCGAGGCGGTGGCCGAGGCCGAGCGCCTGGCGGCGGTGAAGTCGGAGTTCCTGGCCAACATGAGCCACGAGATCCGCACGCCGCTGACCGCGGTGCTGGGGTTCACGACGCTGCTGGCGGAGCGGACCGACCTTGCGCCTCACGCCCACGGCCACGTGGAGCGGGTGGGTGGAGCGGCGCGCGCGCTGCTGGCCATCGTCAACGACGTGCTGGACTTCTCCCAGCTGGAGGCGGGGCAGGTGTCGCTGGCGCCGCGAGCGGTCGTCCCGGCCCCCTTGGTCAACGAGGTGGTCGAGCTGTTCGAGCGCGAGGCGCAGGCCAAGGGCCTGGCGCTCTCGTTCGAGGGCGCGATGGAACTGCCCGGCGCGGTGCGCATCGACGGCGACCGGGTGCGCCAGGTGCTGTTGAACCTGGTCGGCAACGCGGTGAAGTTCACCGAACGCGGCCAGGTCGGCGTGCGGCTGGGCTACGACGCGGACGGCGAGCGGCTGAGCGTTGAGGTCGCCGACACCGGCCCCGGCATCCCGGCCGCCCAGCGCGAGCGGCTGTTCGAGCGGTTTACCCAGGCCGACGGGTCCTCGACGCGGGCGAAGGGCGGCTCGGGGCTGGGCCTGGCGATCAGCCGCAAGCTGGCCCTGGCGATGGGCGGCGAGATCACGCTGAAGAGCCGCGTGGGCCGTGGCTCGCGCTTTAGCCTGTCGCTGCCCGCGCCGCTCTGCGAGCCGCCGGCCGCGGCGGTCGAGGGCGGCGACGTCCTGGCCCTGCTGGACGGCGTCCGCGTGCTCGTCGTGGACGACAACACGATCAACCGGGAGCTTGCGCGCGCGGTGCTCGAACCGTCCGGCATTGAGGTCAGCGAGGCCGTCGACGGCGTCGAGGCGACCGAGGCCGCCGCGCTTCTGCCGGTGGACCTGATCCTGATGGACCTGCGCATGCCGCGGCTGGACGGGCTGCAGGCCGCCTGGGCGATCCGGCGCACGCCGGGTCCCAACCAGGATATCCCGATCCTGGCGTTCTCGGCCGACGGCGAGCTGCGCGCCGGGACGCCGCTCGGGCCGCTCACCGGGCGGGTGACCAAGCCGATCTCGCCGCGGGCGCTGGTGGAGGCGGTGGCCGAGGCCGTCAGCATGGAATTCGAACCGATCGACGACGAGGAGTTGCGTCATGGCCACGGCTGAGGGCCCGCGCCACCGAGTGCTGGTGGTCGATGACGACCGGGCGATCCTGGAACTGGTCTGCACGCGCCTGACCCTGGCCGGCTACGACGCCTATTCCGCGCGCAACGGCGTCGAGGCGCTGCAGCGTATCGAGACCTTGAGGCCGAAGGCGATGGTCCTGGACCTCAACATGCCGCAACTGGACGGCTTCGGCGTTCTGACGTCGCTCGGGCGCGAGCGGGCGCTGAAGACGCCGACCCTGGTGCTGACCGCTCGCCATGCCGCCGCTGACGTGCAGACGGCGATCGGCCTAGGCGCGCGCGACTACCTGGCCAAGCCATTCAAGGACCAGCAGCTGCTGATGCGCGTCGCGCGCCTACTGCGCCCGCGCGCGGAGCGCCGGACGCTCGAGGAGTCGATGGACGACCTGGAGAAGCTGCTGGCCTAGCGGCGCGCGCCGGCGAGGCGGGCGGGCTGCGGCAGGGGTTGGACGGTCTCGGCAAGCGGCCGCGCCGCGACGAGTTCCCGGGCGCGCACGCCCGACAGCACCGTTTCAGACGCCGCCATCATGGCGATGACGAAGCCCAGCTCGCCTTCGCGCAGGCCCTGGCGCCACAGGTAGCAGCCGAAGAAGCGGCCCAGGCCGCGCAGCGCGTCGCCGGCCAGGACGCCCTGGCGGCCGGCGTCGGCCAGATCCTGGGCCTTGAGCCAGGTCTGGTGATCGAGCCGGGCCATCAGGCCGCCGAGATCGGCGTCGGCATAGCGTTTCAGCGGCGTCTCGATGGCGCCGGCGTAGCGCCCGCCCATCGTGGTCTCCGGCGCGACGCGCCCGGCCCTCCAGCGCTTGACGCGGCGGCGGTAGAGCTTGGGCGCTTCCTGCGTGCTGAGGGTCCCGCCCCAGCCGCGGCGAACGCGCCGTGCGCCCACGTGGTTATCCACCGGCACGCTGAACCAGTCGCCGGCGGGGCGACCGTGGATGGCGGCCCGGACCTCGTAGGCCAGCTCCGGCTCGACGTGCTCGCAGGCCTCGACCTCCAGGATCCATTCGCCAAGAGCCGCGGCGACGCCCGCGGCCTTGCGCTGGCTCTCCAGCGGGAAGATGCCCTCGATGACACGGGCGCCGTGCAGGCGGGCGACGTCGGCTGAACGGTCCGTGCAGCGGTCCGCGATGACGATGATCTCGTCGCAGAACGCGAGCCGGCGCAGGCAGCCGGGAAGGCGCTGCTCATCGTTCTGAGCACAGACCAAGGCCGTCAGCTTCACGCTCGATACCCGTCCCAAGAGTCCCCGGCGGTCGCCCGCCGTCATGGTGAAGACGGCGCTGCCGCGCTTCGCCCCCCGTCGCCTTGGAAAGGAATCGGCAATTTTCTTGAATTCGCGACGAATCGCCGCTTCGCCTTGATAAGATTCACATAAAAGTCGGCGGTCCGCGGCGCTCAGTAGGCCGCGGTCAGGCGCAGACCGATGGTGCGGGGACGCTGCGGCGTCAGCTGGCGGACCCGGCCGAAGGTGAAGGGGTTGCCATAGGCGAAGGTGTTGCCGGCGGAATCCGCGGGGTTGGTGACGTAGAGCCCGGCTGTCCAGCGGCGGGCGACGACGTCGGCCATCAGGTTGGCGTCCCACACCGGGTCGGTGCGCGCCGAGACGGCGGGGTCGAAGGTCAGTCGCGCCGGGCCAACGTAGTTCGCCTGCGCCACCAGCCGAAGGGCCAGGCTGGCGGGCAGCGGATGGTCGTAGCGGGCGAGCACGCCGCCGGACCAGCGCGGCGCGCCGGGCAGGCCGGAGCCCAACTGGGTGGCGAAGTCCGGATTGACCCGGGTGAACTTGGGCGCGGCGTAGAGGCCGTTGGCCTGCACCGTCAGCCCGAACTCGGTCTCGTAGACCGCCTCGGCCTCGATACCCTTTATGTTGGCGTCGCCGACGTTGGCGGTGAAAGCCAGGCCATTGTCCCGGTACTGGTCGGACTGCAGATCGGACCAGACGTCGTAGAAGGCGGCCGCGCGCAGCACCAGGCGCCCGTCATCGAAGCGGCCCTTGGCGCCCAACTCGAAGTTCTGCAAGCGGTCGGGCTTGAAGACGGTGCGCTGCGGCTTGACGGCGAAGAAGTTCGTCGAGTTCACCCCGCCGGGGCGGAAGCCCTCGGAGTAGAGCGCGTAGACCAGCTCGCCGCCGGATAACTCGTATTGCACCGAAAGCTTCGGCGAGAGGCCGGAGAAGCGCGACACCTCGTGCACGAAGCGCGGCTGGGTCGGGAAGGCGCCGGAGATGGCGGACTTCACGTGCAAGGCGCTGCGGAAGGCGCGCAGGCCGGCCGACACGGTCCAGCCGGAGGAGACGCGCCAGGCGCCCTCGCCATAGAGCGCGACCTCGTCCAGGTGGTCGCGCCGCTCTTCCTCGTAAACGCGGGTCAGGCGGTTCTGGGCCAGGCTCAGGATCGCCGGCAGGCGCGTGGGCGTGATCAGCACGTCCAGCGCCGAGGGGGTGCGCTCCACCGACGTCGAGCCGTAGGCGCCGGCGAGCCAGCTCAGCGATCCGGAGCCAACCGAGGTGATGGTGATGTCCTGCACCAGGCGGCGGATCCGCGCGGCCTCGGAATAGAGGCCAAGCGAGGCGCCGAGCGCGGACAGCGGCGGCGTCGTGGTGACCCGGGTCGCGTCGTAGAGGTTGGAGAAGTCGTGCTGCACGTAGGACGTCACGGCCGAGATGTCGGCGCCGGCGAACTCGCCGCGCAAGGTGACGGCGCCCTGGGCGAAATCGTTGACCGAGGCCTCCCGCACCTGGGTGGTGCGCGCGGCCTGGAGATCGGCGGCGGTCTGCGTCAGGTACTGGGTGTCGTGCGAGCGCAGGCGTTGGGCGACGGCGGAGATGTCGAGGGTCCAGCGGTCGCCCAAGGCCACGCGCAGCGCCGCGCGTCCGCCGTCGCGGGTCGTGGAGTCCACGTTGGAGAGCCGCAGGCTGACGTTGTCGATGTAGCCGCCCTGGTCGTCGTAGTAGCCGACGAGGCGCAGGCCGACGCGGCCCGCAAGCAGCGGCGCGTTCAGGTACCCCTCGCCGACGTAGCTCGCCGATCCGCCGTTGGTGGTGGCCGCGATGGCGGAGAGGCCGGCCGAGAACGTCTCGGTGTCGGGCTTGTTGGCCACGATGCGGTAGGCGCCGGCGAGGGCGCCGGAGCCGTAGAGCGCCCCTTGCGGGCCGCGCACCGTCTCCACGCGCTCCACATCGGTGAGGCGCAGGTCAGGGTCGGGGGCGTTGTAGTTGATGGGCGCGTCGTCGAGGTAGGTGGAGACCGTCGAGCGGGCGCGGCCAGTGAAGGCGCCGTCCGAAAGGCCACGCATCAGGAGCTTGTCGCGGCCGGGCCCCAGGTTCGTGGTCAGCACGCCCACGAGCTGGCCGGCCGTGTCGCGCACGTCGTAGGCGCCGGTGGCGACCAACTGCTCCCCCGACACCACGCTGACCCCGGCGGGCAGGACGTCCAGGCGCTCGGGGCGGCGGCGCGCCGTGACGAGGAGCTCGGAGACCGACGGCAGGGACGGGCCCTCGATGCGCGGCTGAGCCGTGAGCGGGGTGATACGCACCGTCTTGGCGTCGACGATGCGCCAGGCGCAGGGCGCGCCCGCCAGGAGGCGGGTCAGCGCCTGGCTTAGCGTGTAGCGGCCGGTGAGGCTGGCGTGGCCGTCCGGGCCGCAGGCCGAAGTCCCCAGCAGCGAGACGTTGGCCTGCACGGCCAGGTCGATCAGCGCCTCGGAGTAGGGCTTGGGGGAAATCGCGAACTTGCGGCGCGCTTCAGCGGCCTCAGCGCCGCTGACGGGCGTGAGGAGGCAAAGTCCCGTAAGGGACGCGCACAACGCGGCCGTCCGCCTGACGATGCCCTTCCGTCCCCCTCAGGGCTACTTCGGAGGCCCATCGCGCCGAAGGACGACCCCTTGGGCAGAGGGTAGCGCCTTGATCGGCGCGAGCAAGGCGAGGCGGCGAATAACGGCGTTCTGGTCGTCGATGACGAGAACGCCGGACACGGGAGTGTCGGCCAGCGTCGGATCCGCGATGACGATCGGGGTGGCGAACTGCTGGTTCAGGTCGGCGACCACTTCGGAGAGGGGGCGGTCGCGGTAGATCAGCCGGCCGGACTTCCAGCTATCGACCTGCAGTGGGTCGATCGCCGAGAGTTTCACGTCCGGCGCGCCCTCCAGGTGGTCCAGCCGTTGGCCCGGATGCAGGCGGAAGCCGTGGCCCGGCGCCCCGCCGGCCGGGTCGACCTCGACCAGGCCACGCTCGACCGAGACGCTGAGCTTGCCATCGCGGCGGCGGACGTCGAAGCGGGTGCCGATGACGCGGACGGTGCGGTCGCCGGCGGCGATCACGAATGGGCGGGCCGGGTCGTGCGCCACGTCGAAGACAGCCTCGCCTTCGCCCATCACCACGCGGCGCTCGCGGCCGTTCAGCGAGACCTGCAGGCGCGAGCCGGCGTTGAGGTCGACGCTCGTGCCGTCGGCCAGGGTGACCGTGCGGTGCTGGCCCTTGGCGGTGTCGTAGGCGGTGGCTTGCGGGGCCACCAGGCTGGTGGGGACGAGCGCGATGGCGAGGGTGGCCGCGGCGGCCATCCCGCCGGCGATCAGCCAGCCGCGGGTCGCGGCCGGGCGCGGTGCGGGCTTGGCGCTGACACCGTCCAGCACGGCCCAGGCGGCGGCCTGGTATTCCAGGGTGACCGCCAGCGCCGCGTCGTAGGCATGGGCGTTGGCGGGCTCGGCCAGCCAGGCGTCGAAGGCCTCGAGGTCGGCTTCGGTGAGGTCGGGCGCGGCCAGGCGCGCGAGCCAGTCGGCGGCTGCTTGCCGCCGGGCCTCCTCGCTCTGGATCGACCGCAAGGTCATGCCAATGCCTTTTGCGCCCGGTCTTGGACGCCCCCTTGCGACAAAGACGGCGCCGGGTTGGCCGGCCCCCCTGTGCGCCCGCACAATTTCCGGTTGATCATCGCGGTCCGAGCCTCGCGGCCAGGACGCGCACGGCGGCGCTGACGTGCTTCTCGACCGCCTTGACCGAAAGGCCCATCGCCCGGGCGGTCTCGGCGTGGGAGAGGCCCTCCAGCTTGTGCAGGCGGAAGGCGCGGCCGGCCTGCGGCGGCAGGTCGGCGGCCGCCTCGATCAGTTGGCGCAGCCGCTGGGCCGAGGCGAGCGCGTCGTCGGCGGCCGGTTGGTCGGCCACGTCCACCCCGCCCACCTGGCTGCCCGCCACCTCGCGCCAGGCGGTGTCGCGGGCGGCGGCCCGGACCTCACCCCGGGCGCGGTCGACCATCAGGTTCAGCGCCATGCGGAACAGCATCGCATGCGGGTTGCCCACCTCGGCCGCGCGGTCGCGCGCGGCGAGCTTCAGGTAGAGCTCCTGGGCCAGGTCCTCGGCCGCCGCCATCGAGCCGGCGCGCGCCGCCAGGAAGCGGATCAGCGTATCGCGCTTCTCGAGATAGACGGCCAGCAACGGATCGTCGGCCGCCGCAGGCTGTGCAGGCGGCTTAGCCACGGGCAGGGCCTGGACGCGTCTGGGCCACGTTGCGGCGACTGAACTCCGATCACCAACGGCCCCGTTTGGCGCAAAAGCCGGCCTCGGCCAAGCACCCTGCGGTCGCTACATCAAGTGCGCGCCTTGCAGGAACTCCAGGAGCGCCTGGTTGAAGGCGGCCGGCTGGTCGATGTTGGCGGCGTGACCGGCGTCCGGGATCACCACCTTCCTCGCGCCGGGGATCTTGGCGGCCATGTAGTCGCTCGCCGCCAGGAAGGGCGTGTCGTTGGCGCCGACGATCACCACGGAGGGGACCTTGATGCCCGGCAGGCTCTCGATGACCCGGGAGTCGCGCTGGGTGAGCATGCCGCGCGCGGCCTTCGCCAGGCCCGTGGCGTCGCGATGGCGGGCGATCTGCACCTCGGCGCTGGCGCGGGAGGTGTCCGGCAGGCCCTCGGACTCGAAGCGTTCGGCCCGGGCGATGGAGGTCTTGTTCCAGCCGGCGCGCGCCTCGTCGTTCTTGTAGCCGGGGCCGGTGTCGATGATCAGGAGCGCGCGGGTGCGGTCCGGATGGGCGCGGTGGAAGGCCAGGCTCATGTAGCCGCCGAGCGAGAGGCCGCCCACGATCGCGTCCTTGGCGTCGACGGCGTCCAGCAGGCCGGCCATGTCGGCCACCGTGGCCTCCTCGGAATACTGGGCCTGGTCGGCCGGGTAGTCCGACTGGCCGTGGCCGCGCATGTCCCAGGTGACGACGGTGAAGTGGGGCTCCAGCGTGGCGATCTGGCCCGCCCACATCTGCGAAGTGGCCGAATAGCCGTGTGTCAGGATCAGGGCGGGCCCCTGGCCGTGGACCTCGTAGTAGAGCTTGACCCCGTCGCGATCGAGCTTGGGCATGGGCGTCCTCCCAGGACGTGGTTGATAGGCGGGCTCTTGGCGGCCGATGGACGATGCTAGCGCGGGGATCGGCCGTCTGCGAAGGGGCCGCGTCGGCCTCAGCCAACGGCGGGGGCGGTCGTGGCGGTGGCTTCCAGGATGAAGAGCGTGAGGCCGTCCTCGTCGCAGACGGACATCCGCAAGGCTCCGTCGGCCCAGAACTCGTCCGAGCGATCCTTCAGGATCTCCCCGAGCGCACGCACGGCCTGGCGGCGCGCCGCGTCCAGGTCCGGGAGGTCGACGCCTTCGCGGTCGAGCAGCCGCCGGCCGTCCTCGGTGTGAAAGTAGAAACGCGGCACGCGACTCTAACTTGTTGCGAGTGCGGAAGTTTCGCGCCGGACCTTGTGAAATGTTAGGCGCTGCGCCGCAGCGGGCTCACAGGCGTCGCCGCGGGTGTCACTGCGCGCTTGATGGCGTCCAGCAGGCCGGAGACCAGGATCGGCTTGGCCACGAAGTCGTTGAAGCCGAGCGCACGGTACTCTTCGGGCCGGCGCGAGACCACGTCGGCGGTCAGCGCGATCACCGGGATGGTCGCGTTCGGGCCTTCGGACTCACGCAGGCGGGCCACCGTCTCGACGCCACTGAGTTCGGGCATGTGGATGTCCATCAGGACGATGTCGAAGGGCTGGTCGGAGAGCCGGCGCAGCGCCTCCCCGCCGGAGCAGGCGCGGACGCTGGTGTGGCCGAAGGCGGTCAGGATTTCCTCGACCACGCGCAGATTCATGGGATCGTCATCGACGTGCAGAACGACGAGCGACCGGCCGATGTCCGGAAACGATTGCGACACGAAATCCAAGCCCCTTGACGCACCACCAACCTGCCAAAGGAAGGCTAAGGTAAGCCTGACAGACGCAACTAACGCAGAGTTAACGACGCGCCATTTGGGACTACGGTATGTTCCTTAGTCAGGCGCTCAGGGGAGGTTGCCGTTGAGGTCGTAGAACCCGCGAGCGACCTGCTTTCCTGGGCGTCGAAGCTGCTGAGTTCGTAGAAAGCCACCTGGCCGGCCTGGTAAACGTAGCGGACCGTCCAGGACGAGCCGTCGTCGTAGAGCATGGCGCGGTCACCGCGTGGCCCTGCAGGTCGAAGTCGTCGACGTAGCGCTGGTAGGGCTGGCTCTTGTCGACGGCTGTGGCGGCTTTGCCGCAGGATCAGTGGCGAACGACTACGGTTTGAAGGTGGCCAGCAGGACCATCAGTTCGGGCTCGTCGACCGCGCGCGCCGCTTCGGCCGGTGGCGTCCACAGCTTCTCGCGCTGGGTGGCTTCGGGGAAGACGTCGGCCTCGTCCTGCACCTCAAGCGAGAAGACGGTGACGCGCACCCTTTGCAGCCGCCCGTTCTTCAAGCGCTTGTCGTAGGCGTAGGTCCCGACCGGCTTCTTCTTCAGCTTGCCCTTTACGCCGGCTTCCTCGAACGCCTCGCGCGCGGCCGACTTGGCCGAGCTCTTGCCCTTGATCGGC
>Ga0308176_10002726_pt1 | contig 11197 bp, 7 predicted proteins | sample PhyCR2_3_FD_203890 | JGI IMG/M metagenome (GOLD analysis project Ga0308176, IMG submission 203890) | Soil microbial communities from UC Gill Tract Community Farm, Albany, California, United States - DLSLS.C.R2 | ecosystem: Environmental > Terrestrial > Soil > Agricultural land | place: USA... | reverse complement strand
CAGGTCCACCACCCCAACGACACCGCCGACCGCGCCGTCCGCATCTCCACCACCCTCTACTCCCTCGGCGACCAGTTCCTCATCGTCACCCCCCTGACCCAGCCGGGCACGACACTGGCCAAGGTGCAGGTCGCAACGCCCGAATCCGCCCCGCCGCCGATCGAAATCGATACGCCGAACAAAGGCTGACACGCTTGCACGTGGCACGGGCGGCCCCGCCAATGTCTACATTCTCGTTCGCGTCGGATACGCCCACACCCCCACCACTTCACCCCCCCCCGAGACAACGTCACCTCGAAATACCGCCCGCCCGCCGTCCACACGACCCGATCATAAGTGCGGGAACGCAACGGTTGCAGCAACCCGACGGCGTACACCGCCAACAACAGCGTGCTGAATTCCACCGGAATGAGCAGGACCCGGCGCACGTTGGCCCCACATCGTACCGCCGCGCCCAACCCCGAGCACTTCCCGCCGCGTGATGTTCCGCCGCGCCGTAATTCCGCAAACCTTCTCCGCCCCCCTGCGTAGGAACAGTCGAGAGGGGGCATTTGGGGGCATGACCGATCGCACCAACCCGGACTTCCAGCATCACCGCGGCATCGGCGCCCGACCCGCGCGCACCAGTTCCTCAGCTCCCCCTTCCTTGGTGGCCGCTACGACCTCCCTGGTTTCACCCGACCAAAAATGTCCGAAAATATCCGAATTTGTCCGCCCCACATGTCCCCATAAAACGAACCCACCGACCCCTTCCCTTCTCGCCTTCGCGACCTTCGCGATTTCCCCCGCGCGCCGAAAAATCAAAACCACGGCGACCCGTGTTCCAGAACCTTCCAAAATGTTCCAAAGTGTTCCCTACACCCGCCGCGCCGGCGCAAAACGAACCCACCGACCGCCCATCTTCACACAAGGAACCACGCACCAACGGGGGGAAGAAACCCCGCCCCCCGCGCCACTGATTCTTGTCCAGCGCGTCCCCCGTCACCCACCGAGGCCCTCATGACCATCGCCGACGCACCGATCACTGCGACCGAGCCGGTCCATCTTGTCGAATCCGGCGCCCCGCGCGCGCCGCGCCGCGTGTTCGCCGCCCTCGCCCAACCCGCCGCCCTCGCCGCGCTCCTCATCGCCTACGCCCTCTTCCTCCGCCACTATTACGCCCCCGCCATCATCCACCCCGACGCCAACGGCTACTGGGCCCAGGCCAGCCTCCTCATGGAGACCGGCCGCACCTGGTTTAAACCGGATTCCAACGCCCAATACATCGGCATGCACTGGCTCTTGACGCCGAATGGCGCCTACATCAGCCGCTACCCACCCGGCCTGGCCGTGCTCGTCGGTATCGTCTTCAAAGCCTTCGGCTGGCAGGCCAGTATCCTCGTCAACCCCGTCCTGGCCCTCCTCTCCCTCATCGGCGTCTTCCTCATCGTCCGCCGCCTCGCCTCGGCCGCATGGGCCTTCGCCGCCGTCGCCCTGCTGGCGCTGAACGTCCCCTTCACCGTCCATGCCGTCACCAACATCTCCCACATGCCCGTGGCATTTTGCCTGATCTGGGGCGTCTACCTCCTGCTGCGCTGGTCGGACACCGGCCAACTCCCCTGGGCCTTCGCCGCCGGCCTCCTGCTCGGCTGCATCCCCACCATCCGCTATCCGGATTCGGTCGTCGCGCTCGGCGTCGCCGCGTTCTTCCTCTTCCACCACCGCCGCTTCCCCCGCATCTGGCGCCACTACCTCGCCGCGATCGCCGGCGCCGCCATCCCCGTCCTGCCCCTGCTGGTCCGCAACCAGATGCTCCTCGGCCGCTTCTGGCGCACCGGTTATGCCCTCACCAACGAACAGACCGGCTTCGGCTGGAACTACTTCAAACAGAACTCACTCGGCTACCTCCAGGCCCTCCAGGGCGGCGGCCTCGGCATGCTGTTCGCCCTCGGCCTCATCGGCCTCGTCTGGATGATCTGCACCCGCCGTCGCCGCCCGCTCGGCGTCATGCTCCTGCTCTCCTCCACCGCCCTGCTCCTGGTCTACATGGCCTACTACTGGGCCATGGGCGTCGCCGGTCGCGGCCCCGGCGGCGGCGGTGGCCCTGGTGGCCCCGGCGGAGGCGCCGCCGGCGGCGCCCTGCGCTTCCTCGTCCCCTTCGTCCCCGTCTACGTCATCGCCGGCATCTGGGCACTTTCCGAAGCCACTCACAACGCCGGCCGCGCGGTCCGCTTCGCCCTGCCGCTGCTCCTGATCGCCATGCAGGCCACGATGTACGGCCCCGGCCTCTGCCAGGAACTCTCCGACCAGCACGAGCGCAAGGTCCCCCTCGTCCTCGCGACGCGCGGCCTGGAGGAAGTCACCGCCACAGGTGACGTCGTCCTCGCCGACGTCAACCTCCTCCAGCACCTCGATTTCATCCGCCGCTGGAAGCTCGCCGACCCCACCGAAATCGGCGGCGGCTTCGGCGGACCAGGCGGAATGGGCGGACCCGGCATGCCCGGCGGCCCGCGAATGCGCGGCGGACCCGCCGGCCGCGACGACCCCGACGCCCCCTCCCCCATGCAGGCCCAAAAACGCGAAGCCCGCGCCCACCTCTACACCGGCTCCACCTCCCAGCGCCGCGACCAGTTCATCAACGACCTGCGCGCCTGGGCCGGCGACCACGCGATCTACATCGTCGGCAACGAAGACGAACTCACCCGCCTGCTCCCCGGCATCTCCAAAAACCAGCTCACCATCGTCAAGCGCATCCCCACGCCCGGCCGCCCCGACGAACACGAACCGGCCAACGCCCGCGACTTCCCCGGGCGGGGCGGCCCCGGCGGCCCCGGCGGCGGCTTCGGTGGCCCCCCAGGCTTCGGGGGGCCTGGCGCAATGGGCGGCCCCGGCAACCGCGGCCGCTTCGGCCGAGGCGGCGGCGGCCCCGGCGGCCCCGGCCTCACCCCCGGCGAAGACATCGTCATCGCTCGACTGCTCCCCACCGCGAAATTATCCCCCGCGGGGTTAAGATACGGCCCATGAAACGCCAACCGCTCAACTCGTCGTCCCACTTCTCCAAAGTCACGCGCCGCCGCTTCCTCGGCGGCGCCGCAGCCTTGGGCGCCGCCGGCGTCCTCGGCTTCCCCGCGATCCTCCGCGCCCGCGGCGCCAACGAGAAGCTCAACATCGCGATGATCGCCTGCGGCGGGCGCGGCCGCGCCAACCTGAACGAATTCAAAGGCGAGAACATCGTCGCGCTGTGCGACGTCAACCAGAAGAACATCGACGCCGCCAAGCGCAACGCCCCCAACGCCCGCACGTTCACCGATTACCGCAAGCTCTACGACACGCTGAAGGACGGCGAGTTCGACGCCGTCGTGGTCAGCACGCCCGAGAGCCACCACGCCTTCGCCACGTTGCCGGCGCTTCTCCGCAAGAAGCACGTGTATTGCGAGAAGCCGCTAACACGCGACGTGTACGAGGCGCGCGTCGTGGCCGACGTGGCGAAACAGGCCGGCGTCGCCACGCAGATGGGCACGCAAGGTCACGCCAGCGACAACGGCCGCCGCGTCGTCGAATTGATCGACGCCGGCGCGATTGGGCCGGTCACCGAGTGTCACGTCTGGGTGGACCGCACCTGGGGCCGGCAGACCGAAGACGAGGCGCACAAGTATCATGACATCGTCTGGACCTGGGAGCGGCCGGCCGAGGAAATGCCCGTCCCGCCGTACCTCGACTGGGACCTGTGGATCGGCCCGGCGCCGATGCGGCCGTTCAACGAGGTCTATTTCCCCGGGCCCAAATGGTACCGGTGGTGGGATTTCGGCAACGGCACCATGTCCGACCTGGGCAGCCATTGGAACGACCTGCCGTGGTGGGCGCTTCGCCTCGACGCCCCCAAGACCATCGAGGCCTTCGGCCCCCCGCCGCACCCGGAGCTGGCGCCCGCGACGATGAAGGTCGTCTACGAGTACGGCCAGCGCGGCCACCGCCCGCCGGTCACGCTCACGTGGTACCAGGGCCAGATGAAGCCGCCGCAGTGGGAGCAAAACCAAATCCCACGGTGGAAGGACGGCCGGCTGTTCGTCGGCAGCAAGGGCATGATCCTCAGCGACCACGCGCGCCACGTCCTGCTGCCGGAGGAAAAGTTCAAGGACTACCAGCGCCCGCCCAAGACGATTCCCTCCGCCCCCGGCAGCCCGCCGTCGCACCACCTGGAATGGCTGCTGGCCTGCAAGACCGGCTCGCCGACGGGCTCCCCGTTTGCCGGCTACGCCGGCCCGGTCACCGAGGCGAACCACCTCGGCAACGTCGCCCACCGCGCCGGCAGGAAAATCGAATGGGACCCCAAAGATATGCGCATCCCCAACTGCCCCGAGGCCGAGCGGTTCCTCCGGCGGGAGTATCGAAAGGGCTGGAGCCTTGGCGCGCAGGTCGGCTAAAGCGCGGCGACCTCGGTGCGGACCGCCGCGACGATCGTCCGAAGGTGCTCCACCGGCATGGCAGGCGCCGGCATAAGGACCAGGACGTCACCCAGCGGCCGCATGATCACGCCGTGCTTTCTCACCCGCGCGCAGACCTGATGACCAACTCGCCGGGCCGGGTCAAACGGCCGGCGCGTCTTCTTATCTTCCACCAGCTCAATGCCCACCATGAACCCCCGCTGGCGAATATCACCCACGTGAGGAAGCTCGGCCAATGGCGCCAGCAGCCCGGCCAGTTCCCGGGTTTTGCGGGCCACCCGGCCGGCCGTGTCGTTCTTGAGCATCAGCTCGATGTTGGCAATGGCGGCCGCACAGGCGAGAGGGTTGCCGGTGTAGGTGTGCCCATGGAAGAACGTCTTCCCCTCCGCCGGCGCCCCGAGAAACGCATCGAAGATCCGCTGCGTCGCGAACGTCGCCGCCAGTGGCAGGTACCCGCCGCTGAGTCCCTTAGCGACGCAAAGCAGGTCTGGCTGCACGCCCTCGTGCTCGACGGCGAACATCCGCCCCGTCCGGCCAAAGCCCGTTGCCACCTCGTCGCAGATGAGCAGCGTGTCGTATTCGGTGGCGAGCCGGCGAACGTCGCTCAGAAACCCCGCCGGCTGCGTGATCATCCCGGCGGCCCCCTGCACCAGCGGCTCAATCGCGATCGCGGCGATCCGACCATGATGCTCGCGCAGAATTGCCTCCAGCGCCGCCAGGCAGGACCGGCTCACCGCCTCCGGATCGTCCGGCGTCGCACTGCGGTACACGTACGGCGTCGGCGCAAAGTGCACCTTGAACAGCAGCGGTAAGTACGGCCGATGGAACGCCGGCACGCGCCCGACGGAAATCGCCCCCACCGTGTCCCCGTGATACGCCTCCGCAAACGCCACGAACTCGTGCTTCTCCGGCCGCCCGACGTTGTGCCAATACTGAACCGCCAGCTTCAAGGCGATCTCCGTGGCGGTCGCGCCGGCGTCGGAATAGAACACCTTCGTCAGGTTCGTCGGCACGAGCTTCATCAGCTTCGCCGCCAATATTGTGGCCGGCTCGCTGGCCAGCCCGAGCATCGTCGTGTGGGCGACCTTGTCCAGTTGCCCGCGAATCGCGTCGTCGATCTCGGGGACGCGGTGCCCGTGCACGTTGCACCAGAGCGAGGAGACCGCGTCCAAATAACGGTTGCCCTCGGAATCGATCAGGTAGAACCCCTCGGCCTCGGTGATCGCCAGCGGCTCGTCCGCCAGCCACAGCGACATCGGCGTGAACGGGTGCCAGACGTGGGCCTTATCCAATGCTCGAAGTTCGGCGGTGGTCATGATGCCAGGTCAGGAGAGGCGGATTTCATCACCGACTTTGAGTTGAAGCTGTGACGCCGCCGACCCGTCGCGCACGGCGACTTCCAGCAGCCCGGAGGACCCGACGAGCGCCAGCGGCTTGCCCGGCGGCACGTCCCAGTACGTCCGGCGCAGCCGGCCGAGCGCCAGTTGGTTCACGGTCACGGATTTCGGTCGCACGGCGCGGAGCGTTTCGACGGGGATGTTGGTGGTCGCATTGCCGAAGTGGTCGATGTGAATGATCCGCCCGCAGTGGGCTTTGGGGGTGGCCGGCGAGAGGTCGAGCAGGATCGGATCGGAGATCCTTCGGCCCAATTCATCCAACACGCCGTCGGAAGCGCGCGACGCGACGAGGGCGGCGGCCGGTGCCATGATGTCCCGGCCGTGAAACGTATGGCTCGGCAGCTTCTTGGGCCGCCAGGTAAGCTCGTACACACGCGGCCGCGGCTCCGGGTGACGCCGCCACGCCCAGGTGATCAGGCCGTTATCGGGGCAGATGACGTATTGCCGATTAACCTCGGCCAGCAGGATGCGGCGCTTGGTTCCGACGCCGGGATCGATCACCGCGAGGTGCACCGTACCCGGCGGAAAGCCGTCTACCGCCCGCTCCAGCGTGATCGCTCCGCACAGCACGTCCTGCGGCGGGACCTGATGCGTGATGTCGATCAGCCGGCAATCCGGGCAACCGCGCACGAGCACCGCCTTCATTGCCGGGACGTAAAAGTCGCTCAGGCCGAAGTCGGTGGTGAGTGTGATCAACGGCCGAGCCGCGGACATGACCGCGAGGATACGGCTGCAACGGGAGAGGTCAACGGCAACCGGGCGCGGCCATTGAGGCGTGTGATAAAAACCACCATCGGTTGTGGCGCAGGTCATTCGGAAATCCGCCGGGTGTGGGGTACAATAACCACCGGAATCGAGGTGCTATGAGTCGTGTCGGCGAAGCGTTTTCGCTGGAGCAGATGATCCAGCAGCAGGTGGTCGAGCGTGGCATCACTGACGAGCGGGTGATCAACGCCTTGCGCATGGTCCCGCGTCAGCGGTTCTTCCCCCAAGAGGCGCGCGAGGAGGCCTTCGCCGACCGCGCGGCGCCCATCGGCCACGGCCAAACCATATCGCAACCGTACATCGTCGCTTTGATGACCCAGCGCCTCGCCCCCGGCGAAACCGACAAAGTTTTGGAACTGGGGACGGGCAGTGGGTATCAGACCGCAATCCTGGCGAAGCTGGGGGGGCAGGTGTATTCGATGGAGCGGCTCAAGCCGCTGCTGGACGACGCGTGGGAGCGGCTGATGGACATGGGGGTTCGTAACGTGCACTTCCGATTCGGCGACGGGACCAAGGGATGGCCGGAGGAGGCGCCGTTCGACCGGATCCTGATCACGGCAGGTGCGCCGGAGTTGCCGAAGAACTTATTACTCCAGCAGCTTAAGGACGGCGGGATTGCAGTGCTGCCGATCGGGCCGCAGGATCGGCAAGTGCTGGTCGAGGTCCACCGCCGCGGCGAGCGGCTGGACACCACCGAAGTGTGCGGCTGCCGGTTCGTGAAGCTTATCGGCGAAGAGGGGTGGGCCAAAGAATGACGGGGGCCGCCGTTTCGCTTGAAACGCGCGTCGAATCGCTCACCGGAGTTGGCCCGTCGCGTGCCAAAGAGTTTAAGGATCGCGGCGTCAACACGCTCGGCGATCTCCTCGAGTATTTCCCGCGGGATTACCAGTCCGAATCGGCGGAGTTGACCATCGGCCAGCTCTCGACGGGCCCAATCCAGACCGTGCGCGGCGAGGTGGTGGCGGTGGACTACGTGCCAGTCAGGCCGCGGCCGCGGTTCGAGGCGACGCTGGACGACGGGACCGGAAAACTGGCGCTCGTCTGGTTCCACGGCGCGTACCTGCGGCGGCAGATCCACCCCGGGATTACGATCCGCGTGCGCGGGCCGGTGCGGATGTTCCGGAACATGCCGCAGATGACTCAACCGAAATGGGAGCTGGTGGACGGGACGACGCAGCGGATCGAGGAGAGCAAGTTCCGCGCGATTTACCCGGCCGGCGCGAAGCTAACGAGCGAGGTGATCGAGAAGATCATCGGCGAGAACCTCGACGCCGCCGTCGAGCACCTGGAGGAGTGGTTCGAGCCGGGGCTGCTGCGGCGACGGGGGTTGATGGACCGGCGCGACGCGTACCGGCTGATCCATCGGCCGCAGGACATGCGCGAGGCGATGCGCGCGCGGCGGCGGATCATCTACGACGAGCTGATGCTGATGCAGCTGGGGCTCGGAATCGGCAAGCGCCTGCGCGACGGGCGGCTGACGGCGCCGGTCATGCGCGTGGACAAGCTCCTCGACGAGCGTATCCGCAAGCGGTTCCCGTTCGAGCTGACGGCCGCACAGCAGAACGCCGTCTGGGAAATCCTCACGGACCTCCAGAGCGGCCAGCCGATGAACCGGCTGCTCCAGGGGGACGTGGGCAGCGGCAAGACCGTCGTCGCGCTGTACGCGATGCTCGTTGGCGTCGCGAATCGGCTGCAATCGGCGCTGCTCGCCCCGACCGAAGTCCTGGCGGAGCAGCATTACCTCACGCTCTCGAACCTGCTCAAAGACTCGGCGGTCTCGGTGGAATTGTTTACCCAGCGCACGAAGCGCCAGAGCCGCGGGGGAATCATGCGGCACCTGAACAAGGGCGACGTCCACCTGGCGGTCGGCACGCAGGCGCTGCTCCAGGGGGACGTGGGGTTCGCCAACCTCGGGCTGGTCGTCGTGGACGAACAGCACAAGCTCGGCGTGAGACAGCGTGCGATGCTGAAGGGCAAGGGATTGGCCCCCCATTACCTGGTGATGACCGCCACGCCCATCCCGCGGACGCTGGCGCTGTCTTACTTCGCGGATTTCGACGTGACGGTGATCGACGAGCTCCCGCCCGGCCGCCAGCCGATCAAGACGCGCTGGCTGCGCGGAAAGGAGGCGCCGCAGGCGTACCAGTTCATCCGAGACCAGGTGGCGGCCGGCCGGCAGGCGTACATCGTCCTGCCGCAGATCGACGACACCGGGCTTGAAGAGGCCAAGTCCGTCCGCAAGGAATTTGATCGCCTTGGCAAGGGGCCGCTGTCGGGTTTGCGGCTGGCCATGCTCCACGGGCAGATGAGCACCGAAGAAAAGCACGAGGTGATGACCTCGTTCCGCGACCGGCAGACCGACGTGCTCGTCGCGACGACGGTGATCGAGGTGGGCATCGACGTGCCCAACGCCACGGTGATCCTGATCGACAACGCCGACCACTTCGGCCTGTCACAGCTCCACCAGTTGCGCGGACGCGTCGGGCGCGGCAGCGAGTTGTCGCACTGCCTGCTGATTGCCGACCCGGCCACCGACGTCGGCGAGTCGCGGCTGCGGGCGATGACGCGGACGAACAACGGTTTTGAGATCGCCGAGATGGACCTGCAACTGCGCGGCCCCGGCGAGTTCTTCGGCGTCCGCCAGCACGGCCTGCCGGAGTTCAAGCTCGCCGACGTCACCAGCGAGATGGACCTGCTCCAACAAGCCAGGGAAGACGCACTGGCGCTGCTGGCCGAAGACCCGAAGATGGCCAATGAGGTCCGCCGGGCGCTGCGGCAGGCGCTCGTTTCACAATTCGGAGATACCCTGCCGCTGGCGCAGATCGGCTAACTCATTATTGCTTCTTGTAAGACCGGCGCGGGTCGGGTAAGATGCTGGGACAGACCGATTGCGACCAAGCGGTCGTCTGCCTCCGCGGAGGTACTGGAATGCGACGCCCCACTCATCGTTCGGCCTTTACCTTGGTTGAGCTGCTGGTGGTTATCGGCATCATCGCCCTGCTGATCTCCATCCTTTTGCCGACACTCAGCCGCGCCCGCGAGCACGCCTACCGGGTCCAGTGCATGAGCAACGAGCGGCAGATCCTCTCGGCCGTTATGATCTACACCAACCAGTGGAAGCAATCCCTTCCAAATTGCAACTGGGCCTCCGCCGCTTTGGCGATCCAGCGATGGGGCGTCCCGGGGCCTTCCGGGGCGTTGATCGCCGGGCCGGGCTGGTTGTATCAGGAACCCAACAAGAACAAGCAGGCGGACGTCGAAACCGGCGTTATCTGGCCGTTCCTTCGGACCTACCAAATCTATCACTGTCCCAAAGACCCGCAGCCGTACCTGCAAACCGAGCCGGTTCACAACCTGAGCAGCTACCTGATGAACGGGGCGACCCACGCGTACGGCGCAGCGTACATGGACGGCAAGTGCGCCTACAAGATCACCAAGTTCAAATCCGACCGAGTGCTCATCTGGGAAATTAAGGACGACACGTCCTCCTTCGGCGCGGCCGGTGGCTGGAACGACGGGGCAAACAGCCCCAATGAAGGACTCACCAAGCGCCACGGCAACGCCTCACACGTCGGCTGCTTCGACGGCCACGTCGAGCGCATGACCCAGGACGAGTACACGCAAGAAGAGGCCAAGCAGCCCGGTCGCCTCTGGTGCAACCCGGGCTCGGTAAACGGCAAGTAACGCAAGCGCGCAGCCACGGTCCCCGTGCCCGTACCCAGGTCGATTTTCTGACTTGCCCGACGGGGGCTCCGCGCGTACGGTAAATCCTGCCTGGTTGGTCTCGCCGAATCTCACTTCAGTTCGGCGATCAGCAGCCCTTGGGAATTCGAATTCGGTGTGGGAAGCTTAGGAGGCCGCCATGCGGCATCGGTTTTCCCGTGCCGGGTTTACGCTGGTCGAGCTACTGGTCGTCATCGGAATCATCGCGCTGCTCATCTCGATCCTGCTTCCGAGCCTGAACCGGGCGAGGGAACAGGCTTACCGCGTGCAGTGCATGAGCAACGAGCGGCAGATCCTTTCAGCGGTGTTGCTGTACGCCAACCAGTGGAAGGGCATGCTTCCCAACTGCAACTGGGCATCCAGCGCCGCGCTGCAGACCAAGCGTTGGCCGGTCCCCGGCCCAAACGGGCAGCCGGCGCCAGGGCCGGGATGGCTGTACACCGAGCCGAACAAAAAGAAGCAGTCGGACGTCGAGGCCGGCGCGATCTGGCCGTTCCTCAAGACCTACCAGGTGTACCACTGCCCCAGGGACCTGGGACCCTACCTGAACGCCGAGCCCGTCCACGCCCTCACCAGCTACCTGATGAACGGCGCGACCCACGCGTACGGGGGGACGTATATCGACGGCCAGCCCGCCTACAGGATCAACAAGTTCAAGCCGGACCGGGCGTTGATCTGGGAGCCAAACGACGACTCGGCCTCGTTCAAGTCCGGCGGCGGGTGGAACGACGGCTCTAACCGCCCCGACGAGGGAATCACCAAGCGCCATGGAAACGCGTGTCACGTCGGCTGCTTCGACGGCCACGTCGAGCGCATGACCCTGAGCGATTATCAACAGGAGCTGGCCAAGTCCCCCGGCCGCCTCTGGTGCAATCCCGGATCCGTCAA
>Ga0308176_10002725_pt1 | contig 11197 bp, 10 predicted proteins | sample PhyCR2_3_FD_203890 | JGI IMG/M metagenome (GOLD analysis project Ga0308176, IMG submission 203890) | Soil microbial communities from UC Gill Tract Community Farm, Albany, California, United States - DLSLS.C.R2 | ecosystem: Environmental > Terrestrial > Soil > Agricultural land | place: USA... | reverse complement strand
GGAGGTGGCCGACGGGGCTCTGGACCATCTCCAGTGCAGCTCCTGCCGGATGGTGACCGACCAGGGGGTCTGGGTCTGCCCCATCCTGGTCAACGAGCCCGAGGCGAAGATAGGGGAGACCCTCGCCGACACCCTGGGCGATTTCCCCCTGGAGCACCCGGCCTGCTGGACCTGCCACGTCTACGGCGTGAGCTGCCGGACCTGAAGGATGTCCTACCGGCCGCCCAAGGATCTCGACGAGCAGGAGCGCCAGGCGCGGGCCAAGCTCACCGCCCACCGCGGCATGGCGACCTGGGGGGAGAAGCTCGTTCCCCTCGCCGTCTTCCGCCAGGCCGCGGCCCGCAAAGGGCTGAAGCTCCCCCGGGAGGAGCGGGAGTCCGCCGTGCTCGCCTACACGGCCGGCCTGGACGACCCCACGCCGGTCGAGGGCCCGTACTCGCGCATCGCCGTCTTCGGCGGCGTCTACAGCAACCATCTCGCCCTGCTGGAGCTCCTGGAGGACGCCGCCCGCCGGGGCGCCGAGGCGGTCTACTGCCTGGGCGACCTGGGGGCCTTCGGCCCCAATCCCGAGAAGGTCCGGCCGCTGCTGGCGCAAGGAGAGGTGCTCGCCATCCAGGGGAACTACGAGGAGTCGCTCGCATCGGGCCGCGAGGACTGCAACTGCGGCTACACCGATCCGCGCGACAACCACTTCGCCGAGATCTCCTACCGCTACACCGAGCGGAATTGCTCGCCCGATTTCAAGGCCTGGATGGGCACGCTCCCCCGGCGCCGCCGGGTGCGGGTGGGTGAGCGCGAGCTCCTCCTCGTCCACGGCTCGCCGCGCCGGGTCAACGAGTTCCTCTTCCACAGCACCGCGCCGGTGCCGTTCCTGGAGGTGCTGCTCGACCAGAGCCGCTGCGACGGCATCCTAGCCACCCACACCGGGCTCCACTGGCACCGCCGCCTCCCCTCGGGCCGGGACGTGGTCAACGTGGGCGTGATCGGCCGGCCGGCCAACGACGGCCAGACCCACGTCTGGTATTCGATGCTCGAGGCGCGGGAGGAAGGATTGGGAGTGGAGCTGGTGCCGCTCGCCTATGACCACGCCGGTCTCGCCGCCGAGATGCGCTCCGAGGGGTTGCCGGAGGAGTTCGTCGAAACCATCCTGACCGGCTGGTGGACTACCTGTCTGGAGATCCTGCCCGCGCGCGAGCGGGCCGCTTCGCGATTCTGATTCCAGGGAGGATCGAGAGATGTCTGACTCCAAGCCCCGGATCGCCATCTTAGGGGCCGGTCCGACCGGCCTCGAAGCCGCTCTCGCCGCCGCGGAGGCGGGCCATCCGTTCACGCTCTACGAGGCCTCGCCCTCGGTCGCCGGCAACGTCCGCGCCTGGGGTCACGTCCGGCTGTTCACTCCGTGGGAGATGAACGTCTCCCCCCGCATGCGGCGCCACCTGGAGGCGGCCGGCCGCGAGGTCCCCGGCGGCTCCGAGTGCCCCACCGGGCACGACCTCGCGGAGAAGGTCCTCGAGCCGCTGGCGGCGCTGCCGGAGATCGCGCCCCACCTGCGCCTGGGCGCCCGCGTGCTCGGCATCGGCCGCCAGGGGCTGCTGAAGCACGAGGAGATCGCCACCGCGGAGCGAGGAAGACGCCCCTTCCGCCTGCTCCTTTCGGACGGCGCCGGCCGGGAATGGACCGAGACGGCGGACCTCGTCATCGACGCCACCGGCACCTGGTCGAATCCCAACACCCTGGGGGACGGCGGCATCCCCGCTCCCGGCGAGCGCTCGCTTACCGGGGAGATCCGGCGCGACATCCCCGACCTCTCGGCGGAGAAAGAGGGTTGGGCGGGCAAGACCATCCTCCTCGCCGGCGCCGGCCACTCGGCACAGACCGCCGTTCGCGCCCTGGCCGAGCTGGCGAAGGAGGCGCCGGGGACGCGGGTGATCTGGGCCCTGCGCAATCCGAAGCCGTCCTGGGCCACCCACGAAGGGGATCCGCTCCCCGATCGCGCGACCCTCGCCGCCGCGGCCACGGAGCTGGCCGGCGGCGCCTCGCCTGCCGTCGAGGCCCGGCGCGGCGCGGTGGTCGAGGAGATCGCCAAGCCCAACGGCCGCTTCGAGGTGACCCTGCGCAACGGCGCCGGACCGGAAAAAGTCGAGGTCGACCGCATCCTCGCGCTGACCGGCGCGGTCGGCGACCACGGTCTCTACCGCCAGCTCCAGGTCCACGAGTGCTACGCCACCTGCGGTCCGATCAAGCTCTCGGCGGCCCTCCTCGGCGCTGGCGGCTCCGACTGCCTGACCCAGACCACCCACGGCGCGGACACCCTCACCAACCCCGAGCCGGGCTTCTTCATCCTCGGCGCCAAGTCCTACGGCAGGAACACCACCTTCCTGATGCGGGTGGGGTGGGAACAGGTGGGGGAGGTTTTCGGGATGCTCGGCGTCGGCCTGACCCTCGGGCTGTGACAGAATACGAACCGGCGGTTACGCCGGTCCTACCTATGCGCGATTCAACCTTCCTCACCCGGGTTCTGTTGGAGAACTACAAGAGCATCGCGCGCTGCGATGTCTCTCTGTCTCCCTTGACGTTCCTGGTCGGTCCGAATGGCTCCGGCAAAAGCAATTTCCTTGACTCCTTACGCTTTGTCGCCGATGCCCTCAGAACCACATTGGACCATGCAATCCGGGATCGTGGTGGGATCAAGGAGGTCCGTCGCAGGTACGTCACCCATCCGACACACTTTGGAATTCGGCTCGAATTTGCTTTGCCGGCAGGCCAAAGAGGGTTCTACTCTTTTCGCATTGGAGCCTTGCGCGAGGCAGGCTATGAGGTTCAGAGGGAAGAATGCTTAATTAGAGCTCCCGAAGCCCTGGCACCAGAAGTTAATTTCCGTGTGAACCAGGGGCAAGTGGTGTCGACGAGTGTCCAGGTCGCTCCCGCGGCTTCCGCAGATCGGCTCTATCTGGTCAATGCATCCGGCCTGCCGGAGTTTCGGCCGATATTTGAGCTTCTTTCCAACATGGGGTTTTACAATCTCAACCCGGACAAGATCCGCGACCTCCAACCGCCGGACGTGGGGGAAATCCTGTCGCGAGACGGCGGCAACATTGCCAGTGTCCTTGGACAGCTTACGGCACACAATCCAACCGCCAAAAAACGCATCGAGGAGTACCTTGGTAAGGTCGTCTCGGGAGTCCAGACGGTAGACGCGAGATCGATTGGCTCGAAGGAAACTCTTGAATTCCGGCAACAGATGGCGGGGTCAGAGCATCCCTGGAGATTTCTCGCCGCCAACATGTCGGATGGAACCTTGCGAGCCGTTGGTGTCTTGGTGGCTCTATTTCAATCATCTAATGGGCAGAAGACCCGGGTACCCTTGGTGGGCATCGAAGAGCCCGAAGTAGCTCTCCACCCTGCTGCTGCCGGCGTCCTCTTGGATGCGCTCATGGATGCCAGCCAGCATACGCAGGTCCTCGTCACCAGCCACAGTCCTGAGCTGTTGGATAACCATCAGATCTCGGCAGATTCGATACTGGCAGTAGTAGCCAATGGCGGTATCACAAGCATTGCGCCACTGGACGGTGTCGGCAAGTCGGTCCTCCGCGATCGCCTCTATACCCCGGGTGAGCTGCTGAAGCTCAATCAACTCTCACCTGACCCTGAAGCCTTGGACCGCATCAGCAACAGCCAGATGAATCTCTTCAAAAAAAGCCTGCCTGCATGAGGGTCGATCTGGCCTGTATCGTCGAAGGTGACGGCGATGTGGAGGCAGTTCCGATCGCGATTCGACGAATCGTCCAGGAGATCGATCCCGGTCTGGCGCTTAAGATTCATCCTCCTATCCGGGTCCCACGGACAAAGTTGGTAAAACCGGAAGAGTTGGAGCGATCCATTGAGCTCGCTGCTCGAAGAGCGGGTAGCAACGGAGCCATCGTTGTCGTTCTGGACAGTGATAATGACTGTCCCGCAACTCTGGGACCGGAGCTCCTCGACCGGGCCCAGAGGGCTCGTTCGGACCTCCCGATCAGTGTCGTGCTTGCCAAACGAGAGTTCGAAGCCTGGTTTCTGGCCTCCGCCAGATCCTTGCGGGGACTTCGAGGTTTAGCCAGCGACCTTGAGCCACCGCCTGATCCGGAAGCGATCAGAGGTGCCAAAGAATGGTTAACCGCGCGGATGCCGGCGGGACGCAGCTACAAGGAAACCCTTGATCAACCCGCGTTGACCTCGTCCATGGACCTGCTTCAGGCGAAAGCGGCCCCATCTTTCGACAAATTCTTCCGCGACCTCGTGGCCATCATTGAGCAGCTTACGGCGGGCCGAGGGCTCCTCCTGCGTTAGACTCCCCTGGATGAAGTACTTCGGCCAGCCCGATTTCCAGCACGGGGAGGTGCCGGCGGTGGGCGTCCTCCTGGCGAACCTGGGGACTCCCGACGCGCCGGACACGCCGTCGCTCCGCCGCTATCTCCGCGAGTTCCTGCTCGACCCCCGGGTCATCGAGATGCCGCGGGCGCTCTGGTGGCTGATCCTCCACCTGTTCATCCTCCCCTTCCGGCCGGCCAAGTCGGCCGCGCTCTACAGGAAGGTCTGGACCCCGGAGGGCTCCCCCCTCATGGCCATCTCCAACCGCCAGGCGGCGGCGCTCCAGCAGGTGCTGAGCCGGGAGATCGGCACGCCGGTCCACGTCGCCGTCGCCATGCGCTACGGCAACCCGTCGGTGCGGTCGGCGCTGCGCGAGCTCGCCGGCAAGGGGTGCCGGCGCATCCTCGTGCTTCCGCTCTACCCGCAGTACGCGGCGGTGACGACCGGCTCGACGATCGACGCCGTGGCCGCCGAGCTGATGACCTGGCGGTGGGTGCCCGAGATCCGCACCATCCATCACTACCACGACGACCCCGCCTACATCCGGGCGCTGGCGGCGAGCATCCAGGAGGTCTGGGAGCGGGAGGGCGAGCCGGAGAAGCTCCTCTTCTCCTTCCACGGCATCCCGAAGCGCTACTTCCTGGCGGGGGACCCCTACTACTGCGAGTGCCAGAAGCTCGCCCGCGTGGCCGCCGCGGAGATGCGCCTCCCCCGCGAGCGCTGGGAGGTCTCCTTCCAGTCGCTCTTCGGCAAGGAGGAGTGGCTCAAGCCCTATACCGACAAGACCATCACGGCGATGGCGAAGTCCGGGATCCGCAAGCTCGACGTGGTCTGTCCCGGCTTCTCGGCCGACTGCCTGGAGACGATCGAGGAGATCGACGAGCAGAACCGCGAGATCTTCCTCCATGCCGGCGGCGAGCGCTACCGCTACATCCCCGCGCTCAACGACCGGCCGGACCACATCCGCGTCATCGCCGACCTGATCCACCGCAACCTCCAGGGGTGGGTGAAGTCGCCCGCCGAATGGAGCGAGGAGACGGCGCGCTGCGAGGCCGCCGAGTCGCGGCGGCGCGCCGAGGCGAAGCAGGCCGAGCCGGTGCTGGAAGCCGCCGCTACGGGCACTGAGCGCCCGGCTCTGGTAGATTCTTGATCCTTGAGAGATTCCTAAGGAGGAGCCCAATGAGCACCCTTCGATTCCGCGCCGGCCTCGTCGCCGGCCTGCTGCTCGTCCTCACGGCGGGAGCCGCGCTCGCGCAGCAGCTCGACCTTCCCCGTCCGAGCCCCAACGCGTCCGTGACGCAGACGGTCGGCATCACCGACATCACGATCAAGTACAGCCGCCCGGGGGTGAAGGGGCGGGAGGTCTGGGGCAAGCTCGTCCCTTACGGCGAGGTCTGGCGCACGGGGGCCAACGAGAACACCACCATCAAATTCAGCACCCCGGTCAAGATCGAGGGGCACGAGCTGCCGGCCGGCGTCTACGGCCTGCAGACGTTCCCCGCGCAGGGGGACTGGACCGTGGTCTTCAGCAAGGACGCCAACGAGTGGGGGGCCTTCAGCTACAAGCCCGAGCACGACGCCCTGCGGATCCAGGCCAAGCCGCAGCCGGCCCCGTTCCGCGAGCGCATGGCCTTCGATTTCGACGACGTGACCGACACCTCGGCCAAGGTGGTCCTCTCCTGGGAGAAGCTCCAGGTCCCCTTCACCATCGAGGTGGACACGCCGGCCCTCGTCCAGGCGAAGCTCAAGGACGCCGTCCGCTGGCAGACGCCATATCAGGCGGCGAGCTATTGCATCCAGAACGACACCTGCCTCGACGACGCCTCGCGCTGGCTCGACGCTTCGCTCGCGCTCCAGGAGAACTTCTCGAACCTCCGCGCCAAGGCGATGCTACTCGCCAAGAAGAAGGACCCCGGCGCCGCCGCGTACGCCCAGAAGGCGCTCGCCGCCGCCAAGACGACGCAGCCGGCGCCCAATCCCCAGCAGATCAAGGATCTGGAGGGGATCGCCGGGGGCGGCTCGAAGAAGGGAAAATAGGCGCGACGGAAGCTTACGGAGCGACCCGGTAAGCTTCCAACGGCGAAAAGAAGCCTACAGAGCCGGACTGGAAGCTTACGGCGGACCCTTGGAAGGTTACGGCGCGGCTCGGTAAGCTCCCAGTGGCGGAAAGAAGCTTACGGAACCGGGCTGGAAGCTTACAGCGGACCGATGGGAGCTTACGGAGCGACCCGGCAAGCTCCCGTCGAAGGAAAGAAGCCTACAGAGCCGGATTGGACCCTTCCGGCGGACCCTTGGAAGGTTACGGCGCGACCCGGTAAGCTCCCAGTGGCGGAAAGATGCTTGCGGAGCCGGACTGGAAGCTTACAGCGGACCGATGGGAGCCTACGGAGCGACCCGGTAAGCTCCCGGCGAAAAAAAGAAGCTTACAAAGCCGGACCGGAAGCTTACGGCGGATCGTTGGGAGCTTCCGGAAGCGGCCCGGTAGCTTCCAACGGCGGAAAGAAGCTTACGGAGCGGCTCCGTATGGGTATCTGGCGCGCCGGAAGCTTACCGGGCCGCTCCGGAAGCTCCCATCGGGCCGCCGGAAGCTTCCGCTACGCCGTCACCGCCGCCCGCGCGGCGAGCCAGGTCCCCAGATCCACCACCTGATCCAGGCAGGCGAGGGGCTCCAGACGCAGGAGCTCCTCGCGGTCGTGCCCGCCGGAGCAAACGCCGACCGCGTGCGTCCGCGCGCTGCGCGCCATCTCCAGGTCGTAGGTGGTGTCGCCGATCATCACCGCCTCGCGCGGCGAGACCCCCAGCTCGTCGAGGATGTCGAGCAGCATCTGCGGGTGGGGCTTCGAGAAGGCCTCGTCGGCGGTACGGGTGGCCTGAAAGACCTCCCGCAGGCCGGTCTGATCGAGGGCGTAGTCGAGCCCGCGGCGGCTCTTGCCGGTCGCCACCGCCAGCAGGTACCCCTCTTCGGCGAGATCCCGCAGCATTCCGTCCACCCCGTCGAAGAGCAGCGGCATGTCGCGGTAGAACGAGTGCCAGTGCTTCCGGTACCCCTCCAGGATCTTGCCGTAGAGCGCGTCGTCGCAGCCGGGGCTCAGGATCTCGATGGTCTCCCTCAATCCCAGCCCGACCGTGCCGCGGACGGTCTCCTCGGGCAGCTCCCCCAGCTCCAGCTCGCGGATCGTCGCCTGGGCGCAGGCCACGATCGGGCCGATGGAGTCCATCAGAGTCCCGTCCCAATCGAAGACGAGCAGGCGGAAAGGATTTGCTTCGAGCGGCATCGAGAAAGACCCCAGGCTGTCCGGAAGTCCGGATGATGACAGACGGGGGCCGATCGTTCAACCTCCGGCGTCGCTTCCGAAGGGCGTGTAGACCGCGCCACCCACCACCGAGTCGTCGAGCCCCGGGGCGAAGCCGGGGGACTGCGGCATGACGATCCGCCGCTCCACCCAGGTGCCGGGAGGGACCGAGGCGCCGAACCCCACGATCGTCTCGCGCACCACGCACCCCTTGCCGACCCGCGCGCCCGGCAGCAGCACCGAACCCTCGATCCGCGCCCCTTCCCCCACCCTCGCTCCCGGCTCGATCGACGACCGACGCACCTTCGCCCCCGCCTCCAGGCTCGCCTCGGGGGAGATCCACGACCGCCGCCAGAGCCGCTCCGGCCAGTGGCCCTGAGCCCAGTCGAGCACGCCGTCAAGGAAGCGCTGCGGCGTCCCCATGTCGTGCCAGAGCCCGCCGTCCACCACCGAATCGATCACGGTCCCCTCCTCGGCCAGCATCGGCACGTAGAGGTCGCGCACGATGTCGGATTTTCCCGGCGCCACGCGCGCGAGAAGGTCCGGCGCGAAGACGTGGGCGCCGGCGAAGACGGAGCGCCTCGCCACCTCCCCCCGGACCAGGTCGCCGGACCAGAAGGAGAGGATGCGCCCGGTACGGTCGATCCCCACGCCGCCGCCGAACCGCGCCGGGTCGGGCGCCGCGGTGAGAAGCAGGGTGGAGCGGGAGCCGCTCGCCAGATGCTTGCGGATCAGCTTGCGGAAGGGCCACTCGCAGAGGCTGTCGCCGTTGACCAGCAGCACCAGGTCGGCGGGGGCGAGGAATTCCTTCAGCGGGTGGAGCGCTCCCAGGGTGCCCAGGACCTCCGGCTCCTCGGACCAGGTGAGCGGCATACCGGCATGAGAGTCGCCGAAGCGCTGGCGGATCTGATCCCCCAGATAGTGGAGGTTCACCGCCACCGCCTCGCAGCCGACGGCGGCGAGCCGCGCCAGGGTGTGCCCGAGGATGGGCACGCCGCGCACCGGCAGCAGCGGTTTCGGGATGAGGCTGGTCAGCGGGCGCAGCCGCGTGCCCAGCCCCGCCGCGAGCACCACCGCACGGATCCGCCTGCCCTGCATCGCTCGTCGCGGAGGCTGAAAGCCTAGCGGAACACCATCTCGGGAGGGGCGTCCGGATGCTGCTTGAGGTAGTCCTCGTAGAGGCGCAGATAGGAGCGGCGCTCCGCCTTCGAGGGATCGAAGCCGCAGCGCTTGGCCACGGTCTCCGCGCCGTCCCCCTCGAACTCGGCGAAGTCGCCGATCGGCGTGTGGTCGAGCGCGATGGTGACGCCGCCGAGCTGCCACTCCTCCCGCATCTTCTGGTAGCGGCGCACCACGGTGAAGCCGAGGTTCTCGAACAGGGCCATCGCCTCCTCGGCGCTCTGCACCTCGATCTCGCGCTCCTCGCGCACCTTGACGTTCCCCTCGATCCGCATCGGCCCTTTGAAGGTCAGCCGGGCCCGGCCGCCGTCGGTGCGCAGCCGCAGGATGCGGCCGGACGACAGCAGGTCCTTCTCGCGGTCGAGGATCCAGTTGTCCTCGAAGGCCGACGGCCCGACCCGCTCCGCCTCGAGTTCGATCAGGCGGTCGCGCAACTTGTCCAATTCCACGCGAGGAAACTTGATCTCGCGCTCCAGATTGTCCTTGCTCCTCATAGACCGCTCAAACGATCCAGCAGCCGTGCGACGGAGCGGATCCCATTGTAGAAGTGACTGATGTTGAATTTCTCATTCGGTGAATGCAGGCCGTCGTCGTTGAGGCCGAAGCCCAGCAACAGCACCGGGCACTGGAGGACCGAGGCGAAGGTCGAGACGATGGGAATCGAGCCCCCCTCGCGGATCCGCACCGGCCGCGCGCCCCAGATCTCCTCCATGGCGTCGAGGGCGGCGTCGACGATCGGCCCCTTGGCCTCGACGACCACCGGATCGGCGCCGTGGAGATAGGTCACCTCGACCGTCACCCCCTCCGGGGCGACCGAGTGGACGTAGTCGGTGAACAGGTTGGCGATCTTCTTCGAGTCCTGGTCCGGCACCAGGCGCATCGACACCTTGGCGCCGCCCCAGGAGGGGAGCACCGTCTTCGCCCCCTTGCCCATGTAGCCGCCGAAGATGCCGTTGACGTCGCACGTCGGCCGCGCCCAGGTGCGCTCGCGGGTGGTGTACCCCTCCTCGCCGAACAGCCTGGAGACGCCCAGCTCGGCGCGGTAGGCGGCCTCGTCCCACGGCAGCTTGGCGAACTCCTCGCGCTCCCAGGCCTCCAGCGGCCGCACCTCGTCGTAGAAGCCGGGGATCAGGATCTTCCCCGTCTCCGCGTCGCGCAGGCGGTCGACGATGTGGCAGAGGGCGTTGAGCGGGTTCCACACCGCGCCGCCGAAGGTGCCGGAGTGCAGGTCCCGGTTGGGGCCGGTGACCTTGAGCTCCATGTAGCAGAGCCCCTTGAGGCCGTAGATCAGCGACGGCTTCCCCGGGGCGAAGAGCGACGAGTCGGAGATCACCACGCAGTCGGCCGCGAGGCGCCGGCCGCCATCCTGGCGGACGTACTCCTCGATCGCCTGCCCTCCGGCCTCCTCTTCCCCCTCGACCAGGAACTTGACGTTGACCGGCAGGCTCCCCCGCTCGGCCAGCATCGCCGCCACCGCCTTGAGGTGGGTGTAGGACTGCCCCTTGTCGTCCGTGGCGCCGCGCGCCACCAGCTTGTCCCCCTCCACCGTGGGCTCGAACGGGGGATTGCGCCAGAGCTCGATCGGATCGACCGGCTGCACGTCGTAATGGCCGTAGAAGAGGACCGTGGGCTTGCCCGGCGCGCCCAGCCACTCCCCGTAAACCAGCGGATGGCCGGCGGTGTCGATCCGCTCCGCCTGGAGCCCCGCCTCGCGCATCTTGGCCACCAGGAAGTCGCCCGCGCGCAGCACCTCGTGCTTGTAGTCGGGATCGGTCGAGATCGAGGGGATCCGGATGTAATCCTTCAGCTCCTCGAGGTAACTCTCTTTTTCCGTATCGATGCGGGCGAGCACGTCCCGCGAATCACTTGCCATTTCCCGAGCTCTCCTTTTCGCCTGGGTCTTCGCCCCGCGGGAGTCTAACAGAGTCCCTCGCCAGACGCCGGAGGTTCACGGCGTTGACCAGGAAGTGCCCGGCGACCGGCCCGAGCAGGTTGCCGCGCCAGACCATGACGCCGCCGAGCAGCGCGCCGGCGCCTACCGCGAACAGCGTCCAGAGCCGGAACGCCTTGCCCGGCCCGCTGTGCAGCAGGCCGAACAGGATCGTGGCCGCCGCCCAGCCGAGCGACCCCTGGACGGCGCCGCGGAAGAACAGCTCCTCGGCGAAGCCGGAGAGCAGGGCCAGGGCCACCGCCTCCGAAGGGGTGATCGGCCCGAGAGCCTCGCCGAGCCGCGCCTCCAGCTCCCTCGCAAGAGGAAAGGTGCGCTCGGCCCCCCACCACACGCCCAACAGCAGCAGCCCCGCCGCCAGCCCCGCACCCAGATCGATCCACCAGCCGTGGCGGTCGAAGAACAGCGACAGCGGGATCACCCCGCGGCG
>Ga0308176_10002722_pt1 | contig 11202 bp, 13 predicted proteins | sample PhyCR2_3_FD_203890 | JGI IMG/M metagenome (GOLD analysis project Ga0308176, IMG submission 203890) | Soil microbial communities from UC Gill Tract Community Farm, Albany, California, United States - DLSLS.C.R2 | ecosystem: Environmental > Terrestrial > Soil > Agricultural land | place: USA... | reverse complement strand
GTGCGCGCTCGACCTCGTAGGCGCCGAGCTCGTCCGCGAGGTCGCACCGGGAGAGCTCGTCCTGGCCGACGCCGACGGCCTGCACGCTACGCAGGCGCTCGAGCTGGCCGAAGGCGGCGCGCTCTGCATCTGGGAGTTCTTCTACCTCGCCCGCCCCGACAGCCGGCTCGCGGGGGTCGAGGTGCACAACGCGCGGGTGCGGATGGGCGAGCAGCTTGCCCGCGAGAGCCCGGTCGAGGCCGACCTCGTCCTGCCGATCCCCGACTCGGGCACGCCGGCCGCGATCGGCTTCGCCCGCGCGCTGGGGCTCCCGTTCAGCGAGGGGCTGATCAAGAACCGCTACGTCCAGCGCACCTTCATCCAGCCCGACCAGGAGCTGCGTCGGCAGGGGATCAAGCTCAAGTACCACCCGGTCGCGGAGGTCTCGGGCAAGCGCGTGGTCGCGGTGGACGACTCGATCGTCCGCGGCAACACGACCCGCGAGATCGTCCGGATGCTGTTCGACGCGGGCGCAACCGAGGTGCATCTCCGGGTCTCGTCGCCGCCGGTGGTCGGGCAGTGCTTCTACGGGATCGACCTCGCCGACCCGTCGGAGATGATCGCCTCCACGCGCAGCGTCGAGCAGGTACGCGAGCACGTCGGCGCCACCTCTCTCGCTTACCTCTCCCACGACGGCCTGGTCGAAGCGACCCGGCGGCCGGCGGCGGCGCTCTGCCGCGCCTGCCTGACCGGCGAGTACCCGACAGACGTCCCGGACGAGGCCGCGAAGCTCCGGTTCGAGCCGGCGCGCGCCTAGTCGCCCGGATTCGGCTGCCAGAGCTCGAAGCGATTCCCTTCCGGGTCGACGGCCCACCCGAAGCGTCCGTTCTCGTGCTCCATCGGCCCCTCGACTGCAGCGCCGGCGTCGCGCAACTGCGCGAGCATGGCGTCGACGTCGTCGACGCGGTAGTTGACCATCGCCTGCTGGTCGAGGCGCCCGAAGTACTCGGTGTCGGCCGGGAACTGTGCCCAGACCAGCGTCTCGCCTCCCGACGCGCGGAGCACGGACCCATGCCAGTCCTCGACTTCGAGACCGAGGTGCTCGGCGTACCACGCCGCAAGCGCCGCCGGGTCGCGCGAACGCAGGAAGACGCCGCCGATCCCGGTCACACGCTGCACCGCCCCGAACCCTACGACGCCTTGGCACGATGGGCGCGGTGCAGCTGTTCCACTATCACCTCGTCACGAGCCGCGTCCGCGAGGTCGAGGCGCGGTACATCGGCAAGCTCGCGTTCGATCTCGTCGCGCGCCACGGCCGCATCGGCGAGGACCTCACCTCGTACGAGCCGGGGATCGCCTGGAGCGAGCTCGACGCGATGGGGTTCAAGCTCCGGCTGACCGAGCTCGAGAAAGGCGCGGTGAACGTCGTCGTCCAGCCGGGCCAGTGGCCGACCCCACGCGTCGACCATCTCGGATTCGTGCTCGACGAGGACGAGTTCGACGCTGCCATCTTCCGTGCCGAGCAGAACGAGCTGCGTGTGCAGGAGCACGGCGGGCGGCGCACGTTCGTCTCGACGAATGCCGGCTACCGGCTGGAGCTCCATCCGCCGCGCGAGTGGATCGACGAGCTCCTCGCGCAGGGCGACGAGCTGCAGCTGTCGGAGCTGCACCTCAGGGCGGACGATCCCGCGGGCAAGGCGAAAGCTCTGGCCGCGATCCTCGACGTCGACCGCGACGGCGACAGCGTCGCGGTCGGCGACACCGTCGTGCGCTTCGTCCGCGGCGGCCCGCAGGGCCGGCCGGAGCTCTACGGCGAGCTGTTCGTCTAGCAGGCTTCGTAGACTCGGCGCGTGGCAGAGGAAGGACAGACTTACGACGCGGCCGGCGTGTCGCTGGCCACGGCCGACGCGGTGGTCGAGCGGCTGCGCTCGGCGGTCGAGTCGACCGGCGCAACGCAGTTCGGGCAGTTCGCGGCTCTCCACCCGCTCGGCGACGGACGGTTCCTGGCAGCCTCGACCGACGGTGTCGGCACGAAGCTCATCCTCGCCCGGCAACGCAGCGCGCTCCGGGCCTGCGGCGCCGATCTCGCGGCGCACTGCATCAACGACGTGGTCACGTGCGGCGCCGAGCCCCTCATCCTGCTCGACTACGTCGCCGCGGCGCAGGTCGAGCTCGAGGAGGTGACGGAGCTCGTCGAAGGCGCAGCCGAGGTCTGCCGCGTGGCCGGCGTGGCGCTGGTGGGAGGCGAGACGGCCGAGTTGCCGGGCATCTACCGCGACGGCGAGCTCGACTTCGCCGGGACCTGCGTGGGGGTGGTCGAAGAGCCGCTCGACGGCTCGGCGATCGAGGCCGGCGACGTGGTGCTCGGCTTCCCATCGGCCGGACTGCATGCCAACGGGTTCACGCTCGTACGCAAGGTCCTCGAAGACGAGGACTACGACGGCCTCGACCTGCTCGCGCCGACGACGCTCTACCTCGACGTCGCCCGCAGACTGCGCGGCCGGGCGCTCGCCTTCGCTCACGTGACCGGCGGCGGCATCCTCGGCAACCTCGAGCGCGTCCTCCCTGCCGGCCGCACCGCGGAGCTCGACTGGTACGCATGGGAGCGGCCGCCCGTCTTCACCTGGCTCGCGCGCCACGTCGAGGAGGACGAGTTGCGGCGCGTCTTCAATCTCGGCATCGGCTGGTGCGCGGTCGTGCGCAGCACCGAGCCCGAAGACCCCGTCATTGGGCGGATCGCGTGATCGGCGTCCTCGTCAGCGGTGAGGGAACGAACCTCCAGGCGCTGCTCGACGCGGGGCTTCCGGTCGTCGCCGTCGCGAGCAACCGCGGCGGCGCGCCCGCGCTCGACCGTGCGCCCTGCGCGACCGCGGCCTTCGAGCTCGCCGATTTCCCGGACCGGACAGCTCGTGACGCCGCGATGGCGGGTTGGCTCGCGGACCAAGGCGTGCGCCTCGTCGTTCTCGCCGGCTACATGCACCTGCTGACGCCGGGCTTCCTCGACCGTTTCCCCGACGCCGTCGTCAACGTCCACCCGTCGCTGCTGCCGGCCTTCCCCGGCGCGCACGCCGTGGAGGAGCAGCTCGCCGCGGGCGTCGAGGAGGCAGGTGCGACGGTGCACCTCGTCGACGAGGGCGTCGACAGCGGGCCGGTGCTCGCGCAGGAGCGTGTCCCGGTCCTCGCCGGTGACACGCCCGAGACCTTGCACGAGCGGATCAAGTCGGTCGAGCACCGGCTGCTGCCCGAGGTGGTGAAGGAACTCTGCGCGCACTGATCTCGACCTGGGACAAGTCCGGCCTCGACACCTTCGCGCGCAGTCTCGTCTCCCTCGGCTGGCGGCTCGTGGCGAGCGGGAACACGGCGGCCGCGCTCGAGGCGATCGGCCTGCCGGTGGAGCGCGTCGAGGACGTCACGGCGTCGCCCGAGATGCTCGGCGGGCGCGTGAAGACGCTCCATCCCCGCGTCCACGCCGGCATCCTCGCCCGGCGCGACGAGGCGGAAGACGTCGCCACGCTCGAGGAGCACGGGATCGAGGCCTTCGACCTCGTCTGCGTCAACCTCTATCCGTTCGAGCAGGTGACCGCGCGGCGCGGCGTGACGGAGGAGGAGGCGGTCGAGACGATCGACGTCGGCGGCCCGTCGATGCTGCGCGGCGCGGCGAAGAACTTCGCCCACTGCGCCCCCGTGTGCCGGCCCGAGCAGTACCACGAGGTGCTCGAGGAGCTCGGCGCGAGCGGCGAGCTCTCGCTCGAGACGCGCCGCCGCCTGGCGGCGGAGGCGTTCGCGCACACCGCCGCCTACGAGGCCGCGATCGCGACCTGGTTCAACGCGCGCGAGGAGTTCCCCGACTCGCTCGTCGTCTCGCTCGACAAGGTGCTCGACCTCGCCTACGGCGAGAACCCGCACCAGCGCGCGGCGTACTACGCCGAGCGCGGCGTCCGCCGCCACCTCCTCTCGCGCGTCGAGCAGCTGCACGGCAAGGAGCTCTCGTTCAACAACCTCAACGACTTCTCGGCGGCCCGCTCGCTCGCGCGCGAGTTCGTGCTGCCGTCCTGCGTCATCGTCAAGCACGCGAACCCGTGCGGCGTCGCGGTCGGCGCGAGCGCGGAGGAGGCGTACGACAAGGCGCTGGCCTCCGACCCGACCTCCGCGTACGGCGGTGTCGTCGTCCTCAACCGCGAGGTCGAGGCGGGGCTCGGGGAGAAGCTCGCGGAGCAGTTCGTCGAGGTGCTGTTCGCGCCCGGCTACACCGAGGACGCGCTCAACGCGCTGCGCCGGAAGAAGAACACGCGCATCCTCCTCGACGGGGAGCGGCGTGCAGGCAACCCCGGCGAGCGGAGCTACAAGCGCGTGCTCGGCGGGATGCTCGTGCAGGACTCCGATGCCGAGATCGACGAACGCGACACGTGGCAGCTGGTGACCGGCGAGCTGGACGAGGCGCAATGGGGCGATCTCGTCTTCGCCTGGCGGGTCTGCAAGCACGTCGCCTCGAACGCGATCGTGCTCGCGAAGGACCTGCAGACGATCGGGATCGGCGCCGGCCAGATGAGCCGCGTCGACGCGGTGCGGATCGCGGTCGAGAAGGCGGCCGAGTTCGGCCACGACCCGACGGGAGCGGCGCTCGCCTCGGACGCGTTCTTCCCGTTCCCGGACGGCCCGCAGATCGCCCTCGACGCGGGCGCGACCTCGATCGTCCAGCCGGGCGGCTCACGCCGCGACGAGGACGTGATCGCGGCCGTCGCGCAGGCGGGCGCGGCGATGGCCTTTACCGGCCGCCGCCACTTCCGGCACTAGCGCGAATGTCGATTTGAAGTCGGGCCGTTCGTCTTCGTACGATGGCCAGAGACCACAGGGGAGGAACTCAGATGGAGGCAGCACCCACGACGACCTCGGTACCGGACCCGAAGCGCTGGCTGGCCCTGGCACTCGTCTGCGTCGCGTTCTTCATGACCGTGCTCGACGTGTCGATCGTCAACGTCGCGCTCCCCTCGATCGGTCGCAGCCTTCATTTCTCGGAGACCGGACTGCAGTGGGTGATCACGGCCTACGCGATCACGTTCGGCGGCTTTCTGCTGCTGGGCGGTCGGGCCGGCGACATCCTCGGGCGCAAGCGAATGTTCCTCGTCGGCGTGGCGATCTTCTCCATCGCCTCACTCGTTTGCGGTCTCGCCGGGTCGACGGGCGTCCTCATCGCCGCGCGCGCCGTGCAGGGCTTCGGTGCAGCGATCGTGTCACCGGCGACGCTCTCGATCATCACGACGACCTTCGAGGAGGGGCGGGAGCGGAACAAAGCGCTCGGCATCTGGGGCGCCATGGGCGGCAGCGGGGCAGCGGCCGGCGTGCTCTTCGGCGGGATCCTCGTCAAGTATCTCGGCTGGGAGTGGATCTTCTTCGTCAACGTCCCGGTCGGCGCACTCGTGCTCGCGCTCTCTCCGGGGATCGTGCGCGAGAGCCGCGCCCCGGACGTCGGCCGCAACTTCGACGTGATCGGCGCGTCGTCGGTCACCGGCGGCCTCGCCCTGCTCGTCTACGCGATCTCGAAGGCGCCGCTCGACGGCTGGAGCGACCCGACGACGATCGTGCTGCTCGTCGCAGCGGCGGCGCTCATCGTCTTCTTCGTCCTCTGGGAGAGGGGCGCGCCTAACCCGCTGATGCCGCTCTCGATCTTCCGGATCCGGACGCTCGCCGGTGCCAACGTCGTCGGCCTGCTGCTCGGCGCCTCGATCTTCGCCGACTTCTACCTCCTGACGCTCTACGTCCAGAACGTGCTGCACTACTCGGCGCTCAAGACGGGGATCACGTTCCTCGCGACTGCGGGGACGGTAGTGCTCGTCGCCGGCCTCGCCCAGTGGCTCTCCACGAAGTTCGGGCCGAAGCCGGTCATGGTCACCGGCATGGTGCTCAACACCGTGGCACTGATCTGGTACGCCCAGATCCCGGTGGACGGGTCGTATGCGAGCGACCTGCTCGGCGGCTATGTGATGTTCGGCTTCGGGCTCGCCTTCGCGTTCATCCCGGTGTCGATCGCCGCGCTCGCAGGGGTCGGGCCGCGCGAAGCCGGGCTGGCGTCAGGACTGCTGAACACGGCGCAGCAGGTCGGGGGCGCGGTCGGCGTGGCGATCGCGACGAGCGTCTGGGTGTCGCACTCGACACATCTGCTGCAGACCGGCGAATCGCAGGCGGCGGCGCTTACGGGCGGCTACTCACTCGCCTTCTGGGTGATCGCGGGCATCTCCGCTGCGGGAGCCGTTGCCGCGTTCGTGCTCGTGAAGAACGAGATCCCGAGCCAGGAAGCCGCTCAGAGCTCGCCTGGGCTCGCGTAGCGGTAGAAGAACGGGCCGAGCCCGGCCTGGTTGACGGCGAACAGCAGCGCGAGGTGATCCTCGAGCATGCGGGCGTTGTCCAGCCCGCCCGCGTCGACGGGGTCGTAGCCCGCGTCGCGGATGAGTTGCTCGGTGACCTCCCGCGCCTCGTCGTCGGCGCAATAGAGGTTGGACGGCCGGACGCGCTGCATCCCGATCTCGTCGTAGACGTTGGCGAAGTTGAGGTTGAACGACTTCGCCGTCGGGCCGTGGACGATCGACTTGATCTCGTGCGCGTTCGACTCGAAGTCCTCGTTGCGGCTGCGGAACGCGTTCGTCGCGTCGATCGTGACCTTGCCCTCGATGCCGGTCACGTTGCCGAGCGCGTTTGCGATCTCGCCACCGGGGACCGCGACGAGCAGGACGTCGGCAGCCGACGCATCCCCTCCGTCGCGGCCGAGCTCCTGCACCTCGTGGCCGGCGTGGCCCCACAGGCGCGCGAGCCCGCCGCCGACATTGCCCCGCCCGATCACCGCAATGCGCATGGCATACCCTTTCCGCTTCGTGGCTCGCGAGTACCCGACCATCCTCGATCTCGTCGGCTCGACGCCGATCGTACGGCTCGAGAAGCTGTCTCCGCCGGGCCACGCCCGGATCCTTGCCAAGCTCGAGTACCTCAACCCGGGCGGCTCGGTCAAGGACCGGATCGGCCTCGCGATGATCGAGCAGGCGGAGCGCGAGGGGAAGCTGAAGCCGGGCGGGACGATCGTCGAGCCGACCTCGGGCAATACCGGCGTCGGCCTCGCCATCGCGGCGGCCGGTAAGGGCTACCGCTGCGTCTTCGTCATGCCCGACAAGATGAGCCAGGAGAAGATCTCGATGCTCCGCGCCTACGGCGCCGAGGTCGTCATCACGCCCACGGCGGTCGACCACGACTCGCCGGAGTCGTACTACTCCGTCTCGTCGCGGCTCGCCGAGGAGATTCCGGGCGGCTTCAAGCCGGACCAGTACTCGAACCTGGCGAACCCGCAGGCGCATTACGACGTCACCGCGCCGGAGATCTGGGAGCAGACGGGCGGCGAGCTCGACGCGATGGTCATCTCCGTCGGCACCGGTGGGACGATCTCCGGCGTCGGCCGCTGGTTCCACGAGCGGAAGCCCGAGGTGAAGATCATCGGTGTCGATCCCGAGGGGTCGATCTACACCGCCGAGGACGAGTCCCAGCTCCACCCGTATCTCGTGGAGGGGATCGGCAAGGACACGTGGCCCGACACGATCGACCTGAAGGTCGTCGACGAGTGGATCCGCGTCTCCGACCGCGACTCGTTCCTGATCGCGCGGCGGCTCGCGCATGAGGAGGGCATCCTCGCCGGCGGCTCCGCCGGGTCGACCGTCTGGGGCGCGATCCAGGTAGCGCAGCGGCTCCCGACCGATGCGACGGTGCTCGCGATCATCCCCGACTCGGGCCGCTCCTACATGTCGAAGTTCTACGACGACAACTGGATGCTCGAGCACGGCTTCGTCGAGCGGCTGGCCTCGCTACCGACGGTCGACGAGCTGCTGCGCGTGAAGCACGGCGGCGAGGTGCCCGAGCTCGTCACGATCACGGCGCACGCGAAGGTCGGCGAGGGCATCGACACGATGCGACGCTACGGCATCTCGCAGCTGCCGGTCGTGCGCGACGGCCAGTGCGAGTCGCTCGCGGACGTGATCGGGTCGCTGCAGGATCGCGCGCTGCTCGAGCGCGTCTTCGGCAACCCGGACTCGGTACACGAGGACGTCGCAGCCGCGATGCAGCCGCCGCTCGCCGCGGTAGAGGCGTCGGCCACGCTCGACGAGGTGTTCGCGACCCTGACCGGCGGGATGAACGCGGTCGTCGTCGCGCGAGAGGGGAAGCCGGTCGGCGTCCTCACGCGCAGCGACCTTCTCGATTTCCTGGCCCACCAGCGGTAGCTACGCTCCGGGCATGCCCGCCGACCGGCTCGAATCGCTGCTCCGCGACGCGTTTCCCGACGCGGCCGAGCTGCGCGTCGAGGATCGCACCGGCGGCGGCGACCATTTTCAGGTGACCGTCGAGAGCCCGCGCTTCGTCGGCCTGCCGCTGCTCGAGCAGCACCGGCTCGTCAACGACGCGCTGGCCGAGCCGCTGCGCGACGGCACCATCCATGAGCTCCGAATCAAGACGAGGGGGACGACGTGATCTCGAAAGACCTTTCCCAGCGGATCAAGGACGTGATCGAGAACGAGCAGGTCGTGCTGTTCATGAAGGGCACGCCGCAGTTCGTGATGTGCGGCAACTCAGGCCGAGCGCTCGAGGCGCTGCGGGCGGCGGGCGCACCGGTAACGGCGGTCGACGTCCTCCCGGACCCGACGATCCGGCAGGAGCTGTCGGAGGTGTCGGGCTGGCCGACGATCCCGCAGCTGTTCGTCAAGGGCGAGCTCGTCGGCGGCGCCGACATCACGCAGGAGCTGGCGGAGAGCGGCGAGCTGCGGACGATCCTCGAGGAGAAGCTCGGCCCGGGCTACGGCGACGGCGCCGAGGAGCGCGTCGTGGACGTGCTCAGCGGCACCCGCCTGTAGATACGGTTACGACGAGAACGCCGGCGCGTACCGAAACTGTCCCGCGACGGCGGGCCTGTACGCGGTCAGAGGCCGAGCTTGAAAGGCCTCTCCCCACCTCGGGTCCGGAGGTAGCACGCCCAGTTCCCGGGCCGGACAGAACCCGAAGCGGCCGTAGTACTGCGGCGAGCCAAGCAAGACGATCAGTGGCACCTCCGCGTCGTCGGCAGCGGTGAGAAGCGCGTCCATCAGGGCGCGCCCGATTCCGAGTCCCTGAGACTCTGTAAGGACGCCGATCGGCCCGACGGCAACGACCGAGTCGGTGGCGACGGTCGCCCGGCTCGCCGTGACATGGCCGACGGTGCCGAGCTCGGTCAGTGCCGTGAACGACAACTCGGGAATGGCGTCGCCCGCCTCCCACAGCGCCTCGAAGATGCCGACCTCCAGCGGGACGGACTCGGGGTTCTCCGGCCGCGCAAAAGCCGTGGCGTAGATGTGCCGAATTGCCTCGTAGTCGGCGGACTGCTGCGGCCTGACGATCACCGGCGCCGAGCGCTAGCGGCGATAGCCGTCGCGCTCGTCGAGCTCCTCAGGCGTAGGTCCGCGGCCGCCGCCGAGGAACATGATGTTGCGCGCCAAGATCCGGAAGAACGAGCGAACGAAACCCATGGCTCGAGCGCCTACGCTACCCGCGGTCGCGGCGGGTAGGCGAGAACCCTTCGCCTGGGCCAGCGTCCTATCGCCTGACGGCGGCTAGGACTTCGCGGTGCCCGAAAAGATAAAGGCGACGAGGTCGTTCAGTTGCGTCTTCGAGAGGGACTGGCCGAAGGTCGTCGGCATAACCCCTTTGTCGTAGCCCTTCGCGATGTATGCGTCCGGGTCTTCGATCGATTCCTTGATGAAGGCCGCCAGGTCCATGTTGTTGTCGGCCTTCGCATCGGACGCCGGCGCCTTGTCGAGATCGGGGCCGACGGTGCCGGTCGAATTCGCGGCCTGGAAGGTGTGACAGGAGGCGCAGCCGCTCGAGGTGAAAACGGACTTACCGGCGGCCGCGTCTCCACCCCCGCCCGAGGAGGTCGTCGTCGCAGGGGAGGTCGTCGTCGCACGAGAGGTCGTGGTTGCCGGCGAGGTCGTCGTCGCCGGAGTGGAGGTCGACCCAATGGTCACGGTGTGCACGACCGTCGACGAGGACTCGCCGAGCGACGTGTAGTGCCCGACCGCCCAGCCGGCGAACCCGGCCGGAAAGAGCAGGACCGCGAAGAGCACCCAGATGAAAACCTCGCCCGTCGAGGTCCACGGATTCCGACGTCTCGGGCGGGGCACGGCCGGGAGGCTATCGACTCGGACGGCGGAGCGCAGCGGCTACCTGCTAGGTAGAGACCGATGGCGACCACGACCGTAAGCCTCGCAGCGATCCGGCGGCTGACCGTCTCGACGCAGGCGTACGCGCCGCGCTTCCGCCGGGCGCGGGCCGGCGACGCCGAGGGCGCGATTCGCCGGCTGGGGGCGGTGCAGCTCGACTCGATCACGGCGGTCGACCGGGCTCACCGACTCACGCTGTCGAGCCGCATCGGCGCCTACTCCGAGCAGGAGTTGCAAGGCCTGCTCACCTCCGGCCGGGTCTTCGAGTACTGGGCGCACGAGGCCTGCCTCCTCCCCATCGAGCTCTGGCCGCACTGCCGCCGTACGATGGAGGGCGGCGCGCACTGGCGTTTCCACGAGCGCGCGATGCGCGAGCACGGGGACCTCGTCGAGCCGGTGCTGGAACGGATTCGCGAGGAAGGCCCGCTCGGCTCGCGCGACTTCGAGGGCGCCGGCGACGGAACCGAGATGTGGAATTGGAAGCCCGCCAAGGCGGTGCTCGAGGCGCTGTGGGATCGCGGCGTGCTCGCCGTCGCGGGCCGCCAGGCGTTCAAGCGCCGCTACGACCTCGCCGAACGCGTGATCCCGCGCACATTTCTCGACGCACCCATTCCCGGCGAAAACGAGACGCTGCGCACGCTGGCGCTCCTCGCCGTCCGCGCCCGCGGCGCGCTGACCGAGCCCGCCATCCGCGAGCACTGGCGGCTCAAGGGCGGACGCGCTCGCCTGCACCACCACGTTCTCGGGCTCGTCGACGAGGGTGTCCTGCGCGAAGTGCATCCCGACGACGACGGCACGCCGTTCTATGTCGACGCCGAGGCCGAGCTCGACGGTGCCGCGGCGCCGCCCGTCCTGCTGTGCCCGTTCGACAACCTGCTCTGGGACCGGCCCCTGCTCGAACGGCTCTTCGGCTTCCGCCACGTGATCGAGGTCTACAAGCGCGAGCACGAGCGCGCGTACGGCTACTACGTGCTGCCGCTGCTCGCCGGCGATCGGATCG
>Ga0308176_10002720_pt1 | contig 11206 bp, 11 predicted proteins | sample PhyCR2_3_FD_203890 | JGI IMG/M metagenome (GOLD analysis project Ga0308176, IMG submission 203890) | Soil microbial communities from UC Gill Tract Community Farm, Albany, California, United States - DLSLS.C.R2 | ecosystem: Environmental > Terrestrial > Soil > Agricultural land | place: USA... | reverse complement strand
ACACGGTCGACGACACTCCGTACGGCGGCGGCCCCGGCATGGTCATGAAGACCGATCCCTGGGGCGACGCGCTCGACTCGGTCCTCGCCGACGGATATGAGACGGGCTCCCACGCGCCCGCCCTGATCGTCCCCACGCCCAGCGGCCGCCCCTTCACCCAGGAGCTCGCCGTGGAGCTCTCCGAGCGCCCCTGGCTGATCTTCACGCCCGCGCGCTACGAGGGCATCGACCGCCGCGTGATCGACGAGTACGCCGGCCGTATGCCCGTGTACGAGGTGTCCATCGGCGACTACGTCCTGGCCGGCGGCGAGGCGGCCGTCCTGGTCGTCACGGAGGCCGTGGCCCGCCTCCTGCCCGGCGTCCTCGGCAACGCCGAGTCCCACCGCGACGACTCCTTCGCGCCCGGCGCCATGGCGAACCTCCTGGAAGGCCCCGTCTACACCAAGCCGCCCGAGTGGCGCGGCCGCGGCATCCCCGACGTGCTGCTCAGCGGCCACCACGGCAAGATCGCCCGCTGGCGCCGCGACGAGGCCCTGAAGCGTACGGCGGCCAACCGGCCCGACCTCATCGAGCGCTGCGACCCCAAGACCTTCGACAAGAAGGACCGCGAGATGCTCTCCATCCTGGGCTGGTCCCCGGACCCGGAGGGGGAGCCGCACGGCCGATTTTGGCGCAGGCCACAGGGCGTGGAAGAATAGGCCGCTGCTGTGCGCCGTCCGGCGTGCGCCCCTGCCACAGGGGGACACGACGCCCGCCCCGACGACGGCAGCATCCTTCACGAAAACCTAGTTCCCGTTGATGACCTGTGGCATCGGCGAAGAAAGCAGACGAAATGTCTCACCTGCTCGACACCGTCGACTCCGCGTCGCTGCGCAGCGACGTCCCGGCCTTCCGCCCGGGTGACACCGTCAACGTCCACGTCCGCGTCATCGAGGGCAACCGCTCCCGTGTGCAGCAGTTCAAGGGCGTTGTGATCCGCCGCCAGGGCAGCGGTGTCCGCGAGACCTTCACGGTCCGCAAGGTCTCGTTCTCCGTCGGCGTCGAGCGCACCTTCCCGGTGCACACCCCGATCGTCGAGAAGATCGAGCTGGTCACCCGTGGTGACGTGCGCCGCGCCAAGCTGTACTACCTCCGTGAGCTCCGCGGCAAGGCCGCGAAGATCAAGGAGAAGCGCGAGAACTGAGCGCTTTTCCTTCGGTCACATGGGGGCGGATAGCATCTGGCCCCGATGGACACCGAAGCACAGCCGACGCAACGCGACCGCTCCTCCCGACCCGGTACCACGGGGACGGAGGGACGGTCGCGTTTCGCGTTGGTGCCGCGGCTCGCCGCATGGCTGCCGGGCGGCAGGATCACCCTCACCCTCTTCGTCTGTCTGGCGTTTTTGCTCCTCCTCAACGCTTTCGTGGTGCAACCGTTCCAGATTCCGAGCGGATCCATGGAACAGGGATTGAGGATCGGTGACCGCGTCCTCGTAAATAAGTTGGCGTACCGTTTCGGTGCCCAGCCGCTCCGCGGTGACGTGGTTGTCTTCGACGGAACCGGGTATTTCGGGGACGCCGACTACATAAAGCGCGTTGTGGGAGTAGAGGGAGACCATGTGGTCTGCTGCGACAAGGAGGGGAGGCTCGAGGTGAACGGCCGGCCGGTCGACGAGACGGCGTTCCTCCATCCCGGGGACAGCCCGTCCAGCGTCCCCTTCGACGTCGTCGTGCCCGCGGACCGCCTGTTCGTCCTCGGGGACCACCGCAGTCGCTCCAGCGACTCCCGCGACCACCTGGGCTCGCCCGGCGGCGGCATGATCCCGGTGGAAGACGTCATCGGCCGGGCCGACTGGGTCGCCTGGCCCTACGGGCACTGGCGGCATCTGACGCGGCCGTCGGCCTACGCGCGCGTGCCCGCGGCCACCCCCGCGAGGGGCGCGCATGGGTAACCGTGGCAAGCCGCGCGGAGTGCCGGCTGCCGCCGCCGAGAGCCTGCTGCCCACCGGGACCCGCCGCACCAGCTCCGGAACGGGCGGTGGCCGCACGCGCGCGGAGCGACGCAAGCTCCAGCGCAAGGTGAAGCGCAAGCGCAGGCGGTCAGCCGTTCGGGAGATCCCCCTTCTCGTCGGTGTCGCGGTGCTCATAGCCCTGGTCCTGAAGACGTTCCTCGTGCAGGCGTTCGTGATCCCGTCCGGCTCCATGGAGCAGACGATCCGGATCGGCGACCGTGTCCTGGTCGACAAGCTCACCCCGTGGTTCGGCTCCAAGCCGCAGCGCGGGGACGTCGTCGTCTTCCACGACCCGGGCGGCTGGCTGGCCGACGAGCAGACCACCCAGAAGAAGGACGACCCGGTGGTCGTCAAGCAGTTCAAGGAAGGCCTCACCTTCATCGGCCTGCTGCCCTCCGACAACGAGAAGGACCTGATCAAGCGGGTCATCGGGGTCGGCGGGGACCACGTCAAGTGCTGTGACGCGCAGGGCCGGATCACAGTCAACGGAAGTCCGCTCAGCGAGACCGACTACCTGAATCCAGGCAGTGCCCCGTCCGTCACCCCGTTCGACATCACCGTGCCGCAGGGACGGCTGTGGGTGATGGGCGACCACCGCGACAACTCCGCCGACTCGCGCGCGCATCAGAACACCCCGTACGGCGGCACGGTCTCCGAGGACTCGGTGGTGGGCCGGGCCATGGTGATCGGCTGGCCCGTCGGCCACTGGACCAGCCTCGACGAACCTAAAACCTTCGCAAGCGTTGCCAACTCCGTGTCGGGGTCGACCGCGGCCCCTCCGCTGTCGCATAGGGTTGCCTCCGGCGATCCGAACGGAACGAACCGACTCCCGACCCCTGCGGAACTCCCGCTCGTTATGGGAGTGGTGGGCCTGCACCGTGGATGGCGCAGGCGGCGGCAGAGAGTAAGGAGTTGGCGTGGGGGATGTGGCGGTTGGCGCACGGTCGGGACACGACGGCGAGGAGCACCGCGGGCACCCCGTGGAGGCGAACGCCCCCGCTCCGGACGGCGCCGTGACGTCCGGGAACTCCGACTTCTCGGCGTCCGGGGACGGCGGGCCGGAGGAGCACCGGCACCAGAGCGACGGCGACGGCACGGCGAACCGGCCGAAGAAGCCGCGATCCTTCTGGAAGGAGTTGCCGATCCTGATCGGCATCGCGCTGGTCCTGGCGCTGCTGATCAAGACGTTCCTGGTGCAGGCGTTCTCGATCCCCTCGGACTCGATGCAGAACACCCTCCAGCAGGGTGACCGCGTCCTGGTCGACAAGCTCACCCCGTGGTTCGGCTCCGAGCCCGAGCGCGGCGAGGTCGTCGTCTTCCACGACCCGGACAACTGGCTGGCGGGCGAGCCCGCGCCCAACCCGAACCCGGTGCAGAAGGTCCTCAGCTGGATCGGCCTGATGCCGTCCGCCGAGGAGAAGGACCTGATCAAGCGGGTGATCGGGGTCGGCGGCGACACGATCGAGTGCAACAAGACCGGCCCGCTGCAGGTCAACGGCAAGGCGCTGAACGAGCCGTTCGTCTACCCCGGCAACACGCCGTGCAGCCTGGACGACCAGGGCGGCCAGTTCAAGGTGAAGGTCCCCCAGGGCTACATCTGGGTGATGGGCGACCACCGCCAGAACTCCCGTGACTCCCGCTACAACCAGTCCGACAGCCACCACGGCATGGTCCCCGTCGACAAGGTCGTCGGCCGCGCCATCGTGCGCGCCTGGCCCATCAACCGCTGGGGCACGCTGCCGGTGCCGGACACCTTCGACCAGCCCGGCCTCGGTGTGCAGTCCTCCGCGGCGGCGTCCCTGACCGTGGCGCCGCAGGGCGTGGCGCTGGCGGCCGTGCTGCCGGTGGCGGTCTGGCGGCGCAGGCGCGCGGACCGGCTGCGGACCGGCGTCCAGGCGACGGAGGCCGCCGGAAAGCGCTGAGCCTGCCGGCCGTGCGTGCGGGGCCCCTCTGTGAAGCTCTGGGAAAGCTGTTCCCAGGGTCCTGAAAGAGGGGCTGCCCCCGTTCGGTACCGGCAGGTAGGGTGCGGGTCCATGAGCGGCGAGAGCACCACGCGTACGGCCCCGCGCACCGCGGGCACAGGCACGGCACGGGCCGGCGGTGGCCGGCTCGGGGAGCGGCTTTCCGGAGTGGCCATGGCGCTGGGCCTCGTGCTGTTCCTCGGCGGTTTCGCCTGGGGAGCCGTGGTCTACCGGCCGTACACCGTGCCGACCAGTTCGATGACGCCGACCATCGACGCCGGTGACCGGGTACTGGCCCAGCGGGTCGACGGCACTGAGGTGCGGCGCGGCGACGTGGTCGTCTTCCGCGACAAGAGCTGGGTCACCAACGCCAACGTGGTCAAGCGGGTCGTCGCGGTCGGCGGCGACACCGTCTCCTGCTGCACCGACGGCAAGCTCACCGTCAACGGCAAGAAGATCGACGAGACCTACCTGCCCGCGGGCAGCCCGGCCGAGATCACGAACTTCCCGACCATCACCGTCCCCAAGGGCCGGCTGTTCCTCCTCGGCGACGAACGCCAGGGCTCCCTGGACTCCACCGCCCACCTCACCGACGCCGCCCGGGGCACGGTGGCGCGCGGCGCCGTCTCCGCGCGTGTCGACTCCGTCGTCTGGCCCATGAACGGCATGCTCGAGCGCCCCACCGGATTCGAGACGCTGGGTGCCCTATCCCAGCCGGGCCCGCTAAGGATCATCGAACTGATGATCGTCGCCGGCGCCGTCCTGGTCCTCGGCGGCGGCGCGTACGGCTCGATCGCCAAGCGGCTGGGCCGCAAGCGCAACCGCCCGGGGCCCGCCGGTGTCCGCTGAGACCACGCGGCCGGGCGAGGACACCTACGAAGGCGGACTGCGCAGGGTGGCCCGGGTGGTCCTGCTCGACCCCGAGGACCGCATCCTCCTGCTGCACGGTCATGAGCCGGACGATCCGGCCGACGACTGGTGGTTCACCCCCGGCGGCGGTCTGGAGGGCGACGAGACGCGCGAAGAGGCCGCGCTGAGGGAACTCGCCGAGGAGACCGGCATCACCGACGTCGCCCTGGGCCCCGTGCTGTGGCGCAGGCGCTGCTCCTTCCCGTTCGCGGGCCGGCGCTGGGACCAGGACGAGTGGTACTACCTGGCCCGCACGACCCAGACGGCCACCGCGGCCCTGGGCCTGACCGAGCTGGAGCGGCGCAGTGTCGCCGGAGCGCGCTGGTGGACGTGCCAGGAACTGACCCGGGCACATGAGACGGTGTATCCGACCAGACTCGCCGGGCTGCTGCGCACGCTGCTCGACGAAGGTCCCCCCGCCAGGCCCGTGACTCTGGACACGGAAATCGTCTGAGGGCTCGTCGGACTGGCGCACAATGGGGGGATCGCACGGCTGAAGGGGAACATGCCATGAGCGCCGAGGACCTCGAAAAGTACGAGACCGAGATGGAGCTGAAGCTCTACCGGGAGTATCGAGATGTCGTCGGTCTGTTCAAATACGTGATCGAGACCGAGCGGCGCTTCTACCTCACCAACGACTACGAGATGCAGGTGCACTCGGTCCAGGGCGAGGTGTTCTTCGAGGTGTCGATGGCGGACGCCTGGGTCTGGGACATGTACCGGCCGGCCCGTTTCGTGAAGCAGGTGCGTGTCCTCACCTTCAAGGACGTGAACATCGAGGAGCTGAACAAGAGCGACCTCGAGCTTCCGGGCGGCTGACGGCCCCGGAATCCGTCGTACGGGTGACGGGGTTCTCCACAACCGGCGAGTAGCCCACCAAGATCCACTTCTGCTCGCATGCTGCGTGACCGTGGGTGCCGGAGGTGGTGCCGACATGAGCAGGGCACGCAGTGGACTCGGCAGGTACGGCGAGGATCTGGCCGCGCGGCGGCTGACCGAGGCAGGGATGACCATCCTGCGGCGCAACTGGCGCTGTGGCCGTTCCGGTGAGATCGACATCGTGGCCCGGGACGGGAACACGCTGGTCGTCTGCGAGGTGAAGACCCGGAGGGCCGGTGGCTTCCAGCACCCGATGGCCGCCGTCACGCCCGAGAAGGCGCGACGCCTGCACGGCCTGGCCGAACGCTGGATCCAGGCCCACGGCGGAGCCCCGCCGGGCGGCGTGCGCATCGACCTGGTCGGCGTGCTGCTGCCCCGCCGGGGCGCCCCGGCCGTCGAGCACGCGCGGGGGGTGGCCTGAGATGGGATTCGCCCGTACGTGCTCCGTCGCCCTCGTCGGCGTCGAGGGCGTGGTCGTCGAGGTGCAGGCCGACCTGGAACCCGGCGTGGCGGCCTTCACCCTGGTGGGCCTGCCGGACAAGAGCCTGACGGAGAGCCGGGACCGGGTCCGGGCGGCGGTGGTGAACTCGGGCGGCGAATGGCCGCAGAAGAAGCTCACCGTCGGACTGAGCCCGGCGTCCGTGCCCAAGGCCGGCTCCGGCTTCGACCTGGCCGTCGCCTGCGCGGTGCTCGGCGCCGCCGAGCGGATCGACCCGCGGGTCCTCGCCGAGATCGTGATGATCGGAGAGCTGGGGCTGGACGGCCGGGTGCGGCCGGTGCGGGGCATCCTGCCCGCCGTCCTCGCCGCCGCCGACGCGGGATACGAACAGGTGGTCGTGCCCGAGAGCGCCGCCGCCGAGGCCTCGCTGGTCCCCGGGGTGTCCGTGCTCGGCGTCCGCAGCCTGCGACAGCTGATCGCCGTCCTCACCGACGAGCCCGTGCCCGAGGAGGAACCGGACGGGCAGGGGCGCCCGGACCCCCTGCTGGCCGGGCTGCGCGTGCCCGGCACCGGGGCGGCCACCGGCATGCTCGGCGGCGGCGCCCAGCAGCCCGACCACGATCTCGCCGACGTCGTGGGCCAGACCTCGGCGCGCACGGCCGTCGAGGTGGCCGCCGCCGGCGGGCACCACCTGTTCCTCGAGGGCCCGCCGGGAGCGGGCAAGACCATGCTCGCCGAGCGGCTGCCCGCCGTGCTGCCCCCGCTCACCCGGCAGGAGTCCCTGGAGGTCACGGCGGTCCACTCGGTGGCCGGACTGCTGCCCCCTGGCAAACCCCTCGTCGAGGTCGCGCCCTACTGCGCCCCGCACCACTCGGCCACGATGCAGTCCCTCGTCGGGGGCGGCCCGGGCGTCGCGCGGCCCGGCGCCGTGTCCCTGGCCCACCGTGGCGTCTTGTTCCTGGACGAGGCGCCCGAGTTCCACGGCCAGACGCTGGACGCCCTGCGGCAGCCGCTGGAGTCCGGGCACGTGGTGATCGCCCGCAGCGCGGGAGTGGTCCGGTTCCCCGCCCGGTTCCTGATGGTCCTGGCGGCCAACCCCTGCCCCTGCGGGCGGTTCTCGCAGCGGGACTCCCTGTGCGACTGCCCGCCGTCGGCGATCCGCCGGTACCAGGCCCGGCTGTCCGGCCCGCTGCTGGACCGGGTCGACCTGCGGGTCGAGGTCGATCCGGTCACCCGTGCCCAGCTCACCGAACCCGGGGCCCGGGGCGAGTCCTCGGCGGCCGTCGCCGACCGGGTCCGGGCGGCCCGGGAGCGGGCCGCGGCCCGCCTCGCCGGAACTCCCTGGGGCAACAACAGCGAGGTGCCCGGAAGGGAGCTGCGAAGCCGCTTCCACGCCGCCGCCGGTGCGATGGACGAGGCCGAGCGCAGCCTCGAGCGGGGCGTGCTCACGGCCCGTGGCATCGACCGGGTGCTGCGCGTCGCCTGGACGGTCGCGGACCTCGTCGGCCACGACCGCCCGGACGCCGGCGACGTCTGCCTCGCCCTGCAACTGCGCACCGGGATTCCACGGGGCGTGCCCATGGCCCTCGGGGTCCTGGCATGACCATGGGGGCCGACGCGGGGGAGGAGCGGCTGGGGCGGGTCTTCCTCGCCCGGGTCATGGAGCCGGGGGACGAGGCCGGCGGGCGGTGGCTGCGGGAGTTCGGGGTGGCGGAAGTGGTCCGGCGGTTGCGCGACGGCGGGCGGCGGCTGCCGGGGGTGAGCGGCAAACGGTGGGCCGGACTGGTGGCGCGGGCCGGACGGGCCGAGCCGGAGCGGGACCTGGAGGAGGCGCGGAACGCCGGTGTGCGGTTCGTGTGCCCGGGCGACACCGAGTGGCCGGGCCGGCTCGACGACCTGGGCGACGAGCGGCCCACGGGCCTGTGGGTGCGCGGCACGCCCAGTCTCCGGATATGGGCGCTCGGCTCCGTCGCCGTGGTCGGGGCGCGCGCCTGCACCGAGTACGGGACGCATGTGGCGGCCACCCTCTCCGCCGAGCTGGCAGAGCGGGGATGGGTCGTCGTGTCCGGCGGGGCCTACGGCATCGACGGGGCCGCCCACCGGGGCGCCCTCGCGGCCGGCGGGGCCACCGTCGCCGTGCTGGCCTGCGGCGTCGACCGGCCCTACCCGCGCGGGCACACCGCGCTGATCAACCGGATCGCGGAGCAGGGCCTGGTGGTGGGGGAGCTGCCGCCCGGCGATCACCCGACGCCGAGCCGGTTCATCCTGCGGAACCGGGTGATCGCGGCGCTCACCCGGGGCACCGTCGTCGTGGAGGCCGCCTGCCGCAGCGGCTCGCTGGTCACCGCGCGGGCCGCCGAGCGGCTCGGCAGGTTCACGATGGGTGTCCCGGGGCCGGTCACCAGCTCTCTCTCCTCCGGCGTGCACGAACTGCTGCGCGGCGGGGCCACGCTGGTCACCGATGCCGCGGACGTCATCGAACTCGTGGGTGCCATGGGTGAGCTGGCCCCGCCCCGGCGTGGCCCCGTGCTCCCGCGTGACCTGCTGGAACCGGCCGCGCGGGCCGTCCTCGCCGCCCTGCCCGGCAACCGCCCGGCCGACGCCGGGGAGATCGCGCGCGGCGCGCGGACCACCCCGGACGAGGCGATCGCGAGACTGTACGAACTCCGAGCACTTGGTTACGTCGAACGACACGGCGATGGCTGGAAGTTGACACGCCAGGCGCTGATCTCGGCCCGAGGCGACCCATCTCCGTGCTGACCGAGCGTGTTCGGCCGTCCGGGGGAACGCCCTAAGCCCTTGGGAATTCCCGGAGTTGGCGCATCCGGGTGGTTACGCAGAGCGAGCCGGCGACTGTGATGGTGCGACCCGTGGAGAAGCTCCGCGCAGGGGTGGTGCCTCGTTGTTCGCACACCGCGACTCCACAGTCACGCTACGCTCACGAAGTCCGGGCGCGGACCGCGCCGACTCGACATCAGACCGACAGCTCACCATCAGACCGACAGCTCACCCGGGTGCCCCACTTCACCCAAGGTGATCCACCGCGCACCACTTCCGCTCACCACCCCACCTCGCAGCACTTCACCACGCAGCACTTCACGGCAGATCACGGCACTTCACGGCAGAACGGCACAAGGCGACGAATGCCCCAGCACACCTCCGGCTCCGACCGGGCGGCGGTCCCACCAGCCGCCCGCGACGGTGGCAGCGTGCGGCCGCCCGCTCCCTCGACGCTCGACGAACTGTGGCGGTCGTACAAGGCGACGGGGGACGAGCGGCTGCGGGAGCAACTGATCCTGCACTACTCGCCGCTGGTCAAGTACGTGGCGGGCCGGGTCAGCGTCGGTCTGCCGCCCAACGTGGAGCAGGCCGACTTCGTCTCCTCGGGAGTGTTCGGACTGATCGACGCGATCGAGAAGTTCGACATCGACCGGGAGATCAAGTTCGAGACGTACGCGATCACCCGGATCCGGGGCGCCATGATCGACGAGCTGCGGGCGCTGGACTGGATCCCCCGGTCCGTCCGACAGAAGGCGCGCAATGTCGAACGGGCCTACGCCACCCTGGAGGCGCGGCTGCGGCGGACCCCGACGGAGGGGGAGGTCGCCGCCGAGCTGGACATTGAGGTGGACGAGCTGCACGCCGTGTTCAGCCAGTTGTCGCTGGCCAACGTGGTCGCGCTGGAGGAGCTGCTGCATGTCGGCGGCGACGGCGGCGACCGGCTCAGCCTCATGGACACGCTCGAGGACACCGCCGCCGACAACCCGGTGGAGGTCGTCGAGGACCGGGAACTGCGGCGGTTCCTCGCGCGCGCGATCAACACGCTGCCGGAGCGGGAGAAGACGGTCGTCACGCTCTACTACTACGAGGGGCTCACCCTCGCCGAGATCGGCAATGTGCTCGGGGTCACCGAGAGCCGGGTCAGCCAGATCCACACCAAGTCGGTGCTCCAGCTGAGGGCGAAGCTGGCGAGCTTCGGACGCTGAGTCGCTCCCGTTCACGGGGACGCGTCCGTAAAGTGGTCGACGTGCCAAGGATTCGAGCGGCCTCCGTGGCCGAGCACCGGTCGATGCAGCGAGCCGCCCTGCTGGACGCGGCTCGGTCCCTGCTGTCCGACGGCGGGACCGACGCGCTGACGTTTCCCGCGCTGGCCGAACGGACGGGCCTGGCGCGGTCGTCCGTGTACGAGTACTTCCGCTCGCGCGCCGCCGTGGTCGAGGAGCTGTGCGAGGTCGACTTCCCTGTCTGGGCGGCGGAGGTCGCGACGGCGATGGAGCGCGCGGCGACGGCCGAGGACAAGGTCGAGGCGTACGTGCGGCAGCAGCTGGCGCTGGTCGGGGACCGGCGGCACCGGGCCGTCGTGGCGATCTCGGCGAGTGAGCTGGACGCGGGGGCGCGCGAGAAGATCCGCGCGGCTCACGGAGGGCTGGTCGCGATGGTCGTCGAGGCCCTGGCGGAGATGGGGCACGAGCAGCCCCGGCTGGCGGCGATGCTGTTGCAGGGAGTCGTGGACGCGGCCGTGCGGCGGATCGAGCTGGGTGCGGCCGAGGAGCCGGCCAGGATCACGGACGCCGCTGTCCGGATGGCTCTGCGGGGGGTTCAGGGCTGAAGGGGCTGCCGCGAGGCTGGGCGGGGTGGGCCTCGTGCTTTCAGGGCGCCCTGTGCTGGTGTGGGCCGGCAGGTGTTGCGCTTGCCCGCGCTTGCGGGGTGCTTCCCCCACTCGCGGTTTCCCTCACTCGCGGCTCCGCTCGAGCGGGGGGGGGACCCCCATCGCCCACCCGTGCCGCCCTGGGGCCCCACCGGCCCTTGAGGCACTGGCGGAGGGCACGCATGCCCGCGGCTACGGGTAGCCACCCGCTGCCGGGCCGCTAAGCCGGCACGTTCAGCACCGGTAGCAGTCGGGATGGTCCCCTGCGCAGTAGCCACGGTGGTAGCAGGGTCAGCGGGTTCAGGTAGGTCTCGCCGGTCAGCAGGCCCCAGTGCACGCAGGTGGTGGGGCAGTGCGGGGCCATGGCCTCCACCGTG
>Ga0308176_10002718_pt1 | contig 11211 bp, 11 predicted proteins | sample PhyCR2_3_FD_203890 | JGI IMG/M metagenome (GOLD analysis project Ga0308176, IMG submission 203890) | Soil microbial communities from UC Gill Tract Community Farm, Albany, California, United States - DLSLS.C.R2 | ecosystem: Environmental > Terrestrial > Soil > Agricultural land | place: USA... | reverse complement strand
GACGCCTGACAGCGCCGACGTCCAGAAGGTCGTGCTCCTGCGGGCGGGCTCGGCGACCCACTCGGTCAACTTCGAGCAGCGCTATCTGGCTCTCACGTTTTCACCGGGCGAAGGCCAACTGTCGGCCACGGCCCCGGCCGGAGGAGCGATCGCTCCCCCGGGCTGGTACCTGCTCTTCCTGGTGAGCTCGGGCGGCGTGCCGTCCGTCTCCGCGTGGGTCCACGTCGGCTAAGGGTGCTGGTGATGGTGCTGATGCCGCGCGTGCTCCGGCGTCAGCACCGCCCGCGCCTGGGACCTCTCCTCCAGCCAGTCCAGCCATTGCGGCATCCCCTCGCCGGTGACCACGGAGACCGGGATCACGCGCGGATCGGGCATCACCTTGGCAAGGTTTTCCAGCAGCACCTCCAGGCGCATGCCGGGCAGGTACGGCAGCAGGTCGACCTTGGTGACCAGGACCAGATCGGCCTTGCGGAACATCACCGGATATTTGAGCGGTTTGTCCTCCCCCTCCGTCACCGAGAGGGCCACCACGTTCTCCGCCTGGCCGAGATCATAGACCGCCGGGCAGACGAGGTTGCCGACGTTTTCGATCACCAGGAGATCGAGGCCGCGCCAGTCGCCGAGCGCGTGCAGCGCCTTGTGGACCAGCTCGGCGTCGAGATGGCAGGCGGTGCCGGTGGTGATCGAGACCGCGGGGATGCCCGCCTTGCGCAGCCGCTCGGCGTCGTTGTCGGTCGCCAGATCGCCGCTCATCGCGCCGACGCGCAGCCAGCTCCGGGCGCGGGCGGTGGCTTCGAGCACCGCCGTCTTGCCCGAGCCGGGCGAGCCCATGAGATTGATCACGAAGACCCCGGCCGCCTCGAAATGCTCGCGGTTGTGCCGCGCCGTCCGCTCGTTGCCGGAGAGGATCCGTTCCTGGATCTCGACCGGGACCAGCTCGGAATCGCCGCATCCACAGGTGTCACACATCGGCCACCTCCATCTCAATCTGTTCCAGAATGATTTCGTCCCCCGACGCCAGCCGCGCCCGCGACCGGCAGACGGGACATTGCAAGGTTTCCCCGCGCGCGATCGGCCGGCCGCAGGAGGAGCACTCCCAGACCGCCGGCACGGCGCGGATCTCCATCGGAGCGCCCTCACAGATCGTGCGCTCCCGGAAGACCTCGTAGGCGGAGGCCAGCAGCTCGGGATCGACGCCGGAGAGCTCCCCCAGCGCGATCCGGATGCGGCCCACCGACGAGGCGCCCCGCTGCCGCGCCTCGGCTTCGACGCGCTGCATCAGGGATCCGACGATCGAATATTCGTGCATGGCGCGTCCTTTCAGCAGATCCGCGGCAGCGGCTCCCCTTCGGGCTCGGCCAGCAATCGCCGGCCGAATCCGGTGTCGAGGAGCAGCGCGCCCTCCGGACCGGCGAGGCAGGTGCCCACGATCGCCGCGTTCCGTCCCAGAGGATGGCTGCGCAGCGCCTCCAGCACCCGTTCAGCCGTGTTGGGCCGGACGCCGATCACCGCCTTGCCCTCGTTCGCCACATGGAGCGGCTCGATGCCCAGCAGCTCGGCCGCGGCCCGCACCGCGGGGGCCACCGGCACCGCCGATTCGTAGAGCAGGATGCCCACGCCGGCCTTGGAAGCCATTTCGTGCAGAGCGCTGGCGAGGCCGCCGCGGGTGGGGTCCTTCATCGCCACCACGTCCTCACCGCCTTCCACCAGGACTCTGCGGATCAATCGATTGAGCGGCGCCACGTCCGAGCGCAATTCCCCTTCCAGGTCGAGACCGTGGCGAGCCGCCATCACGGCCATGCCGTGGTCCCCGATCGTGCCGGTCACGATCAGGAGGTCCCCGGGACGCAGCCCGGAATCCGGGACCACGCGGTCGGTCAGCGCGATACCGGTGGTGTTGAGGACGATGCCGTCCAGCTCCCCCTTCCCCATCACTTTCGTATCGCCGGTCACCACCGTGGTCCCCGCCTCGCGGCAGGTATCCGCGAGCGAGGCCTGGATGCGCCGCAGATCGTCGAGGGCGAAGCCCTCCTCCAGGATCACGCCGCAGGTCAGGCCGAGCACCTCGGTGGCGCCCATCATGGCGAGATCGTTCACCGTTCCGGAAATGGAGAGCCTTCCGATATCACCACCAGGGAAGAAGACCGGATGGATCACGTGCGAATCGGTGGTGATCACCAGCCAGCGGTCGCCGACGCGGATCGCCGCGCCGTCGTCCATGGCCGAGAGCCCGATTCCAACATCTTCAGAAGCATTTTCAGGCGCCTCGGCCGCGCCGGCGAGGAAGACTCCTTCGATCAGGGCCCGCATCGCCCGGCCGCCGGCGCCGTATTTCATCGAGATCCTCTCGTCGAGGATCGCGGGACGGGGGGAAAGGAGAGTGGTCATACCGCAACCTCCACCTGAGGGGTGAGGGATCGAAGATCCGGACGCCCCCCATACTGATGCCAGATCCGGCACGCCCCCTCGCTCGACACCATGCAGGCGCCGATGGGCCGGTCGGGAAGGCATTCCTTGCCGAACATCGGGCAGTCGTGCGGCCCGGCGAGGCCGGAGAGGATCGCGCCGCAGATGCAATCCTTCGCGAGCTCGGACGGCTCGGTGGTCCAGAGCGACGTCACGTCGATATCAAAACGGCGCCGGGCGTCCGCCTCCGCGAATTCCTCACGGATGCGGAGATTGCCGTCCGGCACGAAGGCGATCCCCCGCCACTCGCCCCCCGCGGTCTCGAAGACGCGCCAGAGCTGCTCCTGCGCCCGCAGGTTGCCTTCCTTCGTGACGCAGCGCGGGTACATGTTGGCCACTCCGCCGCGGCCGTCGCGCACCATCTCCAGGAGCTTCACCAGGCCGGCCAGGATGTCGAGCGGCTCGAAACCGGCCACCACCACCGGGCGGTTGTATTTGGCGGCGAACGGCTCGAAAATCCCCCAGCCGGTGATCGTGGCCGCGTGGCCGGCGCCCAGAAATCCCTCGATGCGGGTGCCCGGAATCTCGGCCACGATCTCCATTGCCGGCAGAATGTATTTGTGAGCGGACAGCACGGAAAGATTCTTCGGCCGGTCCGGCGACAGGATCACCGCCGCGGTCGCCACCGCCGTGGTCTCGAACCCGGTCGAGAAGAAGACCACCTCCTCGTCCGTCGAACGGGCGAGATCGACCGCCTGGGAGACGCTGTAGACCACGTCCACCTTCGCCCCCTCGGACTGCGCGTCGGCCAGCGACAGCACCCGGCCCGGCACCTTCAGCATGTCGCCGTAGGTCGCAACCCGGACGCCGCTCTTGGCCAGCGCCACGGCCTCGTCCACCTCGGGAAGATCGGTCACGCAAACCGGGCACCCCGGCCCCATGATCAGATCGACGGACGGGGGGAACGAGGCGCGCAGACCGAAGCGGGCGATCGCCTGCTCGTGGCTGCCGCAGACGTGCATCAGCGTGATCGGCTCGCGGCCGATCTCCCGCGCCAGCCGCTCGAGCTCGCCCGCGAGCGCCTTCCCGCGCGCGGGATCGCGAAACTTGAGCTGCGCGAAACCGCCCTCCTGAGGAATCATTTTCGTATCTCCCCGGCGGCGAGCTCGCCGCGGACGTCGGCCGCCATCAGATCCTCGTCCGTGCTGTCGGCCAGGAGGCTCTCGTAGAGCTCCAGCGTCTCGCCGATATCCTCGGGTGGAATGCGGCGGATCGCGTAGCCCACGTGGTTGAGGACGTAATCCCCCGGCGCCACCGGCTCGTCGACGATGTCGAGCCGGATCTGCCGGCGGACCCCCCAAAAATCGACCGTGGCCAGAATGCCGTCGATCTCGATCACTTTTCCCGGAACACCCAGGCACATTACACACCTCCTTGTTTTACGATCGCATCCGCCACCAGAGCCTGCCCCAACGCCAGCCCCCCATCCCCCGGCGGCACCTCCCCGTGCAGGTAAACCCGCGGCCCGCCCGCCAGGACCTCGACGATCCGCTCCGCCAGCAGCGCGTTCTGGAAGCACCCGCCGGTCAGCACGACCGGCAGATCCCCACACGCGGCGCGGCTGAAGCGGACCACCTCGGCCACGGCGGCGGCGAGCGTGTTGTGGAACTTCGCGGAGATCACGGCCGGCGTCCGGCCGATGATGAGGTCGTCCACCACGGCCCGGACCATGGGGCGCGGATCAATTTCGAGAGGTTGAGAGAGGGATTCGACCGCGAACGGATAGACCCCCCGCTCCCCTTCGTCCGCCACCAGATTCCAGATCGTCGCGACCTCCCCCTCATACCGGGAGACCGGCCGGCCCAGCACCAGCGCCCCGATCGCGTCGAACCAGCGCCCGACGCCGCGAGCCCGCGGGACATTGAGGCCGGTTTCGATCATCTTCCGGACCACGGAGAGGGCGCGGGCCTCCACGCCGTCGAAAACCGAAAAGCGATCGATCGGCGGATCGCCCGCGAAGGCGTCGTCGAGCACCGCCAGGGCCAGGCGCCAGACCTCGCGGATGGCGCGGTCGGACCCGGCCAGCGGCATGGCCCGGAAGGTGGCGATCCGTTCGTAGCCCGCATAGTCGACGATCAGGAATTCGCCCCCCCACGCCGTGCCGTCCGTGCCGTAGCCGGTGCCGTCGAACGCGATTCCCAGCACCGGACCGGCGAGCCCGTGCTCCCCCATGGCGCTCGCCACGTGGGCGTGATGATGCTGGACGCCGATCTTCACCGTCTCCGGCCGCTCCAGTGCGTATTTGGTGGAGAGATAGAGCGGATGGAGATCGTGAGCGATCACCTCGGGCGCGATCCCAACCAGCCGCTCCAGGCGCGCGATCGATTCCTGATAGGAGCTGTAGGTCTCCGCCGTCTCCAGGTCCCCCACATGGGGCCCGAGATAGGCGGCATCCCCGGCGCCCAGACAGACGGTGTTCTTGAGATGGGCGCCGCAGGCGAGCACCGGCCGCGCGAACGGGCGCGCCAGCGCGACCGGCCGCGGGGCGTACCCCCGGGAGCGGCGCATCACCAGGGGAGCGCCCGCGATCACCCGCGCCACCGAATCATCGCAGCGGCTCTCGATCTCCCGGTCGTGCAATAGAAAGAGATCGGCGATCTCGCGCAGGCGGTCGAGGGCCTCCTCGTTGCCGCGCGCGATCGGCTCCTCCGAGAGATTGCCCGAGGTCATCACCAGCGGGCGGTCGACCTCGGCGAGCAGCAGATGATGGAGGGGGGAATACGGGAGCATCACGCCGACCAGGGGGTTGTCCGGAGCCACCTCGGGAGCCAGCACCGAATCCGGCCGGCGCCGCAGGAGGACGATCGGCCGCGCGACCGACGCGATCAGCCGCCGCTCTTCGTCGTCGAGAAAAGCGATCCGCTCTGCCGCCGCGAGGTCTCGCACCATGACCGCGAACGGCTTGGCGTCGCGATGCTTGCGCTGGCGCAGGCGCTCGACCGCGGGGCTCGACGTGGCATTGCAGGCCAGATGAAAGCCGCCGATCCCCTTGATCGCCACGATCTTGCCGGCCACGAGGCTGAGGGCCGCCGAGCAGACCGGATCGTTCCCCTCGCGCCGCTCCCCCCTCGCGTCGGCCGCCCAGAGCTTCGGACCGCACACCGGGCAGGCGTTGGGCTGGGCATGAAACCGCCGGTCCTCGACCCGCTCATACTCCGCCTGGCACCGCGGACACATCGTGAACGCCGCCATGGTGGTAGACGCCCGATCGTAAGGAACATCCTGAGCGATGGTGAGCCGGGGCCCGCAATTCGTGCAGTTGGTGAAAGCGTACCGGTACCGCCGGTCCCGAAAATCGAAGATCTCCCGCTCGCACTCCGGGCAGGTGGCCAGATCCGGAGGAATCGACACCTTCCGCTCCCCCGCCCCCCCCTCGCTGGAAACGATGACGAATTCCGAAACCGCCTCTCCCGGAATCGCCTCCGCCTGGATCTCCCGGAATTGGATCTCCCGAATGAGCGCCGCCGGAGGAGCCTCCGTCCGCAGCCGTTCGGAGAAGACCTCCAGGGCCTCTGGGGGACCAAACACCTCGATCTCCACCCCCCGCGAGTCGTTCCAGACCCGCCCCCCCACTCCGGATTCCCGGGCGATCCTGTACACCCAGGGCCGGAACCCCACCCCCTGAACTGTGCCGCGGACCTCGATATGCCGTCCCACACACTCCCGCTCCGCCACCACCGCGGCGCTCACCGGGAAACCTCGTTGAACCATCTACGGGAACCGTCCATGCGGAACCTCCGTGTCTCGATCTCCTTTTTACGCTTGATCTTACGAACCGCGCGATACCTGATGGGAGGGGGGTGGGGGCGTGGGGGGGTGGGGATGGGGGGCCACCCGGGCGGGTGGGGGGAGGCTACCGCCCTCGCCATGCTGGGCGCGATGGTACGGCCGGAGAACTGCCGGAAACCCGAGATCGTCGCCGACGCCGCCCACATCATTCTCACCCGGGACAGCCGGAGCGCGACCGGCAACTTCTGCATCGACGACGAGGTGCTGGCCTCGGCCGGGGTGACCGACCTCGACCGCTACGCGGTCCAGCCCGAGGGGAAGCTCTTCCACGACTTCTTCGTGGACTAAGGGGGCAGAGGGCGTCGCGAGCAATGTTGGGATCTGTCGGCATTATGTCGGTTTTTGTCGGACTCTGTCTGAGATAAGACCATGATTCAGCCTTCCCCCTCTCAACACCTCGCAGCGGGGCCAGGCACGGCCCTTGCTCTTCCCTGGACGCGAACCGCAGTCCGCATCCAGGCCGTCCATAGGTCCTCCTGGGAAGCCCTCAGGAGAGAGGAAAGGAGTGTGCAATGAGAGCTCGTCTGACCATTCTCGTTCTTGCCGTCGCGGTGAGCTTGCCCTGGCTGGCCGGGAGCACCGGTCCCCAGCTCGCGCTCGCCGCGCCCGCCCCCACCGGCGGCCCCACGCCGCTGCCGCCCGGCTGCGCTTTCCCCTCCGGCTGGAGCCCAGGGAATCCGGTCGCCGACGCCCAGCTTGCCTGGCAGTTGTTTGTCGCGGCGAACTGCAACACCGGGAGCCAACTCGCCTGGGAGGGCTGGATCGAGCAGCTCGACCTCTACACGAACCCGACTGCGGCGAAGAAGGCCGTCAAGCACCACCGCCTCCATGGCAGCCCGCTCGCCCTAGTCAGGATGGCCCGCAAGTCCGGCATGACCCTCCAGCTTAGCCCGAGCACCGACTGTAACCCGATGGGGAACCCGCCGAGCAACGTCGTGCAGAACACCATCTGCGAGGAGGTGCACCTCAACCCCTTCGCCCAGAGCTTCCTCACCAGCAACAGCAATAACTACCAGTTCCGCTCCGGCCAGATCCTGGCCGCCCAGAACGGCACGGACATCCAGTTCCCGCTGCCCGCCATCGAGGTGAAGGTCGACTGGATTCCCGGCTCCGATTACAACCCGCCGTTCACCTGCAGCACCCCGCCCCCGGGCGTGCACGTGGAGAATATCGACGGCACCTGCTACGCCATGGCCGGCATGCACATCATCTCCAAGCTGGCCAAGAATTGGATCTGGGCGACCTTCGAGCCCCAGAGCTCGCAGACGAACCCCAACCGCTGCAAGACCTACGGACCGTGCAACGACCCCTGGGGCTCGCAGCCGGCGGTAAGCTACGGCGGGGTCACCGCGCAGACCCCCGCCCTCCAGGCTCTGATGGCCTCCGCGAACCTCGCGCCGGAGTTTGCGAACTATCGCCTGGATGGCGTGCAGACCCAGTTCGTCGATGCCCAGAACAACCCGACCCTCCTCGGGAACTCCATCATCGAGGGCGAAAATGCTGCCGTGCCGCCTGGACAGGCCTCGTGCATCACCTGCCACTCGATCTCCTCGATCAAGACCGACGGCACCGATGGGATCACGCTCCTCGGCAGCGTGCCGCAGATCGGACCCGAGTACCAGCCGCCCGCGGGTTGGATCGCGCGCGACTTCGTCTGGTCCATGCTCCTCGCCTGCCCCGGGGGCAACCAGCCGAACTGCCCGGCTTCCACAACCACGGCGGCGAAGCTGACGAAGAAGACCGGCAAGAAGAAGTGAGACGCCCTGCGGGGCGCCGAGAGGGGCGCCCCGCTGCCTCCGCACCCGTAAAATGCGGCTTGAAAATAAAGGATTTGTTAAGAGCTCCTGAGGGGGAGAACCATGTACGAGCTCTCGAACGGCCACGCCATCCTCCGCATGACCCCAAGTAGGCGCAGATCGCGGGCGAAGCGTCTGGGCGGCTTGGTGCTGGAAGCGATCCGGCGGTCGAAGAGGCGGGGATCGACACTGGATACTCCCCCTCGTCCGACACGCTGCGCGCCCCGGACGTGGCCGTCGGCAACGTGCCCAACACGCCCGGCTGGGTGCAGGGAGCGCCGCCCCTGGCGGTGGAATATTGCGATACGGGACAGGACGGGAAAGAGCTCGCGGTCAAGATCTCGCTGGTTTCCCTCTTCTCCCGTCGGGAAGGGGGGGAGGCCGGGAGAAGAGGGCCGGGCCCCCCAGGGGGATCACATTGAGGGTCAACCTGCCGGGGACGCCGACGAAGCCTCCCGCCGCACCGCGCTCTCATGCCACCGCCGCAGCACGAGATACGACACCCCCGAGAGCAAGGCATACAGAAGCACCCCCGAGCCCGCTAGGAGGGCGAGGGCGGCGAACATGCGCGGGATGGCCAGGGTGTAGCCCGCTTCGAGGATGCGGTAGGCCAGGCCGGAGGCGGCGCCGCCGGTCCCGGCGACGAACTCGGCCACCACGGCGCCGATCAGGGCCAGGCCGCCGCTGATCCTCAATCCGCCCAGGAAGTACGGCAGGGCGCTCGGCAGGCGGATGTAGCGGAGCACCTTCCAGCGGGAGGCTCCGTAGAGACGCATCAGGTCCAGCAGGTGGTGGTCGGCGCTCTGGAGCCCCAGGGTGGTGTTCGCCGCCACGGGGAAGAAGGCGACGAGGAAGGCGCAGAGGACGAGGGCGAAACGGACGTCCTTCACCCAGATCAGCAGCAGCGGCGCGATGGCCACCAGGGGGGTGACCTGGAGGATCACCGCGAACGGAAAAAGGCTTCTTTCGATCCATTTCGCCTGGATGAGGAGCACGGCCAGACCCCCTCCCAGCACGGCCGCCGCGAGCAGCGCCTCCCCTGTGACGGCCAGGGTTTGCAGCAGCGACGGGTAGAGCAGCGGCCAGTCGTCCCGCAACGCCGCGGCGATGCGCAGCGGGCCGGGCAGCAGGTATTCCGGGATGTGCCGCAGGCGCACCACGGCCTCCCAGGCGGCGAGAGCGAGGGCCACGACGGCAGCCGGCGGCAGGACGTTCGCGAGGAAGCGCCTCATGGCCCTCCCCCCTCCCCGAGCGCCTCGGCGAGCCGCGCGGAGACCGCCCGGCAGGTACGCAGGTAAGCCTCCGAACCGCGATACTCCGGCCCGCGGGGGACCGGGGCGTCGACGGCGATCTCGCCCACGATCCGGCCCGGCCGCGCCGAGAGGACCGCGATGCGGGTGGCCAGGTAGGCCGACTCGTAGACGCTGTGGGTGACGAAGACGATGGCGAGGCTCTCGCTCCGCCAGAGGTCGAGAAGCTCGTCGTTCAGCCGCCAGCGGGTGATCTCGTCGAGCGCCGCGAAGGGCTCGTCCAGCAGCAGGAGCCGCGGCCGGACCGCGAGCGCGCGGGCGATGGAGACCCGCATCCGCATCCCGCCGGAGAGCTGCCGCGGATAGGCCCGCGCGAAGCCGCCGAGCCCCAGCCGCTCCAGCCTCTCCCCGACGCGGCGGCGGATCTCGGGGCGCGGGAGGCCGAGGAGCTTCAGGGGCAGCGCCACGTTCCGCTCCACCGTGGCCCACGGCATGAGCGTCGGCTCCTGGAAGACGAAGCCCACGGCGTGGGGGTCCGGCAGGCGGCGCTCCACCGAGCCGGTGGTGGGCGCGGCGAGCCCCGCCATCAGGCGCAGGGCCGTGCTCTTGCCGCAGCCCGAGGGTCCGAGCAGGGCGAGGAGCTCCCCAGGTCCCACAATCAGATCGAGACCGGCGAGCGCCTCGATACCGCCGGCGAACCGCTTGGTGACCTGGCGCAGCCGGACGACCGGCTCAGGGCCGGGCGCGGGAAGCACGGGGATTTTTGAGCTCCATGCCCACCCGCTTGTTGACGAACCGCAGGGTGTAGGCCTTGGAGAGATCGATCGTGGGAGGGTAGACGCCGGCCCGGATCATCGAGGCCGCGAACGATTTCCAGCGAGCGTCGGTCATGGCGCCGACGCCGAGCGTCAGGGCATCCCCGGAATCGACCACCCCGTGCCGACGCATCGCCGCGATGCTGTAGGCGATGAGGTCGGCGGTCATCTCCGGATTGTCCCGCCGGATCAGCGCGTTGGCCGGCGCCGGATCGCCATACAGGTAGCTGTACCACCCCTCGATGCTCGCGTCGACGAAGCGCTGCACGAGGTCGGGCCGGGTCTCCATCAGCTTGCGGGTGCATTCGATCGTCGTCGAGTAGCTGTCGAAACCGTGGTCGGCGAGAACGAGGACCACGGGCTTGACCCCCGCCTTCTGGAGGGTGAACGGCTCGCTCGTCAGATAGCCCTCCTGAACGGCCTTCTTGTCGGCCAGAAAGGGGGCCATGTTGAAGGTATAGGTGCGGATCTGATCGTCGGTATAGCCGAAGCGGACGCGCAGGAAATTCCAGAACGTGGCGCGGGCGGACGGGGCGATCAGAATCGGCTTCCCCTTGAGCGCCTCGAGCGTGTCATTCCCCTGTCCGGGATGGGCGATGAGCACCTGCGGATCCTTCTGGAAGATGGCCGCCACGGTGATCACAGGCACCCCGGCCTTGACGTAGTTCAAAGCCGCGAACGAGCTCGCCCCGATGTTGAAGTCGACCACCCCGGCCGCCAGAAGCTGAGGATTGTTGACCTGCGGCCCCCCCATCCGCAACGTGACGTCGAGCCCATGCCGCCGGTAGATCCCGGTCGCGATCACCTGATAGAAGCCCCCATGCTCCGCCTCGGCCTTCCAGTTCGTCGCCAGGGTGACCTTGTCGAGCGCGGCGGCGGGGGCGGCGGGGGAGAGGGCGGTTGCGAGGAGGAGGGCGGAGGAGAGGCGTAGGAGGAACGATGGCAGACGCACGGGGGGATGCTATCACGCCCCCCCGGGCGGCCCCCCCGGGCCCCCCCCCACAGAACCCCCGGCCCGGGGGCGAGGGTGTTCGTTGGGGCGGCCCCGCGGGGCCCCCCCGGGGGGGCGGCGGATCCGACCCAGATTTACCCGCC
>Ga0308176_10002717_pt1 | contig 11213 bp, 11 predicted proteins | sample PhyCR2_3_FD_203890 | JGI IMG/M metagenome (GOLD analysis project Ga0308176, IMG submission 203890) | Soil microbial communities from UC Gill Tract Community Farm, Albany, California, United States - DLSLS.C.R2 | ecosystem: Environmental > Terrestrial > Soil > Agricultural land | place: USA... | reverse complement strand
AAGCGCGCGCCCTGTGAGCGCGCGAACAGCCACGCGAGCAGCGCCGTGCGCAGATTGCCGACGTGCAGGTCGCCGGTGGGGGAGGGTGCGAAGCGTCCGTCCGGGCGCACGCCCGGGACCGTAGAGGCTCAGCAGCCGGCGGCCGGGTTCGAGGCCGTGCCGCCGGCCGGCGCGCATTCGCGCAGCGTGCCGGGCGACAGCTTCGCGGGCTGCAGCGTCACATTGGAGATCAGGTTGATCCCCAGCGAGCCGACGACGCTTGCGCTCGCGGTCGCGCGCGCCTCCTCGTAGAGGCGGCGCTTGACGCCGCCGGCGGTCCCGATCGCGACGATCTTGCGCTTCAGGCAATCCTGGATCGTCCCGATCGACAGGACCGTCGGCAGCGGGTTCCAGCCCAGCTCTGCGTTGCAGTTGACGATGGAGGAGAGCTGGAACGTGGCGGTCGCGCCGCCGCCGAGATCGATCTGCACCGGGTCGCACCACGACTTGCCCACGCCGATCGTCGCCACCGCAACGGGGTCGCTCGCGGTCGTCTGGACCGCGCACTGGGTCCAGTCCAGCGTGGATGTGAGGTGTGTGACCGAGCCGCCGTTGAGGCCCAGCGTGTTGACGCGATAGATCGCCATCCGCGCCGCTGCCTCGGCCGCCGCGTGCGCGCGCGTCGTGTTCCACGACTCGTTGGATCGCTGGAAGCCGAGCAGCGCCTGGGACATCGCCAGCCCGCCGAACAGCAGGCCGAGCGTGAGCATCCAGATGGCGATCGGGATGGCGAAGCCCTCCTCCCGGCGCAGGCGCGTCATCCGAGCACCGTGCCGGTGGCCGCGTGCAGCGACGCGTTCGGGTTGGTCACGAGCGTCGAGACGTAGACCGGGTACTTCAGGCCGGCGCCGTTACCGACCTGGTTGAGCACGACCGCGATCGTGACCCGCTTGGCCTGCTGCGAGCCCATCGCGCCGCAGAGCGTTCCGACGTCGACGGTCGCGGTGTTGCTCAGCGTCGTCGACAGGGTCGGCACCAGCGGCGCCGAGCCGGTGAGCGAGCCGCTGACGGCCGAGCTGAGGTTGCTCGCGCACTGCGCGCCCTGGTAGGTGACGAAGCGGTAGATCTTGGTGTGCGCGATCTTGCTGTCGGTCTGCACGCCGCTGGCCGCCGCGTCCTGCTCGGCAAGCACGCAGCCGGTCGTGTTGCTCACCGCGAACGGCTCGACCGCCAGGCGGTTGGAACCGTCGACGTCGACCGGCGGCGGCGTTGAGTAACCACCCGTGGGGCGGAAGTTGCGCGCGACGAAGAAGCTGCCGCCCTGCACCCACGACTGCGGATCGTCCGCGCGCCCGGTGCCGGCGGCGGGCGCGGTGCAGTCGTTGATCTGCGCAAACGGCTTGCTGACGACGCGCTCGAGCTCCTGCTCGGCGATCGCGACCGCCTCGGCCTCGCGCTCTGAGGTGTGCGACGCACGCGTCGTCGAGTCGTAGGCCACGATCGTCGCGGCTCCGCCCCCGAGCATGATCGCCGCGGCGACAAGCGCCTCGACCATCATCGAGCCGCCCTCGCCGCGCAGGCGCCGGCCGAGCCTAGTTGGAGTAGTTCTCGAGGTCCGCGCCATCGTGGAAGTCCAGCGGCCGGGTCGAGCGCCAGATCTTGGCGCCCTCCGTGCGAATGATCTGCAGGTGCAGCGTGATGAAGCCCACGTTGTTGGGGCCCGGGGAGCCGGTGCCGGCCCAGGTCGTGGGCGTGGAGGCGGGCGCGCCCCAGGGCTGCGCGACTCCCATCGACAGGCCCTGGAAGTTGTCGCTGTTCGTGACGCCGCTCGCGAGCGTGACCACGCCGGTGGGCGAGCTGCACGAGTTCGACGTGATGGGCGTGTTGCACACCGACCGCGTGCAGGTCGCGGGCATCCCGCTGCAGGCGTAGCGCACGTGCGTGCTGATGGGGGCGCCGCCGGCCGGATTGCGCTGGGGCACCTGGAGGTCGAGGATCGTCGAGGACTGGACCGTCGCGGCCGTCGCCGTCCGGATGTCCTTGGTGAGCCGCAGCATCGCGGTCGAGCCGTCGTCCTGCGCGGACAGCCGGCTACCGGTCTCGCTCTGGGACCTCAACGTGGTCTCGAGCATCACGAGCGAGGAGGCTGCGATGCCGAGTGACAGCAGGAGCCCGAGCATCATCTCGGGCAGAGTCCAACCGGACTCGTCCTTCCTGGCGGGGGCCATGGAGGCCCTATCGGCTCAGAAGTGACTAGCCAAAAGTGGGGATGGACGAGTGGACGACCGGTCGACATCGGCTACCCTCGCCGCGCCATGGCCGCCGACGAGCCCACCGACGAGACCGCCGAGCCGCCCGCCTGCACGGCCTGCCGGGGCACCGGCAAGCTGATCTCGAACCTGGGTGGGTCGCCGTCGACGGTGGACTGCCCGTGGTGCGAGGGCACGGGCCGCTTCATCGCGGATCACGACGCGCAGGCAGCGCGCCGAGCGTCCAGCTGACCTGGACGCTCGGCTGAATCGCGCCACCCGCCGGTCGAGGTGCGCCGGTGCGTGCCGATAGAGCATCCGATGAGGTTGGCAATCCGCCCGCGCAACGTCGTCGTTGCTGCGCTCGCGGCGCTCTGCGCGCTGCCTGCCGCGGCTTCCGCCGTCGTGCTCGACATCCACCACGACTCGACCGCGGTCAGCGAGGTCGGGGGCGGTGACGGGATCTTCTCCCCGGGAGACTCGCTGTCGGTCGTGGAGACGCTGCGCAGCAGCGACACGGTCGGCGACATCACCAACCTCAGCGGGACGCTCTCGACGAGCACGCCGAACGTCACGATCCCGCAGGCCGCCTCGGGGTTCCCGACGCTGAGCTTCGGCTCGACCGCGGCGAACTCGACGCCCTACAACGTGCAGATCGGCTCCGGCCTCGAGTGCGGTCAGAACGTCGACCTTTCGCTCGGCCTGACCGCCGACCAGGGCACCGCGAGCGTGCCGTTCTCGATCGGCACCGGAATGGCAGCGGCGCCGACGGACCTCGCGTCGGTCGACGTTCCCCACGGCATCCCGGACGGCAGCGTCGTGACCTCGACGCTCCCGATCTCCACGTTCGGCCGCGTCAAGCAGATCGCGGTGCACCTGGGGAGCATCACCCACACCTACGACGGTGACCTTCGCGTCACGCTGATCGCTCCCGACGGCACGCGCGCGGTGCTCGTCGACCAGCGCGGCGCCGACGGGCAGAACTTCACCGACACCTGGCTTACCCCGGATCAGGGCGCGCCGGTCGCCGGCGGCACCGCGCCGTTCACGGGCACCTACACCGCCGACGGGGACCTGTCCCAGATGATCGGGCGCGAGGAGCAGGGGACCTGGAAGCTCGAGGTGCGCGACCTCAGCTCGGGCAATGTCGGCACGCTCAACTCGTGGGGCCTGCAGATCGCGACCGCCACGTGCGCCGCGCAGCCGGTTGCGAGCTTCACCGCCACGCCCGACCCGGCGCTGCCCGGGGACAACGTGCAGTTCGACGCCTCCGGCAGCCACGACCCGGTCGGCACGATCAACCACTACGAGTGGGACTTCGACGGCGACGGCATCTTCGAGACCGACGGCGGCACGTCGCCGCTGGCATCGCACGCCTTCGCCGCCCGCGGCGCCTACCCCGTGTCGGTGCGCATCAGCGACGACCAGGGCCTGCAGAACGTCTACACGCGGACGGTCAGCGTCACGCACCCGCCGACCGCGGCATTGAGCGCCACGCCAGTGGCGCCGCTGACCGGTGACAAGGTCACGCTGGACGCCACGGGCTCCAGCGACCCGGACGGCCCGATCGTCGACTACCAGTGGGACCTCAACGGCGACGGCATCTTCGAGCAGGACACCAACACGGCGTTCTCGATCCAGACCACGTTCGCCACGCCGGGCACACACACCGTGAGGGTGAAGGTCACGGACACCGACGGCGCCACCGCCACCAAGTCACTGGACGTCGTGGTCGGCAACCGGCCCCCGACAGCCGTGATCGCGGATCCTGGCCTGGGCATCGTCGGCAAGCAGCTGACGCTCGACGCGAGCGGCTCGGCCGACCCCGACGGGACGATCGTGGACTACGCGTGGGACCTCGACGACAACGGCTCCTACGAGACCGACACGGGCCTGATCCCGACGCTCGCAACGACGTTCGACACCGCCGGGACGAAGACCGTCGGCCTCGAGGTAACCGACAGCGACGGCGCCACGACGAACGGGACGGTCACGTTCAAGGTCACGACCGCGCCCGACGCGGTGCTGGCCGCGACGCCCAACCCGGCCCGCCCCAACCAGTCCGTCTCACTGGACGCGAGCGGCTCGAGCGACCCCGACGGCGGCGCCGTCACGTTCGAGTGGGACCTGGACGGCAACGGCACGTTCGAAACGAGCGGCGGCTCCACCCAGACGAAGTCGTGGGCGGCGACGGGCAACCACACGGTGAGCGTCAGGGTGACCGACGCGGACGGCGCGTCGACGGTGGCGACCAAGGTGATCGCGGTCGTCAACCAGCTGCCTGTCGCGAACGTCGTGGTGCAGGGCGGGTCGGCGACCGCGGGCGCGCCTGTGACGCTCGACGCGTCCGGCTCCAGCGATCCGGACGGCTCGATCGCGCGCTACGAGTGGGACCTCGACGGCAACGGCTCCTACGAGACCGACGGCGGCGCCCAGCCGACCACCGTGCGCACCTACCCGAACGCCGGCACGATCCCGGTGAAGCTGCGCGTGACCGACAACGACGGCGCCGTGGCCGTCACGAGCTTCGCGCTCGTCGTGGCGTCGCCGGCGGCCGCTGGTGGCACCGGCGGGACGGGCGGCACTGGCGGGACCGGCGGCACCGGGGGAACCGGTGGGACGGGGGGAACGGGCGGAACCGGCGGCGCTGGCGGCACGGGTGGCACCGGTGGAACGGGCGGCGCCGGCACCGCGCTCGAGTTCTCGGCCGGCCTCGGCGGCTCGCCGATCCAGGCGATCAAGCTCGCCCGCCGCAAGGGCCCGACCCTCACCTGCACCTCGGACCGCGCGATGCGCTGCAAGGTCACCGCCACGATCGCCGCTCGCACCGCGAAGAAGCTCCGGCTCGCGCGCGTGCGCAAGCCGGCGGTCGTCGGCCGCGCAACGATCATCGTGGCTGCCGGCGGCAATGGCCACTTCGTGCTCAAGCTCACCAAGAAGGCCCGCAAGGCACTGCGCAAGACCAAGCGGGTGCGCGTTCTGGTCAAGGGCACCGCGGTCGACGCGGACGGCCACAGCGTCCCGCTCGCCCGCGTGATCCTGCTGCGCTGATGCAGGCGCGCGCGATCGTCCCGGCCGGCGCCGGCGCGCTGTTTCTGGCTGCGACCACGCGCCTCGGCACCGACTACCCGTTCGACGCTCGGCCCGCGATCTCGGCGCTGGCCCGTGGCGATCTCCACGGCTTCACCGGTGACCAGGCGCAGATGGGGCCGTTCAGCCTGATCGTTCGCGCTCCCGCCGTGGCGCTCGCCGGAACAGACTCGGTCTGGGGATACCGCCTCGGCGCGCTCGTGTGCCTGCTCGCGGTGATCGCCCTCGGCGGGTTCATCGCGCAGCGTGCCGGCACGTCCTACGGCGTGATCGCTGCGCTCCTGCTGATCGTCAACCCGGTGTCGATCGACGCGCTGCGGCTCGGCCATCCGGAGGAGCGGCTCGGCAGCGCGCTCTGTGTGATCGCGCTGCTGCTGGCGCGCGAGCGGCGCCTGACCGGTGCGGGTGTGGCGCTCGGCGCCGCGCTCGCCACCAAGCAATGGGCACTGATCGCGATCGCGCCGGTCCTGCTCGCCACGCCGCGCGAGGGACGCATGCGCGTCGCGCTGACGGCCGGCGGCGTGGCGGCGGCGATCGTCGGCCCGCTGGCGCTCGCCGACCCGCGCACGTTCTTCGCTGCCATGCACCACCCGGCCTTCGGCGTGGCAGAGATGCGCACCGGCAACCTCTGGGGCTGGGCCGCGCTGACGGGCCACATCTCGCTGGGCGGCGCGGACACCGCGACGACCTACGTCGTGCCGGGCTGGCTGCAGCACGGCGCGCACCCGTTCGTGGCGCTGCTGACGCTCGGCCTCGGTGCCGCTGCGCTGCGCTCGCGCAGGTCGATCGACCCGCTGGCGCTGCTGGCGGCGCTGATGCTGGCGCGCTGCGCGCTGGACCCCTGGAACCACGCCTATTACCACGCCCCTTTCCTGGCGGCCCTGATCGCCTGGGAGGTGCTCGAGGCGCGCCGCGCGCCCTGGCTGTCGGCCGCCGGGGCGGGCTTCCTCGGGATCGTGTTCGGGCTGCACCTGCCGCTGGCGGACGCGCTCTACGCGCTCTGGGCCGTGCCGATGCTGCTCTGGCTCAGCCGGCGTGCCCTGCGCTCGGCGCCGCTGCGGGCGCCCCGGCCAGTCCCGCTGGCGACCGCCTAGCCCCGCCCGTCGCCCGCCGCGCGCGCTGCTGCAGCGGGCGCTCCACGCCGTACCACGACACGGAGGCGATCGCGAACGCCAGCGGCGTCACGACCGCCAGCGCGCCCAGCGGCGTCAGCGGCAGCGCGCTGTGGGCGCGCAGGAACAGCAGCAGCGGCACGTGCCACAGGTAGACGCCGTAGGAGACGTGGCCGGCCCACGCGACCGGTCGCGCCGCAAGCACCCGTGGCGGCCGCGTGCTGCGCGCCGCGGCGGCGACGATGCACGCGAACCCGACTGCCCCGGGCGCGTCACGCAGCATGTGCAGCAGCGCGCCATGGGAGCCGCGGGTGGCTGCATCGGCGGCCCACCATGCGTCGCCGAGCACGAGCAGGGCGCCGCCGGCGAACAGCGCGCGGCTCATCCGCGGCCCGGCGGAGCGGCCATGGGCGAGCACCGCGGCGAGCATGCCGATCGCGAAGTACTGCGCCATCGCCGGCAGGACCTTCGTCGGCCAGTTCGCCGCGCCGCCGTCGATCGCGTGGTTGTAGGCGAAGCCGAACAGCAGGAACGCGAGCGGCACCGCGAGCTGCCCCGCACGGCCGCTGTGGCGCAGGCGCAGCGCGAGCCAGCCCAGCGCCGGCAGCGCCAGGTAGAACGAGACCTCGACGGCGAGCGTCCACAGCGGCGGGTCGAGCTTGAGCAGCGTCGCATCGGAGAAGTTCTGGCCGAACACGAAGAACGTCCATAGCCCGCTCGCGGGCGGCAGCCGCACCCCCGGCGAGTCGCCGAGGCTCCACAGCAGCGCGACCGATCCGGCGACCGCCAGGTAGTAGGCGGGCAGGATGCGGGCGGCACGGCGCAGCAGGTAGTTCCCCAGGCGCGGCGCGCGTGCGCCGTCCAGCGCGCTGCGCACCCACGGCTGGTAGAGCAGGAACCCCGACAGCACGAAGAACAACACCAGCCCCAGGCGCAGCTCGTGGAGCACCTGGTCCGACAGCGCCGAGCGGTGGGCTGCCGTCACCTTCGGCAGCGTGTACAGCCACGAGTGGTACATCACGACCGACACCGCAGCAAAGGCGCGCAGGCCGTCGATCGCCGCGCTGCGGCGCATGTTCAGCGCACTCACTGCTGCACCTCGACCGTGCCGATGCGCGCACCGGAGGGGACCAGGCGCACGGGCCAGCGCCCAGGCGAGTCGGCAACGAACTCCACGACCCCGGTGGTGCCCGGCCCGACGGGGGCCCGAACCCCCAGCCCGTCGACCTCGGCGTCCTGGTCGGTGCTCTCCGCCACGCGCAGGCGCACGATGTCGCCCGCGGTCGCCGCCACGGGCTGGGACGAGGGAAGCGTCGCCTCCACGACGGCGGGGCCGGCCGTGCCCGGTGGCGCCGGAGCGGGGAAGGCCGGTGCCTGCGCGGTCTGCTGCTGGGGTGCGATCGCAGCCGCGATCAGTCCGATCGCGAAGAGCACCGCGGCCCAGATGGCGAGTTGTCTTGCCATGCCGCCATCCAGTGTGGCGGTTCGCGCGCGCAAGAAAGTGTCCAAAGGCCCTGGACCCACTCAAGTTTCCGGGCGCCGGTGGCGATACACCAGACGTCAGGGCCAAGACGTACGGGCAAGCCGTCTGTGAGGGCGGTACGCAAAGCCACGGGCCTCCGTTTGCTGTAGGAGGAAGCCGGGTTGCCGTCGAGGTCGAGGCGCTGGCGAACCGTATAAACAGGTCTCCCTTGGAGGGAAAATGCTGTCTACGCTCCGTTCGCGCGCCTCGCGTGAGGAGGGCTTCACCCTGGTGGAGCTTCTGGTCGTCATCCTGATCGTCGGCATCCTCGCCGCGATCGCCCTGCCGACCTTCCTGGGTCAGCAGAAGAAGGGTCAGGACGCCGCGGCCAAGTCTGATGCCCGCAACCTCGTCTCGCATGTCGAGTCGTGCTTCGCGGACACGCAGGACTACACCCAGTGCAACGGCGCCCAGCTGGGCACCACGGGCCTGGACATCGGCACCGGCACGGGTCAGGTCGACGTCGTGGGTAGCGCGACGGGCTACGTCGTGACCGCCTACTCGAAGAACGGTCCCAACAACCAGTTCATCATCACTCGCGCCAACGGCGTCCTGTCGCGCACCTGCTCCGTCCCCGGCGACGGCGGCTGCAAGAGCGACGGCACCTGGTAGCCACTGGCACCATTTGCTCAACTGATTCTCAGCGGGCGGGCCCTCGGGCCCGCCCGCTGTGTCTTCACCGCCATGCGCGACCACACAACCGAGCGGGACGACGGCTTCACGCTCGTCGAGGTGCTGGTCGTCTGCCTGATCGTCGCGCTGCTCGCCGCGATCGCGCTCCCGACCTTCCTCGGCCAGCAGCACAAAGCCCAGGACACCGACGCGAAGAGCAACGCGCGCAACCTCGTCTCCCACGTGGAGGCCTGCGACGCCGTGAGCGAGGACTACTCGCTCTGCGACACCGCCGCGGAGCTCGGCTCGACGGGCCTCCCACTCGTCGACGGCGCACCTGTCGCAGACGCCACGGTCGGCGTCGCCTCCGCGTCGCGCAGCAGCTTTACGGTGACCGCCCGGTCGCGCCACAACTCGAACACGTTCTCGATCCTGCGCACCGCCGGCGGCGCGATCCAGCGCACCTGCACCGGCAGCGGCGGCGGCTGCGTCGGCGGCAGCTGGTAGGCCGCAACCGTCCGTTCGTTGACGATACGCGTGCAGCGGCTCAGGTTTTGACCGGCCCGGCCGAAGTACGAGATGCCATGGCAGGCATCCGCCGTCCATCGCTGTCCACCTGCGCGCGCGAGGACGGCTTCACGATCATCGAGGTAATGGTCGCCGCGGTGATCCTGCTCACCGGTCTGGTCGGCGTGCTCGGCATCGTCACCCAGTCCGACGCGGTCAGCGCCTCCAACCGCGCCCGCGAGCAGGGCGTCGCGCTTCAGCGCGAGATCATCGAGGCGGCGCAGGCGATCCCGTATGAGCAGCTGGCGCAGGCCACGCTCGTGAGCAAGATCCGCGCGACCGCGGGGCTCACCGACTCGACGATGACCTCCCGGGGCTGGACCTACCAGCGGCGCAACGTGAACTACTCGGTCGCGGTGGGCACGTGCTCGGTCGACGATCCCAGCGACGGCACGGGCCCGCACGAGTCCGCCGGCTACTGCCTCAACGGCACGGGATCGACCACCGCCGCGCAGTGCCTCGCCTATCTCGGGCGCACCGGCGACATCGCCGGCAACGGCACCGCTCACGGCGACTGCGGCGTCGACACCAACCGCGACGGCAACGTCGACGGGCTCGCCGACACCACTGGCGCGCCCTGCACGAACTGCGCCGGGACCGACAGCAACCCCAACGACTACAAGCGGATCGTCGTGCTCGTGCGCTGGGACAAGGGCTTGGGCACGCGCTACGCGCTGCAGTCCACGACGGTCCCCAACCCGGGCCTCGCCGCCGCGCCGGCGATCACCTCGATGACGCCCGCGAGCCGCAACGTGATCCCGGGCGATCAGATCCTCACCTTCAACGTGACTTTGAACCGAACGCCTGCGGCGGTGCCGTGGTACGTCGACGGCACGGCCCACGGGCAGGCGACCGGCTCGGGGACGAACTGGGCGTTCACCTGGGACCTCGGCGCCGTGAACAACACCACGGGCGGCACGCCGAACCCGAACGAGATCCTCGACGGCACCTACGTGGTGTCCGCCAAGGGCGTGGACGAATACGGCCAGGCGGGCACAGCGAAGGCCTCCACGGTGATCATCAACCGGCGCGTGCCCTACGCCCCGCCCAACGTCCATGCCGGGCGCAACGACAACAACGGCTACGTCGACTGGGGCGCCAACGCCGAGCGCGACGTCGTCGGCTACCGCGTCTATCGCGTCGGCTCCCCGGACCAGCTCGTCTGCGACATGGTCACGGTCACGCGCTGCACTGACACCGGCCTGCCGACCGGGGCCGCGCAGTACTACGTGCGAGCCGTCGACCGCGACAGCTCCGGGAACCTGCGCAACGGTGACGCGAGCGTCGCCGCGAACGTTCCCGCGACCGATACGCCGCCGACGCCCGTCGGCAACCTGCAGGCCGCGAAGCCCACGCCGACGAGCACCATCCTGTCTTGGACCGCCGCGACGGATCCCGACCCGGGCGACTCGATCCAGTTCTACCGGATCTACCGTGATGGGACCGACTGGGTCAACGGTTACTACGGGGAGACCACCGGGGGGTCGACCCTGTCCTTCACCGACAGTGCGACCGGCAGCGACCAGCACACCTATTGGGTCGTCGCGGTCGACCAGAGCTTCACCGAGTCGCGGCCGCTCGGAAGCGGGGTCCAGAAATGATCCGGCGCTGGTTGCGAAACGAGCGCGGCGAGATGAGCCTCATCGAGATGCTCGTCGCGATCTCGATCTTCTCCGGCGTGCTCGGTGCGACGCTGTTCACGTTCCAGACGTTCGACACGCTGAGCCGGCGTGACGTCGACCGCGCGGCCTCGCAGGACTCGGCGCGGACGTCGGTCGATCGCCTCGCCAGGAACCTGCGCAACCTCGCAAGCCCGACCATCGAGAAGCCGCAGGCCGTCGACAAGGCGACCGCCTACGACCTGATCTTCCAGACCGTCGACCCGATCGGGCCGAACGCCGGCGCCAACTCGGCCAACATCAAGCGCGTCCGCTGGTGTCTGGATGCGAGCAACGCCGCGAACGAGAAGCTCTACGTGCAGGAGCAGACGTGGACGACGCTGAACACGCCCGATCCGCCGCCCAGCGGCAGCTGTCCCGCCAGCGGCTGGACGACGACAACCGTGCTCGCGTCGAACCTGAC
>Ga0308176_10002716_pt1 | contig 11216 bp, 11 predicted proteins | sample PhyCR2_3_FD_203890 | JGI IMG/M metagenome (GOLD analysis project Ga0308176, IMG submission 203890) | Soil microbial communities from UC Gill Tract Community Farm, Albany, California, United States - DLSLS.C.R2 | ecosystem: Environmental > Terrestrial > Soil > Agricultural land | place: USA... | reverse complement strand
CCGCGGGATTTCAGATCTATGAGCGAGGCACGAGCGCGGACGGGGTATTCATCGTCACGCGCGGGCGTGTCGTCCTCCGCAGCCGGGTCCGCGCTGGTCGCGGATTCGTCCCTTGGGTGGCGACGCCGGGCGAGACGTTCGGGGCCGAGGGTCTCTCCCAGCATGGGCAGTACGCCACCGACGCGCGCGCCGACGAAGAAACGGAGACGCTCTTTCTGAGCTCGGCCAATCTGCGCGCCTTCGTGCGGGAACAGCCCAACCGTGCGCTCATGGTCATCGGCCAGATCATGGCGGAGCGCACCGCGCTCCTGGAGAAGTTGCGCGAGCTCACGACCCTCTCGGTCGAGCAGCGGCTCCTTGCGGCGCTCCGCCGGTTGGCGACGCACGAGAGCTTCCTCACCGCGGACGGCCGCATCGAGCTTTGCAGCTCGCGCTACCGTCTCCTCTGCGAGCTCGTGGGCGCGACACGCGAGTCCGTGTCGCTCGTCCTCGGGCGATTGACCGGTGAGGGACTCGTCGAGCGGTCGGGGAGCACATTGTTCGTGACGCCGTCCCAGCGCCTGTTCGATCGGCTGGACCGCACGGGCGACGATCTGCTTCTCGTTCCCTCGCTGGACGAGGTGACGCAGAGCGCGCCGCTGCAATAGGACCGGTTCGCCGGACGAACCGAGGGCCGACTCGCGGGCTTATACTCTCGCCGACGCCCGCGAGACAGAATGTCAATCTCCCGCCCCATTGCCCCGCTGCTGACGCCCGACGAACTGCAGCGCTATCACCGCCATCTCATGCTTCCCGAAGTCGGGGAGCCGGGCCAGCGACGTCTCAAGGGCGCTCGTGTGCTGCTCATCGGTGCGGGAGGCCTCGGCGCTCCCGCCGCACTCTATCTGGCTGCTGCCGGCATCGGACATCTCGGGATCGTCGACGCAGATGCCGTGGAGCTGAGCAATCTGCAGCGGCAAGTGATCCACGATACGCAGGCCGTCGCCCGGGCCAAGGTCGATTCCGCCGCGGCACGCGTTCACGCGCTCAATCCACACGTCGACGTCGCGACGTACCACACGCGACTCACGAGCAGCAATGCGATGGAGCTCCTTGCCGGCTACGATGTGATCATCGACGGAAGCGACAACTTCGCGACGCGCTATCTCGTCAACGACGCGTGCGTGCTGCTGGGGAAGCCCAACGTCTCCGGAAGCGTGCTCAGATTCGAAGGGCAGGCGTCGGTCTTCTCGGCGGGCGACGGTCCCTGCTACCGCTGCCTGTTCCGCGAGCCACCGCCCCCTGCGCTGGTGCAAAATTGCGTGGACAGCGGTGTGCTCGGGGTGGTCCCCGGCCTGATCGGGGTCATTCAGGCCGCGGAGGCGATCAAGCTGATCACAGGCATCGGCGAGACGTTGGTCGGACGCTTGCTGCTCGTCGACACACTCCGCATGCGATTCCGCAACATCGACCTGCAGAAGGATCCCGAGTGCGTTGCCTGCGGCCGGCGCGAGATCACGTCGCTCATTGACTATGAGGCGTTCTGTGGCGTCGACGAGCGCGAGGGCGAACCATCGGACGCAGGAGTCGCTGACGAGATGACTCCGGCGGCGCTGGCGGCTCGGCTCGAGCAAGGGGACGTGCCGGTGCTGCTGGACGTGCGCGAGCCGTACGAATGGGCAATTGCCCGGTTGCCCGATGCGAGGCTGGTGCCGTTGAACACCCTGCCAGACGTGCTCGATACCCTGGATCGCTCCGAAGAGATCGTGGTCTACTGCCACCACGGCATGCGAAGCGCGGCGGCAGTCGACTGGCTCCGTGAGCAGGGCTTCGATCGCGCGCGTAACCTTGTGGGCGGAATCGATCGCTGGACCTGCGACGTCGATCCATCGATGCCTCGCTACTGAGACGACACGACGTTCACTCGATGATCTGGCCCCTGGTCATCCTCGCCGCAGCAAGCGGCGGCGTAGCGCGCCGGATGACGGCGCGGCGCACGGAGCGCGCGTACGCCGAGCGACGACCACCGGCCTCCGACGGCGTCGTTCCGGGGTCCGAGGGGTTCACGCTTTGGGGTTCGGGAGAGCGGGCGCTGCTGCTCCTGCACGGCAGCGGCGACACACCGCAGTCGCTTCGGGACCTCGGCGACCGTCTGCAGAGCGAGGGCTTCACTGTTCGCGCCCCCCTGCTTCCCGGACACGGACGTGGTCTGCGTGACTTTGCCGCCGCCACGGCGGAGGACTACGCCCGCGCTGCGCGCCAGGAGCTCGGTGCACTCATGGCGCAATACCGGTGGGTCGGGGTCGTCGGCCTGTCCATGGGCGGTGCACTGGGCGCGCGGCTCGCGGCGGAACACCCTGACGTGCGCGTGCTCGTTCTCCTCGCCCCATATCTCAGACCACCGCGCTCCGTCGCGCTGGTGGCTCGGACGGCGCCCTTCTGGTCGTTGGCCGTGCCGTACTTCGCAGGGCGTGGCGCCGAATCGGTGCACGATCCGGCGGCTCGCGCGGCCAGCTACTCCTACGGGCTCTTTCCGCCGCGCGCCCTGCGCGCGCTGTGCATCACGGCGGCAGCGGGCCGACGAGCGCTCGCGTCGATCACCATCCCGACGCTGGTCGTGAACTCTCGCGAAGACAATCGAATTCCGACCGCGCTCGCCGAGAAGACGACGGCGACCCTGGCTGGCCTCACCGAACGACACTGGGTCGCCGGGTGCGGACACGTGATCACGGTGGACTATTGTCGCGACGTGGTGGCGTCGCTGGTGTCGGACTTCCTCGCGCGCCACGTCGCCTGACGTCGATCGACGTGGCGCGCGAAGAGCGGGTCAGCCCGAGACGCGCTCCACGATGTTCTCACCGAGTTCCTTCACCGCCTCGACGCCGTGCGTCACCGCCGACTGCGCCTGTTCGACGACGCCCGTCGCGACGCGCTTCACCCGAGCCAGCGGCGAAGACTTGCGCGCGCCGGAAGACTTGCGCGCGCCGCCGGATGAACGCTTCGCTGACGAGCGCTTGGCGGAGGATTTCTTCATCGCGCCCTTCTTGGCCGCACCGCGCGAACCCGAGGACGACTTCTTCGCGGCGCCCTTGCGCGCGGCGCCAGCTCGCTTCGCACCAGCTTTCTTGGCGCTCTTCTTCCTGGCGCCGCCCTTCTTCGCCGACGCGCGCTTGGCGCCACGCTTGGCGCCACCGCGGCGCGCCGAACTCTTGCCAGCGCTTCGCTTGCTGCCGCCTCTCTTCTTCGCTGCCATCGCTGCGTCTCCTCTGCCGGTTGGTTGGCTCTCGGTGCTGCGCGAGTCGTGAACTTGTGCGCAAGATTCGGGCACACTGCCGTGCCCGGCGACCTGCGCACACGTGCTGCATCCTGCGATGCTGCAGTCGATATCATCGGTCGATGCACGCGTGTCGCATGCTCGCGAACGCGTGACGCGATCGTGTCGATGCGTCGAAGTGAATTCACGCTCGATACCCGAGCGTGCTCGCGGCAATGCTGCGTGGTTCGTCCAGTGTCCGACCGGACATCAACATGGAGCATCGCGAGGCAACCGGCCAGCGGTAAGATCGATATCGCTTGCGGGACGGCGCTTGGTGGCCACGACGCAACCGCGCACCACCGCGACATGCAACCGCTGAATAGCAGGCGGATCGCGAAAGGGGCTGCGGGGCCCGCTCGTGAGAGCCAGTGCTCGGTGGGTGCCCCTGGAGCGCGAAGCTCGCTCAGGGCCAGGGGTGCTTGTTGGAGTATGGTTTCCCGAACACGGCCGCCAAGGCCGCATTCGGCGTGGCGCTGCGGACGACGACGTCGAGCGAATCGGTCAAGCGCAGCACACGGGAAAAATCCCGGTATCTCGCGTAGGAGTGGAAGAACCCCGACGGCCCTGGGCGGGAGATGCGGCCGAGGAGGATGTCGACGACCGCCAGCTGGTGGAAGGCGTAGAAGGCGTTGAGCGTCTGGAAGCGCGGAAGGTCACTCTCGATGATGCCGCGCGGCAGAGAACCGTGCTTGCCCCACTGCACGTCGATCGCGGGTGTACCGCGATGTCGCCAGTCGGTGTGCAGCACCTTGCCGTGCCAATACGTCCAGATGTCGGTTGGTGCTCCGCTTGGGTCGTATCCCACCCAGACGATCTCCTCGTCCGTCGGCACGGTGTGGGGGATCCAGGCCCCGTGCACGTCGTCACGCCAGAGGAGGTGATAGGCGATGATGGGCCGAGTCGGGTGGATGACCGCGACCGCTCGGTCAAGCGGGAACCATTCGTCGCGCTGGAGGTAGAGAAGGGGCGCGAGTCTATGCGCGAGCCTGGTACCGCTGTCCGAATCGGGGAGTGCGCCAACCACGACCACTGGTCGTGGTGGAATGTGCGCTCGTGGTCCACAGGCACACAGCATGCCGAGCCCGGCAGTCAGGACCACGTGCAATCTGTTTCGCAAGACGATGCCCCACTGTGCTTTAGGCGCTTTGAGGGTTACTATTCGTCAGGGCGGCCCGGCGCCTCGATCTCCGGGTAGTTCGACAACATTCTGGAGGGCCAATGCGCAAGCCGCGCCCGGCTACGTATAACCCAGTGCAAGCGCTCCATCTGATCGCCAACGATCGGAACGGTTCCCCGCTGAGCTGTCCGAGTTGCTCTGGGCAAATCGAACGAACTCCTGACGATTTCCCGCCTCCGCCGCGCTCCCAGGTTACCCTGCAGTGTCGCGAATGCGGTCGCGTGGCACGCTACATCGCAGGCGCTGCGTAGGTCAGAACATTCGAGGTAAGTCGCACACGCTGTACTCTTTCGCGAAACGGGACCGACTTCGGTCCCGTTTTCGCATTCCGGCGCTGGCGTGCGCGGCCGCTGGTCGTCGTGTGCACAAAACTTGCCCGCCTACTCGAATAACGTCCCGCCCCGAGAGCCGACCATTGGCGCGACGGGGCATCACAGGGATCACGTGGGACGAGCGGCGGCCGGCGACCGGCCAATCCCCTCGCGCGCGCGATCAGGCTCCATAGCTCGGTACGAGGTACGGTACATGGCTCGCATCAACGGCACGGTGAAGTGGTTCAACGACGCGAAGGGTTTCGGTTTCATCTCGCGTGAAGGAGGTCCTGACGTCTTCGTGCACTTCAGCGCCATTCAGGGGAATGGATTCAAGTCGCTGGCGGAAGGGGACAAAGTCGAGTTTGAGATCGTCCAGGGTCAGAAGGGGCCGCAAGCCGCCGACGTGACCAAGACGAGCTGATCCGACGCCCGCTCGACGGCGCGAATCCTCTCGAACTCGTGAACGCCCGGGACCTGGTCCCGGGCGTTCATGCGTCGGCCCAGCGCCGATCACGAGAGTTCGCAAGCGCAAGCCAGTGCAGAGATCGGGCACTTCTCTTGCCGCTCACGGCGCCGTGTCGAAAATCCGCGCGACGTCGATCGAGCCGATGTACGCCACGCTGGGGCACGGCCTGCCCAGCGGCGGTGGGTGGACCTACGAGCCCAAGTACGACGGGATGCGCGTGATCGCCGAGGTGTCGTCGCGCCAGGTGCGACTGATGACCCGGAACGGCAAGGACAAAAAAGAGCAGTTCCCGGAGGTGGTGCGCGCACTGCGTGCGCTCGCCTCGCGGGCAGGCTTTTCAGTCGTTCTGGACGGAGAGGTCGTCGCGCGCCGGCGTCGCCGAGTTGCAACGAGCAGCGCGGTCGCGACGAGCGGATTTCAGCCGCTGCAGGGCCGCATGCACCTGAAGAACGCCGAGGAGATCACGCGACTGGTCGTCGAAGCGCCAGCTACTCTGGTGGCGTTCGATCTTCTGCGCGAGGGGCGCACGTCGCTCACGAATCGGCCGTGGCACGAGCGGCGCGAGCGACTCGAAGCGCTCTTCGGCACTGCCGGCCCGGACGACGCGGCAGTCATCCTCGGGGAGACGAGCGCGCGAGGGGCGACGATGCTCGCCCGGGCACGGCGCGCCGGGTGGGAAGGGATCATCGCCAAGCGCATCGACGCGCGATACCAGGCCGGCTCGCGCTCCGACGATTGGCTGAAGCTGAAGCTGCAATTCCGGGCCGAGTTCGTGGTCGGCGGGTTCACCGAACCGCGGAAGACGCGGCCCTTTCTGGGCGCACTGCTGCTCGGGGCACACGACGCGACCGGCCGGCTCCAGTATGTTGGGCACATGGGCGGGGGATTCGACCGTGAGGGACTTCGCACCATGCGTGCGCGGCTCGAGAAGATCGAGCGGCGTACCTCGCCTTTCACGGAAGCGCCACGGACCAACGAGCCCGCGCACTGGGTCGCGCCCCGAGTCGTCGTCGAAGTGAAGTTCGCCGAGTGGACGGCCGACGGGAAACTACGTCAACCGATCTTCCTCGGCGTACGCGACGACAAGGCGGCGCGCGACGTGACGATCGAGAGCGTCAGCATGCAGCGCTGGGGCACAGGGGAGATCGCGAATGACGCCGCGTAGGCGCTCCTTCGACTATGCGGACATCGAAGCGCAACTGCGCACGCTCGAGCGTGACGGGGGCGAAGGCGAGTTGTCGTTCGGCCGCGGCGAAACGCTCCACGTGTCGAGCCTGGGGAAGGTGTTCTTTCCGAAGGTGGGCGTCACGAAAGGCGACCTGATGCGCTACTACACGCGCGTTGCTCCGATGCTGCTGCCGGAGATCGAGGGGCGCGCCCTGGTGCTGCAGCGTTACCCCGACGGCGTGGCTGGACCGATGTTCTTCCAGCAGAGCGCCGGCGAGCACGTACCGGATGTCGTGCGCGTCGAGACCCTCGACACGGTGGACCTCGGGGAGAAGCCCCGCCTCATCGGCGGCGATCTTCCGACGCTGCTCTACACCGTGCAACTGGGCACGATCGAGGTGCATCCCTGGCTCTCGCGGGTGGAGCACCTGATGACGCCCGACTGGTGCCTGATCGATCTCGATCCGGGTGACGACGTGCCGTTCTCGCAGGTCGCGGCGCTGGCGCGTGAGGTGACGCGCATCGCGGAGGCATGTGGGCTCACGGTTGCGCTCAAGACCTCGGGGGCGAGTGGAATCCACGTCGTGATGCCGCTCCCGCCTCGGACGAGCTACGAGACTTCCGCCGCCCTCGCGCTCCGACTCGCCGAGGCGGTCGTGGCGGCCAATCCCGAGCGCGCGACGCTGGAGCGTGGGATCAAGGCACGCCCGAAGGGGAGCATCTACGTCGACGCGCTGCAGAATGCGCGCGGAAAGAGCATGGCGGCGCCGTACAGCGTGCGGGCGAAGCCCGCGGCGACCGTATCGGCACCGTTGCGTGCGCGCGAGCTGACCGGGCGATTGCGAATCGAGACGTTCACGGTGAAGAGCATGCCGGCGCGCCTGGCGCGCACCGGAGATCTGTGGGGAGAAGCGATCGTCACGCGACCGAGCGCCCGAGTGCTCGCACGCGCGATGGCGACGTTGCAGGACGTGTCCGCGGCGCCCACGCCGCGACGCGAACGTTCGAGACGCAGCCGAGTTGGAGGAGCGCATGCTGGACCAGCATCACGACGCCGCGCGCGGCGCGCCTGACAGGCAATCGGGCGACATGCTCTACCGGCGCCCCATGCCAGGCGGGGGGTATGTCGAGGTCGAGATGGATGCGGTTGGTGCGTCGGTCCACGACGAGCCAGGGAAGCGACCGCACCGGGGTCGCGTCGTGATGGAGCGGCGCGTGGATCCGGGGCGGCGATACGGCCACCGCGCCCCCGTGATCGCGGAGCTCGCGGGTGATGATCGGGACGAGCTGATGTCGGAGCTATTCCGCCTGGCGCAGGACAATGCGGCGCTGGCGCGAAGCCTTCTGCGGCTCCAGGCGCGCGGGCGCGCCGACTGACGGGAGATCAGCCGCCAGCGGCTCGAAGGGGGAGCGGCATCTCGATCTGACGCTCTTCGCCGGTGCGCTCGCCGCCCAGTCCCGCTTCGCTCCGATTTGCCGGCCGCGCGCCGAGCAGGTGGAGGGTCTGGTGGTAGAAGTGGAGCGTCTGCACGGGGGCGCGGAGACTCTCCGGGCCTGCGCGCGCGATGGCATAGCCTTCTTCTCGTACGCGACGCGGCAGCGCGCGGGCGAGGGGATGCCGCAGGAGGCGGCGGATCTCGGTGCCGTTCCGGGCGAGGAGTGCGGCGCAGAGGCTATCGAGATAGTCGAGCATCGATGCTCCTCATTTGACCTAAATAACATATTGCTACTAATGTGCCAGGAAGCAAGCCCGGCCTGGCCCCAGGGGAGGTAACGCGCAGGTATCGGCCGGTCGTCAGCCCTCGGCGAACAGGTCGAACCGGACCCCGCGCCGGGCTCCCCGCCGCTTGCGGGGGGCATAGCGGAACAGCTGCGCGGGCCGACCGCGTCCCTCGCTCCGCCATTCGTCCGTGGGCTCGACCAGGTAGCTGGCCTGCAGGGCTCGGCGGAAGCTCGCCTTGTGCAGGCGACGGCCGAGGAGCAGCTCGTAGATCCCTTGCAAGTCGCTCAGGGTGAACGTCGGCGGCAGCAGCCGGAAGGCGAGCGGCGACTGATCCACCCGCTGGCGCACCACGGTGATCGCGCGATCGACGATGGCGCGATGACGGGGCGCTAGGGGAGGGAGTGCCGACAGGGAGAACCATTCCGCGCTCGCGAGCGACGACAACTCGGCCGGTGGAGTCAGAGCTACGACGCCGACCGAGACGTCGGCGTCACCAGGATGGCGCCGAGCATCGGCGAACGCACCGACCTGCTCGAGCAACGCCGGCGGGGATCCGAGGGCCGCTTCGGTGATGCGGGACGCCGCGTCCTCGAAGGCCTCGCCTGGCATCGGGGCGTCCCAGGGCAGCGACCATCGCTCGCGTCCACCAGGCGCGCTGCGCGCGAGCAGTACGGCGAGTGCCTCCGCGCGCGGCGAGAGCACCACCACGTCGACTGCCAGCGTGATCTTTCTGGTCGCCGGCTTGACCAAGGGGGGAAGGCGCTCGCGCATGAGACGCGAATTAGTAACGCAATGTCACTAATGTCAATAGCGCGCTTGCGTCGGCCGGTCGGACTTGGTAGCAACTCGTCCAGAATTCATTGTCGGCGCGGATGCTGATATACCGTGAGCGGACGGCGTCGTCAACGGACGACGTGTCCGATTCGAAGCGCGCGCGTGCGACGGACGAACACGCAGGGCCCTCGCGCAAGAACCGGGCTGGCGCGCGACGATCTGTCGATCGCGCGTGCGGCGACGTGCTACGGCGTGGCTGGAGCGGCAGCCGGTGGTGATGCGTCGCGTCGCAATCCCGCACCGTATGGCGCAACTGATGGAATGGTGATCGGAAGCTGGCCGCCGATCGGCGCCAGACCGAGCATGGCGCGAGCGGCGGCGCGCTGCACGATGGGCGAGTTGCCCCATGCGACGAGATACGCCGGCGTCGCCGGTAGATCCTGTGCGAGATAGGGGTTGCTGAACGTCGCGAGAACGACTCTCGTGCCGGCCTTCTGAAGCCCATCGAGTAAGTCGGACATTCCTTCCGGTGCCGAAAGTCGCGAGGTCGAGGAGCTCGCGCCGAAGTACGATGAGACGATGACGAGGTCCGCGCCCTGCGCGCCGCGCAACGCATTCTCGACCAGGGCGGGCACGAGTCGCGGCTGTGGGCTCGCGAGGTACGCCGCAGGCCGTCCGGCCTGGCCAGGCGCCGATACCGCGGCGGTGGCGTCGAAGACCTGATCCGTCGTGAGGGAGAGCGATCGCAGCGTGGGAAACATCCGTGCGAGCTCGGCGTTGAACGCCACGCCGGCGCCGAGATCGGTGCGGGGCGCGATCGTCACGCTGACGATGCGCGCCGTGCGCGGCATGCGGCCGACAGGGACGAACCCAAGCGAGTCTTTCACGAGCGTGATGGCGCGCTCCGCAGCGAGGCGCGCGATCGCGAGGTTCGCACTGTCCGCGACGACCGACCGAAGAGCCTGGAGATCAGTGTATCGCTGGCGTGGGAGCCCCATCTCCTGCTTGGCGACGAGCAACTTGCGCACCGACTCCGTGATCCGCGATTCCGGAAAGAGTCCGCGATGCACACCGTCGACGACAGCGTCGATGGCCCCGGCGATATCAGTCGGCATGAGGAGCACGTCATCTCCCGCCAGAACGGCGCGCTGCGTCACCTCCGCCATCGTCATCTTCCCGAGGACGCCGTTCATGTCCAGCGCATCGGTGAAGATGAGCCCCTGAAACCCGATCTTGCCGCGCAGCAGATCGGTCATGATGCGCGGATTGAGCGTTGCGGGAAGCGACGAGGTATCCAGACCAGGCAACGAGCCGTGGAACGTCATGATCCCGCGCACGCCCGCCCGAACGGCGGCGCGGAAGGGGACGAGCTCCACGCTGTCGAGCCGCGCTGCCGACGCGTTGACGCGCGCGAGCTCGAGATGGGAGTTCTGTTCCGTGTCGCCATGCCCCGGAAAGTGCTTGCCGGTGGCGAGCATGCCGTTGTTCTGGATGCCGTGCACGAACGCGACGCCCAGCTGGGCCACGAGCTGCGGGTTCTCCCCGAACGAGCGCAGACTGATGACGGGATTTTTCGGATTGTTGTTGACGTCGAGCACCGGGGCGAATGCGACGTGAATGCCAAGCGCTCTGCCTTCGCGTGCGGTCACTCGTCCCATCTCGTACGCGAGCGTCGTGTCGCGCGTGGCGCCGATCCCCATCTGGTATGGGAACCACGTCGCGCCTCCGAGGTCGATGGCGTTCGGCAGGAAGTAACCACCGCGAGCGCGGAATGCCGCACCCGTTTCGAGGTCGGCGCCGACGAGCAGTGGGAGGGCGCTGGCGCGCTGGAGGGCGTTCAGCTTGCTCGCGATCTCCGTCGGAGAGCCGACCGAGATGATGACGCCTCCGACGTGCTGATCGCGTACCAGCCCCAGCACGCGTTCATAGGTCGGGTCGTCGGTCGCGGTGTAGTCGCCCAGCACCCAGGGCCAGACCATCTGCGCGGCCTTGTCGCGGAGCGAGAGGGTGGCGAGCACGGAGTCGGCCCATCCAGCCGCCGCCGCGTGCGTGGCGGTCGGGCCCACTGCGCCGGCTTTCGTGCCGCCGCTCGCGGTGGCGCAGGCGCCGAGCGCCGAGACGGTACCGATGCCGATCAGCAGGCGGCGAGCGACGCGCGCTACCATGCGATGGTGCCTTTCTTGGATGTATCCACGTCCTCCTCACCGCCGCTCTTGAAGAGAAACGCTTCCATGTTCTTCGTCAGGAAGCTCCGCGCCTGGGGATCCATGACGTTGAGCCCATAGTGATTGATCAGCATG
>Ga0308176_10002715_pt1 | contig 11218 bp, 11 predicted proteins | sample PhyCR2_3_FD_203890 | JGI IMG/M metagenome (GOLD analysis project Ga0308176, IMG submission 203890) | Soil microbial communities from UC Gill Tract Community Farm, Albany, California, United States - DLSLS.C.R2 | ecosystem: Environmental > Terrestrial > Soil > Agricultural land | place: USA... | reverse complement strand
GCTCCGGCCACACCCCCCCCAGATAAATCATCGCCCCAGCGTGCGCATGTCCGCCCCCGGCCGCATCCGACTTGTTATTCCCCGCGTGCGGCCCCCCCGTCCCCGCCCAATGCACGTGGTCCGCAATCGTCTTGATGTCCTGATAGGTGTAAGGATCCAAATGCGGCCCCGCCTGCCGCTGGTATCTCCCCCCCTGAATCACGTGATAGAGATGTGGAATCACGCAAGCCGTGATGAACGCCTGCCCGTAATCATTCCAATCCACCCCCCACTGATTGCTCGCCCCCTCCGCGAAAATCTCAAAGCGCTTCTTCGTCGGATGGTACCGCCACACCGCCGCGTCCACTTTCACCCGCTGATCTTCCGGCGTCCCCGGCTTGCCCACCAGCGAATGCGTAAACACCCCGTGACACCCATACAACCACCCGTCCGGCCCCCAGCTAAACGCATTCAGCGTCTCGTGCGTATCCTGAAACCCAAACCCATCCAGCACCACCTGCGCCGGCCCCGCCGGCCTATCCCCGCTCGAATCGATCGGCACAAACAACAACTGCGGCGCCTGCCCGATCCACACCCCCCCAAACCCCACTTCCATCCCACTGACCAAATTCAGCCCCGACATGAACACCGTCCGCTTGTCGAACTTCCCGTCCCCATCCGTGTCCTCGAAGATCAGGATCGTGTCCTTCCCCTCCCCGTCCTTGCGCTTCTGCGGGTACGAAAACGCCTCCGCCACCCACACCCGTCCGCGGTCATCAATCGCCATCGCCACCGGCTGCTCCACGTCCGGCTCCGCCGCGCACAGCGTCACGCGAAACCCCTCCGTCGTCGTCATCGCCTTCGCCGCCTCGTCCCCGCTCAATCCGGCAAACTTCACCACGTCTTCCTTCAACGGCTCCAAATCCGCCGAATCCACATTCGCCGGCTTGCGCGCGTACAACCGAAAATCATCAAAGTTAATATGCCCCCACCCCCCCGAGGCATCATCCACCACCCGCACATAAATCTCGCTATCCATCTCCCGCCGCACGTCCACCACAACTCGCCGCATGTCCTCCCGATTGAGCCCGTGCGCCGCCACGATTACCGAGTGATCCTTCGCCCGCACCAGCTCCACCCGCGTCCCCGCCCCGCGCCCCCCGCCGATCAGAAACCCCGCCCAAGGCTGCGTCACTTTGAAAGGAACCGAGGTCAACGTCCCCTTCGGCCCATCCCCCGCCCCATTCTCATACGTCCCGACCCAGAACTGCCCCTGACGCCCACTCTTCATCCCCGGCCGCCGCGGCCCCACCAAATCCCCCCTCACCGGCTGCCCCTTAAATGCCTCCCCGCTCGCTGTCCAGTCCCGCAGCGTCCCCTCCTCAAAATCCAGATTCAACGCCTCCCCCTCCGCCCCCACCGGCAACACCCCCGCCTCCTCCACCACCGCCGCCTTCGCCGCCGCCTTCTTCTTCTTCGCCTGCGCAGTCGCCTGCTTCACCCCAACGACCGCACAGAACCCCGCCACCACACAGACAATCAGAAGTGTGCGCATCCCCCTAATATCGCGCCCCGCCCAGTTCCCTTCAACCCCGCCGACCTTGGCGCGGAAACCCGAATAACGAAGTGGACCTTCTCGTTTCGTCATTCGGATTTCGTCATTCGGACTTGATTCGGATTTCGGGTTTCGGATTTCGAGCTTCCGCCTCCTCCCTTTCCCCTTGCACCCCGCCCTTCGCCATGCCCACAATGCCTCCCCCCAAGGAGCCCCCATGCCCATCAAGATCACCAGAACGGAAATCTGGACCGGCGACATCCTCGACGAGCCCGGCGGCCTCGCCGCCATCCTCACCCCCCTCGCCGACGCCGGCGCCGACCTCCGCTGCGTCATCGCCCGCAGGAAACACGACCGCCCCGCCGCCCCCCAGTCCGGCATCCTCTACGTCACGCCCGTCACCGGCAAAAAAGCCCACACCGCCGCCTACGCCGCCAACCTCCGCCCCTGCCCCGAAATCGCCACCCTCCGCGTCGAAGGCCCCAACAAACAAGGCCTCGGCCGACAGATCACCCAGGCCATCGCCGATGCCGGCATCAACATGCGCGGCCTTTCCGCCTTCGTCCTCGGCAAAAACTTCGTCGCCTATTTGGGCTTCGACTCCCCCGCCGACGCCGACCGCGCCACGGCCGCGATCAAATCCCTGGGACGCACACGCCCGCGCAAGACATCGCGGCGGAAATCCGAATGACGAAATTCGACTGAAAAATCAGGCATTTGGGACCTCTGAATAACCGTCATTCGAGTTTCCCCCCGCCTGCTCGCTCAACACGCACCCTATAATACGGTAATTTTAACGGACGCCGGCACCCGCGTTCGGGGGACCGGCTTTGTCACGAGAACCCCAAACGCGATCATCGCCCATGCTCCACATCCCCATCCTGCGCCAGGGCAAGCCCTACGAATCCGTCGAAAAAGTCCAGATCGTCCACCACGCCACCGGCGAGCCCGTCGCCGCCGTCAGCCAGGCCAACTCCGGCCTCATCAGCCGCGACGTCGGCCTCATGGACGACTCCATCCTCGAGCAGTTCCCCATCCGCGAGCTCCTCGCGATGTGCAAAAAAGCCGCCGCGCAGTTCATCGGCGGCACCCTCCCCGTCGGCGACTCCAAGCAATCCTTCGACGACTACGTCCGCCAGCTCTCCTCCACCACCGGCATGCCCCACTCCTATTGCCGCGGCAACGCACAGAAGATCCACCGCGTCCTCGACGAGATGGGAGCCGTCGTCGCCGGCCTCACACGCGGCTTTCCCCTCGAGATCCTCGACCAGGGCTACGGCAGCGACGACGGCCGCATGCTCTCCTGGTTCCGCGAAGGCCGCATCTTCGGCGCCGTCCTCCCCTCCAACTCCCCCGGCGTCCACTCCCTCTGGATTCCCGCCATCGCCATGAAAACCCCCGTCGTCCTCAAGCCCGGCCGCGAGGAGCCCTGGACTCCCCTCCGCGTCATCGAATCCCTCTGCGCCGCCGGCTTCCCGCGCGGGGCCTTCGGCTTCTACCCCACCGACCACGGCGGCGCGGGCACCCTCCTCCAGGTCGTGGACCGCGCCATGCTCTTCGGCGACGCCGCCACCACCCGCCAGTGGAAAAATGACCCCCGCGTCGAGCTCCACGGCCCCGGCTACAGCAAAGTCATCCTCGGCGAAGACGCCGCGAATGAATGGGAAAAGCACCTCGACGTGATGGTCGGCTCCATCCTCGCCAACGGCGGCCGCTCCTGCATCAACGCCTCCGGCGTCTGGACCCCAAAGAACGCCGACGAGATCGCCGACGCCCTCGGGAAGGAGCTCGCCAAGGTCAAAGCCCTCCCCGCCGATGATCCAAATGCCCAGATCGCCGCCTTCGCCAACCCCGACATGGCCAAGCGCATGTCCGCCTCCATCGACGCCCAATTGCCCGGCGCCGAAGAGCTGACGGTCAAACACCGCGGCACCCCGCGCCTCGTCACCCAAGGCCGCGTCGCCTGGCTCCTCCCCACCATCGTCCGCTGCGACCGCGAGCACGCCCTTGCCAACAAGGAATACCTCTTCCCCTTCGCCTCCGTCGTCGAATGCCCGGCGGATGAACTCCCCGACGCCATCGGCCCCACACTCGTCGCCACCGCCATCACCAAAGACCCCAAGCTCACCCGCCGCCTCATGGCCTCCCCCCACATCGACCGCCTCAACATCGGCCCCATCCCCACCTACAAGCTGAGCTGGGACCAGCCCCACGAAGGCAACCTCTTCCAACACCTCTACCGCCAACGGGCGTTCCAACTGGAGTCCGTCGCGTAAACTGAAACGCGGTAATGCGAACCCGGAGGTCTGATGCCCCCAACTAGCCTACTGGAAGAAATCGAACGAATGGCCGCGGACCTGACCTTCGAAGAGCAACTCGCACTTGTGGAGAAATTGGCGCAGCGCCTTCGATCCGTTGCCTCCACGTCTCCCGCCACCACCACCCTGTACGGCGCGTGGAAGGGGAAGCTCCCAGATGATGCGGCCGTAGACGACGCCATCCGGGAAGCTCGCACGGCGTGGAAGAAGGAACTTGAGGACATTGAGTGAACGTCTACGTGACCGATACACACCCACTGCTATGGTACCTCCAGGCTTCTCCCAAACTCAGCCCGGCCGCAACCGCGGCATTCCAGGAAGCCGAATCCGGTGCCGCGCTGATCAAGATTCCGGCGATCGTCCTTGCAGAGTTGTACTACACCAATCAGAAACTCGGGCGGCCCCTCGATTTCAAGCGTGAACTCGCACGATTGCGGGCGGAGCGAAGCTTCCATTTCGTGCCACTGTTCAGTACGGATATAGAAGACTTCGAGCGGGCCGCAGTCGTCCCGGAAATGCATGACCGAATGATCGTTGTGGTGGCCCTGCACTTTGCGGCGTCGTGCATCACCCGTGATTCTGAGATTATCGCTTCAGGCCTCGTGCCAATCGTCTGGTAGTGACGGACCGATGAAGACACCCTACGCCCCAAATTTCACTGCAAGCGACGCAATTCAATCCATCCCCGGCTCCCGCGTGAAGGTCATCTTCGGCGAAGGAAACCTCAACCGCCTCGGTGACATCGCCAAATCCCAAGGCGCCTCCCGCGTCCTCCTCGTCACCGACAAGGGCATCGTCGATGCCGGCCACGCCGAACGCGCCGTCCGCGCCGTCTACCGCGCCGGCCTCGTCGTCCACGTCTACGACGACGTCGGCGAAAACCCCACCACCAGGCACGTGGACGGCGCACTCCTCCTCGCCCAAAAGCACAAACCCGACTTCATCGTCGGCCTCGGCGGCGGCTCCTCCATGGACTGCGCCAAAGGCGCCAACTTCCTCTACACCAACGGCGGCCGCATGCCCGACTACTGGGGCGTCAACAAGGCGACCCGGCCCATGCTCCCCATGATCGCCATCCCCACCACCGCCGGCACCGGCAGCGACGCCCAGTCCTTCGCCCTCATCTCCGACCCCGAAACCCACCAGAAAATGGCCTGCGGCGACGAAAAAGCCCTCCCGCGCCTCGCCATCCTCGACCCCGAGCTCACCGCGACGCAGCCGGCGAAAGTCGCCGCCGCCACCGGCATCGACGCCGTCGCCCACGCCGTCGAAACCGCCGCCACCACCAAGCGCAACGACACCTCCCGCGCCCTCTCCAGGCAGGCCTGGTCCCTCCTCGAGTCCTCCTACGAAAAAGCCATCACCCGCCCCGCCGAAAATCCCGAGTCGCGCAAGAACATGCTTCTTGGAGCCCACCTCGCCGGCGCCGCGATCGAAAATTCGATGCTCGGCGCCGCCCACGCCTGCGCCAACCCCCTCACCGCCAAGTTCGACGTCGTCCACGGCGTCGCCGTCGGCCTCATGCTCCCCTGGGTCGTCCGCTTCAACGCGAAAGAAAACGGCAACCCCTACGCCGACATCGGCGACGCCGAGCACGTCGCCCGCCGCATCGAATCCATGCTCGACGCCGCCAACCTCCCCAAACGCCTCTCCGATTGCGGCGTCACCGAGGAAAGCCTCCCCGAATTAGCCGCCATGGCCGCCACCCAATGGACCGCGGGCTTCAATCCCCGGCACGTTGGAGAGCGGGAGTTGCTCCAGGTCTATCGGTCGGCAATGTAGGAGTTGGTCGCCGCCCCCCCGGTTGTGTTACTCGGACCAGAACATGGCATGGTTCTTTGAACTTGCCGCGGAATGTGGAGATGATCGGGCTGCAGCCGAATCGCTTGCGGCTTTCTTCGACGGTTGTAAATGGCATATCCCTGGCGCGCCATCGTTCGACATGCTCGTTCAGGGCAGCGCACAGACGGGGGAGTCCGGGAGGTGGTGGGCCCTTGCGGTACCGACCGGCCTAAGCACGTCCGGAAGTGGCGATCCTGAGGACGCCCGGCGAATGACCGAGGTCGGTTACGTGCTTTACGATCGACTGCGACTTGCGCCGCCATACCGCTTTGCAGCCGTCGGCGTCGAGACCTTCGATTTCAGGGATGTTGAGGACCTGCCTGAGGTACTGTCCTTTCCCGCGATCGCTGGATTGGTCTTGGCAGAAGCCCTTTGGGCGCAGTTCGGCAGACCGGCGAATTTCGTACCATTCGCAAAGGGCTACTGGTGGGTGCCGTACCGCGGCGAATTTCCCTTCCGCTGAGACATGATCTCACGAAGGAAGACGGAACAACTTGCGCGACCACCCACCGCTGAACAACGACTGCCGCCCCGGGACGCCAGCTCAATCCATCAATCCCGACAACCAATGCACCACGTTCAGCGCCCACTGCTTATTATCACACCCCGGGAAATTCATCCCCATCGGCCTCCTCTGCGGCCCCACGAGCTGCGCCGACAACTGCCCCGCCTCCCCCATCACCACCACCCGCCCCATCCCGAACTTCATCGCCAGCCCCTGACACCTCCCCGCCGCCGACACCTGCCGGCCATTCTCCGCCGTCAGCCGATCCACCGCCGAGTCGGCCAGCTTCAGCAGCGCCACGCTTCCCTCCGGCCCCTTCAGCGACTGCCCCGTAAACGTCACCACCTTGTCGATCTTCTCCGATCGATCCCGCCCCCGCGTGATCGCGTGGTCCGCCAGCAATTGATTCTCCCGGCTGAACAGGAGCACGCTGGGGCTTCCAAACCCCGGCGCGGCATGCGCCGCGTCGATCGCCGCCCCCTTGCTCATGTCCACCCCGAACGCTTTTCCCAGACCGGCCGCCGCATGCCCCATTGGGTAATGGTCGGTAATCAGCAGCAACGCTCCCCCGCCCTCCACCCACTGCTTCACCGCCGCGCATTCCTCATCCGTAAACGCCGCCTTCTCCGAAGGCATCGGCGCCCCGCGCGCATTCGCAATCACCAGAATGTCCATCCCCTCCAGCACCTTCGCGTCAAACCGCTTTGCGATCGGCGTCACCGCGTACCCGTCGCTCGTGATCAGATCGACAAACGTCTTATACCCCCCGCCGCTGGTGTGAACGTTGAAGTGCCCCTCGTCAAACAGCACTTTCGGGCGCTTCTCCGTATACGCCGGTTTCGCCACCTTCGCGTCGAAGTTCGGGTCCGGAACCTGCTGCGCCAACGCCGTCCCACACCCCACGAGCAACACCGCCACTGCGACCGCCAATTCGCGCGCCATTCGACCTCCGGTTAAACCCGTCCGTTGCGTAACACGCTCGCAACCAACGAATGTTTCGCGCTTGCCCTCCGTGGGTCGGCATTCGGCCCCAACAAATCACCTCCCCGTCCCGCAACCCTCACGCCTATCATGTGTATTGTCATTGTGGCCGCACCTCGCGCCCACCACGCCGTCACGGGCCGTGCACGTAGGGAGTTGTCTAGATGCTCTTAGAGACCCTCAAAGAAGAAAAAAAGACCGAAGTCGGCAGCTACTTCGTCGCCAATTACCCCCCCTTCTCCACCTGGTCCCCCGCCCACGTCCCCGCCGCCCTCGCCGCGTTAGACAACCCGCCTAAGGAGCCCCGCAAGCTCGGCCTCTACCTCCACATCCCCTTCTGCCGCAAACGCTGCAAGTTCTGCTACTTCCGCGTGTACACCGACAAGAACGCCGACGAGGTCGAAACCTACCTCTCCGCCCTCTCTCGCGAAATCGCCCTCTACGCCGGCCGCCCCGGCTTCGGCGACCGACAGTTCGAATTCGTCTACTTCGGCGGCGGCACGCCCTCCTTCCTCTCCAACGAGCAGCTCAAGCGCCTCATCGAACGCATCAACGAAAACTGGACCTGGGACGCCGCTAAAGAAGTCACCTTCGAGTGCGAGCCCGGCACGCTCAAGGAATCCAAGCTCCAGACCATCAAGCAGATCGGCGTCACCCGCCTCAGCCTCGGCGTCGAGCACTTCGACGATGAGGTCCTCTCGATCAACGGCCGCGCCCACAAGTCCCCCGAGATCTTCCGCGCCTACCAGTGGGCCCGCGACGCCGGCTTCCCCCAGATCAACATCGACCTCATCGCCGGCATGCTCGGCGAGACGGATGACAAGTGGAAAGCCACCGTCGCCAAGGCACTTGAGCTCCAGCCCGACAGCCTCACCATCTACCAGATGGAAGTCCCGTTCAACACTAAGATCGCCAGGGAAACCCGCGAGCACGGCGACGCCGAATCCCCCATCGCCTCCTGGTCCCAGAAGCGCGCCTGGGTCGATTACGCCTTTGCCCAGTTCGAAGCCGCTGGCTACGCCGTCTCCAGCGCCTACACGCTGGTGAAGCCCGAGCGCCACGCCGGCTTCATCTACCGCGACTCCCTCTGGCACGGCGCCGACATGGTCGGCACCGGCGTCGCCTCCTTCTCCCACTTTCAAGGCGTCCACTACCAGAACGTGGACACCTGGGAACAGTACGTCGATCACCTCGACCGCGGCGAGCTCCCCATCCACCGTGCCCTGCCGATCAACAACCACCAGGCCCTCATCCGCGAGATGATCCTCCAGCTCAAGCTCGGCCACATCGACGCCGGCTACTTCCGCCGAAAGTTTGGCGCGGAAATCACACATGAATTCGCCGAAGCCTACAAATCCCTCATCGACGACGGCTTCGCCACCATCAACGGCGACGACGTCCGCCTCACCCGCCAGGGCCTCCTCCGCGCCGACTCCCTCCTCCCCCGCTTCTTCGAGCCCGAGCACCGCAACATCCGCTACACCTGACGACCGCCAACGCACAATCGGGCCGAGGACGCACCTTATGACGATGAGCGCCGAGCAGAACAGACTCGCAAGCCATTTGCAGTTGGCCGACCTCCCCGCCGCCGAGGCCGCCCTCCTCGAGCTCTGCCGCCCCTTCGCCAAAGACGCCATCCTCTCCCCCCAGTGCACCGTCATCCAGCCGGACGAGATCCCCTTCCCCGAGGACCACCTCCTCGTCCACCACCAGCACATGACCGTCGTCCTGGAAAAGCACCACGGCCACCCCGTAAACGTCCACGTGACGGATGAAATCCTAGACGCCGAGACCGACGTTTACACCCGCAAGGTCTACCTCACCCCCGCCGCCAGCGACAAGGTTGTGGAATGGGGCATCGCCCGCCTCGACCTCCGCTACCTCCCCAAAGCCGCCCGCGCCGAAATCCTCGCCAGGCAGACGCCCCTCGGCGCCGTCCTGATCAAGCACAACGTCCTCCGCCGCGTCAAACCCCGCTTCTTCCTCCGCTTCCCCGCCGGCGGCCCGGTCCTGGGCCTCTTCGGCGCCGCCGACCGCACCACCCCCGCCTACGGACGCATCGGCACCATCTACTGCAACCACGAACCCGCCATCGAAGTCCTCGAAATCGTCGTCAACACCTGAAGAGGAAGGTCATGGACTGGCACGATCGAATCACGGTTGATCCAAAGTTGCTGGTCGGAAAACCGGTCATCAAAGGCACTCGCCTCGCCGTGGAGTTTCTGCTGGAGCTGCTCGCCGAGAATTGGACGCACGAGCAGATCCTGAAGAATTACCCGCAGTTGAAACCCGAGGACATCCAGGCCGTGCTGCGGTACGCGACGGAGATGATGAAGGAGGAACGGGTTTACCCGCTGCCCGTCTAGGAATGGCAACGTACCTGGCGAACGAAAATGCTCCCGCCGAAGCGATCAAGGCGGCACGGCGGGCCGGCTTTGACGTCACTTGGATGAGCGAGATCGCACCGGGAGCAGATGACGACACCGTCCTGGCAATTTCGGTCGCGGAGCAGCGGGTTCTCCTAACCTTCGACAAAGACTTCGGCGAGATGACATTCCGCCGAGGCAAGGACGCCTCCTGTGGCGTCATCCTGCTGAGGCCAAGGCTTCGCTCGCCCGCCTACCTCGGCCGATTCCTGGTGAACGTTCTTAAGCAGAACTTGGACTGGGTCGGCCATTTTACCGTTGCAAGAGAAGGCTCGATGAGATCGGTGCCGCTGCGACCCGTGAAGAGAAAACAGCAATAAACACGCGAGAAGACATCACCCCGATGAAGACTTCCTACGACATCGTCGTGATCGGCGGCGGCCCCGCCGGCGCCACCGTCGCCGCACTCGTCGCCGAAAAAGGCCACTCCGTCCTCGTCGTCGAGCGCTCCCACTTCCCCCGCTTCCACATCGGCGAGTCGCTCATGCCCGAGACCTATTGGGTCTTCCAGCGCCTCGGGGTCCTCGACAAGCTCAAGAAATCCAACTTCGTCCGCAAGCACAGTGTCCAGTTCGTCACCTCCACCGGCAAGGAATCCCAGCCTTTTTACTTCGACGAGATGAACCCCCACGAGTGCTCCGTCACATGGCAGGTCGTCCGCAGCGAATTCGACCGCATGATGCTCGACAACGCCGCCGAGAAAGGTGCCGAAGTCTGGGAAGGCGCCAACGTCACCGACGTCCTCACCGAGCCCTCCCCCGCCGACGACCTCCCCCGCGCCACCGGCGTGATCGTCCAGAAGCCCGACGGCACCAAGGTCACGATCAACGCCAAGGTCGTCGTCGACGCCACCGGCACCGGCGCCATGCTCTCCCGCCGCTTCAAAATCCGCCACGTGGACCCCGGCCTCCGCAAGGCCTCCCTCTTCGCCCAGTACCGCGGCGGCCGGCGCGACAGCGGCAAGGACGAAGGCGCCACCCTCGTCCTCTCAACCCAGACGCAGGACGGCTGGTTCTGGTACATCCCCCTCCCCGACGACAACGTCTCCGTCGGCGTCGTCGCCGATGTGGGCCGCCTCATGTCCTCCGGCAAACGCCCCGACCAGACCCTCGCCGAGGAGCTCGACAACTGCCCGCCGGTCAAGTCCCGCCTCGAAAACGCCTCCCGCGTCTCACAGGTCCACGTCCTCTCCGACTTCTCCTACCGCGCCACCCGCTGCGCCGGCGACGGCTGGGTCCTCGTCGGCGACGCCTTCGGCTTCCTCGACCCCATGTACTCCTCCGGCGTCTTCCTCGCCCTCAAGAGCGGCGAAATGGCCGCCGACGCCATCAACGAAGGCCTCGCCGCCGGCGACCTCTCCGCCGCCCAGCTCGGCAAGTGGGGCCGCAGCATCGCCGACGGCATGCACTCCATCCGCCAGCTCGTCTACGCCTTCTACACCAAGGGCTTCTCCTTCGGCAAGTTCATGCGCGAACACCCCGAGTTCAAGCACAACCTGGTTGACCTGCTCATCGGCAAAGTCTTCCGCCCCGGCGTCAACGACATCTTCCAGGTCATGAAAGACACGGTCTCGGTCCCGCCGCCCGCGCCCCGGGCGCCACCCACCCAAGAC
>Ga0308176_10002714_pt1 | contig 11224 bp, 18 predicted proteins | sample PhyCR2_3_FD_203890 | JGI IMG/M metagenome (GOLD analysis project Ga0308176, IMG submission 203890) | Soil microbial communities from UC Gill Tract Community Farm, Albany, California, United States - DLSLS.C.R2 | ecosystem: Environmental > Terrestrial > Soil > Agricultural land | place: USA... | reverse complement strand
CCTGGTAGACCTTAAATACATCAGGTATGGACTGGCTGCTATAGGGTAGTAAGCGGTCCTCTGGGCTTATAGTGTTAACGGGAACACGCTTGCCTTGCACGCAAGAGTTCGGGGTTCGAATCCCCGTAGGTCCACAGTGCCCTTGACCGAGCGGCTAAGGTGCGTGACTGCAAACCACGATAGGCGGGTTCGACTCCCGTAGGGCATTCCACTTTAGAACACAAGATATAGTATACTGGTTTCATTATGGTTCAACCAGTAGTCGGCTCCATTGCCGTAACATACAGAGACGCATCCTGGACTCATAACCTGGATGCTTGGCTTATTCAGGTCGGTACACGTAGCCGTTTTAATCACGCGGCTATCGTTTCGCATATTGAAAACTACGATAAGATTACAGTCATTGAGGCTGCCGGTGGCGGTGTCAGAGAGCGTGTGCTAACTGACGAGGAACTACCGCGCTGGCGATTCGAGTCATGGCACTGGATTACCCTTCCACAGCGTCAAGCAATCACCACTGAGGCTCGCAAACAAATTGGTGTGCCATATGACTACCTTGATATTTTGAAGTTCGTCAGACGCTTCTGGACCGGCAAGGTGGAGGGTCACACACGTGACTACTCAGACGGCAAGTTGATTTGTTCTGAGTTGGTGTCCTGGTGTCTGCACAAGGCCGGAATTAATCCTTGGCCAAAGATTGCTTTCGGGGCGGTATCCCCCGGAGACATTGCTGAGTGGATTTTTGACGTGGAGAACACCCTAGACAGTGTATCAGTACCGCGCTAGTTTCGTTCGCGTGATTGACGGAGATACCGCCGTCTTGGACGTGGACCTTGGCTTTTATATCTGGATGAAGGAAATTCACTTTAGGTTCGCCGGTATTGATGCACCCGAGAAAGACGACAAGCAGGGTTGGCAGGCAGCCACAGATTATGTTCAGGCTTTCTTCGATGCCAACCCGGTGGTCACCATCAATGTCTACGACCAGGACAAGTACGGTCGCTGGCTGGTAGAAATTCTAGAGGCTGACGGCACCACACTAAATAAGGCAGAGGTAGTCAAGGGCCTTGCAGTGCCTTATATGACCGACTATAAGTAGTTGACACACCTTCGCCGGTAGTGCTAAGATAGTCTCATCACAACAAAATAAGCGTCCATGGTGTAAGGGCAACACTTGACCATCCGAAGGTCAGATTCAGGGTTCGATTCCCTGTAGGCGCACCGAAAGCCAATCGTGACAACTGAACAGAACAAGTCTCCATAGGCTAATGGATAAACCTTCTGCCTCCTAAGCAGATATTTCGAGTTCGAATCTCGATGGGGACACAGAGTAGCGGGTTGCACGGTGAACCTGCTCTCAATGTACCGACCCAATCCCGTGTCTCAACAAAACAGGGCGGTACAATCACGGGCCTGACAGGTTTCGACTGTCTCTCGGTGATATGAGAACGCAACCCGAGTTAGATTGCCAGACTCGTTAAACAGGTAATCAAACAATAAATGCTAACTACGATGTAGTTGCAGAGGCAGAGGCGATTCTTCGCTCTGCTGACCTAGTTTCTGCTTAGTAGCAACTAGGGGCGGTATCGAGAGCAACCGTCCAAACCCAAGGCTCTCATTACAACTGAATAATAACTGAATACAGACCGCTCACCCCCTCAACAGTACGCGGTAAATAAATCTGGATGAGGCGTTCCGGGGTACGAATGCAGCAGTTACCCAAGTGGATACCCGCGCACCCGAAAGGACCAGCGGATTCTGCGAAACAATGGTTGTAAAATGTTTCATAGACGACAGGGATAGGACCCGAGTTCAATTCTCGGCAGGTCCACTTAAAACAAAGGTAGGGGTACATGAAGGCACGCAACAAGAGGTTTTACTCAACTGACAGAGAGTATTTGGTGACTCTGCGTCAGGAGTATATCATGCTGGGCTTTGACACCAGTCTAGAGGATGGTGTCTTGACCATCTACACCTACCGCCGCAAGCAGCGCAAGTCCGAGGGCAATAAGTCTCGCCGCAGATATTGATTTGTTACTTATCCGTGACTAGATAAAACGGACTGTCCGGTTTCACCCAGGTGTCCGAATCGTGACCTTCATGGCTTGACACCGGACTAGTCCCTTCGGTAGTTTATTCCCAATCAACAAACAAACCCAAACCGAACGGGGGCTGTATAATTATGCACGCCGGTTTTCCACGTCCACAGTTCCAGGTTGAGAAGACAAAGACTGCTCGCCTGGGAGAGAAAGAGTGGGGCTCGTACGGTGAGAAGTGGGATAACCGGAGTTACCCAATTCCCTACACGGCAGAGGACTACAGCATTTCGACTCTGAATTCAGACCGTCTCGAAGACTGTGTATCACACAAGAAGTGCATTGCCTGTGGCGAGGCGGTAGAGGAAGAACTTGTCACTATTCTCTTGTATGATGGACAGGTACAGGGCGAGTCCGGTCCCTTCCATGAGAAGTGCGCCAGGCTCACCAATACCATGTGTCCGCACATCAACCTTAACCCAGACTTCCTGTTCATTCAAGTTGCCTGGTCAGAGGTCGCAGACCGTATTGCGGAACTCGCGGTTCTTAGTTGACAAAATCCTGCCTAGTAGGGTAAACTAGGTCAATACCGGGTGAGAAGATGAGCGGATATGAACGTATCTCAACCCTTCTTACCCGGCACAATACCAGTGTAGTATCGTAATTGGCAGCGACCTGGCCTGTTAAGCCAGTGGCAGAAATGCCCTTGTAGGTTCGAATCCTACCTCTGGTGCTGGTGTCGGAACCTAGAAGTTATGCGTTGTGGTCTAGGTCTGAAAAGTTTCGCAAACTCTGACACCCTTATTGGCTCGTAGTTCAGATGGCAGAACGGGTGACTGTTAATCACTATGTCGTAGGTTCGAGTCCTACCGGGCCAGCCAGAGTGTGTAATCAAGGAGATAAATCCGGTCTACGAAACCGCGCCGTAATGGTGGCTTGATTCTCACACTCTTTTGCCGGTATCGTATAATGGCTCATTACTGCTGTCTTGTAAACAGTTAATGTCAGTTCGATTCTGACTACCGGCTCCATCCGATAAACGAGACTTGCCCGACCTTGCCCCCGTCCACTAGGATATCCCCAAACCACGAAAGGGGAGCCCATGATGGGCAGCGAGGTCGGAGTGACCAGACTTCCCAACTGTGATTTCTGCCGTGTCAACGGCCTCACACACAAGGCTGAATATGACGGCAGAACTAGGCGTGGAGTCTGGGCCAACATGTGTGAGCAGCATTTCAAGTTGCACGGCGTGGGCCTAGGTACAGGCAGAGGTCAGAGGCTAGTTCTCATGGAGGGTTCGCATGAGCAAGAGTAGTCGAAAGAAGCCAAGTACAAAACCATACACCAAGGACGAGTATTTCCAGGCAAGGAATCTTGTCACAAAGATTGAGGTTAGGGAAGCATGCGAGCAGCACCGCTTCGATGACTTAGAGGACGTTCTCTTTGCCCACGGGAAGTTTCTAGAGCGTCACCCCGAGGCTGACAAGACAGTCTAGAAGTCTTCCGGTCGGGGCATCGCCGGTTCCGTGAGGCCGGTACGCCGGAAAGGGGCGGAACTTCCCCCGTCCGTGGGTATGGGTAAACCCGATAGCCCATACCCCCTTGACAACCCCTCAGGCGTCTGTGAACCTAGACCCCAAAGTCCGCATCCCCTCGCAGGCAACCTAAGTCCCTCTCACTGCGAAGCAGACAATAAGACCGAGAACTCAGAAGGATGCGCTGGCCTTGGTCGAGAGAGACGCCCTCCCCCCGTGGGGCGTCTCTCTTTTTGTGCCTGTAGAGTCTGGTGTGAAATAGCCCACATGGGCTATGGTCGGCCAAGGTGGCTGCGTGGTGATATGGGGATATGGAGCGGAATGGTCAGTGCCTTCGCGTGGGGTATCACCTGTGGCGTCCGGTGAAGGGGGCGGGGCTCAAGGTCTGCATACGCTGCGGACTGCAAAAGTCGCTGCGACCGCCAATGATTACGGGTGGAAACTCATAGGGGTAGCGAACCCATTACCACGTTCCTGCCGGGGAGTCAATAGGCTCCCCGGCTTTTTCTTTGCTCCCCAAACGGGTAGACTGGCACAGCCTGCCCGGAAGGTGATGAGTCAAAACCCCCGACATGTCCCAACTGTGGTAGGCTACCCGTGGAGCCAGCCAGAGCCTTTACCGTGCCATGCGTGCGGTGGGTTCCGCGACTCGGGTTCCTGGCTGGTTCCCGATAGCGGCCTCGTCGGGGGAGACTTTGGTCCCCTTTGACTCCCCTGGCGAGGTCCATAAGAAAGGGGATGCCATGCCAGAGGTCGAAGAGACAGTCACTTTACACCCTGAGACTGTCCAGCAGGCTGAAAAAATAGCCAAGAAAACTTCCAAGCGCCGGTCGGCTGCCAAGAAAACTCAGCCGAAGTCTCAGAAAGCGGCTGCGCCGGTAACGATTAGATACTCCAAGCGTCCTGACTTCCTAAACAAAGAAGCATGGAACCGTGCTCTGCTGTTGGCCGGTGGTGACGTTAAGAGACTGGTTGTAGAGTCTCCCACGTCGGTGCTGGTGAAGAACCGGTGAATCTGTCTAAGCGCAAAGTCTGTGCGGTCTGCGGGCACGTGCTCAACCTCGTCTCGGGTCAGGGCTGGATTCATGGGCTGGGCGACCCTGGACTGTGGGACCATGCGGCTGTACCGGTGGACGAGACGGAAGTCTCTGTAAATGCAGTCTGTGACTTCTGCTACCGACCAGACCCGCCGTGGGTCATTCCCTCGTCTGACTTTGTATCTATCTTTGCACATGCGGGTGCGGATTGGACTGCCTGCGACGACTGCTGCCAACTGGTCGAGAAAAATGACTGGAACGGCCTGATGAGGCGCGTGGAAAAGTCCTGGGCCTCCCGGCACGGAGAAATGCCCGAAGAGGTCCAGAGGTACCTCAGAGGGCTCTACAGGCAACTTCGCAAGCACATCACCGGGACTCCGTACCGGGTATGAGAAAGGGGACATGCAATGTTAGGATTCCGGCCTCCATGGGCGCGGGCTGGTGGTGTGCGCAGCCGAAGCGGCATGGTGCACATGCTCAGCGGGTGGAACGCCTACTTGGGCACTCGCACTGCCTGTGGACGAACTATCAAGTCCAGCGACGGCGACACCTGGCTTGCGCACTTCGAAGAGTCTCAAATTAGGAAAGCGTGGCCCGACAGCCCGGTCACGGTCTGCCAGCGGTGCCTGAGACAAGCCACTCGTGCGGGCCGCAACTAAAGAGAATCAAGTTGGAGAAATATGCCTGTTGACGGAATGAAACACTACCTGAAAATTGAGAAGAGCGGGCAGGACTATCGCTGGGTCTGTGCCTGCGGAACTGCCGAGGGAACGGGTCCGACAGAGTTGGCCTGTGAAATTAGCCATGACCGGCACATTATGCGGGTACGACGGCAACTGCGAGCGGCTGTCAGAAGGGCCATTTTCGGCCCCTGAGAACCCTAGGAAATTTGCCTCTGGCCCACGGGCCGGGGGCATTTTTCTTGACAGATAAGGTCCGTTTGCGGACGCTATCTGTCAACTCCCGAACTACATGACAACTGTAGTTTCACGGACCCGGTACGCACGAAACTAAAGACACGCCGGACTTGACAAGCATCGCCAAGGCTGGCTACAATTTTATTAAGGGAAGAGAAAGTAATAAAAGTTCTAGAAGTTCTACAAGACTAGGAAACTAGATGAGATACAACAAGATTAGACTCTACCGAGGTCCGTTCGACGGTAAAGTTCTCGACCACAGAGACGCCGGTAGGAATGAGATTGTTCTTAGAGGCACAAAACCGATGACCCGCAAGCAGAAATATGAGTTTCAAAGAGACTTGTACGCTAGCACAGCCTATAATCCTTATCAGCCGTTGGACCATCAACTTCCAATCGTTACCGCCCGGTACAGAATTGTGATGATGTTTGCCAACGGTGTGAGCGTTCCTTGCCAACACCCTGACGGTAGTCTATTCTACGAGTGGGACCAGCCAAGGCGTAAGAAATGAAACAGTGTCCACATGAGGTAATTAGGGCCTGGTGCGGAGCACCGTGTGGCTGCAATTGTAAGGCTTGTCTAGATGAAGCCGCTAGAGACGAGGACGAGAATGACTAGCAAGAATATTGGACTCATCCCCAAGTATTGGGTTGAGCGCACAGACGGCAAGGTCAAGGAAAACGCACAGTATTTTGTACTGGATTTGGCTAACGACCCCGGAGCCGTACCGGCCATTAAGGCTTATATCAACTGGTGCGCAGCCAATGGCTATGATATGTTGGCAATCGACCTAGAGCAGTTGATGAAAGACTTGGGGAAAGTATGATTAAGAGACTTGGAAATCTTTTCGATACCGACGCAACCTGCATCGGTCACGGTGTTAACTGTCGTGGTGTGATGGGTCATGGAATCGCGGTAGAGTTCAAGAAGCGTTTTCCAACCAACTATGAGAAGTACCGCGACTGGTGTAAGAGGGAACTTCTGCATCCTGGAACATTTGCAGGCTTTGAAGACGGCGACAAGATTATCTTCAATATCGCCTCTCAGGACAACGTTGGCAAGGATGCCCGGTACGATTGGCTGTTTGAGGCTTGTCGAGACGCAGCCAAGGCCGTTAAGGCAATTGGACACGACCGTATTGCCATTCCTTTAATCGGTTGTGGCATTGGTGGTCTTGAGTGGGTAGATGTAGAGTGTCTGCTGCATGCCGTGGAGATTCTGACGCCTGGGTTTGAGTTTGAGGTCTGGAAGTTGTCGAGTTGACGGCTACCGCCCGCCTAGTGTAGAGTAACAGTCGTTCAGCCGGTACTACCAAGGAGAATGAAATGCAGTCACAGGTCTTGGATTTGATTCTGGACGCTCGTGGGGTGTTGGCCTCTGTGAATGATATTCTTAACGGTTCTAGGTCTGTTGAGGTCAAGACAGGCGCAAGCGGAACCAAGGTGTATTCAGTGATTCCTTGTCCGTTCAAGCGTAACTATTAACAAAGGGGTATTGTGAAGAAGATTATTATGGGCCTTGTTGTGGCCCTTGTTTTTCCACTGATTGCAGTTCTGGCCACTAGTAGTCCAGCCAGTGCAACGGATTGGGTCAACTGCACCAAGGAAAGCCGTGCGATTACCTGGCAGAGCGGAGAAATTGCCGGGTATGCGAGGGCGCGGGTATATTGGAATGAGTGTCACTCAAGTACATCATTCCTTATTACTCGAAACAACGCGGTCGGTATCCGACTAAGCCTTAACGCTGGTGTGTGCTCAACAGTTAATCAGGTTGGTTTCAATGTCTCAAACATTGAAGGCTTCGACCTTGGCAAGAAGTACCTGGACTGTGTTGAGAACCAGAATGTTACAAAGTATTTTGACATTAGGACTCCTGGGTTTACCTACGGCCAGACAAACTGGTATTGGGAAAATTATGTGGACCGTAATTTCCCGGAGTTTGATGAGCCGTGGAACCGTGTCGGTACCTCAACTTGGGGCGACTGAAAGTTGACAGGCTAAACTGGCTCTGCTAAACTAGTGTCCTACGGGAACAAGCCCCCAAATCATTCTCTCCGTTGAAATTGGATGAAAAGTGCTTGACGTTTGAGCCTTGACTCACGGCTTGGCTCAAACTATGCGGGTGTGGTGGAATGGTAGACACGCTAGTCTTAGGAACTAGTGCCTAGTGCGTGCAGGTTCGAGTCCTGTCACCCGTACAAGATGAGGAAAAAGATTGTCACCTTCATCAAGAAGTGGCGAACGGAATGGGCAGTCTTCACTGTGTTGTGCTACCTTGTAGCACTTCCGGTAACCTTCATTCTTTTTCCAAGTAGCAATATTTGGATTGCAGTTTTGATTGTCTTTGCTGGTTTGACAGATGCGCTTAATACTCTGGCAGACCGCATGGATGATGAAGTTTGAAAACACACGGACAAGGCTTAGGCCGGTGAGATTCTTTAGTAGTTATACTAGGTGTCCTAGTCACTTACGAACAAGGTTCAACAAACGGGTGGGATGCGAGTGGTGATGTTTTCAATTTTGGAGAGTAATAGCAAAGTCGGTGTGACTCCGATAACTCCAATTTCCGCGAGCCGGTATGGAAGAGTACCGTTAACCGCAGCGGCATAAAAGAGGCGGGCATGGCCGCGTGGTGAAATTGGTAAACGCAGTGGATTCAAAACCCACCGCCTTCGGGCTTGTCGGTTCGACTCCGACCGTGGCTACTTAATGCGTTTGTAACTCAGTGGTAGAGTGCTATCCCGACACGATAGAAGCCGAAGGTTCGAATCCTTCCAGACGCACGGGTACGAACAGGAGTAGTGATTATCGGCCGCTCTTTGAGATACTACTATAGACACTGGCGTACCTGCCTGGAAGTATGGCTGAGTGGTTTAAGGCGCTTGATTGCTAATCAAGTGGAGGCGTAAAGCCTCCCGTGAGTTCGAATCTCACTACTTCCGCTGTTTCACCTAGTTAAACGAATGGTTCTGTTTAACCACTAATAACTAGGAGGAACAATGGGAAACATTTACTACAGCCCTGAGGACTACGGTCTTGAGTTGGTTGGAGAGATTGAAAGGTCAGACGGTTGCTACCAGTTTGATATGGTCGCGGTCTGGAAGCAGGCACGCGGTAAGTATTGGATTGGTCAGGATTCTGGCTGTTCGTGTCCGTCACCGTTTGAAGATATCTATGATATCAACTCACTAGACGGGCCATACACCAAGGATGGATTGCGAAAGCGTCTGAACTGGATTATGGAGAACGAGTCAGACTACTGCGTTTTGACCAAGGCAGAGTTCAAGAGAGAAATCTCAAGCATTCTGTCAAGGCTAATCTAGGTTAGCAGCCCCTCGGGGCAATGGGCCTCTAGGCAACGGAAGACCACTTTGGCTTAGAACCAAAGATGCTGAGAGTTCGAATCTCTCGGGGCCTACGTGCAGACTCTTTTAATGCGTGTAAAGACACACGCCAATGTACAACTCTCTGATGACGAATTTGTTGCAGAGTGTATGGATAAACTAATTAAAAAGTACCCGCAAATCGCCGGGTACACTTTTGAACGTCCAGAGGACCAAGAAGTAATCAATGTTCTCATGTGGGGCGACTTCGAACTAACAGATTAGGATTTAGTTATGCTGCCGTTTTCCTTGGAGCAGTTGAGTGACGCGGTACACGAAGGACGTGTTACCGCCCGTGTGCACCCAAGCCTGCCTCTGACAATCTATAACTACTCTCCTACCGTCCAGTACGACAACCGCTGGGACGATGTTACTCTTAACTGCCGTGGTCTGATTCTTGATTTTGAGGGCAACATTGTTGCGCGTCCATGGAAGAAGTTTTTCAACCTTGGGCAGGTTAACCTACCAATTCAGTTTGATGACCCTGTTGAGGTCATGGACAAGGTTGACGGCTCGCTTGGTATTATGTACCCGCACATTAGCCCGGTAGTTGGTAGCACCGATTCTTACGTTAGCGGCTACTCTATCGCTACCCGTGGCTCTTTTATGTCTGAGCAGGCTATTCACGCTACCGAGATTCTGAATGCAAAGTATTCAGATGTTTTGGATAACGCAAGTTCGTACAGCCTTAATCACTACACGTTCCTCTTTGAGATTGTGTACCCTGAGAACCGAATTGTTCTGAACTACGACGGCATGGATGACCTTGTTCTTTTGGGTGCGGTACACAAGGACGGTGGCTACTACATTGGTCCCATTACCGCTCAGGCTCACCTTGGCTGGACCGGCCCGGTAGTTGAGGTATTCCCATACAAGTCAATCTCAGAAGCACTAGGTCACACCGACCGTAAGAACGCTGAGGGCTTTGTCATTCGTAGCCACAACTTCATGGTTAAGTTGAAGCAGCCTGATTACGTGGAACTGCACCGTCTGGTCACCAACATTACTCCTAAGACTGTGTGGGAGCAGTTGAGGTCTGGCAAGAGCATTGCTCAGATTTGCTCTGTGCTTCCTGACGAGTTCCATGACTATGCGGCTAGCATTGCTAACCCACTGGTGGAGCGGTACCAGGGAAGGCTTGATGAAATTATAGCAGGCTACTCTAAGGCACTTGGCGTTTTTCTAAACGCAGAAACACTCCCTAGCCGTAAGGATTTTGCCCAGGAGTTCAAGAAGTCTCAGGATGCGAGATACTTCTTCCTTATCCTTGACGGTAAGGGCATCGGTGAACTACTATGGAACGAATTGAAGCCAAGAGAGGAAGCACATGTCTAAGTTGACCATCCTACGTGGTGTGTCTGGGTCTGGTAAGTCAACCTGGGCCGAGCAGCAGAACGCTGTTGTGGTAAGCCGTGACAAGATTCGTCTTGCGGTGTACGGCTCAGATGGCCCTGATTACTACAATGCAGACAAGGACGTTCTTTCTCAGCGTGAACAGACGGTCACTCTTGCAGAACACGGAATGATTGACCACCTTCTGCGTAACGGTAGTGACGTTATTGTTGATAACACCAACATTGAGTGGAAGTACGTTAACGGATACGTCAAGCGTGCTCGCAAGTTGGGTGCTGAGGTTGAGATTAAGGTCTTTGACGTGCCGCTGGCTACCGCGCTGGGTCGTAACCAGATGCGTGCCTACGGTGGTGGTCGCAACGTTCCCGAGGACGTGATTCGCAAGCAGCACCAGAGGTTCCAGGGAAACAAGACGAAGGAACTTGACCCGGTATTTGTTCCAGAGCCCTACACCGGTACTCCTGGTATGCCACAGGCCGTGTTGGCTGATGTTGACGGCACCCTGGCTCACATGAAGGACCGTGGTCCGTTTGACTGGAAGCGGGTTGGCGAGGACGAGGTAGATGAAATCATTGCTGAACTGGTTCGCCTCCTAGACCTTGACTACCTCATTGTAGTCATGTCGGGTCGTGACTCTGCTTGCAGGGACGAGACTGAGGCGTGGTTGCGTAAGCACAACATTTCTTTCGATGCGTTGTTCATGCGACCCGAAGGTGACATGCGTCCGGACAATATTGTCAAGGCTGAGTTGTTTGATACTCACGTTAGGGATAACTACGACGTGCAGTTTGTTCTGGACGACCGTGACCAGGTGGTTGACATGTGGAGACGCATGGGGCTGACCTGTTTGCAGGTTGCTGAGGGAAATTTCTGATGGTACAGCCCAAGAATAATGCTCAGAAGGGGATTCTGGACTGTTTACGCGAAGTGGCAGATAATAGGAGTCTTGTACTCAAGAGCCGT
>Ga0308176_10002713_pt1 | contig 11227 bp, 4 predicted proteins | sample PhyCR2_3_FD_203890 | JGI IMG/M metagenome (GOLD analysis project Ga0308176, IMG submission 203890) | Soil microbial communities from UC Gill Tract Community Farm, Albany, California, United States - DLSLS.C.R2 | ecosystem: Environmental > Terrestrial > Soil > Agricultural land | place: USA... | reverse complement strand
CAGGAGGGGTTGCCCCTGCCGGTCTAACGAGTAGGAGAGGGTACCCTGTCTCACCGAGACGGTGACGACGTTCTTCCCGTCAGGCGAGACGACCCGGAGGGTCGGCTGGGCCGCCGCGGCGGTGGAAAGGCCGGCCGCCGCGGCTCCCAGTCTAACGAGTCTCGAGAAAATCCGGCGTCGCATCATCATGCGCTTCTCCGTACATTCATGTGTAGGCACCGGCTCTGGTGACCAACCCCGCTCTGCCACATCGCCTGCGAGGACTCCCTCATGTCGTCGTTATCATCACGCCGCCTGTTCTGCAGCGCGTTGCTCCTGGTTTTCGCATCGGCTTGCTCGAGCAAGGGCGGCAGCACACCACAGACTGCCCCGCAGCCCGAAACCGCTAAGGCAGGTCAGGTGGTGACCGCCAGGGACGTCTCGAACACACCCTCGGGCTCCGTCGAGAAAACGCTCGAGGGGCGATTCCCCGGTGTCGTGGTGCTCAGGACCTCGACCGGCGGACTGTCGATCCGCATTCGCGGCGCAGCGTCGGCCAACGGACCGAACGCCCCGCTCTACATCATTGACGGATCGCCCGTCGAGCCGGGACCTGACGGGGATCTTCCGGGACTGAACCCATACGACATCGAGTCGATCAAGGTGCTCAAGGACGCCGCGAACACTACGATGTACGGGGTTCGTGGCGCCAACGGCGTGATCATCATCAAGACCAAGCACTAACGTACGAAGTGGACGGCGCGCCACTCAGCTTCCCGGCGCGCCACGGAACACGAGCGGGCGGTCGTTGTTGCGGGCTACGATGTAGAGCGCCCCGTTCCGCGTGCGCACGCGCTGAATGTCGCGTATCTGACCGGGCGCGAAGAATCCGCTCTTCGTATCGGGGATCGGCTTGAACGTTCCTCGCCCGTCACCCTTCAGCGCGAGCCCGTAGCTCGCGTGCATCGCACCGATGTCGGTTCTCACCTCATCGAGGTTCCCGCCGAGAAGCAAGTCGGTCACGCCGTCGCCGTCCACATCATGCGGGAAGATTCCGTAGACGGGCGCCAGCTGTGCCTCACGCGGTAGCGGAATCAGCGTGAACTTCCCGCCGCCGTCGTTGCGAACGAGCGTCGTCGCGAACGTCTCAGCCGATTTGAAGATGGCGTCGGCAAGCTCCGATTTCGGGAACATGTCCGCCACCGTCTGCGTCGCGTAGTCCTTGTGCGTGCGGTAACGCGCCTTGAGCGTTGGCACCGTCTTGAGGAGCTCGTCCAGGAGCACGAGCGGATAGCTCACTCCGTGGTTGTAGCACGACACGAGCTGCTCGACGTAGCCCGTATGGCCGAAATCCTTCACGTACATCGTGACCGGTTCGGTGGCGCTCGCGTGGCAGCGGGAGTTGAGCCCCGCGTTGCCGACGATGAAATCCACCCGCCCGTCGCCGGTGAAGTCGCCCGCCACGATCCGATTCCACCAGCCGGCGCTGTGCTCGAGGCCGGGAGTGGCCAGTGGCGTTAGGCGTCCACCGCCAGCGTTGTGGAAGATCGTGATGGGCATCCACTCGCCTACGACCACGAGGTCCTTCCGGCCATCGCCGTCCACGTCGCGCCAGACGGCGTCCGTGACCATCCCCACACGCGCGAGCTCCGGGGCGAGCCGCGACGTCACGTCGGTGAAGTGGCCGCGCCCGTCGTTCTGCAGCAGCATGCTCTGCGGATTGGCACCGTACTTCCACGGCACCACGCGGCCTCCGACGAACAGGTCGATGTCGCCGTCGCCATCGTAGTCCTCGGCGACCACGTGAGAGCCGCTGCCCCCCTCTGACGGTACGCTCCCTTCGGCCTTGTGGAACTGGCCGTGTCCGTCGTTGAGATAGAGCCGGTCCTGCAGCGCCGAGGAGAGCTCGCCGAACTCGTTGCCTCCGCTCACCACGTAGAGATCGGGGTGTTTGTCGCCGTTCGCGTCGAAGAACACCGCGGCGACGTCCTCGGAAGCCGCATCGGCGGCGAAGACGGCAGTGTTGCCTGGCGCGAAACGACCGTCCGCTTGCTGGATGTAGAGCGCACCCGGCTGGCCCTTGGCGCCCCCGAAGTAGATGTCGTCGAGCCCATCGCCGTTCACGTCACCGACGGCGAGCGCGGGACCCTCGGTGGAGACCATTCGCGGCATGAGCCGCTCGCGGTCGAAGTCCGCGAACTGATTCTCACGGTGAGCCCACGAGATGCCCGATAGATCGGTGATGTCCTCGAGCAATGCGGAACGCGAGGCGAGCACTCGGTTCCCTGCCTGTCCCGAGCGAAGCGAGGGATCGCTTCCCCGTTCACGGTTCCCTTTTGTCGCCTCCGCTTGGCGAACCGTGATGCGTTTGTTCGTTGGAACGGCATTCAGGACAGTTTCTCTGCCATCCGGCCATTCGACGCGAAGGGTGTCGATCGTTAGGCACGGCCCCACGCCGAACGTCAGCACGTAGTCCACGCTCGACTGGAAGCCGCGGGTCGGGTCGAGCTCCTGCACGAACTGCTCGCTGCCGCCGTAGAGCGTTACGCGAGCGCCGACAGCGAAGCGGTTCTTCCCCTCCCCGTCGAGCCGCACCTGGAGATAGTGGTTGTCCTTGTCCAGCGTGCGGGCGTTGTTGCGATAGATGAAGACCGGGTCATTGACGTTGTTGACGACGAGGTCCGGCGCGCCGTCGCCATCGAGGTCACCGTAGGCGGCGCCGCTCGAGAAGCTCGGCGTGTCCAGCCCCCACGGTTTGGCGTCATTCGAGAATGACCAGCCTGCCCCGAGCCCAGTCGAGGGGCCTGCCCCGTGGTTCCGGAACGCGAAATCGGAGAGCTTCGTCGACGTCATGGCGTTCACGAGCTTCATGAAGTCCACGTTGCCCGCTCCGGCCGACCGCGCTTCGTCCATCGTCCTCGCATTGGCGAGAAAGGCGATGTAGTCCTGCGACGTCACGTCCCGCAGGAGCCCATTCGTGACGAAGATGTCCTTGTTGCCATCGAGGTCGAGGTCCGCGATGAGCGCGCTCCAGCTCCAGTCGGTGCGTGAGACGCCAGCCATCTGGCCGATGTCCGAGAACGTTGGCGTGCGTCCCGGGCGCAGCGCCGCGTCGCCGTTGTTGTGCTGGAGCATGTTGCGCATGAACTGGCGGCCGTAGCCCGTGCGCACCTTCGCCTGGTAGACATCCCACGTATCGAACGACGACGTCGTCTTGAGACGCGCCTCGTCGTCAGGCAGCATGTCCGTCGTGTAGATGTCGGGCCACCCGTCGTTGTCGACGTCGGCGACGTCGAGCCCCATCGAGAAGTAGCTCGAGTAGGGCATCGCCTTCTCGAGCGATTCCGTGAACGTGCCGTCGTGGTTGTTGATGTAGAGGTAATCGCGCTCGAAGAAGTCGTTCGACACGTAGACGTCGGGCCATCCGTCGTGGTTCACGTCGGCCACCGCGAGCCCGAGGCCGAAGCCGACCTCACTGCCGAAGATGCCGGCGCTGGCGCTCACGTCGGTGAACTTTGCTTGCCCTGAGCCGCCAGGCGAAGTGTCGTTGCGATACAGCTTGTGACCGCCGTACGGGTGCCTGACGTTCCGCAGGTTGCGGTTGTCGAAGCTGCTCACCGGACGCGGCGAGTTGTTGATGATGAACAGATCGAGGTCGCCGTCATGGTCGTAGTCGAAGAATGCGGCCTGGGTCGAGTAGCCCTCGTCCGCGACGCCAAACACCTCGGCCATCTCTTTGAACCGCGGCGTGCCGTCGCTCGCATTGCCCTGGTTGATCCACAGCTGGTTGGCGCGACTTTTTGGATCGCCCGAGCCGGCGCGACACAGGTAGATGTCGAGGCGGCCGTCGCCGTTCACATCGGCGAGCACCACGCCGGTCGTCCACGACCCCTTCTCGGTCTCGAGGCCTGACGCCTTCGTGATGTCGCGAAAGCGGAAGCTCCCGAGGTTGAGGTAGACGCGCGGGCCATCCTGGTTGGACGTGAGCACGACTTCGGGAAGCGAGTCGCCGGTGAGATCGCCGATCGCGACGCCGCCGCCGTTGTAGAAATTCCGATAGTTGAAGACGTTGTGCTCCCGACTCTCGACCAGCCGGTTCTCGAATGAGACGCCGGTGTAGGTGGAAGGCAGTCGGGTGAACAGCGTTGCCCCGACGGGCGGCGGCGCGGTGTCGCGCGGCCCACTGTCGGTGGCGCGCTCGCGGGAACAGCTGGCGGCGACGAAGCAGGACAGGAACAGCAGTCGCCGGACAACACAAGCCATGAAGCATCCTCGGAGGTTTCAAGGACCCCGACCACCCTCCAAACCAAAGGGGGAGGGCAGTACCGCCCCTCCCCCCAATGAAGTAATCCCTGTCGCGCGGCTGCGCCACGCGACCCAGGCGTGCGTCAGTAGCCCGGGTTCTGCACCAGCTTCGCGTTGCTCTGAATCTGCGTGGCCGGAACCGGGAACAGCACGCGGTACGCCTCGCGCGAACCCTTGAACTGCCGCGCGTCCAGGAAGTGCCCGAACCGGACCATGTCCTGCCGTCGCTTCCCCTCGCCGGCAAACTCGAACAACCGCTCCTGCATGATGACGTCTGGCGAGATGGCCGCGAGCGGCTTCGGCGGATCGAACGCACGCGCGCGAACCAGGTTCACGTTCGCGAGCGCTGCGCCGGTGTTCCCAAGCGCCAGCTGCGCCTCGGCCTTGATCAGGTACATCTCGGCGAGGCGGAAGATCGGGAAGTCGTTCGGGTGGGCGTCACCCGCCAGCGCGTTAGGCAGCGGCGGGAACTTGTTGTAGCGGACTCCCTCGCCTTCGGTCGCCGACTCGATGTTGCCGATCGTCGGCGTGAAGATGAGCGGAGCGCCCGTCCGGTCGTTGACGTTCTGGCCGGTGTTGAAGCTCTTCTGCTGCCCCACGAGCCACATCGCATCGCGCTTGTCGGCCGCGTGGTCGAACTGGTTGTACGTCTCGGCGATCGTCGCGAAGCCGTTCCACGGGCCACCGCCGCCCGTCGACAGCTGGTTGTAGTGCAGCGTACGCATCGCGAAGCTCATGCCGAGGCCCGGCTGGTTCGTGAGCGCGATGACGAAGATGTTCTCCGGCGAGGCCTCGTTGGTCGTGCTGAAGTTCTGCTTGAAGTCCGTCGCCAGCGTGTACACTCCGGAGGTGATGACGGAGTCCGCCATATCGCTCGCGGCCTGGCAGGCGTCCTTGCCTCCGCTGACCGTGATCCCGGCGCACGAGTTGTAGGTGTTGGCGTTGATGCCCTGGTCCTTCGTAAAGACGCCCGCGTTGATGTAGAGGCTCGCCAGAAGCGCGTCGGCCGCGCCACGCGTCAAACGGCCGTACTCTCCGGCATCGCGCGTCAGCGGGAGCGTCTCACGCGTCGCGAGGAGCTCGGCCTCGACGAACTTGAAGACCGAGTCGCGCGAGACGCGAGGGTTCGCTTCCAGCGCCGTTCCCGTCACGAGTGGAACGCCGCCGAAGAAGTCCATCAGCTGGTAATAGAAGTACGCGCGCAGCACCCGGAGCTCGGCTTTCGCCTGCTCGTTGGTGGTGGCGGTACTCTTGTCGAGGATCTCGAGCATCAGGTTCGCGCGCGCGACGCCGCTGAACGCGTCATTCCACGCGCCGTTCATGTCGTCGAGGGCCGAACCCGAGTTCGCGGTCCACGTCTGGCGATAGATCTCGAGCCAGCGACCGTTGTCGAACCAGTCGCTGCCTCGCGTGGGCACGACGACCTCGTCCGTCGTGATCTCGCTCAGGTTGTAGTAGCCCCACATCGGGTTGCGGAGTCTCGCGTACACCGAGGCGATGCCAGCGATCAGCTCAGCGTCGCTCTTGAACGCGTTGTCCGGCGTGAGCGCGTCGTTCGGGACCTCGGTCAGATCGGTACACGCCAGCGGCGGGAGTGCCACGAGCGCAGCCAACATTGCGCCGCGGCCGATCTGCCGGATCGATTTGGATAGAAATGAAGTCATGGATTCGTATCCTCAGAACTCGATCTGCAGCCCGGTCGTGAACGTCCGAGCGCGTGGGAAGGTGACGTAGTCGATGCCGCGAGCCGCGAGACCGCGAGACACGAACACCTCGGGGTCGTAGCCGTTGTAGCCGCTGAACAGGAACAGGTTGTCGCCAGAGACGTACGCGCGCAGCGAGCGAGAGAACTTGCTCACCGACCGCGCGTCGAACGTGTAGCCGAGCGTGATGTTCTGCAGGCGGACGAACGAGCGGCTCTCGATCCAGCGCGACGAGAAGATCGCCGGTTCGGCAAGGCCGTCGGGATCGTTCAGCGCGTCCTTCAGGAAGTTGCGGCCCTGCTTCACGGCGCTCTTCGTCTGGTAGACGAGCGCCGTGTTGTTGAACACGTCGCCGCCGAACTCGCCGCGCCACAGCCAGCTCGCGTCGAAGTTGCCCCAGCGACCGTTGCTCGTTAGGCCAAGCGTGAAGTCCGGGTTCGCGTTGCCGAGAATCTCGTCGTCGTCGCCCGCCGGGACGGTCGTCTCGCCGTTCACGCACTCGGGGCGCTCCTTGGCGCAGAAGAATACCTGCTTGCCCTGCTCGTTCACGCGAAGGAACTTCGGGCCCCAGAACGTGCCGAGGGGCTGCCCGACCATGATGCGCTGCGACAGACGGCCCGTCTGTCCCTGGCCGTTCACGTCGCCCGTGCCGACGAACGAACGGCCTTCGCCGAGGCTCGTTACCTCGTTCCGGTCGATCGTCCCAATGAGCCCCACAGTGAGGTTCCGCTTGGTGGCCTCGAAGATGCGCGAATCCAGCGAGAACTCCACGCCGGTGTTCTTCAGGTCACCGATGTTCTCGAGGCGGGTCGACACCACGGCCGGCTGCGGCACGGAGACCTCGAGAATGAGGTCCTTCGTCTTCTTGTTATAGAAGTCGATGACGCCGCTGAACCGATCGTTCTTGAAGCCGTAGTCGATGCCGAAGTTGATCTGGTTCGACGTCTCCCACTTGAGGTCGGGGTTCGCGACCTGCGTGGCGCTCAGGCCAGTCGTGAGCCCGCTGCCGAACGGATACCGCGCGCCCGGGTCGGCCTTGAACAGCAGCTGCGTTCCATAGGGGCGCACGGCCTGGTTGCCCTGGATACCCCAGCCGGCGCGGAGCGCGAGCGTCGAGAGCCCCAAGGGCCGGTTCGACATGAACGACTCTTCGGACAGGCGCCACGACCCGGAGATGGCCGGGAAGGTCGACCACTTGTTGCCTTCCGCCAGTCGCGACGATCCGTCGTACCGGAGGACGCCCGTAAGGAAGTACTTGTTCGCGAAGCCGTAGTTCGCGCGGCCGAAGAACGAGACCAGCTTGCTCTCGTTGTCGTAGGAGGTCGGCGGTGGCGCCGCCCCCGCTACCCCGGATGCCAGGCTATTCCAGGTAAATTGATCGCTGACGAAGTTCTGCGCCTCGACCGCGAATCCGTAGTTGTCGAACGAGCTGTACTCGTAGCCGCCGACGAGGTCGAGCTCGTGCTTCTGCGCGAAGTTCGGGTTGTAGGTGAGGAGCTGCTGGAAGTTGAGGTTCTGCAAGTTCGTTTCAGACTGGCGCGCATACCCGTTGGTCGATGCGCCGATCGCGTTGACTCGCGGGATGTAGGTCTGGCGAACCGATCCACTGTAGTCGACGCCCAGCGTCGTCTGCGCCGTCAGGCTTGGGAGGAGCGTAAGCGTCCCCGTCACGTTGCCTAACACGCGGTTCTCGGGAGCGATGTCCGAGATCTGCTTCACCATAGCCACCGGGTTACGCGCGTCCTGCGCACCCGAGCCGGTCTCGTAGTACACCTGCTTGCCCGTCGTCGGGTCCGTCACGGTGACGGGTCGCGTGGGGTTGTAGATCGCGACGTTCGTGAAGACGCCACCCGTGAAACCGCCGCCGTTTTCGAACGGGATGTAGTCGTTGTTCACGCGCGACGCGGCGAGATTGAGCCCGATGCCGAGCTTTCCGCCGAACGTGCTGTGCAACCCGTTGAGGCGACCCTGGTAGCGCTTGAGCCCACTGGACACCACGACACCCTGCTGCTCGAAGTAGTTGAGCGACGCACGGTACTTTGTCGCCTCTGTTCCGCCGGCGAACGCGATGTTGTGGTTCTGCGAGTACGCCTGCCGCGTGATCTCCTTCTCCCAATCCGTGTTCGCGGTGCCGAGAGACGTCGCGGTGGCCGGATCGAGATTGCCGGCCGCGACCTGCTGCTGCACGAACGACCGATATTCGTCGCCGCTCGCGTAACCCAACTCTTTCGTCGGTGACGCCGCGGCTGCGTAGCCCTCGTAGCGGAGGCCCGTCTGCGCCCGTGCGGAGCCGCGCTTCGTCTGGATCAGAATGACGCCGTTCGCGCCGCGGCTTCCATAGATCGCCGTGGCCGACGCGTCCTTCAGGACGGTGATCGACTCGATGTCGCTCGGGTTGATCGTGTTGAGCGGGCTCCGGGGGAGCGCTGCATCGAAGCCCACGCTCGGCCCACTTGCAACCGTCTGCTCGTTCTGGAGCGGCACGCCGTCGATGACATACAGCGGGTCGTTGCTCGCGCTGATCGACGTGCCGCCGCGAACGCGGATCTGCACGCCGCCGCCGGGCTCACCGTTGTTCGTCACCATCTGGACGCCGCTGACGCGGCCCTGGACCAGCTGGTTCGGGTTCGTCACGACGCCCTTGTTGGCTTCATCGGCGTTGACTTGCGCAACGGACCCGGTGATCGCCTCTCGTCGCTGGCTTCCGTAGCCGGTGACGACGATTTCACTCAGCGTCGCCGCGACGGCGGCCAGCGTGAAGTCCGCGGTCGCGGTTCCACCAGCCGTCACGGTGACGGCCGATTCCTGCGCGCCGAACCCGATTCGCGTGACCCTGACGCGCTGCGCACCGACTGCGACGCCTGTCAGGAAATAGCGGCCGTCGAGCCGCGTGAGGCCACCGACTTGCGTGCCGACCACCTGCACCTGCGCGTTAGCCACCGGTTGCTGTGTCGTGGAATCCACGACTCGGCCGGAGACGCTCCCGGTGCCCTGTGCGCGCAACGGGCTGCCTAACGCGGTGCCGATCAGCAACGCTGCCACCACCCAACGTCCCTTCGCCATATCCCTCCCTCCCGTGCTACGGGTACAAACGGTGCCCCGCCCTATGGCGGCACACCGACGTCAGAGTCAGCGATGCACGTCCCTATGGTTTCACGACAGTCGATGGAAACGATTCCACAACAGCGCGCAGCAACTCGGTCTTCCAAAATCGGGAACGCCGCGTACACAGAGCTCGGCGGATACCGCCGTTCGAGTACGTCGGTAATAACGTCAGACCCTCGGGACCGCAAGAACCCGCCGGCGGAGGTGGCCCGGGACAGGGTGAATGGTGGTTACCCGACTCCCGCCTCGTTTGCGGGAATCACATACTGGTGGGCATGATCCTCACGCTCATCACCCTGTTCGCCCAGCTCGCGGCCGTCTCCCCGAGGCCGACGCCTCCGGTACTCGCCTTCCCGGAGGCGGGGCTCGACGACCCCGCGGCGTATCGCGGGTACCAGACCCGGTTCTTCCGGGACGCCGCAGGTAACACGCTCCAGGTCTACCTCGACTCGCGGGCGGGCCGCGTCGTGAATATCTGGGCCGACGGGGAGAACGAGAGCATCGGCTTCACCGTCCGATCCGCCGGCAAACCGGCGACGCTCCGGTGGGGTGGCAACGGGGCGACCGTCGCATCGACCGGTGGAAACCACGCGACCCGCTCACTGGAGTACCAGCTCGCAGCGAACGGTGCACGAGTCGACCTCGGTCTCGTTCTGCTCGGATCGATGCGGGTGGAACGCGACCTCCAGTACGCCGACAAACACCTTGGCCCGTTCGCATCGCCGGCATTCCGACTGCCCGAGATCGATGGGATGCTGGCGCGGATCGAGCGGCTCGAGCCAGCGGCGCGGTCGCGGCACCTCGCCCTGCTCGGCGCGGACCAAGTGAGCACGCTTCGCGCGCGGCTGCTGCCCACCATCACGACCACCACGAGCGATTCGGTCTGGACGGCGAGGATCGTCCAACCATCCCTGGATGCGAGAGATACGCTCTCGCTCGAGCTCCGCGCCGACGCCAGGGCGTTCACGGCGTCGCGCGCTGGCGACTCGATCTCGCTGCGCGCGAACGCCGGGAGTCAGGTGCGGTTCTCGGTGCGCGTTTCGACCACGGGCAGGACGCTCACGCCCCTCACCCGCCAGGAGATTTTCTCTCCGGCGTTCCTGCAGTTCCTGGCGGCGGTCCAGGACTCCGGGCGCTCGGGCGGTGCCGCGGCCACGCGGGCGCGATGGCTCGAGCGCGAGGTACGCGGCGTCGAGCTGCTGTCGTCGCACGAGAAGCTCATGGCCGGTCTGCCCACTTACGCGACGTATTTCGGGCGTGACATGCTCGTGAGCGCGCTCATGATGCGGCCAATCTGGCGGCCGGAGATGTCGGAGTTCGCCGTGGCGAGCGCTTTACGAAAGCTCTCGCCTACCGGGCAGGTGAGCCACGAGGAAGCGCTCGGCGGCCAGGCTGTGCGGGAGGGGGCAGCGGAATACACGCGGCTCGTCGACACCTATCTCAAGAACGCGGCTGACGGCAACCGGGCCGCGGCCGACACGGTTCTCGAGCGCGCGGGCGTGGTGCTCCGCGACCTTCGCCGCACGCGGGAGAACTACCACATGATCGATGACGAATTTCAGCTGGCGGTGCTCGCGGGCCGCTGGCTCGCCGACGCGGCGGTCACGGCGGCGCACAAGCGGGAATTCCTCGCCGACTCGTCCGACGGTGGCGGTACGCGCCTCACGCGGCTCGTTCGGGAGCTCGGTCTCGTGACGCGAATGACGGCCGCATATGCCGCCGATCCGATCCCCACGAACCTCGTGTCGTTCGAGCCGGCCGACTCGGGCCGCTGGTCTCCGGCGAGCTGGCGCGACAGCGGCGCCGGATACGGTGGTGGGCTCGGACGCTATGCCATGGACGTCAACGCGATCTGGGCACCGCACGCGCTGGAGTCGATCGGACGCATTCTCACCGCCCTCGGGTCCCTGGGCGTGTCGCTCGATTCCCTCGCGGCCACGATGCCGGATCTCAAGCCTAACGCGCCGCTCGGGCGGTACGCGCGCGATGCACAGGCGCTCCACCAGGTCGTCGAGCGATGGTACGGCGCGTCGGCGCACTTCCTCGTCAGACTCTCGCCGGCGGAGGTCAGGACGAAGGTGTCGGCGCGCCTTGCGGCGCTGCCGGCCGACGAGCGCAGTCACTGGACTCGCGTG
>Ga0308176_10002712_pt1 | contig 11231 bp, 10 predicted proteins | sample PhyCR2_3_FD_203890 | JGI IMG/M metagenome (GOLD analysis project Ga0308176, IMG submission 203890) | Soil microbial communities from UC Gill Tract Community Farm, Albany, California, United States - DLSLS.C.R2 | ecosystem: Environmental > Terrestrial > Soil > Agricultural land | place: USA... | reverse complement strand
ACTCACCCCCCACGGCCGCGGCGAACGCGTACGCAGCCACCACGGCCGGGTCCACCTCACCGCCGAACTCAGCGACTTCACCACCCTCGCCGAACTCACCACCCGACTGGCCGACTTGGAACTCACGCAGGTCGACGGCCCCTGGTGGTCCCTGCGCCCCGACTCACCCGCGCCCGCCCAGGCCCGTCGGCAGGCCGTCCACGAAGCCCTCCGACGAGCCCGCGAATACGCCGACGCCCTCGGCACCACCATCGCCGCACTCGTCGAACTCGCCGACACCGGCGCCGACCACACCCACCCCGGACGCGCCCCCTTCGAACGCGGCGGACGCCGGACCGCACTCGCCCATCCGGACGAACCCGCCCAGCCCCTCGACCTCGAACCCCCACGACTGCGCGTCAGCGCCCAGGTCAGCGCCCAATTCACGATGCGGCCCCCACAGATCTGAATGCCGCAAACGCACGACGTGAAGATTTCGCTCAAAGGAGCGGGCCGTCGCACAATTCAACACTTGTCAATATCCCTTTACCCAACGGTTGTTGAGTAGTCATGAACCCCGGATTTCCTACCCGCGGGTAAGGCCTAGGCTCGAAGTATGCGCCGAGCAAAGATCGTCTGTACTCTGGGCCCCGCCACCGACTCGTACGACCAGATCAAGGCACTCGTCGAAGCCGGAATGGACGTCGCCCGATTCAACCTCAGCCACGGCACCCAGACCGAGCACGAGGTCCGATACCAGCACGTACGAAAAGCCGCCGACGAAACCGGCCGCAGCATCGGAATCCTCGCCGACCTTCAAGGCCCGAAGATCCGCCTCGGCCGATTCAGCGAAGGCCCCGTACTCCTTGAACGCGACGACACCTTCACCATCACCGTCGAAGAAGGCGTCGAAGGCGACCGCCACACCTGCGGCACCACCTACGCCGGCCTCGCCACCGACGTCACCCCCGGCGAACGCATCCTCGTCGACGACGGCAAGGTCTGCCTCGAAGTCACCGCCGTCGACGGCCCCAAGGTCCACACCCGAGTGGCCGAAGGCGGCATCATCTCCGACCACAAGGGCCTCAACCTCCCCGGCGTCGCCGTCTCCGTACCCGCCCTCTCCAAAAAGGACGAGGACGACCTGCGCTGGGCCCTGCGCACCGGCTTCGACATCGTCGCCCTCTCCTTCGTCCGCAGCGGCAAGGACGCCCACGACGTCCACCGCATCATGGACGAAGAAGGCCGCCGCCTCCCCGTCATCGCCAAGGTCGAAAAACCCCAGGCCGTCGACAACATCGACGACATCGTCGCCTCCTTCGACGGCATCATGGTCGCCCGCGGCGACCTCGGCGTCGAAATGCCCCTCGAACAGGTCCCCATCGTCCAGAAACGCGCCATCAAACTCGCCCGGCGCAACGCCAAACCCGTCATCGTCGCCACCCAGATGCTGGACTCGATGATCGAAAACTCCCGCCCCACCCGCGCCGAGGCCTCCGACGTCGCCAACGCCGTCATCGACGGCACCGACGCCGTGATGCTCTCCGGCGAGACCAGCGTCGGCAAATACCCCATCGAGACCGTGCGGACCATGGCCAAGATCGTCACCGCCGCCGAGGAGGACATCCTCGCCATGGGCCTGCCGCCGCTCACCGAACGCAACAAACCCCGCACCCAGGGCGGAGCCGTCGCCCGCGCCGCAGCCGAGATGGGCGACTTCCTCGGCGCGAAGTTCCTCGTGGCGTTCACCCAGTCCGGGGACACCGCCCGCCGGCTCTCCCGCTACCGCTCGCCGATCCCCCTGATGGCCTTCACCCCGGAGCCGGCCACCCGCTCCCAGCTCAGCCTCACCTGGGGCGTGGAGACCTTCCTCGGCCCGGAGGCCGGCTCCACGGACGCCATGGTCGACCAGGTGGACGAACTTCTCCTGCGGTACGGCCGCTGCCAGAAGGGCGACGTCGTGGTCATCACCGCCGGCTCGCCCCCCGGCATCCCCGGCACCACCAACATGGTCCGCGTCCACCACGTCGGCGAGGACGACAGCCCCAAGTAGCGGTGTCTCAGTGCTTGGGGCCCACGTGGGCGTCCATGAGGGCTACGGAGGATTTGCGGGCGACGGAGATGTTGCGGTTGTTCGCCCGTTTCCATTCCACGTGGACCCGCTCCAGGGCATCGGTGAAGAGCCGCACGATGTCCTCGGACAAGTTGGTGAAGAAGTAGCGCGGGTATTCGTAGCGTCTGCGCTCACCGTGGACGAGTCTGGTCGTCCAGTTGGTGGTACGGCAGCCGTCGGAGTGGACGAGGCCCCGAATGAACTCCCACGGGTGAGCGTCGACGATCTCCTGTTGCCAGGGCGCGAGGAGAATCGGCCGTTCGTGCTTCTTGCCGGGGCCGTGCTGGGGGAACAGGCCGGGCCAGTGCTGGTGGTAGCTGGTCACCATGGCGCAGCCCTGTTTGCGGAGCGTATGGACGCGCACCCCGGGGCGTACACGTGTGATGGCCTCGCGACACAGCCGCATGAGCCCGGGCCATGCGTCGGCGCACGCGATCCTGAGGTAGTAGCCGCCGCCCGGGTGCCGGCGGATGCACCCGTCGCCGAGATAGAGGCCCAGCAGGTACGCGTACGCGAGGGCGTCGGAAGGCGGCCCGGGCGGAGGGGGCGTGCGGAGCAGCGGTTCGAGGCGGTCCTGCCATGAGCGGATCGCCGCACGCGAGATACCGGTCTCACGGCTCACCGAATTCAGGCTGCGTCCCTGGGCGACCAGAGCGAGGGCTCGCTTGCGTGTGCCGATGTCGTACATGCGGCCACTCTGCGAAGGCGATCGCGGCGACACGCGGTGAAATGCGGAGTTCAGGAGAATGAGAGGATCCGCTTGTGAATAGTGACCTTCAGATCGAAGGAAAAGTGCCCCGGGTCGGATTCGAACCGACACTGTATGGGTTTTGAATCCATTGCCTGCTGCCAATTGGGCTACCGGGGCCCAGTGAATCGAAGGTTGACCCCGACCCGCTGCCTGACCACCTTACCGCAGCTAGGTAGGCTCTTGTCAGCAGTACCGACCTGCCTCGTACCAAGGAGCCCGAGTGACCGCCCCCGAGTCGCCCCAGCCCGTAGACGTGCCCGACGACGACAAGTCGCACGTGCCTCCGCTGACGACCCGTGTCGTCATCGCCGAGGACGAGGCCCTGATCCGGCTCGACCTGAAGGAGATGCTGGAGGAGGAGGGGTACACCGTCGTCGGCGAGGCCGGGGACGGCGAGCAGGCCGTCGAACTGGCCCGCGAGCACCGCCCGGACCTGGTGATCCTCGATGTGAAGATGCCCAAGCTCGACGGCATCTCCGCGGCCGAGAAGATCGCCGAGGAGTCCATCGCCCCGGTCCTGATGCTGACCGCGTTCTCGCAGCGCGACCTGGTGGAGCGGGCCCGGGACGCCGGTGCCATGGCCTACCTGGTGAAGCCGTTCAGCAAGAGCGACGTCGTCCCGGCGATCGAGATGGCGGTGTCCCGGTTCACCGAGCTGCGGGAGCTGGAGAAGGAGGTCGCGGACCTCACCCTGCGGCTGGAGACGCGCAAGCTGGTGGACCGTGCGAAGTCCATCCTGCAGACGGAGTACGGGCTGACCGAGCCGGCCGCGTTCCGCTGGATCCAGAAGACCTCGATGGACCGGCGTCTGTCGATGCAGCAGGTCGCCGAGGCGGTCATCGCGGACAACGACGAGAAGAAGTCCGCGAAGAAGGGCTGACCGGCCCCCGTACGCGGGACGAGGCCCGCGCCCCGGAGAAGGGGGCGCGGGCCTCGTCGTGTCCGGCGTCCGCGGCGGGGTCAGTCCTCGCCGAGGTACGCCTTGCGCACCGACTCGTCGTGCAGCAGGTCCTGTCCGCTGCCGGAGAGGACGATGCTGCCGACCTCCATGACGTGGCCCTGGTCGGCGAGCGAGAGCGCCGCCTGGGCGTTCTGCTCGACCAGCAGGATCGTCGTGCCCGAGGCCTTCAGCTCGATGATGGTCGCCATGATCTTCTGCATCATGATCGGCGACAGGCCCATGGAGGGTTCGTCGAGCATCAGCAGCTTGGGCTGGGACATCAGGGCCCGGCCCATGGCGAGCATCTGCTGCTCACCGCCGGAGAGGGTGCCGGCGGCCTGCTTCCTGCGTTCCCCGAGGATGGGGAAGAGGTCGTAGGCGCGCTGGATGTCCTTCTCGATGCCGTCCTTGTCCTTGCGGAGGAAGGCGCCGAGCTGGAGGTTCTCGGCGATGGTGAGGCGCGGGAAGATGTGCCGGCCCTCGGGGGAGTGGGCGAGTCCGAGGGAGACGATCTTGTGTGCCGGGACGCCGGTGAGTGGTTTGCCGTCGAAGAGGATCTTTCCGGAGCTGGGCTTGAGCAGTCCGGAGAGGGTTCGCAGGGTGGTCGTCTTCCCGGCGCCGTTGGTGCCGATGAGGGTGACGACCTGGCCGGCCTCGACGCTGAACGAGATGCCCTTGACGGCTTCGATCTTGCCGTAGGCGACCCTGAGGTCCTCGACCTCCAGCAGTGCGGTCACTGGGCCTCTCCCTTGGTGGTGCTGGTGCTCTCCGCGCTGTCGCCGTCCGTGTCGCCGCCGGTGTCGGCGTCGGCGGGTGCGGTGTCGTCGGCGCCGGTGGCGTCGGCCTGCGCGGGCTCGGGTTCGGCGTCGGCCTTCGGGGCCCGGGTCCCGGTGTCGGCGGCGGCCTCCGCTGCCTCGACCTCGGCGGCCTCGGCCTGGCCGGGGTCGCCCTCGAAGGGTTCGCCGAGGTAGGCGGCGACGACCCGGTCGTCGGCCTGGACGACCTCGGAGGTGCCCTCGACGAGCTTCTCGCCCTGGACGAGGACGGCGACGCGGTCGCAGAGGTTGAAGATGAAGCGCATGTCGTGCTCGATCACGAGGACGGCGATGCCCTTGTCCCGGATGGCGAAGACCAGTTCCTCGGTGGTCCGGGTCTCCTGCGGGTTCATGCCGGCCGTCGGCTCGTCGAGGAGCAGCAGGCCGGGTTCGCTGGCGAGCGCCCGGGCGATCTCCAGCTTGCGCTGCTCGCCGTAGGGCAGGTTGCGGGCGAGATGGTCGCGCTTGGCGGCCAGGCCGACGAACTCGAGGAGTTCCATGGCCTTGGCCTCGGACTCCTTCTCGGCCTTGCGGAAGCCGGGGCCGCGCAGGAGTGCGGACCAGAGGCCTTCCTTGGTGCGGGTGTGGCGGCCGACGAGGACGTTCTCCAGGACGGTCATGTTGGCGAAGAGCCGGATGTTCTGGAAGGTCCGGGCGATGCCCGCCTGGGTGACCAGGTGCGGTTTGGGCGGGAGCACCTTGCCCTTGAAGGCGACGGTGCCTTCGGTGGGGACGTACAGGCCGGTGAGGCAGTTGAAGAACGTGGTCTTGCCGGCGCCGTTGGGGCCGATCAGGCCGACGATCTCGCCGCTGTTGACGGTGAAGTCGACGGATCGGACGGCGGTGAGGCCGCCGAAGCGCATGGTGACGTCACGGGCTTCGAGTACGGGTGTCGTCATGGTTCTTTACGCCCCTGCCTTGGTGACGGCCGGTTCGTCGGTGAGCGTTCGCTGTTCGGGGACGTCGAGTTGGCCGATTTCGTGGAATTCGAGCTGGCGGCGGCGGTTGGCGATGATGCCCTCCGGCCGGAAGCGCATCAGCAGGACCAGCGCGATGCCGAAGGCGAGCAGTTCGTAGTTCTGCAGGAACTGGAGCTTCTCGGGGACCAGGTAGAGGACGCTGGCGCCGAGGAGGGGGCCGCTGACGGTGCCCATGCCGCCGAGGACGACGGCGGCGAGGAGGAAGGCCGAGTTGGGCGGGGCGGCGCCGGCGAACTGGTAGGGCTGGGGGTTGACGCTGTAGTTGACGTGGGCCATCACGGTGCCGGCGAGGCCGGCGAGGGAGGCGCCGAGGGCGAAGGCGATCAGCTTGACGCGGAAGCCGTTGATGCCCATGGCGGTGGCGGCGGTCTCGTCCTCGCGGATGGCGATCCAGGAGCGGCCGATGCGGGAGTCGGCGGCGCGGGTGAAGACGAGTACGACGATGGCCGTGACGATGAGCATGAGGAACAGGTAGTTGGCGAACCGGCCGAGGGTGAATCCGCCGATGTCGTGTGCTTCGCCGAACTGGAATCCGAGGATGTTCAGGTCGGGGATCTGGGTGATGCCGTTGGGGCCGCGGGTGATGTCGGGTCCGGAGTCGCCGTCGAGGTTGTTGACGGTGATGCGGAAGATCTCTCCGAAGCCGAGGGTGACGATGGCCAGGTAGTCGCCGCGCAGTCGCAGGGTGGGGGCGCCGATGAGGACGCCGAAGACGAGCGAGGCGGCCATGCCGGTGAGGGCGGCGGCCCAGAAGGGGAAGTGGACTCCGGAGAAGCGGGAGTACTCGGAGCCCGAGACGAGGGCCGCCGCGTAGGCGCCGACGCCGAGGAAGGCGACGTAGCCGAGGTCGAGGAGGCCGGTGAGGCCGACGACGATGTTCAGGCCGAGGGCGACGGTGGCGAAGATGAGGATGTTGACGCCGACGTTGGCGTTGTGGTCGTCGCTCTGGGTGAAGGGGAAGATGACGGCGGCGAGGAAGGCGAGCGTCGAGGCGAAGCCCTTGTGCTGTGCGGCCATGGTCGCGTAGCGGTCGACGAGGCCGGTGTGCATCAGGCCCCAGGCGGCGAAGATGACGAGGAGGAGGAAGCCGATGAAGGTTTCGCTCGCGTCGTTGTCGATGCCGATGCCGTAGGTGAAGGCGATGAGGGCGATGGCGGTGCCGGCGGTGATGATGCCGCGCTCGATGAGCGGGGACAGGGTGCCGGGGCGGGGCTGTGCGGGCTTGGTGAGGTAGCCGCGCAGGCCGGTGCCGGGGGCCGGGTGCGGCAGGGCGAGGGCGCCGATGACGGGGAGTGCGGAGGCGGCCATGGCGACGTAGGCGCCGGGGTCGAGGTTGACCAGGCCGTTCAGGTCGACGGCGATGGCGATGCCGGTGAACCAGCAGACGGTGAACGCCGACAGGGCGGTGAGGAAGACGGGGGAGGTGGCGCCGGCGGGGTTGAGCCAGCGCAGGCCCTTGGTGTTCCACAGGGTGAGGGCGAACAGCAGGGTGAGGGCGCCGGCGACGAGGGCGAGGATCTGCAGGCCCGCGGGGTAGCCGTAGACGGTGAGGTCGCCGGGGAACGCGGGGGTCCAGGTCCAGCTCAGGAAGGTGCTGGCGATGGTGCCCACGGCGCCGATGGCGATGAGCAGGCGGGCGGCGGCGGGCGGCAGCGGGACGGGTCCGTGCGCGACTGTGGCCGGTGCTGTGGTGGTGGTTTCGGTCATGGTGCTCACGCCCTGTCCGCGACGCGTTCGCCGAGCAGGCCTTGTGGTCTGAAGAGGAGTACGAGGATGAGGAGGACGAAGGCCCAGACGGCGGCCCAGCCGCCTCCGCCGAGTTGCTGCATGCCGGGGATGTCGGCGATGTAGGCGGTGGCCATGGCTTCGGCGAGGCCGAGGACGAGGCCGCCGAGCATGGCGCCGTAGATGTTGCCGATGCCGCCGAGGACGGCCGCGGTGAATGCCTTGAGGCCGGCGATGAAGCCCATGTCGTAGGAGACGGAGCCGTACTTGAGGCCGTAGGAGAGGCCGGCGACGGCGGCGAAGAAGCCGCCGATGGCGAAGGCGATGACGATGATGCGGTTGGTGTCGATGCCCATGAGCTGTGCGGTGTCCGGGTCCTGGGCGGTGGCCTGCATGGCGCGGCCGGTGCGGGAGAGCCGGACGAAGAAGGCGAGGACGGCCATGCACAGCGGGGCGGCGATGATGAGGAAGACGTCGCCGCTCTGTACGGTCACGGAGCCGAGGTGCAGCGGGCCGAAGGGCAACTGCGGGAAGACCCGGGCCGACTTGGCGTCGGGGTACCAGTTGAAGACCGCCTGCTGCAGGGCGAGTGACAGGCCGATCGCGGTGATGAGTGGTGCGAGGCGTGGTGCGCCGCGCAGGGGGCGGTAGGCGAAGCGCTCGGCGCCGACGGCGATGAGCACGGCGACCAGTGCGCCGCCGATGAGCATCGCCGGCAGGGCTATCCACATGGATATGCCGTCCGGCAGGGCGAGGTAGACCGTGAGTGCGCCGAAGCCTCCGGTCATGAAGATCTCGCCGTGGGCGAAGTTGATGAGCTGGACGATGCCGTACACCATCGTGTAACCGATGGCGATCAGCCCGTACATCGAGCCGAGGAACAGCCCGTTGGCCAGCTGCTGCGGCAGGGTGTTCACCGCATGGCCTCCATGTGGTGGGGAGAGTCAAGGGGGGCGTAGAAGGCGGGCCGCGCGGTGACGGTGGTCTGCGCCGCGCGGCCCTGGTGGTGCGGAGTGTCCGGCTGGGTTACTTCGGGTTGGCGACGCCGCTCTTGGCGGACTTCCACTCGCCCTTGGTGACCTGGTAGACGGTCAGCTGCTTGTTGGTGGTGTCGCCGTACTCGTCGAACGAGATCTTGCCGGAGATGCCGTCGAAGGAGCTCTTCTGGACGGCGTCGACGACCTGCTGGCGGGCGTCGGAGGGCACCTTGCCGTCCTTCACGACCTGGCCGACGGCCTTGATGATGGCGGTGGTGGCGTCGTAGGCGTAGGAGCCGTAGGTGCCGTAGTCGCCGGGGTACTTCTTGGCCTTGTAGGCGGCCACGAAGTCCTTGGCGGCGGGCAGGGTGTCGACGGGGACGCCGATGGAGGTGACGAGGTCGCCCTCGGCGGCCTTGCCGGCGGTCTTGATGTAGGTCGGGGTGAACATGCCGTCGCCGCCGAACAGCGGGATCTTGGCGCCGGCGTCCTTGAGCTGCTTGGTCAGCACCTGGGACTCGTCGTACTGGCCGCCGTAGTAGAGGATCTCGGCGCCCGAGTTCTTGATCTTGGTGGCGAGGGTGGAGAAGTCGCGGTCACCGGTGTTGACGTGGTCGGTGCCGACGATCTTGCCGCCCTGCTTGGCGAACTGGGCCTTGAAGATCTTGGAGAGGCCGGCGCCGTAGGTCTGCTTGTCGTCGACGACGAAGGCCTTCTTCTTCTTGAGGCCGTTGTACGCGTAGTCGGCGGCGAAGGCGCCCTGGAGGGCGTCGGTGGTGGCCGTGCGGAAGTAGGACTTGAACGGGCGGGACTTGCTGGTCTGCCAGTTCTTGCCCTGGGTCAGCTCGGGCGCGGTGTTGGAGGGGGAGATCTCCACCAGGTTGGCCGAGGCGAGGGTCTGCTGCATCTGGGTGGCCACGCCGGAGTTGAGCGGGCCGACGACGCCGAGGACGTCCTTCTCGGCGACGAGCTGGGAGGCGTTCTGCTGGCCGGTGGCGGGGATCGCCTTGTCGTCCAGTGCCTTGATCTTGAAGGTGACGCCGGGGACGGTCTTGTTCTTGTTGGCGTCGTCGACGGCGATCTGGGCGCCGTACTGGATGCCGAGACCGGTCGCGGAGTTCTGGCCGGTCAGCGGGGCGTCGACGCCGATCGTGACCGTCACGTTGCCGCTGTCGCCGCCCTTGCTGTCGTCATTGCGGGAGCCGCAGGCGGTGAGGGTCAGAGCTCCGGTGGTCAGAACGGAGGTAAGAATCACCAGAGAACGCTGTCGCACAATCGATCCTTTCCGCAGGCACGTTCGCCCCGTGTGGTGGGGCCGTGGGTGCCGCGCCGGTACCGAACTCCCGATGGAGCGGTGACTGGCCGTGACTCTAGGCGTGTGTGGACAACGTGGAGGAGTGCTTGTCCAAGGCTGTGACGCTCTTGTTATGACACGAGGTAATGCAGAGCGGTACGGCGTGGGGGGAACGCATGAATTCAGGTCGATTCGCCCTGTCCACATTCTGAGAACTCGCAGGACCGCGACGGCGCGTTCAGGCGTCTCGACGGTTTTGGTAATTACACAAGTCTGTTGCTGCAGGCGACTTTCGGGGCTGCCGCGTGGTCCTGGGACCGGTGGGCGCGGTGGCCGAAACCGAGAATCTGGATTGCGCGCGTATTACATAGAGTTACCGCAAGGAAAGGAGCCCGACGGCTTCGGCGCTTTTCCGCATTCCGCCCATGGGGAGGGTTGTGGTGATCTTGCGGGGAGAGCGTCCTTTTGTCCGGAAGCGGGGGCGCGGCGCGGTGCGGCGGCGTCCGGACGCGTTCGGCGGCGAGGGCGCGGATCCGTCCGGAGCGGGGCGAGTGGGCTCGCGAACCTGTCGGGCCGTCAACTCGGCTGCGGCGGTGGGACGGTGACGCGGTTTCGCATCGCGGTCACCGGGTGGGGAAGGGGGCCGGCGGGGCCTCGGTGGCCCCGCCGGGCAGCGGTCAGGCGCCGGTGGCCGGCACGTGCGCCTCGTCGCCCTTGCGGACGTCGCGCAGCAGGCACGTCAGCCGGGCGGTGCACACCCGGCGCCCCTCCTCGTCACTGATGACGATCTCGTACGTGGCCGTGGAGCGCCCCCGGTGCACGGGTGTGGCCACGCCGGTCACCAGGCCCGAGCGGGCGCCGCGGTGGTGGGTGCAGTTGAGGTCGACGCCGACCGCGATCTTCGAGCTGCCGCCGTGCAGCATGGAGCCGACCGAGCCCAGGGTCTCCGCCAGCACCGCGGACGCGCCGCCGTGCAGCAGCCCGTACGGCTGGGTGTTGCCCTCGACCGGCATGGTGCCGACGACCCGCTCCGCCGACGCCTCCAGGATCTGCACGCCCATGCGGGTGCCGAGGTGGCCCGCGGAGAACAGTGCGGGCAGGTCGACGCCGAGCGCGGCGTACTCGTCGACGACCTCCTGCGGGAATTTCACCTGCTGCTGCTCACCCATGGGCGCGGCTCCGTTCTCGTACAGCTGTCACGTGGCTGAGCAAACGCTCAGTCGGTCGCCGATTGTTCCAGACGGCCTTCCGGGCGGGCCGGGCGGCGGTCGCCCGGGTCGCTCCCCGGTGCGTCCCCGAGGGCGTGCTCCAGCCGGACCACGACGGACTTGCTGGCGGGTGTGTTGCTGGTGTCGGCCGTGGCGTCCAGCGGCACCAGTACGTTGGTCTCCGGGTAGTAGGCCGCGGCGCAGCCCCGGGCCGTCGGGTAGTGCACGACGCGGAAGCCGGGCGCCCGCCGCTCCACGCCGTCCCGCCACTCGCTCACCAGGTCGACGTACGACCCGTCGGCGGCCCCCAGGGCGCGCGCGTCCTCGGGGTTCACCAGCACGACGCGGCGGCCGCCCGTGATGCCCCGGTAGCGGTCGTCCAGGCCGTAGATGGTGGTGTTGTACTGGTCGTGCGAGCGCAGTGTCTGCAACAGCAGCCGCCCGGCGGG
>Ga0308176_10002711_pt1 | contig 11233 bp, 12 predicted proteins | sample PhyCR2_3_FD_203890 | JGI IMG/M metagenome (GOLD analysis project Ga0308176, IMG submission 203890) | Soil microbial communities from UC Gill Tract Community Farm, Albany, California, United States - DLSLS.C.R2 | ecosystem: Environmental > Terrestrial > Soil > Agricultural land | place: USA... | reverse complement strand
TTATCGACAGCAGGAACGGGAAGTTGAACGGGCTGATCACACCCACCACGCCCACCGGCACCCGGTAGACGCGGTTCTCCTTGCCGTCGGTCGGGGAGGGCAGGATCCTGCCCTCCGGGCGCAGCGCCAGGTTGACCGCCTCGCGCAGGAACTCCTTGGCGAGGTGCAGCTCGAAGCCGGCCTTCACGCGCGTGCCGCCCAGCTCCGCGACGATCAGGTCGGCGATCTCCTGCTCGCGGTCCTCGATCAGCCGCAGCGCCCGCTCGAACACCGTGCGGCGGGCGTATGGGTTGGTCGCGGCCCACTGCTTCTGCGCGCGAGCGGCACTGCGGTAGGCCTGGTCGATCTCGTCGACCGTCGCCACGGTGATCGAGGCCAGCTTCTCGTCGTCGTACGGGTTGAAGTCGATGACGTCCCAGGAACCGGTGCCCGGGCGCCACTCACCGTCGATGTACTGCTGGGCCAGGTCGCTGAAGTAGGACGGCATGTGATCCCTCAATCGGTAGCAGACACAGGAGCCACGTCACGGTCTGATCACACGTCATCGTACTTGTGTTTCAAGAGAGTTGACGGAGACCCCGGAGAAGATCCCGGCTCTCGTCGGGCCCCGGACTGTCCTGCTGCAACTCCTTGAGCGCCTGCTCGTACTGGGCGACGTCCTCGCGCTTGTCCAGGTACAGGGCGCTGGTCAGCTGCTCCAGGTAGACCACGTCGGACAGGTCCGCGTCGGGGAAGCTGAGGATGGTGAAGGCGCCGCTCTCGCCGGAGTGCCCGCCGAAGCTGAACGGCATCACCTGCAGCCGGACGTTGGGGCGCTCGGAGATGTCGATCAGATGCTGGAGCTGGCCGCGCATCACGTCACGGTCGCCGTACGGACGGCGCAGGGCGGCCTCGTCCAGGACGATGTGGAGCTCGGGGGCGTTGTCGGCGAGCAGGTGCTTCTGCCGCTCCAGGCGCAGCGCGACCCGACGCTCCACGTCGGCCGGGCTCGCGCCCTTCATGCCGCGCCGGACCACCGCGCGGGCGTACTCCTCGGTCTGCAGCAGGCCGTGCACGAACTGCACCTCGTACACCCGGATCAGCGAGGCGGCGCCCTCCAGGCCCACGTAGGTGGGGAACCAGCTCGGCAGTACGTCGGTGTAACTGTGCCACCAGCCCGCCACGTTGGCCTCCCGGGCGAGGGAGAGCAGCGACTCGCGCTCCGCCTCGTCGCTGATGCCGTACAGCGTCAGCAGATCCTCGACGTCCCTGGTCTTGAAGCTCACCCGGCCCAGCTCCATCCGGCTGATCTTCGACTCGGACGCGCGGATCGAGTAGCCCGCCGCCTCGCGCGTGATCCCCCGTGCTTCACGCAGCCGCCTGAGTTGCGAGCCGAGCAGCATGCGCCGCACCACCGATCCGGGCTCTCCCGCGCTCACGTTCGCCAGCCTCCCCAACCGTCTTCAGGGGCCGCAGTCTGCCACTAAAACACTTCGAGCAGTACTCGTCCGGTTACGGAAACGGAAAGAGGTCAGCCGTTTTCCGCAGGCAGAGGTACGGACCTCTGACAGTCGCATGGTCCAATGTGGCAGAAAAAATGGCCAAGAAGCGGTACGGGCAGGATCATTTCGGTCACGTGCACGTGCATCTGCCCTTGCATCTGCCAGTCCCATCCGAAACCATGGTGCCGCGCCACCGCTGCATCGCTACGACCGCGAATTCCCGGGAGTGCCTCGCATGGGGACGAATGGATCGACCATGCTCAAGCCGTTACGGCAGGGCCTTCCGCCGTTGGACCCCGCAGCCGTCTCCGATGCCGCCTCCTGCGCCCTGCCGGCCCGTTACGAGGCGGTGGGCGAGGCCCGGCGCTTCACCCGCCGCACCCTGGACCAGTGGGACGTGGGCGACCGTTTCGACGACATATGTCTCGTCGTCTCCGAACTCGTCACCAACGCCCTGCGGCATGGACTGCCCATTCCTCACCAGCGCCCGTCCGGCGAGACCCGGCGGTCCGCGCCGTCCGGCCCGGCCGACGCCGGCCGCTCCCCGCAGCCGCCCGCCGTGCGGCTGCATCTACTGCGCTGGACCGAGCGGCTGGTGTGCGCGGTGCGCGACCCCAGCGACGAGACGCCGGCGCCGCGCGATTCGGACGACTTCTCGGCCGAGTCCGGTCGGGGGCTGTTCCTGGTCGACTCCTTCGCCGACGGCTGGGGCTGGCACCCGCTCGCGGGCACGCTCAGCGGCAAGGTCGTCTGGGCGCTGTTCCGGCTCCGGCCGACCGACTGATGCGGCACGGGGCCGAGTCACGCCAGGTGTCTACGCGCGTACACCGGGTCGTCGCCGGCCCGTGGGCCGCTGAGACGTTTCAGCCGGCTATGAGGTGGTCGAACTCGCCGTCCTTGATTCCGAGGAGCATCGCCTCGATCTCCGCGCGCGTGTAGACGAGCGCGGGGCCGTCCGGGAAACGCGAGTTGCGCACCGCCACATCGCCGCCGGGCAGGCGTGCGAACTCCACGCAGGAGCCCTGCGAGTTGCTGTGCCTGCTCTTCTGCCAGGCCACTCCGACCAGCTGCGTGGCAGCCATGCCGTTGTACACGTCGTACCCCCCGTACACGCCGTCAACGTCGCGGTCCACAGGTCGCTCCCCGGTGGTGCACTTGGCTGATGTGGCCATGGATGTCTTGGTCAACTGATCCGGATCATAGCTGCGTCCCTGTGCAGATGCATGAGCAGATGCACGTGCACGGGCTGTGTTGCCGCGATTACAGCTTTGACGTCCGCTTTACCGAAGCCGTTCCAGCGTCTGTCCGAGAGACGGCAGCACATGCCCTCTCCAGCCCCCGTCCATGATCTTCCGCGCCATCATCTGCGCCGGGTCGTCCGGATCGAATCCCTCGTGCACTAGGAACAGACGCGTACCGCGCCCTTCCTGTTCCAGGGTCCAGGTGATGGTCCAGTCCGTGGGACCGGCGGGATCCGCGTCGGCCCAGCGGAGGGACAGCATCCGCTCGGGGACGTAGGCGAGGACCCGCACTTCGACGACGCCGGAGAAGCGGGTGCCGGGACGCGGGACCGAGGTCATCCGGTACCGGTGACCGATCTCGAGCCGGAAGTCCTCGGCGCCGGGCATCTGCCAGCGGGCCAGCAGGGCGGGTTCGGTCAGGGCACGCCAGACCTTGGCGGGCGGATGCGGGAAGAACTGGTCGACACGGACGGTGGTGAGGTCGTCGGCGTCACCGGGCGGTGCGGTGCTCATGGTCGTTCATCGTCGGGCATGCGGTCGAGCAGATCGCCGAGGCCCTTCAGGCGGTCGCGCCAGAACCGCTCGTACGGATGGAGCCAGTCCTGCACCTCGGCGAGCGGGGCCGCCTCGAGGCGGTAGATGCGCTGCCGGCCGGAGCGCTGCTCGGAGACCAGGCCCGCGTCCCGGAGCACCTTGAGGTGCTCGGACAGGCTCGGACGGCGCATGTCGAAGTGATCGGCCAAGGCCTGTACGGCCTGCGGACCGCGCTCGCGCAGCAGTCGCAGCACCTCGCGGCGGGTGGCGTTGGCGAGCGCGGCGAAGACACGGTCCTCGGCGGCGGTACCCGTCCCGGTCATGGAGCGGCCGGTTTCACAGGGCGGTCCGGTTCATGGGGCGTCAGAAGCCTTCCTTCTCCGTCAGCAGCATCAGGCCGTTGCCGTCGGGGTCCGCGAAGGAGGCCATGCGCCCCCAGGGGAGTTCGTCCGGCCCCTGCACGGGGGTTCCGGCAGCGGTGAGCCTGGCGCAGTCCGCGTCGACGTCGGTCGTGACCAACATGATCCCGCGTGCGGAGCCGGGCGTGAAACCGCCCATCCCCGGCCCGGAGAGTGTGAAGGCGGTCTGCGCGCCCTCGGGGGTCACCTGGAGCCAGCGGCCCTGGGGCAGCTGCCGGTCGGCGGTGACCTCCATGCCGAGGACGTCGCGGTAGAAGCGCAGGGCGCGGTCCTGGTCGGAGACGGGGAGGGTGACGAAGGAGGCGTGCGTGATGGTCATGTCACCAAGATAGGTAGGTGTTTCCCTACGCGTCAACCGTAGGGGGTTCCCTACCCGTGTCGGGTGAGCAGGCGCGTGAAGATTTCCGCACGACGTCCGGAAGTGTTCGGGGTAACGGCTGGTAACTTGCTGCGGTCCCTCCGGTTCGGGGGTGCCGTCCCGAGCGGGACGACGGCCCCGGGGCGGCCGGTTCGCTACAGCTTGGGAGCTTGACGTGACTACGGCGACTACAAGGGTGCGGACGGCGGCCGCGGCGGCGGCGCTGGTGGGCGCGCTCGCGCTGACCGCGTGCAGCGGGAACGGCGCCAAGGACGACTCCTCACCGGCCCCGGCACCGACGGCCGGCTCGGAGTCCGGCAGCGGCCCCGCGGGGACCGTCACGGGCGCTTCCGGCACACTCCAGGGCAGTTGGGTCACCACCGCCAAGGGGTCGATCGTGGCCCTGGTGATCACCGGCAAGCAGGCCGGCCTCTTCGCGACGGGCGGATCCGTGTGCAACGGCACCGCCGGCACCGAGTCGGGCATGCGGATGATCCATCTGAGCTGCACCGACGGCAGCAAGGACCGGGTCAACGGCATGGTCGACTCGGCGAGCAAGGACGCCCTGAAGGTGACCTGGTCCGGCAAGCTCGGCCAGGAGACGTACACCAAGGCCGAGGGCGGCAAGCTGCCCTCGGGGATGCCGACGAACCTGAAGCGGTGAATTCGGCGGGGTGCGTGAGCGAGTCCGCGGCGCAGGCGCCATGATGCGAGGAGACCGTCACGACCTCGATGGGACCTGCTCATGCGCGCCATTCCGCTCACCGTCACCGCCCTCGCCGCCGCCCTCCTGCTGACCGCCTGCGACGACGGCGGCGGAGGCAAGAACGGCAAGAGCGGCTCCGCCTGCGAGATCGGCGGGGTCTCGGTGCAGATCGGGTCGGCGAGCGTGGCCCCGTCCGCCGGTGACACCGGCGAGGTGCCCGTCAGCATCACCAACCAGAGCACGCCCTGCACCCTGGACCACTTCCCCGGTGCCACGCTCAGCACGGGCGGCGGCGAGGTGAAGCTGCCCGCGCAGGAGGGGGCGAAGGCACAGAAGCTGAAGCTCGCCAAGGGCGACTCGGCGACCTTCACCATCACCTACGTGCGCGGCGGGGCGGGCGGCAAGGCCGGTCTGGCGGCGAAGTCGGTGAAGATCAGCCTGCCCGGCACGGACACCGCCCGGAGCTTCCCGTGGTCCTACGGGCCCGTCGCGACCAAGGGCTCCACCGATACCCCGGACGCCTCCGTCAGCGCCTTCCAGCAGGTCGGGGACTGACGTTCGCGTAGTGCGGCGGGCCGGGTCCGAGGGGTCAGCCGAGCCGGGGGCGGGCCCTGACCTGGGCCTGGTCCGCCGCCCGCGCGCCCTCCGTCCAGCCCGCCGCGTCGCTCACCCCGCGCAGCCGTGTCGTGGTGGTCTCGGGGAACATGCGCTCGAGACGGTCGGTGACGGCTGTCTCCCGGGTGGCGAGGACCGGCAGCAGGTCCTGGGTCACCTGGGTTCCGGCCACGGCCGCGAGGCGGTCGCCGACACGGTGCGCGTAGGCCGCGAGGAACGACTGCCGGAACGTCCTGGTGCGCTTGCGGCCGCCGGCTCGCTGCGCGGCCTCCGCCTTGGTCATCGCATGGGTGGCCTGCACGAGCAGCGAGGTGTGGAGCAGTTCGACCGCCTCCAGGTCCGCCTCGAAGCCGACGACCGTGGAGAAGCCGAGCGCCTCGTTCCACACCGCGCGGCAGTGGTTGGCGGTGGCCACCGCGTCCAGCAGCACCGCCTTGGCCTGCTCGTACGGCGGCTCCACGCCGATGCGGCACGCGCCGGGCGCGTCCGGCGCGGGGGCCTCGGCGGCCAGCAGTGCCTCGTCGACGCTGTGCCGCGCCATCAGCTCCTGTGCCTTGGCCGAGAGCGCCTCGGCCTCCTCGGGGTAGCCGGTGGCCTCGGCCTTGGCGAGCAGCGCGCGGATGCGGGTGAGCATGCGGGAGGCGCCGGGTCCCGGATCACGGCGGGGCTCCACCATGACCTCCAGGGCGGGCAGGCGCAGCAGCAGGCGGTACAGCTCCAGCACCGCGGTGGCGTGCGAGAAGCGGTCGCCCGCTCGCGCGGTGGACTCCGGGAGGGCCTCCAACTGGGCGGCCCAGCGGCGCCCGCGGGGGCGGTCCTGCCCGGACTGCGCCCGGATCAGCCCCGATACGAGCGCCAGGTGGACCTCGTCCAGCTCGCGCCGCACGAGTCGTACGACATCGGCGGGCTGCCAGCCGCGCCGCCAGGCAGCCGCCACGAACTCCTCGCCCCGGAGCGCGAGTTCGGTGTCCGCCGCGGGGTCGGCGGCGAGCAGGGAGGCACCCGTGTCGAGTCCGGCGTCGCCGTCTTCGTACAGGGCGGCGCGGAAGGCCCGTTCGACGGTGCCGGCAGTGCTGTTCACCCGTCGATCGTGCCACGCGCCACCGACAGTGGGCAGAAGTCGTCCACAGCCTGTGGACAACGGCGGGGCCCGGCGACCATCGGGTGTCAACTAGCGGTTGACACCGCCCGAGGCGCAACCTACGGTTGACACATGGCGACCAACCCGAACATCACGGCATCCGTACGCCTCGACGACCTCATCGCGGCGATCAAGAAGGTTCATCCCGAACCCCTCGACCAGCTCCAGGACGCGGTGATCGCCGCCGATCACCTCGATGACGTGGCCGACCATCTGATCGGTCACTTCGTCGACCAGGCCCGCCGTTCGGGCGCTTCCTGGACCGACATCGGCAAGAGCATGGGCGTGACCCGGCAGGCGGCACAGAAGCGGTTCGTACCCAAGGAGTCGGCCGACCTCGACCTCAGCCAGGGCTTCAGCCGCTACACCCCGCGCGCGCGGAACGTGGTCATGTCCGCGCACAACGAGGCCGTGGCCGCCCACCACTCCGAGGGCCGTCCCGAGCACCTGGTCCTGGGCCTGCTGGCCGAACCGGAGGGCCTGGCCGCGAAGGCCATCACCACACAGGGCGTCCCGCTGGACACGGTGCGCCAGGCCGCGGCCGCGGCGCTCCCGCCGGCCGCCGAGAACGCTCCCGAGCTCGTCCCCTACGGCCCCGAGGCCAAGAAGGTCCTGGAACTCACCTTCCGCGAGGCCCTCAGGCTCGGTCACAACTACATCGGCACCGAGCACCTCCTGCTGGCCCTGCTGGAGCACGAGAACGGCACGGGCGTCCTCAGCGGCCTCGGCATCACCAAGGCGGCGACCGAGGAGTTCGTCGGCAAGGTGCTGGCGACGCTGCTGGAGCACAAGAAGGCGGCAGCGGACGCGGAGGAGGCGGCCACGGACTGACCCCGGCGCAACACACGGCTCCGCCGGATGAACCCGCAGGTCACGGTTATTGTCAGTGCCGCCTGCCAGACTCCTGTCCATGGTCGGCCGGTGGGCTCTCGCGGCGGCCGAGGACGGTGGCGTGGACGTCGCCCCCCTCGGCCCCGACGGGCTGCCCGCCGGGCCGGTGCGGCGGGAGAGCGATCTCGCCGGGGCGGTGCGGAGCCGTCCGGAGGTGACGCGCTGGGTGTGGCGGTCGACCGCCGACGTCTACCCGCGTCTGCTCGCCACGGGGGTGCGAGTGGAGCGGTGCTACGACATCGAGGACGCCGAGACACTCCTGCTGGGCCACGAGGGCCGGTACGGCGAGCCACGCTCGGCCGCCGCCGCCCTGGCCCGCCTCCGCGGCGGCCCCGTACCGCCCGACCCACCGCAGCGGCAGGCCGAACCGGGCGCCCAGTCCCCGCTGTTCGAGCCGGCCGGCAGCCGCCTGCCCCTCACCGACCTGCTCGCCGTCTACGCGGAGCAGCAGCGGCGGCACGAACGGACCGCCCACCCCGACCGTATGCGGCTGCTGACCGCCGCCGAGTCGGCGGGGATGCTGGTGGCCGCCGAGCTGAACCGCTCCGGCCTGCCGTGGAGCGCCGAGGTCCACCGCGAGCTGCTGCGCGAGCTGCTGGGCGAGCGGTACGCGGGCGGTGGCGAGCCGCGGCGCCTGGCCGACCTGGCGGACGAGGTGTCGGCCGCCTTCGGCCGCCGGGTGCGGCCCGACCTGCCCGCCGACGTGGTCAAGGCCTTCGCCGGGGCCGGGATAAAGGTGCGGTCCACTCGCCGCCGGGAGATCGCCTCCGTCGACCACCCGGCGGTGAAGCCGCTGCTGGAGTACAAGAAGCTGTACCGCATCTGGGTGGCGCACGGCTGGTCCTGGCTGCAGGACTGGGTGCGCGACGGACGCTTCCGGCCCGAGTTCCTGGCCGGCGGCACGGTCACCGGGCGCTGGGTGACCAACGGCGGGGGCGCGCTGCAGATCCCGAAGGTGATCCGGCGGGCCGTGGTCGCCGACCCCGGCTGGCGGCTCGTCGTGGCCGACGCCGACCAGATGGAGCCGCGCGTCCTGGCGGCCATCTCCCGCGATCCCGGCCTGATGGAGGTGGCCGGGCGCGAGAGCGACCTGTACCAGTCCGTCTCGGACCGCGCCTTCTCCGGCGACCGTAACCAGGCCAAGCTCGCCGTGCTCGGCGCGGTCTACGGCCAGACCTCCGGTGACGGCCTGAAGAACCTCGCCGCCCTCAGACGCCGCTTCCCCAAGGCCGTGGCCTACGTCGACGAGGCCGCACGGGCCGGTGAGGAGGGCCGGCTCGTCCGCACCTGGCTGGGCCGGACCTGCCCGCCCGCCGCCGGCTTGGGCGAGGACGCGGCCGAGGAGGCGGGCATCCCGGTCGGCGACGACGACACCGAGCACCAGGCGGACGGCCCGGGCTGGGGCCCTGGTCACGCCTCGGGCAACTCCCGCGCGCGCGGCCGCTTCGCCCGGAACTTCGTCGTGCAGGGCAGCGCCGCCGACTGGGCGCTGCTGCTGCTCGCCGGGCTGCGCCGGGCCTGCGCGGATCTCGAGGCCGAGCTGGTCTTCTTCCAGCACGACGAGGTGATCGTGCACTGTCCCGCCGACGAGGCCGGCACGGTCGTCGAGGCGATCCAGGAGGCCTCGCGCCTCGCCGGGCGGCTGACCTTCGGCGAGACACCGGTGCGCTTCCCGTTCACGTCCGCGGTGGTGGAGTGCTACGCCGACGCCAAATGAGGGCCGGTCAGCACACCGGGGTGCCTGCCACCAGCTCCCGCAGTTCCTCGAGGACCGCCTGCTCGTCGGTGCCGTCCAGCGCCGCGAGGGCCGCGTGCCAGACGTCGCGCGCCTCCGTTCGCCGCCCCTGCTCGCGCAGCAGCAGCCCGTGCTGGTGGCGGGCCAGGCCGCCCATGTAGCGGTCGGCGCGGGCGTCGGCCCGGCGCAGCAGCTCCGTGCACTCGCGGGTGGCCCGCTCGGTCTCGCCCAGCCGCCGCAGCGCACGGACCAGACCGAGCCGGGTCTGCGACTCGCCGTGCCAGTCGCCGTGACCGCCGAGGATGCGCAGGCTCTCCTCGAAGTGCCGTGCGGCCGCCGCCGGTTCCCCGAGGGTGAGGTGGGCGTACCCGATGTTGCAGTGGGCCGAGTGCCGCACGATGACCGCGCCGATCGCGTCCCCGATCGCCAGCGAGCGCCGGTGCCGCTCGATCGCCGCGCGCGGGTCGGTGTGCTCGTAGAGGTTGCCGAGATGGCTGTGGGTGACGGCCTCCCCGTAGGGGTCGTTCAGTTGCCGGGAGTACGCGAGGCTCTTCCGCAGCGCGTCCCCGGACTCCGCGAACCGGCCGAGCCCCTCCAGCAGCAGCCCGCGGTTGTTCAGGCTGCGCCGGATCCAGGAGACCCTGCCGAGCCGACGCCAGATCGCGAGGGCCTGGTCGGTGAGGGCGAGGGCGTCGTTCTGCCGGCCGGTCAGGAAGTGCAGTCCGGCGAGGTCGCCCAGCGCGTACGCCTCCGCCGCCGCGTCCCCGAGCCCGCGCGCCGCGCCGAGCGCGGCCCGCCCCAGCACCTCCATCTCGGCCACCCGGCCGCGCAGCCGCACATAGGGGAAGAACAGCCGCACCAGCACGGAGAGACCGGCGGCCCGTTGCTCGTCGGCCGTGCCGGCGTTGCGCTCCACCAGCGCGACGACGTTCTCCAGTTCCATGTCGCCCCAGGCGAACGCCTGATCGGCGGATTCGAAGACCGGCAGGGCCGCCACGTCCGCCGCGTGGCCCAGCGGCTGCGCCGAGGTGGGCCGACGGCGGTCGTCCTGGTCGAGACCGGGCTCCACGACGGCGGTCAGCACCCGCTCGGCGGCCGCCGCGTACCAGCGCAGGGCGGTGAGGTCCGGATCGGCGCCGGTGGCCGGCCAGGCACTCGCACCGGCCAGTTCGCGGGCGAAGTCGCGGACCAGGTCGTGCGGGGCGTAGCGGCCGTACTCCGTCTCCTCCAGCAGGGCCACGTCGACCAGCCGGTCCAGGGCGGCCTCGGCGCGGCGCTCGTCGGTACCGGTGAGGCGGGCGACCAGAAGGGCGCCGTAGGTCGGCAGGTCGAGTTTTCCGATGCGGCGCAGCACGAGGGCCGCGTCCCGGTCGGCCTCGCGTTCGGCGGCGGCGAGTGCGTCGTGGGCGACGGCGAGGGACCGGCGGACACTCAGGTCGTCATACTCGAGATGGGGCAACCTGCTGCCCGATGCGGCCAGTTGACCGGCCAGTACGTCCGGGGTGAGGGCGCGGCGGGCGGCCAGCCGGGCGGCGACCACCCGCAGCGCGAGCGGGAGCCTCCCGGTCAGCTCGATCAGGGCGTGGCCGGCGTCGAGCTCCTCGCGTCCGCTCACGGCCCGCAGCAGCGCGGCGCTGTCCTCCCCGGTCAGCGTGGTGAGCGGGAAGCGCCGGGCGCCGTCGAGGGCGGTCAGCGGCGACCGGCTGGTGACGATCACGGCGCAGCCGGGCCCGGCCGGCAGCAGGGGCCGCACCTGGGCCGCGCTCGCCGCGTCGTCCAGCATCAGCAGGACGCGGGACGGGGCGAGCAGGGAGCGGAACAACGCGGTTGCGGCGTCCGGGTGTTCGGGGATGCTCCGGGGCTCGGCACCGAGGTCGCGCAGCAGGGCGGCGAGCGCCTGGGCCGGGGTGAGCGGTGTCATGCCGGGTGTGGCGCCGTGCAGGTTGACGTACAGCTGGCCATCGGGGAAACGATCCCGCAGCGTGTGGGCGACGTGCAGCGCGAGGGCGCTCTTGCCGACGCCTGCCATACCGCTGATCACGGCCAGTCGGGCGCGCCGGGCGGCGAGGGCCTCCCGCAGGTCATGGCATTCGGCGGTCCGGCCGGTGAAGT